>Ga0073934_10009862_pt1 | contig 12059 bp, 13 predicted proteins | sample LarsenN4metaG_FD_76834 | JGI IMG/M metagenome (GOLD analysis project Ga0073934, IMG submission 76834) | Hot spring sediment bacterial and archeal communities from British Columbia, Canada, to study Microbial Dark Matter (Phase II) - Larsen... ... | reverse complement strand
CCACGCTCTGCACCATCACGCGCACGGTCTTTCTCGACGGGTCTGACCAGACGAGCGTATCGCTCGTGTTTAACACCTCTCGCAATGCGGATGACAGTTTGTTAATCGGTCCCGCCTGGCCCTGGGCATTCGAGCGGGCGGGCAATAGCAATCCGGCGACAAGAATCGTTATGAGGAGGGGTGAAAAAAGTTGAGCGGTCCTTCTCTTCATCATTTTTCCTCTATGGCAACTTTCCGCTGAGGCGACCCGGTGTTGCACACCGTAAAGCATCGGCAAGAGTAATGCCAGAAGGGACACGTCCCCCTCAGGTCCGACCGCGCAGAAGAGATCGGGTTTATCGGTAATGACTTGCGCCGAGCGCGAGCGAGGGGATGCTTTTGTAATTATTATATCTGACGCAGGGGTGGCAGGTCAGAATGATGGCAAAACGAAAAGGCAATATGACCGAATCATAAAAGGGCGCGTCCCCCTTCAACTCACCGGGTCATAGCTCATGCCCAGGGTCAGAATCTTTTGCAGCAGGGCATCATATTTCATGCCGCAATGCTCGGCCGAGTCGGCGAAGTCTTCGTTGTGCGCTATCTGAGGGTTGGGGTTCACCTCGAGGACGTACATGCGGCCATCCTCGTCCAATCGGTAATCGATCCTCGCGTACCCGCTCAGGCCGAGTATGCGGTATATGCGCTTCGATAGCCGCTCGAACTCCTTGCTCACCTCCGGCTCGAGCGATGACGGCTCCGTTACAAGGCCGATCTTTTTTTGATACTCCACGTCCCATTTGACTTTGCTTGTAGCGATAGAGGGCGCGCCTTCGGGCAGGTTGGTCATCTTGAGCTCCCAGGGCGTGAAGGACTGTAGCTTCCGGTTCCCGATAACGCCGACATAAATCTCGCGGCCCTCGATGTATTCTTCGGCAATCGCGTGCGTCCCGTTCTGGCGGTGGATGAATTCGACGCGCTCTTTCAGCTTCTCCTCGTCGCGCACGATAGACGCCTGGGCTATTCCGACCGATCCCTCGTCGCTCACCGATTTGACGAACAGGGGAAACCGCAGGCGGGCGGGCCGCCGCGCCTTGCTGTTTACGGGGAAGACCGTAAAGCGCGGCACGTGGATCCGGTGATAAGCCAGGATCTTTTTCGTCAACGCCTTGTCGTGCGTCAGGGTCAGCCCGCGCGGGTTGCACCCGGTATACCTCTGCTTTTTCAGTTCCAGGTAGCTGACGACGTGCTGATCGAAGAGCGGGTAGCCGCCAAACTCTTCGAGCAGGTTGAAGGTGACGTGAGGCTTACGCTCTTCGATAGCTTCATTGATGACGTTCAGCTCGTTTCTAACTCCTACGGGCCATACCTCGTGTCCCAGACCACGCAACGTCGAGACCACATCATACTCGGTCCGCCAGATCTCTTTCTCTTTGTTCTCGACGCCGTCGAGCGTTTCGGGCGGGATAAGGTCTTCGTGCGCGAGCACGATTACGCGAAGGCTTTTGCTGGGTTTTTTTCTCATAGCGCGATCCTGTGATAGCCGGCATGAATCCCGTTCATTGTTTGGACGGTCAGCAACACGAGCATCTTCTGCCTTGTCTGTTCTTGATCGAGGCAGACCTGTAATCGGAGCTCCCTGCACCGGTTGATCATATGCGCGATTATCTGATCGATTGCATAGGTGTGAACGCCGGTCCCGTCCGCGACCTCGCGGCATAGCGAGCGGCGGTGCCGTCGGAGAAAGCCGGCCGCGCTCGTGCAGGAGTTATCGTGAGACTCCGGAGCGAAGACGCGGAGCAGGTAGAGGTCATAGTCGGGAGGCCACCGGAAGGCGTAATGCTGTTGCTTCTTTTGATAATGCTCGCGGAGGGTCATCTCGATCTCGGAGAGCTCCTCGACGCGCTCACGCGATTTGTTGGCCGGCGCCTTTCCCGCGAGCTCCCGCATTAGCCCGTCGACGTACTCCAGCTTGTTGAGCGCAGGCCAGCCGCTGTACTTCCTCCTCCATCGCGACCCGGGCGCGACCCACACGGCGAAGGTCTCAGCAAAGTCTTCGCAAGGGTGCGACTGCGCGTACCAGGCCGGGAGGTGCAGCACGTAGTCAAGGCTGTTGGGCTTTGGCCGGTACCAGTGGGGATAGCGGCGCGCGAAAGAGCCAAACAGCTCGCGGTAGCGTCGCCTGCCGTGAAGGTAGAAGGCGTTGTCTATGGCGTGGCCTGCTTCGTGCCGCATGATTCGGAGGCAATCTTTTTCAGTGCCGCCTTCGACTTCGAGCATAATCTTTCGCTCAAGCTTGGATAGCCTCGGATGGGCCAGGTAGAAGGGAATGGCGAACCCGGGAACGTTGTCGGGCGTAAACCACTCTTCAGACAACCAGACGTGAGGCTTCAGGCGAAGCTCGCGCGCTTCTATCTCTTCGTAGAGCCGGGCCACGCAGCGTTCGAGCGGCGTGCCTTCGATGCGCAGGGGCAAGTCGCAAAGACGCAGGTCGAGAAGTTGTTCGTCCGTCATGCGACCCAGGTCTTTATGAAATGACACCCGCTTGAAGCCCCGTTCGAAAGCTTGAGCTTACTCCAATCGTCCCTCTTCGATTATAAAAGAAGCCGGAAGTCAGAAGCCAGAATAATGGACAGGATTAACAGGATTTCATTCTTTGTTCTTGTTAATCCTGTCCATTATTCTGGCTTCTGTTTCAACGGGCGATTGCGTTATTCTTTTTGCCCATACTAAGATGCGGTCTGCGAAACGACTCACAGGGGGAAGGCCACGATGAAGATGACAGCCTTATTGATTCTCATTCTTATGATCGGTTCTTTTTCGATAATGGCGCAGGGCAAATGGACGGTCCTCTTCGACGGCAAGTCGACCGACGCATGGCGCGGGTATAAGCGAGACTCGTTCCCCGATAAAGGGTGGGCGATAGAGAACGGCGCGCTCAAGACTATAGTAGGCGGCGACAGGGTGGACCTCATCACCAGGGAAAAATATAAAGACTTCGATCTTGAGATCGAGTGGCGCGTCTCTCCGGGCGGCAACAGCGGGATCATCTACCTCGTGACCGAGGACGAGTCGCAGACCTACCAGACCGGCCCCGAGATGCAGGTGCTCGACGACGGCAAGCACCGGGACGGGCAGAACTCGCTGACTTCAGCCGGGTCGCTTTACGCGCTGATCGCCCCCCAGAATAAGAAGCTCCAACCCGTAGGCGGGTGGAACAAGGCGCGGCTCGTCATACGCGACGGGCACGTCGAGCACTATCTCAACGGGGCCAAAATATTAGAGTACGACCTGGGGAGCGACTCGCTGAAAGCGTTGATAGCCGGGAGCAAGTTCAAGGAGATGCCGCGCTTCGCCCAGAACAGGGAAGGGCACATCGCGCTCCAGCACCACGGCGAGGAGGTCTGGTACCGGAACATACGAGTGCGGCGGCTGTCGAAATAATCGATCAACCGGCTTTCGCGGGCGCTTCGATCTCGATGTCCGTTTCGGCGGTCTTCGCCCGTCTGCGCTCGCGAACCGCGAGCGTGATGTGAAGCAGCAGCATCAATACGGACGCCGCGAGCACGACCATCAGGCCCGTTCGCACGTCGCCCGCCTGCCCTCCGACCGCGCTCGACACGTAACCGACGGCGGGCGGGATCAACAGCAATCCCGCAAACCCTATCCCCATCACCCAGCTCATCGCGGTCCCGGCGATCCGGGGCACGATCACCGAAGCCAGCCCGACCGAAGTCGGAAAGATAGGCCCCATCCCGAAGCCCGCAGCGACGAGACCCAACCGCGCGGCTTCGACCGACCCGGCCGTTAATGCCACGCCGAGTCCGAGCGTGGTTATGGCCGAGCCGATGGCGACGAGCAAAAAGCTGTTGATCCGCAACACGCCCAGCGCGAGGCTAGAGGCTATTCGGCCTACGAGAAGGGCGAGCGCAAAAAGCGAGAGCGTCCTGAGCGCGAACTGCGCGACGGAGAACCCGGCCGGGTCCTGCTCGAAGAAGTGCGTGATCTCGGCAGGCGACATCTGCTGAAGCCTGGCCGCGTCGACGCCGGCGCTCGCAAGAAGCTGCGCGTCCCGCTCTATGAAGGTCACGACCCATTTCCCGACTGCGACCTCCGCCCCTACGTACATGAACAGCGCGATGGCCAGCAGCCAGAACGATGAGTTCTTGAGTAATTCTTTCGCCTCGCTGATGGGGAAAGATTCCGGGTGCGTGGGGCTGGGGAAACGCGGCGCGACGACGAACAGCAGCAGAAGGAGCGATATCGCCGCGAGCGAATAGAATATCAATCTCAGGCCGCCGCGCTGCTGGAGGCTCTGGACGATGAGCGGGAGCGTCATCAACCCCAGCCCGAAAAAGACATCGAGCAGGTTGAGCGCCGCGTTGCGCCACCGGGAGGCGACATCGGCCACGAGCGCATGGCCCGCGCTCACTATCGCGTTTGCTCCAAGCCCAAGCACAAACCCGCAGGCGAATATCAAGGGCAGCGCCGCGCCCGCGCTCACCTGTGTAACGGTCAGGGCGAACCCCACCATCGCGGCGATGACCAGCGCCGCGCCCGCAGAGAGGGTGAATTTCTTCCCCTTTCGGTCGGTGACGGGGCCGCTGACAAGGTAAGCGAGGACCGCGCCGATGGCGTTGATCAATAGAAAATCGGCTATAGATTTATCGCCCGGCACGTACTGACTGCGGTCGAGCGTGGGGAGCACGCTGCCTGGCAACGCGGCGAGCAGACCGTACACAAAGATGCCGAGAAACCCTATCAACATCAGCAGCGAATTGTGGCCGGAAGACGAGCGGTCTTGTGCGGACATTTTTACCCCTCCTTTGAGAGCCCGAACAAAATATATAGCGGCCCCCTCCGTGTCAACACTGTCCGCGTAAATCTGCGTTCATCTGCGGCCAGCTCACCGCCCTCCTGTTTAAAGAAAACAGGTTGCCAGGGCAGCCGAAAGAGCTGCGGTTCAGGATTGCGTTAAGCGAGAGAATCTAGTTAGATATTAAGCCATGCCGGACAACAAGAACCGACCCAAGCCCTCTCCCGGCCCCCTGGCCGGGGCGACCGTCCTCTGTTTCGAAGGCGATCAGTTAGAGGAAGGCTTGTGGGAGATCGGCGTTTATCTTGGGAAGGATGGTTACGTCTATTATGTTTACGCCGAGCAGAAAAGTGGCCAGGTTAAGAAGACGGTCCTGGGGAAGAGAAAGGTTGGCGAGTACCTCCGGTGGGTCGACGGCCTTTTTCAGCCGGGCACACTCCCTTCCGAGAATAACGCTATTCATTTCCGCGCGGCCCGCAAGCTGAGGGAGATTATCTGATATCAACCCCACCCATGCAGTCCTCAAACGAGAGAGAGAATAATAACCGCAGGGGGCGCCGCAGGTACGCAGAGGATAGATATTATCCCTCTGCGTACCTGCGGCGCCCCCTGCGGTGATATTCCTATTCGATTTCTGAGAGGACCCGTTCACGGCGAGAACTGAATGGCCCTGACAATTGCCCTCGATATTTCATTTGAAATCCTACTCTGCTGGAACTACTCCCGACCGGGTGTTATAGTCGTCCTATGCTCTTCAGAAAGCCTGGTGTCGGACGTGAAATAAATGCGTACTGTGGCAAATGCAAGCTGGAGCGCACGCATATAATCGCCGCAATGGACGGCGAGAACGTGCGCAAGGTCACCTGTACGATGTGCAACACAACTCACAACTTTCGCGGGAATTCTTCCTCGGAGCCCAAGAAGTCGTCGCGATCATCGACTTCGCGCGCTGCCGGCGGGTCGCAACGAAAGCAGTCGAACACGTTCAGCATACCTGCGGGGCAACCGATAAAATCGTATGATATGGGGTCGTTTTTTTCCGAAGGAGACATAATCAACCACCCGAAGTTCGGACTCGGAGCGGTCGAGGCTGCGCACGCGCCTAACAAGATCGAGGTCAGGTTCCAGGAGGGCAGGAAGATACTCTTGCACAACATGAAGACCGGATAAAGAGAAAGCCGCCGCAGGTGTTGCGACGGCCTTAATCACATATCGAGCCCCGGTCACCCTTTAAAAAAATCGGCGTTCTTTTTTATGTAGCTCTGCCATTTTTGCGGCACGTCGGCTTCGATAAAGATGGCCGAGACGGGACAGACCGGCAAGCAAGCCGCGCAGTCTATACAGGTAACCGGGTCTATATACATCTGGTCCTCATCCGGCCCCCCCTGTATGCAATCGACAGGACAGACATCGACGCAGGCCAGCTCTTTAGCGCCGATGCAGGGTTCACAGATCACAAAAGCCAAACCTGCTGCCCTCCAGTTTACTTATAACCCATAGTATTCACGATTCTTCTGTATGAAATGCTGCCACTGCTCTGGGACATCATCTTCGGTGAAGATGGCCTGGACCGGGCAGGCCGGCTCGCACGCGCCGCAATCGATACACTCGTCGGGGTGGATGTATAGCATTTCTGCGCCTTCAAACGCATCCTCGTCCTTCCGAGGATGTATGCAATCGACCGGGCACACGTCAACGCAAGCCGTGTCCTTTGTCCCTATACAGGGTTCCGCAATAACATAAGTCATGTAAGCCTCCTATGCCTCCTTTCAAGGTTTTACAACTAGGAATTCTTTGATACCTGATTCCCCTAAACTTTCGCCGATTTGTCTTTAACAGTCAATAGCCATGACGACTCACCGCCTCCCCGATTATAGAAAACAGGTTGCCAGGAGAGCCGAGAGTCGAGCAAAGGCCGCCGGAGCCAAATCCTGATGACGGGGGCGGCGAGCTGCGGCCAATAATTGACACTTTACCGGCCCGGTGATAAAAGTTCGGAGTCATGCGAAGAATTCGAGCGGGACTTATAGGCGCGGGGTTCGTCGGGCCGCTTCACGTCGAGGCCGCGCGGCGGCTCGGTTACGTGGACTTCGTCGCCGTCGCAGCCTCGAACGCGGAGTCGGCGAAGAGAAAGGCCGAGCGCCTCAACATCCCGCAGTCCTTCGGGAGCTACGAAGAACTGCTATCCGACCCGTCCGTCGAAGTAGTTCACGTCTGCACGCCGAACTACCTCCACCACGATGTTGTGATGGCCGCGCTGGAGCGGGGCAAGCACGTGCTGTGCGACAAGCCGCTCGGCATAGATAGCGCCGAGGCGCGACGGTTGCGCGACCGCGCGCGCGAGGCCCGCGTGGTCAACGCGGTGACGTTCAACTATCGCTTCAACCCGCTCGTCGAGCAGGCGAGGGTGATGGTCGGGCGGGGCGAGATCGGGCGTGTACGGTTCGTCCACGGGTACTATCTACAGGACTGGCTGATGTACGAGACCGATTTTTCCTGGCGGCTCGAGCCCGATAAAAGCGGGCGGTCGTGCGCCGTCGGCGACATCGGCTCGCACTGGTGCGACACCGCGCAGTTTATCACCGGGCTAAGAATAAAACGGGTCCTCGCGAGCCTTTCGACCACTATAGCGATGCGCAAAAAGCCTCGCGGCTCGCGCGACACCTTTGCGGCTTCAGGCTCCGACGAGCAGCTTGAAGACTACCTCTGCACCTCGGATGATCTGGGATCAGTCCTCGTCGAGTTCGAAGGCGGGGCGCGGGGCGCGTTTTCCGTAGGCCAGGTCCTGGCCGGTCACAAAAACGACCTGCGGATCGAAGTCAACGGGTCCGAGTCGTCGCTCGAATGGATACAGGAGCGGCCCAACAAGCTGTGGGCGGGCCATCGCGACCGGGCGAACACCACCCTTATACGCGATCCGGGTCTGCTCGACGAGACGGCCCGCCGCTACGCGAATCTGCCGGGAGGCCACAACGAGGGGTGGGCCGACGCTTTCAAGAACCTTATGTCGAATGTATACTCTTTCGTGAGCCGGGGGCTCGACCCGGTAAACGATTCGGGACAGGTAGACTTTCCGACCTTTGAAGACGGCTATAGAGCTAACTGCATAGTCGACGCCATCGTTAAGTCGAGCGACGAGGGATCGCGCTGGACAAGCGTGGAGTATTGATGGAGGCCGAAGATATGTCAGACGACAAAGAGATCACTCGAAGGGAAGCGATCAAGAACATAGGTGTCGGGGTGAGCGTGATCGCTGTGCTGCCCGTGCTCGGGCAGGAGGCGGCGGCGCATGACCACGCGCACCCGGTCGCGCAACAGGCGACGAAGGCGAAGCCGCACCGGCTCCGTTTCTTCACCGCCGCAGAGAACCGCGCGGTGATAGAGCTTTCGGAGCGGATCATCCCCGCCGACGAGTCTTCGCCGGGGGCGAAGGCCGCCCGCGTAAGCGAATTTATAGACCTGATGGTTAGCGAGTCGCCCGACGGCACTAAGAAGCAATGGCGCGAGGGGCTTGCGGCCATAGATAAGATGAGCCGCGACAAGTTCGGCGTTGCGGTGGCCGACGCGAGCGCCGATCAGCAGGTCGAGCTGCTCAAGGAGATCAGCAAAAACGAGCGCTCCCCCCAGACGGTCGAGGAGAGGTTCTTCCGGCTGATAAAGAATGCGACCGTGGATGGCTACTACACTTCGGAGATAGGCATACACAAAGAGCTGCGGTACAAGGGGAATTCGTACCTGAAAGAGTTCATCGGGTGCAATCACCCCGAACATCAACAGTGATGCCGATGGCGAAAAGATACTTCCTTGCGCTGATCGGTATAGCCCTCCTGACCGCTTTGAGCTGCGCCGATGACGCGGCGCAGCCCGCTCGCCCGAAGGCGCTATATCTCACCCACTCGGCCGGCTTCAAACACGACGTGCTGCCGCTCTCCGAGCAGGTCCTCAAAGAGATAGCCGCTCGCTCCGACATCGATGTGACCGCTACGCAAGACTGTTCTATGGTCAGCCGCGAGGGTCTGAAGCCATACGATGCGGTCGTTTTCTATACGACGGGCGAGCTTCCCATGTCGGACGAACAGAAAGCGGCGCTGATAGATTTCGTCAAATCCGGCAAAGGCTTTGTCGGGATACACAGCGCGACCGACACGTTTTACAACTGGGCCGAGTACGGCGAGATGATCGGCGGCTATTTCGACGGCCACCCGTGGCACCAGGAAGTCGCGATCAGAGTAGAAGACCCCCGGCACCCGGCGACGCGCCACCTCGGCGCATCCTTCAAGATCGCGGACGAGATATACCAGTTCAAAAACTTCTCGCGCGAGCGAGTTCGCGTTCTGATGAGTCTCGATCCGGGTTCGGTCGATCTGACGAAGCCGGGAGTGCGACGCGCCGATAAAGATTTCGCCCTCGCCTGGCAGCGCGACTTCGGCCGGGGCCGCGTCTTCTACACTGCGCTGGGCCACCGGCCGGAGGTGTGGCGAGACGAAAGATACCAGCGTCATCTGGTTGAAGGGCTGCGCTGGGCGATGGGGCTGTGATGCTCTCCATCAGCAGCAGATGGCATAAACTGAATCCCGAATCCCCGTAAGGTTTTGCGAGTGGCTTCTTTTTATTTACCTAAGACATTAGAATGCATCTGCCGGGATAATTCTATATTGATAGAGTTGCATTGTATTCTTCTGGAGAATAGGTATGAGTTGGATACAGGGAAGTCTAGATGTATTTACGCATGAAACTGAGTTGAAGTCGGATGCTGATAACTCATCAACTTTTGTAGGCAACATGAAGCGGCCTGTTCATAGGTGGTTCCGTTATGCTGCTGGATTCTCTTCAGAATGGGTAAAGCAAGTTATAAAAGGGTACAATAAAGATTACCAAGCGACTGTGTTCGATCCTTTTGTGGGATCAGGGACTACGGTTTTGGCGGCTCAAGAATGTGGTGTTAATGCTATTGGTATTGAATCCCATCCCTTTATTATTCGAGTTGCAAAGGCTAAGTTGCTATGGAAAGAAAACATAAAGCATTTTTCAGATTTTTCAGAAGAGATTATTAGACTTGCAAAACGGCAAAAAGGAGAAACACAAGGATATTCAAGACTAATCTACGATTGCTATCCAGAGGATGTTTTGCGTGACCTGGACTCTCTAAGAAATGCTTGGTTGGAGATAAATGACGAAAGCCCTTCTTCTTTCCTATGTTGGCTTGCCTTAACCAAAATACTTCGTGAATGCTCCCCAGTAGGAACTTCACAAATGGAGTTAATACAACCTAGGAAGAAAAAGCAGAATGCGTCTAAACCATTTCCTGCATTCATCGAGCAAGTAAGTACGATGCTCAAAGACATGGCGTTTTTTCAGCGTAAATATGCTACCCAACCAGCCGAGGTTCATTCCGATGATGCTAGAATGTGCAATTTGATTCCTGATGATTCCATTAGTCTGGTAATCACTTCACCTCCCTATATCAATAATTATGATTATGCAGATGCTTGCCGTTTAGAAATGACATTCTGGGGTGAGATCGATAGCTGGGGAGATTTACAAGAGAAAGTCAGGAGGCATCTAATTAGATCATGCGCACAGCATATGTCATATCAGAAGCAGCAACTAGACCAATTGTTAGATGCAAAAAGACTGTCACCAATTATTGATGATCTTAGTCGAGTATGTACCTATCTTTCAGCAGAAAGGCTGAAACATGGTGGGAAAAAGAACTATCATTTAATGACTGCTGCTTACTTTTTAGATATGGTGGAGGTTTGGTCGGCCCTCAGAAGAGTATGTAGACAACCAAGTCGAATATGTTTTGTGGTTGGTGATTCCGCGCCATACGGCATCTACGTCCCTGTTCATGAGTGGCTAGGTAGACTGTCTTTAGCGGCAGGATTTAGAAGCTATAATTTTGAAAGGCTCCGGGATAGGAATATTAAATGGCATAATCGAAAACATAGAGTTCCACTATGCGAAGGGCGGCTCTGGGTTGATGGATAATATCCATAGATGGTGAACACATTATGTCACATAACTCATCTGAGACTTCATCAGCGGGACACAAGCTTGGACTATTAATAGGGGATTGGTTCGAACAATACTTTGTGCTGCCGCTTCTATCTGCGGCAGCATTGAAATTACAACTCTTCTTAGATAATAGATTTGTTGAACGAGCAGCGCGTGGCGACAAAATTATCTGGCAAGATGAAGATGGTAATTCAGTAGATTATGATTTTGTTCTTGAAGTAAATGGAACCAAAACGGATAAAGGTGTTCCAGTAGCTTTTATCGAAAGTTTCTGGCGAAGAGGATCTAGGCACTCGAAAGACAAAGCAAGAGACGATAGCGGCAAATTGATGCCGATGAGAGAGACTTATCCTACTGCACGTTTTCTTGGTATAGTAGCCGCCGGAGATTTTACTGTACCAGCACGAGAATTGGTGAGAAGCAGGGATATTGATTTGTTTTATATTCCGAAGGATAAGATTGTAGGAGCCTTTACAAAAAACGAACTTATTGTGGACTACTTCGATAATGCTTCGGAACAAGATAAGCAACGTGTATCTTCAATATTCGAATCACATTTTTCGCCGGAAAAAAAGAAGGCCGTTGCAGATACTCTAATTGAATTGGTGGGGGAAGCGGCTGTAAATTCTTATGTAGATCGAGTTCGTGCAAGATTAAATGCGCTTCCGCAAGAAATCCGCCTCATATTGCGCCAGGAATCGACACCATTAGTATTTAGATCATTAACTGAAGTATCAGATTTCCTGGATAATTCGACTTTCCACATGGAGGACCCGCAATCAAGCTATATCTATCAAATAACCTATAGCGATGGGACTGATTTTGGTAGAAATGTACATTCTACTGAGGACTTGAGATTGTTACACGCTCAGATACAATTGCTGGCCGATCATATAAATAAATTGGAGTAGCCCGGCCTTTTGTAAATCAGGACGCACCTGACCTTATATAAGAAAGTGCGCACCCCTGCCATTCACTCGGCAACCAGGGAGATTAAAATCTAAGTGCACTGGTGTTGAACTGGTTAAGCGAAAACCACAGCGCGCAAAGAGAATTTCATAATAATCCTGAGCATCTCACGCATGCCAAGTAGCGCGGTTCGTCAATCTTCTGAGCCATAGTCAGGGTATTCGATCTCGATCACTTCGCCGGGTCGCGGCGGCCCCTTGAGCAATCCGAGCGCGTCGAGGAGCACTCTCTTGTGCAGGTCCGCCATGCCGGGTCGCCCCATCGAGTTGCCTATCTT
>Ga0073934_10009861_pt1 | contig 12060 bp, 13 predicted proteins | sample LarsenN4metaG_FD_76834 | JGI IMG/M metagenome (GOLD analysis project Ga0073934, IMG submission 76834) | Hot spring sediment bacterial and archeal communities from British Columbia, Canada, to study Microbial Dark Matter (Phase II) - Larsen... ... | reverse complement strand
GTGATGAAGAACGGCGACACGCGGCGGACGCCTTGCTCGTGAAGGACGAGCGTCTGCCTGGCGATGCCGTCGAGCCCGCCGATGCCGGAGCCAATGAGAACGCCGGAGCGTTCCTGTTCCTCCGCCGTTTTGAACTCAAGGCCGGAATCGGTGACCGCCATCTGCGCCGCGGCGATGCCGAAGACAATGAAGTCCTCGATCCGCCGCTGCTCCTTGGCCGACACCCAGTCGTCCGGATTGAAGGCGTCAGCGCCCGCTTCGGCGCCGCCGCCATAGCCGTTCGACCGCGGCACTTCCGCCCCGATCTTGCACGGCATGTCGGTGACGTCGAATTTCTCGATGCGCCCGCCGCCAGCCTCGCCGGCGATCAGCCGCCGCCAGGTCGGCTCGACGCCGCACGCCAGCGGCGAGACCATGCCGAGACCGGTGACGACGACGCGTCTCATGCCCGGGTCCGCCCCCGTCGACAGCAGGGGTCAGCCCTTCTGCTCGGAAATGAACTTGATCGCGTCGCCGACGGTCTGGATCGTTTCAGCCGCATCATCGGGGATTTCGACGTCAAACTCTTCCTCGAACGCCATCACAAGCTCGACAATGTCGAGGCTGTCCGCGCCGAGATCGTCGATAAAGCTCGCCTTGGGCTCGACTTTGGCGGCGTCGACATCGAGATGTTCGACGACGATCTTCTTCACGCGTTCGGCAAGGTCAGACATTCAAAGGCTCCTTCTGGTGATGTCGCTGTCGACGGTAGTCAGGCTGTTTCTTCTATCGGGGCCCGAAGCCATCCTTGGCAAAGCACGTCCAAACCAGAGTGCGCCGCAGCGAATTCCGGGGGCGATTACGGCAAATTGCCGTTTGTTGCAACGCCGCTGTTTTCGCCGCCGAGGGGAGCAAGCCCGGCGCAAAAGGTCAAGCCGAGCAGCGCCTGGCCGGCGAAAACCCTGTCAGATCATCGCCATTCCGCCGTTAACGTGCAGGGTCTGGCCGGTGACGTAGCCCGCCTCCTCGCTGGCGAGGTAGACGGCGGCGGCTGCGATGTCTTCAGGCTTGCCCATCGCGCCGGCCGGAATCTTCGCAAGAATCGCCTGCTTCTGCTGGTCATTGAGCGCGTCCGTCATCGCCGTCGCGATGAAGCCCGGGGCGATGCAGTTGACGGTGACGTTCCGCGACGCGATTTCCGCCGCCAGCGATTTCGTCATGCCGATCATGCCGGCCTTCGAGGCGGCGTAATTCGCCTGGCCGGCGTTGCCGGTGACGCCGACGATCGAGGTGACGCCGATGATCCGCCCGAAGCGTTGTTTGGTCATGAAGCGGAGCGAGGCTTTCGCCAGCCGGAAATAGGCGGTCAGATTGACCCGGATCACCTCGTCCCACATGTCGGGCTTCATCATCAGCATCAGCATGTCGCGGGTGACGCCGGCGTTCGAGACGACGATGTGAAGGCCGCCCATCGCGTCCGCCGCCGTTTTCGGCAGCGCGTCAACAGCCTCGAGATCGGACAGGTTGCAGGGGGTGACGAATACACGCTCCTTCAGCTCCGAAGCGAGCGCCTCGAGTTTTTCGGCCCTCGTGCCGGAAATCGCGACTGTCGCGCCCTGCGCATGAAAGGCGCGCGCGACCGCGCCGCCGATCCCGCCGGTCGCTCCGGTGACGAGCGCGCATTTTCCAGTGAGATCGAACATCATAGCCGTCCTTCCTGTGAAGTCGCTTGCTCTAGAATTCCTTGCAGAAACCGGGCTCACCAGAGCTGCAAGCGTAGGTCAAGCCGCTGCACGAGCCTGAAACTCTTTCACAGGCCGCCAGCGCCGCCGCGCACGCGGTTCGGGCGGTCGCGCCGGGCGCAAGCGCGACCTCGCCGCCGCCGACCGCTGTCGCCCCGCACGGCGCTTCAAATGCGCCGAGCGCCGCGCACCCTTCAACGCCGCCGGTCCCGCATTCAGCAAGCGCGCTGTCCCGGGCGTCAGCCAGCGCGCTTCGAGAGAACGCGAAGGCCCCAGAGCGCGCTTCTTTTGAGAAGGCGTAGCCGACGTAAACCGTCGCCGCCGCGGTCGCAGCCTCATTTTCACGCCTCGTCGACGCCGCCACTGACGACGGGCAGGCGCTGACAACGCCGGTGTCCATGCATGCGACTTCCCGCGCGCCGCAATTGATCCCGCCGGCATTCGCGCAGATGGCGACGGCGTCCGCGCAAGCCGACGCCGCATCAGGGCCGACGCCGTTGCCGACCTGCAGCAATTCGCCGTTTCTTGACGCTTCGATCCAGTCGGTCACGTCGGTTCTCGGCCGTGCGCCGAGCGCGACCGCGCCGCAGCCCTTCGTGAACCAGAGAATCTGCCGGCAGGGAAATCCGTCGCCCGCCGCCGACTCGCATGCGGAGAGCGCCTGTTTCTCGGCGTCAATCGCCGATGCGCGGGAGAGAGCGAAACTTCCGCGCAGGGTCGTATTCGACAACGCATAGGCCGAAAACCGATCGGCGTGCGTTTCATCGCTGCGCCCGCAGGCGGCGGCGAGGAGCGCGAGGATGAGCGTCCTGCTGATCATGGATCGCCCCGTCATTTTAAAAAGGCGTCGATATCCGCAGGCTCCCCGAGGCTCAAGATCGCGGCGTCCTTGGCGATGCGCTTGATAAGGCCCGCGAGAACCTTGCCGGACCCGATTTCGATGAACTTGTCGGCCCCCTCGCGCGCCATGTAGTCGACGCTTTCCGTCCAGCGCACGCGGCCCGTCACCTGCTTCACGAGCAGGTCGCGAATGTCGCTCGGCGCCTCGACCGGGCGCGCCGTCACATTGGCGACGATCGGCGCGGCGGGCGCGGCGATCGTCGCCGCCGCGAGCGCCTTCGCCATGACGTCGGCCGCCGGCGCCATCATCGAGCAGTGGAAGGGCGCCGACACCGCGAGCAGCTTCGCCATCTTGGCGCCGTGCTTTTTCGCAGCGTCCGCCGCCGCTTCAACGCGGGCCTTTGCGCCGGAGATCACCACCTGGCCCGGCGCGTTGTCATTGGCGATCTCGCAGACGCCGAGGCCGGCGTCCGTTTCAGCGATCGCCTTCTCGGCGGCGGCGATGTCGAGCCCCAGAAGCGCGGCCATCGCGCCTTCGCCGGCCGGGACCGCCGCCTGCATCGCCTGCCCGCGCGTGTTCAGAAGACGCGCCGTCTCGGCGAGACCGATCGCCCGCGCCGCGCACAGCGCCGAATATTCGCCGAGCGAATGGCCGGCGAGAAACCGCGCGTCGGCGAAGTCGACCTTCGCCTCTCTTTCGAGCACGCGCACCATGGCGAGCGAGTGCGCCATCAGCGCCGGCTGCGTGTTGACCGTTAGGTTGAGGTCCTCCGCCGGGCCCTCCCACATGATCTTTGACAGGCGCCGTTGAAGCGCGTCATCGACCTCCTCGAAGACCTCGCGCGCAGAAGGAAAGGCCTCGGCGAGCGCGCGCCCCATGCCCACCGACTGGCTCCCCTGACCCGGAAATACGAAGCAGCGCGCCATCGACCCTTCTCCTCTTACGCCCGCCAGAACGCCGGCGTCAGCAGCACGAAGATGGTGAAAAACTCAAGCCGTCCCATGATCATCATCGCGGAAAGAACCCACTTCGCCGCATCGGGGAGCGGCTGAAAATTGCCGGCGGGGCCGATGATGTCGCCAAGGCCGGGGCCTACATTGGCGAGCGCCTGCGCCGACCCGGTGAGCGCCGTGACGAGATCGACGCCGATCCAGGCGAGGAGAAAGGTCGACACGATCAGCGAAAACAGCATGACGCCGAAAAAGGCGAGAATAGCGAAGGCGACGTCATCTTCGACCCGGCGGTCATGATAAAGGACGACATGCACCCGGTTCGGCGACACGATGCGCGAAAGATGCGCGCCGGCGAGCCGCGCCAGGATCTGGAAGCGGTAGATCTTCACCCCGCCCGCGGTCGATCCTGAACATCCGCCGACAAAGGTGAGAATGAAGAACGCGCCGATCGCGAAATGGCCCCAGAGCTGGTAATCCTCGCTGGCGAAACCTGTCGTCGTCACGACGGAAACGACGTTGAAGGCCGCGTGAGTCAGCGATTCCATGAAGGGAACGTCGCCGCGATAGGATCGCGTGACCGCGACGAGGACAACGACTGCCGCGAGGAAGGCGATAAACGCCCGGAGCTGGATGTCGGAGAAAAATCCCTGCCAGTTCCCCTTCGCGAACCGGATATAGGCGACGAAGGGCAATGCGCCGGCGACCATGAAGATGACGCCGGTCCACAGGATGGCGCCGAAATTCGCTGAGTCACGGAATTTGCCGAAGGAGGCGTCATGGGTCGACATGCCGCCCGTCGAGACCGAGGTCATCGCGTGGTTCACGGCGTCGAACCAGTCCATGCCGAGAATTTTATAAGCGCCCGCGCAGGCGATCACCAGAACGAGGAAGATGCCGACGATCCACACGGCGAGATCGAACGCCTTGGCGACGATCTTGTCAGAGGTGTCCGAGCTTTCGGTGTGGAAGAGCTGCATGCCGCCGACCCTCAGAAAGGGCATCATGATGATCGACAGAACGATCACGCCGACGCCGCCGAGCGCCTGCATCAGCGACCGCCAGAGCAGGATCGAGGGCGCTGAGACGTCGAGGCCGCTCATCACAGTCGCGCCAGTTGTTGTCAGCGCCGATACGGATTCGAACAGCGCATCGGTCGGCGACAGGCCCGCCCCGATCGCCAGCGGCAGCGAGCCGAAGACCGGCAAGACCGTCCAAGCGAGCGCCGTGACCAGGAAGCCCTGCCGCCGGGTCAGCTCGAAATTTCCCCGTTGAGGGCTGAGCGCCATCAGGGTGAGGCCGGCGAACGCCGTCACCAGCGCCGACAGGATGAAGGCGGCCCCCGGCTGGCGCAGCAGGCTCGTCTCCACGAGAAGGGGGACAAGCATGAACGCGGCGAAGGCGATCAGGAGGGCCCCGATGACCCTGAAAACGGGGACGATATTGACCACGGCGCGGGTCTTTAGACTGCTTCCCAAGGGCGCGGAAGGCGGCCCCCTTGCGCGGCGCGCGCGCCTCGTCTATCCCCCCGCGCTTCGAGCGACGGCCTCAGCCGCCGGCCCCCGGGGACCGGTTTGCGGGATAGTCCCGTTTGGGTGAGGGCCGAAGGCAGGAGGGGCGACCAGCAACGCCCCCGCTGTCTCCGTCGCCAAGGTGGAGCTGGCTTGATGCCTCTTTACGAGCATATCTTTATCGCGCGCCAGGATATCTCTCCGGCGCAGGTCGAAGGGCTGACCGAAACCCTTCAGAAGGTCGTCACCGATAACGGCGGCAAGGTCGCCAAGCAGGAATATTGGGGGCTTCGCAACCTTCAGTACAAGATCAAGAAGAACCGCAAGGGCCATTACAGCCTCTTCAATATCGACGCGCCGGCGGCGGTCATCCACGAGCTCGAACGCCAGGAAAAGATCAACGAGGACATCCTGCGCTACCTGACGATCCGCGTCGAAGAGCTTGACGAGACGCCTTCGCCGGTCCTGTCGCGCCGCGACCGCGACGGGCGCGAGCGCGATGGCCGCGAGGGCGGGCGTGACGGCGGGCGCGAATTCGGGGACCGCGATCGCAGCGATCGCGGCGATCGCGGGCGCCGGTTCTAGGAAAAAGGGAACAGACCAATGGCCAAGCCCTTCATGCGCCGGCGTAAAACCTGCCCGTTCTCGGGCGATGGCGCGCCGAAGATCGACTACAAGGACCCCAAGCTCCTTCAGCGCTACGTGTCCGAGCGCGGCAAGATCGTGCCGTCGCGCATTTCCGCCGTCTCCGCCAAAAAGCAGCGCGAACTTGCGCGCGCGATCAAGCGCGCCCGGTTCCTGGCGCTCCTCCCCTACGCGTCGGAGTAAGCCATGGAAGTCATCCTCCTCGAACGGGTCGAAAAGCTCGGCCAGATGGGCGACGTCGTCAAAGTCCGCCCGGGCTTTGCGCGAAACTTCCTATTGCCGCGCAAGAAGGCCTTGCGCGCCAATGAAGCGAACAAGAAAATCTTCGAAGCCCAGCGCGCCGAACTCGAAGCGCGCAACCTCGAGCGCCGCAAGGACGCCGAAGCAGCGGCCAAGAAGCTCGATGGGCGCTCCTTCGTCATCATCCGGCAGGCGTCGGAAGCAGGTCTCCTTTACGGCTCCGTTTCGACACGCGACATCGCCGAGGCGGCCGGCGCCGACGGCGTCAAGATCGACCGGACGCAGGTGCGGCTCGACAAGCCGCTGAAGACGCTCGGCATCACCAAGCTGCGCGTCATGCTTCATCCCGAAGTCTCGGCGACGATCGAGATCAACATCGCCCGCTCCGCCGACGAGGCCGAGCGCCAGGCGCGCGGCGAAAACGTGCTCGTCCGCGTGGAAGAAAAGCAGGAAGACGAGACGGAGACGGCGGAGTTCTTCGACGCCGGCGCCGGTGCGGCGGCGAAGCCCGAATAAGTCTCGGCGCTGCTGTGGAATGATAGAAAAGCCGGCCGCTCGACGGCCGGTTTTTTTTGTGGTCTTTCGCGACCATGGCCGACGGCGCGAATCCGCTTTCCAGAAACCCCAATGACGCGACTCCAGGCGGCGTGGACCGGGCCCCCGTCAGCCTTGAATCCGAACAGGCGGTGCTCGGGGCCATCCTCTATGACAACGAGGTCTATTTCCGCGTCACCGGCGTCCTCAAGAGCGAACACTTCTTCGATCCGGTTCACCGGCTGATCTTCGACGCTTGCGGCGCGCTCATCAATCAGAGCCGTCTCGCCTCGCCGGCGCTCATCGACGCCTCGCTCGCCGCCGTCCCGGGTTATGTCGAGGCCGGCGGGCGCAAATATCTCGAACAGCTTGCAGCGAACGTGCCCTCGACGGCGGGCGCCATGGATTATGCACGCGTCGTTTTCGAAATGTCGGTGCGACGCGGGCTTATCACCATCGGCTCCGACATGATCGAGCGCGCGCAAGGAGCGATGCTGGACGATGAGCCCGGCGCCCAGCTCGCCGACGCCGAGCAGGCGCTCTACAAGCTCGCTGAGACCGGCAAATATGGCGGCGGCTTCAAGACCTTCCGCACCGCGATCTCCGACGCGATCGAGATCGCGACGGCGGCGATCAAGCGCGACGGCGGCCTCGCCGGCGTCGCAACGGGCCTGCGCGATCTCGACCATACGCTCGGCGGGCTGCACCCGTCGGACCTCATCATTCTGGCCGGCCGGCCGTCGATGGGAAAATCCTCGCTGGCGACGAACATCGCGCTCAATGTGGCGCGCGCCTACAGGCCTGAGCGTCAGCCGGACGGGACGATCAAGGCGGCCGAAGGCGGCGTCGTCGGGCTCTTCTCGCTTGAAATGTCGTCGGACCAGCTCGCGACGCGCATCATCTCCGAGGTCTCCGGCGTGCCGTCGAACGAAATCCGCCGCGGCGACATCGACCAGGAGCAGTTCGACCGCATCTATCACGCAGCGCGCGAACTTGAGTCCCTGCCGCTCTACATCGACGACACCGGCGGCCTGTCGATCGGCCAGCTCGCCGCGCGCGCACGACGGCTGAAGCGCCAGCACGGCCTCGGCCTTCTGGTCATCGACTATCTGCAACTGCTGACCGGATCGCAGAAGCGCGGCGACAACCGCGTGCAGGAGATCACTGAGATCTCGATGGGCCTCAAGGCGCTCGCCAAGGAGCTTAACGTGCCGGTGCTTGCGCTCTCGCAGCTCTCGCGCCAGGTCGAGCAGCGCGACGACAAGCGGCCGCAGCTTGCGGATCTGCGCGAGTCCGGCTCGATTGAACAGGACGCCGACGTCGTCCTGTTCATCTATCGGGAGGAATATTACCTTCGCCGCGCCGAGCCTCGCCCGGATGACGAGAAGCACGCCAAATGGATCGCCGATTGCGACGCCGCGCGCGGGATCGCCGAGGTCATCATCGGGAAGCAGCGGCATGGGCCGATCGGCAAGGTCGAGCTCGCCTTCCAGGAGAACCTGACGAAGTTCTCCAATCTCGACCGGCGCCATGACGCCTATGGACGGGGATAAGCCTGCCCCTTCCCTCGCCGGCCCGAAGCGGGCTCTGTTGGGGCATGCGCTACAGCCTTCGTCCACACCCTGCCTGCGCTCCGGCGCCCATCGCGGCGGTCGAGGCCGAGCTGGCGCGGCGAGGTGGCCATCTTCACCTTGCCTTTCGCGTCAGCGGCGCGAGCGCTCTGAAGACCCCGCCGACGACGGCGCCCGCCCGGCGCGACGGCCTTTGGCGGACGACCTGTTTCGAGGCGTTCATCCGGCCGGAGGCAGGCGCGGCCTATTATGAGTTCAATTTCGCCCCTTCAGGCGATTGGGCCGCTTATCGCTTTGACGGCTGCCGCCGCGGAATGGCGGACGCCGACGTCAGCGCACCCCGAATTGACTGGCGGATCGACGGGCGCCTGGGCCTGTTGACCGTTCGCCTCGACCTTGAGGCGCTGAGCCCGTCGCCGTCGGCAAGGCTCGGCCTCTCGGCGGTTCTCGAGAGCATGGCAGGCGAGAAATCCTTTTGGGCGCTCGCCCACCCGGCCGATAAACCGGATTTTCACCGCGCCGATGGTTTCATCGCGCGCCTTCCCTTTGAAAGCGGCGCATGAAATTCGGCATTGACCGGCTGATCGACGACAAATCCTTGCGCGCGCCGCTCGCCGGAAAGCGTGTCGCATTGCTCGCCCATCCCGCCTCCGTCACCGCTGACCTTACGCACGCGCTCGACGCGCTCGGCAGTCTCGGCGATGTCAAGCTGACAGCCGCCTTCGGACCGCAACACGGCCTCAGGGGCGACAAGCAGGACAACATGATCGAGTCGCCGGATTTCACCGATCCGGTTCATGGAATCCCCGTTTTCAGCCTATACGGAACCGTTCGCCGCCCGACCGACGCGATGATGGAGACGTTCGACGTCCTTCTCGTCGACCTGCAGGATCTCGGCTGCCGCATCTACACCTTCATCACGACGCTTCGCTATGTGCTTGAAGCCGCGGCGAAACACGGGAAATCCGTCTGGGTGCTTGACCGCCCGAACCCGGTCGGTAGGCCGATCGAAGGGCTGACGCTGCGCCCCGGCTGGGAGAGCTTCGTCGGCGCCGGCGCGATGCCGATGCGCCACGGGTTGACGCTCGGAGAGCTCGGACATTGGTTCATCCGAGTGCTGAAGCTTGACGTCGATTACCGGATGATCGCGATGGAGGGCTGGCGCCCGGACGAAGGGCCCGGCTTCGGCTGGCCGCTCGGCGCGCGCGTCTGGGTGAACCCCAGCCCCAACGCGCCCAATGTCTTCATGGCGCGCGCCTATGCCGGCACGGTGATGCTCGAAGGCGCGACGCTGTCAGAGGGGCGCGGGACGACACGGCCCCTCGAACTATTCGGCGCGCCCGACATCGACGCGCGGCGCGTGATCGCCGAGATGCGCGCCCTTGCGCCCGATTGGGTGAGAGGCTGCGTCCTGCGCGACTGCTGGTTCGAGCCGACTTTTCACAAACATGCCGGCAAGCTGTGCGCCGGGGTCCAGATCCACACCGAAGCAGGGAGCTATGACCACGACGCCTTCCGCCCCTGGCGGCTTCAGGCGCTCGCTTTCAAGGCGATCCGGCGGCTCTATCCGGATTACGACCTCTGGCGCGATTTTCCCTACGAATATGAAACCGGCAAGCTGGCGATCGACGTCATCAATGGCGGCCCCGATTTGCGCAACTGGGTCGACGACAAGGCCGCCGCGCCGGGCGACCTTGACGCGCTGACGCTGCCGGACGAGGGGCGCTGGCGCGAGGAACGCCGTGCCTGCCTTCACTACTGACGCCGCCACTACTGACGCGCCTTGGTTCGACCCGCAAAACCCCGTAATGCGGGCGGGTTCGTGAGGCCCTGTTCCTGAATGCGCGCCGCCAATCCCCGCCTCGACATCGACCTTTCCGCGGTCGCCGCGAATTACCGGCGCCTTGCCGCCGCTGCGCCCGCCGCCGAGCCCGCGGCCGTCGTCAAATGCGACGCCTATGGGCTGGGCGCGACGCCGGTTGCGCGAACGCTTATCGCCGAAGCCGGCTGCCGCACTTTTTTCGTCGCCTATTCCGAAGAAGGCGCCGCGCTCCGGTCCGCGCTCGGCGATGAGCCGGCGATCTATGTCTTCAACGGCCCGTTTCCCGAAACGATCGCCGTTCATCGCGCCCATCGCCTGACGCCCGTGCTCAACTCGCTCGAACAGGCGCGGCTGTGGGCGGAGGCGGCGCCCGGCGCGCCGGCCGCGCTTCATGTCGACACCGGCATGAACCGCCTCGGCCTGCCGGCGAACGACGTCGCGGCGGCGCGTTCGATCGGCAAACTCGGCGTCACGCTGGTGATGAGCCATCTTGCCTGCGCCTCAGATGAGACGAAGGCGATGAATGAGCGCCAGCGGCGAGATTTCGAAGAGGCGGCGGCGCTGTTCCCATCGGCCAAGCGAAGCCTCTCCTCGTCCGGCGGCGCGCTCTTCGGCGCGCGCTACGCCTATGACATGGTGCGCCTTGGCGTTGGGCTCTACGGCGTCAACCCGCATGACGCACCCGTCAGCGGCCTGTCGCCGGTCGCCACGCTGACCGCGCCCGTCATCCAGACGCGCGACATCGCCGCTGGCGAGACCGTCGGCTATGGCGCGACCTTCAAGGCGCCGCGGCGGATGCGTCTTGCCACCGTCTCGCTCGGCTATGGCGACGGTTTCCCGCGCAGCGCCTCCAATAAGGGAATAGCGTTGATCGCCGGCGCGCCCTGCCCGATCGTCGGTCGCGTCTCGATGGATCTCATCGTCCTCGATGCGACGACCGCGCCAACCTCCCTTGCCGTCGGCGACCGGGCTGAATTCTTCGGTCCGGCGCTGTCGATCGATGACCAGGCGGCGCGCTGCGGCACGATCGGCTACGAACTTCTGACCGCCATTGGGGGATTGTCGCGCCCGCGCGGCCCCGGCGCCCTTGGCGGACGGGTGGAGCGCCGCTACTTCTTCGCCGGCGTCCCGGCGGGCCTTGCGCTCACCGGCGTTGAGGGGACCTCGTCGTGACCAATCCGGTCGCCGCCATCGGCCGCGGAACGCTCGGCCTCTTCGCCGAGATCGGCGCGATCGCCCTGTTTGCGATCCGCGGCGCCTTCGCCTGGGTCGCCGGCCCCTTCTACACGCGCGAGTTCCTGCTGGCGGCGCTGCGCATCGGCTTCAATTCGCTGCCCGTGGTCGGGCTCACCGCCATCTTCATCGGGGCCGCGCTCGCCCTGAACATCTATGACGGATCGGCGCGCTTCAACGCCGAGACCTTCCTGCCGCAGATCCTCGCCGTTTCCATCGTGCGCGAGCTCGGCCCCGGTTTCGCCGCGCTGATGGTCGCCGGGCGCTCTTCTTCGGGAATGGCGGCGGAGCTCGGCGCGATGCGCGTTTCCGATCAAATCGACGCGATGTCGACGCTTGCCGTCGATCCTTTCAAATATCTCGTCTCGCCGCGCATTCTCGCAACCACGCTCATGCTGCCTTTTCTGGTGCTCATCGCCGACCTCATCGGCATCCTCGGCGGGTGGCTCGTCGCGGTTTACGCGCTTGGATTCGAGGGCGCGACCTATGTCCGCAACATCGACCAGTTCATCACCGCCGACGACGTCGGATCAGGCCTTATCAAGGCCGCCGTGTTCGGCTTCCTGATTTCGGTGATGGGCTGCTATTACGGCTACAGGAGCCGTGGCGGCGCGCAGGGCGTCGGCGAAGCGACGCGCTCGGCGGTCGTCGCATCGGCCGTGGCGATCCTAGCTTCGAACTACGTCATGACCTCGCTCTTCGTGGATTTCTGACATGAGCGGGCGCGAGGCGAAGATCTCCATCCGCGGACTGAAGAAATCCTTCGGCTCGAAGATCGTTCTCAACGGCGTCGATCTTGATCTCGACGCCGGCAAATCGCTCGTCGTCATCGGCGGGTCGGGAACCGGGAAGTCGGTCCTCCTGAAGTGCATTCTCGGAATCATCCCCGTCGACGGCGGCGAGATCCTCATCGACGGCGTCAATGTCCTCAAAGGCTCGGCCTTCGAGCGCCGCCGGCGCACCCGCCAGATCGGGATGCTCTTCCAGGGCGC
>Ga0073934_10009860_pt1 | contig 12061 bp, 11 predicted proteins | sample LarsenN4metaG_FD_76834 | JGI IMG/M metagenome (GOLD analysis project Ga0073934, IMG submission 76834) | Hot spring sediment bacterial and archeal communities from British Columbia, Canada, to study Microbial Dark Matter (Phase II) - Larsen... ... | reverse complement strand
TACATCGTCCAGTTCACGCTGATCAACCGCTCCCTCACGGTCGCGGCTCTGAGGACTTGTGTCACCTACGCCTCTGAGCCACGACCGTAAGGGAAGGATTCGATGAATCAAAATGAAATGAACGATGTACTAGTACCCTGTTTACTTCATTTTGACCTAACCGTTCTGCTTTCTTTTTCTAACCTCCCCTCTCCCACCGCGTGGGAGAGGGGCCGGGGGGGAGGGCCGAAAATGACACCAAACGAACTTTACAAAGGTCAGGAAGGGGGCCTTAACGGAAGGCCATGGAGGATCCGGATGGGGGGGGTCCTTTACCGAGGCTCGCTCGAGATCTGCCCCTGGCAGGGAATGTCGAGGCTGCCAGCTTCACTTACTTAGCTGGAAGAGGAGCTTCCCCACATTTCTCTGCAGGCCTTGAAGGTGGGGCCAGATCACCGAAGTTCTCCCGTAATCCCTGGCTTTCACCCAAGCCTCGCTTTTGATCACCTCAGGATTATCCAGCTCATACACGGCTAAATATTTAGGAGTTCCTTCCACAGCCCGATATCTTTTCCCGCTGCGGACCCCGCCGACCTTGAGCAGGGCCGGGATATGATCTTCGTTATACCAGGCGTTAAACTCGTTCTCCTTTTCTGGCGCTACCCCCACCCGCACCGTAAGCACGTAGGGAGCGCCTTGCGGGGAGGACGAACCGTAGGAGAAGATCTCCTCGTAAACGTTCCGGACAAAATCCTGGAACAGGGCTTCTATCTTCCGATTCCAGGGGGTTGGGTTCTGACGAACCCGTTTGTAGGCCTCGCTGTACACGGCATCGGGCGTCTCCAACTCGTAAAGCGCAAAGTATTTGGGCTCTCCTTCCAGGCTGAGGTAGCGCCTCCCATTTAAAAAGCCCGGAATCCCAACGCGCTCTTGAATATGTTCCGTGTTGTACCAGCGGTTAAACTCCTCTTCGTGCTCGGGCGGAACGTTTAACCAGGCGGTCAAAAGTCCTTTACGCGAAGTTGATGTCATGGATCCCTCCTTTTCATTTTCATGGAGTTGTTTTAATAAATCAGTTGGCAGACCACAGGAAGATGATCCGAGGCTCCCTTCTTGGTCTTCCAATCAAATTGTCGAGGTCGAAAACTAGACGTGGCAACCAGTTTATCGAAGATGTCTACGGACTGTAAGTCCAGACGAAGCCCTTGGTCGTAGAGCAATTCCTTGGAGACAATGACCTGATCTAAAATGAGGTATCGATTGATGGGGTTTCCTTCGATGGGACTATAATCCATGAAAAAAGTACCCATTTTTTCTGCGTTCATGAACCGCCACATGGCATTGAACAGATAAAACTCCTTCTGGAGATATTTGTAAGTCTCCATCCAAGCATCCATCTCATCGGCCCGCACATAATCTAGATCGCGGCTCGCCCGAAGGTGATCGGTCACACTCCGGTTATGGGACTCATCGTTCGGTTTTCCCTGCATATTAAATAAAAACGAATCGGGATTGTCAAGGGATATTCCGCAAATTCCTCGTTTTTGCTTGACGTCGTCCCCAAATTTGCTAGACCTTATGGTTATGAACGACCGAGATTTTGAACCGGCCAACCCTCCAGAGGAAGAAGAATCCCTTTCGGAGCCCATCGAGCTTCCTCTCGAAGACGTTCTGGACCTCCATGCCTTCTCTCCCAAGGAAGTACGGGACCTGGTGGAAGATTACCTCCAACAGGCTTATGAAGCCGGATTTACCCAGGTGCGCATCATTCACGGAAAGGGAAAAGGGGTTCAGCGGGCCATGGTGCATGCGGTGCTAGCCAAAAGCCCTTACGTTCGAGCCGTAGAGACCGCCCCGGTGGATTGGGGGGGATGGGGCGCCACCGTGGTCTACTTGAAGGGGAGAGGGGAGGAAAAATAAATCCGCCCCTCCCTTTACATCATCCCGCCTCCATTTCACTTTCCCCCTTCCTCCCCCTCCTCCTCCTCCTTCGCTCTGGCATCTTAAGTGCAATCGCCATAAAATAAAGTAAGGAGTTGTAAAATACGATTGGGTAGCCTAATATAAATCATGGAGGATGGGATTGTGAGGGAGGAGAGGCAAGGTTTCTTTTACAATCATAAGTCTTTGTTGTTTTGGTTCTTTATCGTGGGTTTTGTTGTTACTCCGGGAGTTTTTTTTATTTCCTGGTACGGGATGTACTTGAATGGGCTCCTTAACGAGGAATTTAACATGAAGCGCTGGAATTTACCCTCCCGTATTTATTCGGATACGGAAGTGCTATATCCGGGATTTAACGTCTATCAGCGAGATCTGAAGGGAAAACTGGAAAGGATCGGGTATCAGGAAAAAGAGGCGGTTCACCTGCCCGGGGAGTATAAAATGACCTCCTCCTATTGGGATATTTACCTCAACGACTTCTCGTATCCCTATCATAAGTTCAAGAGCTATCCTCTGCGGATCAAGCTGGGAAGTACAGGCACTATCCAGGAAATGATCAACCTGGCCGACCAGGAGCCTGTATCCAGGGCCGAAATCGAGCCGGAATTGCTGGCTACGGTCTTCGATGAAGAGGTCGAGGACAGAAGCTGGGTCCGGCTGGGAGAGGTTCCGCCCCATCTCATCGACGCCATCCTTTCCATAGAAGACACTCGGTTCTACGGGCACCCCGGGATCGATCCTGTTGGGATTCTCCGTGCTTTCGTGGCTAACCTTCGCCATCGAGAAATCCTTCAAGGAGGAAGTACGCTCACCCAGCAACTGATCAAGAACGTTCTCTCCAAACGGGAGAAAACCTTCTTCCGAAAACTGAACGAAATCTTTCTGGCGCTCCTGCTGGAGGCAAAATACTCCAAGGATGAAATCCTGGAGCTCTACCTCAACGAGGTTTACCTGGGGCAGCGTGGCACGGTGAGCATTTCAGGGGTTAAAGAGGCCGCCCGGTACTACTTCTCCAAAGAGGTCCGTCACCTCTCAGTGGCCGAATCGGCCTTGCTGGCTGCGCTTTTAAAGGCCCCCAATACCTACTCCCCCTTTCAGGATCCTCAAAAGGCAAAGGCGCGGAGGGATCTGGTCCTCAAGCTGATGCGCGATAACGGAAAGATATCGGAAGAGCTCTATGCCCAGGCCCTTACCGAGGAACTCCCCGTCAAAGCGGACGTATCCCCCGTAAAACGCAAAAAGGCGCTGAAGCAAGCCCCTTATTTCGTGGACTACGTGATCGAACAGCTTAAAAGCAAATATCCTTACGAGGACCTTAAAACCAGGGGGTATAAGATATTCACTACCCTGGATACGGCCAGCCAGAGCCTGGCCGAGGAGGCTTTGAGGAATGGCCTCTCTAAATTAGAAAGGGCCCACAAGGAAATCTCAGATCCGAGGGATCCCCTCCAGGGCTGCCTGATATCCATAGAATCGCAGACCGGCTTCATCAGGGCTTTGGTGGGAGGCAGGGACTATGAGATGAGCCAGTACAATCGGGCGGTTCAGGCCAGGAGGCAGCCCGGCTCGCTGTTTAAGCCCTTTGTGTATCTGACCGCGATGGACCCTTTCCGTAAGCCCCCCTATACCCCCAGTAGCCTCATCAGCGACCTGCCCCTGGTGTTAAAGTACGACGGAAAGAACTGGTCCCCCGAGAACTACGATAAAGTCAGCCATGGGATAGTCCCTCTCCAAAGGGCGCTTGAGAAAAGTTACAATATTGCCACGGTTCGTCTGGCGCTGGAGGTGGGTCTGGAGGATATCATCCACACGGCCCGCAACGTGGGCATTAAAAGTCCTCTGGAGCCCGTTCCGTCCTTAGCCTTAGGCGCCTTTGAAGTTACCCCCCTGGAAATAGCGACCGCTTACCTCCCCATAGCCAACCAGGGGATTAAGCGAGAGCCAGCGTCTATCCGGTATGTGGTAAGTTGGGACGGAGAGGTCGTGGAGAAAAATGAACCCAGCCGGGAGAGGGTCCTTTCTCCTCAAGCCGCTTATCAGGTCCATACGATGCTGGAAGGGGTTATGATCCGGGGTACCGCCTATGAAGCGAGGAAATTGGGGTTTAAAGGACCGGCAGCCGGCAAGACCGGAACAACGAACGATTTTAAAGATGCCTGGTTCGTAGGATACACCCCGGAGGTTCTCACCCTGGTCTGGGTGGGCCGCGATCAGGGGGAGCCCATCTTATTGAACGGCGCCCAGGCAGCCCTGCCGATTTGGGTGGAATTTATGAACAAAATCGACGCGGGAAAGGGCTCTAAAATGTTTACGACGCCGCCCGACAACTTGACCCTGGCAGCAAACGGACCGCCTGATTGCGGGGCTATGCCCGGCTGCGCGCAGGAAAACCCTTATATCCGCTCGGAGGATAAGAATTTAGTGGCCCCCGCGGCCGAAGACCCCTCCCCATCCCCCCTCCCCCTTCCCTCGGATCCCCTCAGCTTACAGGGGTCCGGCACCACCTTACAGAGTTTCCTGGTTTGTAGTGGGGTGCAAAACAGAGAACCCGTAGATTGTGGAGAGAGGTTTTCCACGGCCCAGGGGAAAATTTATACCTGGATGAAGGTTTCTGAAACGAATGTCCCCGCGGTCCTAAGGCACGTCTATTACTACAATGGAAACAAGGAAGGGGAAGTCAGTTTGCCGATACAATACCCGAGCACCCGGACCTGGAGCTCCAAGGATATCTCTTCTAAGCCGGGCGAATGGTCGGTCGCTGTAATGAATGAATCGGGAGACGTGCTCATGACGAAAAGTTTCGTCGTAGAATGAGCCGAACCTCCGCACGGGAAATAGAGGTATGCCACCTCGCCGCGAAGACGTTGCCGAAGAGTAAGGGCGGCCCTGTAAAGCATGAGAGAACGAAGATCTGCCCTCATTTTGTTAGGTCCACCGGGAAGCGGTAAAACGGTCATCGCCGACAAACTGGCCTCCAGTTATGGGGTGACGGTCCTGAAGACCGGGGAGCTGCTCCGCGAGGAGGTAAAGCGCGGCACCCCCTTGGGCGCTAAGCTTGAACCGTTCCTGGAATCGGGCCGACTCGCGTCTTCGGACCTGGTTGCCGATGTGCTCAAACGAGCCATCCAGCAGGTGGATCAGAGGGTGATCCTCTTCGATGGATTTCCTCGCCGGGAGGATCAAATCGATCTTTTTTTTCGTATCGGGAAAGAAGTCGGGGTTGACCTATCCGCCGTCCTCGTGCTTTGTCTCCCGCGTTCCCTGGCAGTGAAACGGCTCATCGGTCGCCGCCTTTGTCCCAACTGCGGGGCCGCCTACAACGTGTACTTTAATCCCCCCGCTCGACCGGGTATCTGTGATCGTTGTGGCGCGCAACTGGAACAACGCCAAGATGATGCGCCCGAGGTGGTCAACAGGCGACTGGAGACCTACGGGGAAGATACCCTTCCTGTGATCAACTATTTTAAGGTCAATTATCCGCACATCACCCACCTTGTATCTACAGAAAAACCGATAGATCAGGTCCTGGATTCCGTTTTATCGATCCTGCGAGATAAGTCATTGATCCCCCCATAACTGACCCCGGCGGGCGATGTACGTTAAAACTCCACCTCCCCTTCCCAGGTCGTTTCAACGTGGTAAAGCCCTCCCGCCGGGAGGATCTTCATCCTGTAAGGGCCGCTTCCCTGAATAGTTTTAAATCTCCCGGTCCCCCCCGTATATCGCAACCTACCCTCCGCGGAGCCCTCCCATCCTGCCGCACCGATGACTACCCGATGGGCCCCTTCGTACTGGCTGAAGATTTTATCTCCGTCCCGATGCTTCATAATTAAATATCCCTTATGGGTACCACTTCCAGCGACCTGGTCGGTGTAATGATAGAAAACCTGCTCCAAACTATCAAAATCCGGGTCGGAACTGGCGCTGGCACCGATACGCTCGTACACGATCATCTGATGATCCGGCACATCCTCTGGATAAAGGGTGATGCGTGAGTCCCATCGGAGGGTTTTACTAAGCCAGGAGACTTTCTTTTTCGGCATGGCATAATTAAAACCCTCCCCAGAGGCTGTAACGACCCTCGCGTTTTCCGGCGGTCGTGGCCTCCGGGGAGGGTTTTACGCTTTACGTTTGAGGCCATTAACGTACCATCTTCCCCTTTCGGTCAATTCGTACCTTCGTTCTCCAGGGCCGGGCGTAGGGTTTATCCCGGTCCCATGGGCCAGGGTGGGTTGGATGAGTTTCTGTTTTTCACCTATTTCCTTCAAAAGCCGGTGCAGAGAGATCTTCAGGTCTGGACAGGCCCTCGTGAGTGCCGCGCCCAATTCCGTTTCAGATCCTGTTCGAATCCGGCTCAGGAGATCGAGGAGGACCTGCTCGGCCCGAGCATAGGGGTGGTCAGGATCCTTCATGGCCCGGATCAGGTACCGGACGGCGGCTTCACCTATCTGCGTGAGCTTTTCCTCATCTTCCGAGGCACCCCGGACGTTAATGCTGGTTTTGTCCTCGGTCCCCGAATTTCGACCAAAGACGCCGGCGATTTGAATACCCTCCCTATAACCCGCTAGATAAAGCGTATCCGGCTCCTCAGGGAGAACTTTCAGTTGAACCTCCACCTCCCCTCCGTATTGGGTCTGATACCCCTTCCGAATAACCCCGATGAGCCCCTGCCAGACCTCCGTCCCCTGCGCTAACTTAGATGGATCGGTATAATAAATCGAGAAGGTCTTCTTAAAACCCGGCTTAAAGGGATGGCGCAGGGCTTCTACATAGACCTCGAGGGAGCAGGCGCCGGCTGGGTAAAGAAATCGGGTGGCTACGAGGGTATTGATGGCGCTCTTCAACCCGTTGCCGAAGAAAACCGGGATCCGCTCCCCCGTCTTGATTCGCAGACCGCCCAACGTGATGTGGTGCCCGCTCTCCTCGCTCCCGATGGCATACTTAATGACACCCGGTTTCAGCAGCTCCAAGGCTATTTCCCTTTGGAAGTCCTTCCCCAGAACATCCCCAGAACCGAGCTGCCGAACCTCTTCAGCTAAAGCCGTAAGGGCGGCGCCATCGACCAGGCCGGATCCGGTGAACTCTTCTAACCGGAGCTTTATCGAGGCCAATTTATCGCGAAAGGCCTGCCGGGCGTCTTCAAGCCTTTTGGAGAGCAGATCCAGGTGAGCCCGTAACAGAGCAAGTATGGCCTGGAGCAGGATCCACTTGTCCCCCACCCCGGCCAGGCGCGTCTCAAAACCCAGCCTGCCTGCGGAAAGGGCAGCGTTCAGATCGCTCTCTATGGTATTTACAAACAGAGAACCCCTATAGGCTTCTGGATACGCGGTTATCAAGTATTTAGCTTGATGAAAGGCGATCTCATCCCCCGAGAGGACCCCCACGGTATCGTCGATAGGATTGTAATCCAGACGGTAAAACCGATCCCCATCTGCATCGAAGACCACTCCGGAGACCTGGGCCCTCCGGCTTAAGATCTCCTGCCGCTTCCGGCGGCCCACTTCAAAAACCTTTTGAATGGCTTCGTAGCGGGTAAACCGCCCGACCTCCCCATCCACCATATCCGGCGTTATGAGGGAAACCCCTTCCAGGTCGGCCACTCCGCTATTCATATTTACGTTTCCATCGAGGCGACCGTTGGTTTCCACGACCTCCGGAACCCCCAATCGCTTGAAGGCGGCTACGGCTATTCCGGTATAGGTTCCGTTGGCCGGGTCCACGATGAGGGTCAGCCCCTCCCAAGGAGGACCGTCACTTCCCACCCAGGAATTGGAAGGGTCGCACAGGAAGTCTAGAAAAACCTCCACCGCCTCTCCATGGGCCTCCTCATAGCCCCCCCACTCTTCCAGTCCGGATAAGTCCTCTCGACTCGCCTGATAAACGGCCTCTGTTAACCTTATATCATCGGCAGGGAAAAGTTTAAGCCCCTGACCGGCCAGGAAGATCTTAACTCCATTTTGATCCTTAGGATTATGGGAAGCGGTGACGACGATCCCCCCTTTGGCCTGGCGGTATAGCATGTAAAGGGGAACGCCAGGAGTCGGCATAATTCCCAAAACTACGGCCTTCCCTCGGGCTTTACGGATACCCCGGATGACCGCTCCCGTAAAAAGCCCTTCGGGGTCCCGGGGATCCCACCCGACCACGATCTCGTCTCCCGGTTGCATCGAGCTGGTTTGAATAAGCTGTCGGACGTGGGCGTACGCATAAAGCTCCAAAAATTCTTCGGTGAGGTAATTTTTATGGAGGAAAGCCTCTAGAGGAGAGAGACCTCTAACGCGGTCGTCCTTCGACGAAACCGCCTCCCTTCGGATCCCGTCGGTCCCCTGGATCCTTTTTTTTAGCCGATCGCCCATTGTAAGCGCTTAAGCCCCAGATAACCCGGATAAATGCAGATGATACGTTTTCCGGTGCATCCTAAAGCCCAAAGAGATCCCTATGAAAGTGACGCGCGGTTGCATTCCATTAGGCCCTATAAGCAAATTCCCCTGTAAATCGGAAGGGTACCCTTTATATATAAACAGAATAAGATCTAAAGGCAACAAAAAAATCTCCCGTCACCTCCTTCTTCGCGCCTGGTTCCCAGGCTTCAGCCTCCATGGGGTTGACGTAAGAACGCGTAACAACGTCGAACCCCTTTCTAGCTCCGTCAGGAGCGACCTGCTTGTAGTCAAAGGGGACCTCCGCCGGCTTTTTAGCTCCGCCAGGGGCGACCTGTTCGAACAGGTCGCCCCTGGCGGAGCTTGGAGGTTTTTAGAGGTTGGGATGGCTACAAACAGGTTCGCTTTGTTACGGACCTAAATGTTTGGTTTAGCCTCCTCTTTGGAGAGGAAAATTTCACAGGCCCTTCTAAAGAAGAGATCCAGGAATTATATTTAAACTAGATCACCTGGATACCTGGTTATTATCGGCATAGATAAACCCGTTTTCCTCTTTTTGAAAACGAGGGAAGGGAGTAATATCGATTCGTCAAATCGAGAGTGCAGGGCCTCCCCTTGCGAGAGGGAGAAGGGGCGACACCCCGAACGAGGGGGGGGGGAGGTCATCTGTTTTTTTTGCACTTTTATTTTAGCGAAGGGGGTATAAGTTCTTATGAATGAGAAGGAAAGGGAAAAAAGTGCTTATTTAGAAAAGCTGGAAGCCCGGCTAGAGGAGTGGGATGCGAAAATCCAGCAGCTAAGAGTGAAAATCAAGGCCGTTAAAGCGGACCTTAAGGCTGAATACGAGGAGAGGATTAAAAATCTTGAGAAGAAGCAAGAGGAAGGGAAGCAGAAGCTTAAAGAATTAAGGGGCAAGAGCGCAGAACTCTGGGAAGAGGTCAAGAAGGGAGCCGACCGGGTCTTCGAGGAAATGGGCAGAGCTTACGAGGATATCCGGAAGAAATTTAAAGAGCTTTTTTAATGAAAGGCCTAGAGGTGCACGATCGTGCACCTCTAGGCCGGGCTAGCCTGTAATTGCTTTTCCCCAGGCATCTACCGTTAGCAGGGCTTCGCGAAGCTCTTGAATCCCTACGGGGAAAGGCAGGTTGTGGATACTGCTCCCTTTTTTACAGGTGGCCTCCAGGGCTAATTTCAATCGTTCCGGACTTACCCCGCCCAGACCGATTTGCTCAAGGGTCAGAGGGAGCTCCAGTTGGGAAAAAAACTCCATCAAGCTTTTAACTTCCGGCTCTCGCCTTTCCAGGACAAGCTGGGTCAGGATCCCGAAGCCCACCAGTTCCCCATGAAAAGTCCGCCGGGTCTCTTCGAGGACTCCCAGTCCGTAGTACAGAGCATGGGCCGCTGCAGTTCGGATCTTGGTGCCCCCCAAACCGCTGATGATGCCGGTCAGGAGGATGGCTACTTCGATCATCTCCTCTACAGCGGGGGTACATTGGCCCTTTTTAACGTCCCGGAAAGCTTCAAAGCCCTTGTCCAGGATGAGGTCCCTGGCTCTCTCAGAGAGTTCCAGGGAAATACAGGTTGGAACGTCCTTTTGGACCGTTTCGATGACGGCCCTCCCTTCATACCATTTCGCCAGCGTATCCGCCAGCCCTGCGGCGAAAAGGCGAGGGGGAGCTTTGGCAAGGATCTCCGGATCTACCAGAACCAGATCGGAGCCCTTTCCACTTAAGGTACCGCGGCGAATCCCTTTTTCATAAAGAACTGCCACGGCGGAAGCTGCAGAACAAGTGGCCGAACTGGTGGGAATGGCGATGTAAGGGAGCCGGGTCCGGGTGCTGACAAATCGGCAGGTATCTAGACTCTTACCTCCGCCGGTCCCCACCAGGACATCGTACCCCCCCTGGGAAATTACGTCGACCAGGCGATCGACTTCCGACTGGCAGGACTCTCCCCCAAACAATTCAAAGTGAGGTTCTAATCCGGCCTGCTGAAAGCTCCGGACCAGAACCGCCTGGATTTTTGAAAGAACCACGCTATCCCCTACGATGAAGGGGCGTCTTCCAAAGGAAGAGGTATACTGACCGGCCTCTTCGAGAAGGTTTTTTCTCTGGATGTACCGTTGAGGGGAAATAAAGATATCTATCATCATTTCTTCCGCATCAGAGGTGTAGTCTAAGCGGGCTGTTCCTCAAACTTCCGTTCCGTGCGCCCCTCGATGAGGGGCATGGAATCGGAAGCCTCCTTTTCGATGGAACCCCGTTGTCATTTAAGCTCAAGCTGTTTTTTAGGAGCGGCGTAATTCCCGATCAAAGAAGGCCTTTACCTCTTCCCAGGCCGCCTGCGCGGAAGGGGCATGGTAGCTGGCCCGCTGATCACAGAAAAAGCCGTGTCCGGCGTCGTAACGCAAAACCTTATGGCGAATAGAATGCTTTTTCAATTCGCTTTCAATTTTCTCAACCTGATCCGGTGGAATCATAGCATCCTGGGTTCCAAATAGACAGAGGATGGCCCCCTGGATGTTCTTCGTTCTCTCCACGGTGGGGGGACCTCCCCCGGGAGATTCTACGGCGATGCCCCCTCCGTAGAAGGAAGCCGTCGCCTTTATATCGGTGGCCGTGGCGGCCAGGTAAGCCACATGGCCTCCGAAACAGAACCCGATGCACCCGATACGATCCCCCCGGACGTCCGGTCGAGACCGTAGGTAGTTGATAGCCGCCTGAATGTCCGCGAGCAACCCCTGGGTCGTGGTCTGTTTGGCGTGGGCAAATCCCTTTTGAATATCCTCTTGGGTATACCCTAACTCCATGCCCGGAGCCGTCCGATGGTAATAATCGATGGCCAGAGCAACATACCCCTCCCGGGCCATGCGTTGGGTCACGTCCCGGATATGGCTATTTACGCCGAAAATTTCCATAAATACCAGCACCGCGGGGTAAGGCCCCCCGGTCGTCGGCCGTGCGAGAAATCCGCCCATGGAAGAACCGTCTACCGGAATGGTCACTCGGTCGGTGGTGATTTCCATACAGATCCTCCTTTCTAAAACCCAAAGTGATCCCCAGACCACCTGGTACTACATCGTCCAGTCAATTCTGGTCAACCGCTCCTTCACGGTCGCGGCTCCGAGGACTTGCGTCACCTACGCCTCGGAGCCACGACCCTCAGGGGGGATTCTAGGAATCCAAATGAAAGGGACTAGGTAGTATATTGTTTACTTATTTTGACTCGCGGTCCTACTTTCGCTCTCCGACCCCTCCCCCAAGGCTTTGAGAGAAGGGACCCCCCTTTCATGGTATTAAGAAAATAATAAAGTATCTAACTCTCCGCGCACGTTCAAACGGTACAAATCCTCGTAGCCGCCTACGTGATAGGAGCCGATAAAAATCTGAGGCACGGTCTGGCGCCCAGACCGTCGGATCATCTCCTCCCGCGCCTGCTCATCGTTCTCTACGTCGATTTCTTTATAGGAAACCCCTTTCTGCTTAAGCAAAGCCTTTGCTCTCGTGCAGTAGACTCAGTAGGATTTGGTATAAATAATCACGTCTTTCATCTCGCGTGAACCTCCTTTGGAATATATGTATGGCCTGTGCGGCGAAAATACCAATAGATATTTTAAATAATCTTTCCCTAAAGATAAGACCCTGCCCAAGGGCGTAGGACGGGTTAGCCGGTAAAAGGGGAGGGGAAACGAAGAAAGGAGCCCAGGGGGAGGAAAATTTTGGGCCCTCGTCAACTTTTTTCGACCTGCCATTAAACCTTCT
>Ga0073934_10009859_pt1 | contig 12061 bp, 9 predicted proteins | sample LarsenN4metaG_FD_76834 | JGI IMG/M metagenome (GOLD analysis project Ga0073934, IMG submission 76834) | Hot spring sediment bacterial and archeal communities from British Columbia, Canada, to study Microbial Dark Matter (Phase II) - Larsen... ... | reverse complement strand
CTCCTCGAGCGTCATCCGCCGGACGAGCCGCGCCACGCGGCGCTCGACGGCCGCGCCCGAGTCGCCGCAGAAGCCGGGGTTCGGGTGCTCGGCGGCGAGCACGCGGTCGACGGCGGCGTCGGCGGCGGCGAGGAGGCACGCCGGCACGCCGGCCGCGCGGGCCCGCGCCTCCTCGCGCGCGATGCGCTTCGCCGCCGCGCGCTCGGCGCGGCAGCCGCTGCCCGGCACCAGCCGGCCGGGACGGCGCTTGCACCGCTGGAGGACCGCGAGCGTCGCGGCGGCGTGGCGCTCCACGGCGGCGGTCGCGCTCGTCGTGCACCCCGCCGCCGCCGGCGGCGTCGCGCCGTCCGCGGCGGCGAAGAGCAGCTCCGCCTCCGCTTCGTGGCTCGCGCGGAGACACGCGACGGCGCCGTCGACCGTCCGGATGCCGGTGCAGTCGCCGGCGAGGGCGAGCGCGGCGATCCGCGCGTCGTTGCACGCCCGCCGGATGCGCTTCGCGGCGCGCGCGGCGGCCCTCGTCCGCGCGGCGACGACGGCGGGGTCGGCGGCACAGTCGTACCCCACCGGCTTGGCGCCGCTCGCGAGGGCCGCGCGGCACGCGGCCAGGACGTCGAGCGAGGCCGCGAACAGGAGCCGTCCGCCCGACGCGATCGCCGCCTGGCAGCGCCGGGTGGACGGCGCGGCGGCGGCGACCCGCACCGGCGGTCCGGTGAGCACGACGGCGAGGGCGAGCAGGACCCGGATCGTCATGCCGACCCGTTATCCCGATCGCCCCCTTCCTGGCCAGCGTCGCTACGGGTGCGGCACGTCGGGGCACCCGGCCGGCTCGGTGTACGGCACGCCGACGAACTGCGCCGTCGTGTCGTACCGTACCGCCGGCTGGCGGGGCGGGGCGACCGCGCAGAGCTCGACCGCCGTGCCGAACCGGAGGCGGACGCCGAGCGCGTTCTGCGGCGCGCCGTCGAGCTGGTAGAGGCCGGCGCCCTTGCCGCGGATCGCGAGCGTGCCGTTCCGCACGCGGACCGAGATGATCGGCCCCGCGAGCCGCTTCGGGTCGCGGTACTCGAAGCCGGGGTTCGCCGCCTTCCCGATCCGGCGCCACTGGGCGGCGGCGAGCGGGATCACGGCCTTCTCCGCCCCGCCGTCGGCGCGGTAGATGCGCAGCGTCGCGCCGACCAGCGTCGGGTCGGCGTCGCTCCCCGGCTCGGGGACGACGACGCCGCTCGGCACCTTCCGGTGGGCGGCGGAGCGGAACGAGAAGAGGCTCTTCTCGGGGTCGATCGGCGCGCGGTCGTCGTCGCGCGCGACGAGGCGGGTCGCGCGGATGCCGGTCGGGACGGGGGGGAAGCTCGCGGCGTTCGCGGGGTCCGTGCCCTCGTCCAGCTCGTCGCGGTCGAGGTGGCCGTCCTCGTCCCGGTCGACGCCGAGGCGCTTCCCGGAGCCGGGCGGGACGCACGTGTAGGTCAGCTCCTGGCCGGGGGTGGCCGCGAGGGCGCGGAACGTGGCGTCGTCGAGCGGCGGATCGTCGGCGCGGTCCAGCTCGAAGAGGCCCGACGGCGCGAGCCAGGCGCCGCGCTGCTCGCCCGCGATCGTCCCCTTCACGACGACGTCGCACTCCCCGGCGTTCAGGGCGCGGTCCCGGATGAGGTTCAGGCGCTGCTCCACGACGAGCGCGTTCGTCGCGTCGAGCGTGACCTGCTGGCCGACGATCGGCGCGAGGTTCGAGTCGAAGGCCAGCACGAACTGCTCCAGGCGGCGCTGCTGCTGGTTCGTCAGCTGGAAGACGCTCGCGCCGAGGAAGCGGAAGACGGTGTCGACGCTGCCGTCGTGGAGGAAGCCGAAGCCGCGGACCTGGGGGCCCGCGACGCTGAACATGCCCACCTTCTGGTAGGCGTTCCGCAGGTGCGCCACCTTGAAGCTCTGCGTCTCGCCCTCGAAGGTGGCGAAGCCGTCCGTGCCGAAGAAGCCGTTCGCCGGATCGAGCGTGTGGCAGCCGGCGCAGTTGAAGAGCACGTCGGTGATCGGCCCGAAGAAGAGGTCGCGGCCCTCGGTCTGCTGCGCCGTCAGGCTGCCGTTCAGGCGGCGGATCGGGTTCGGCGGGTAGGTGACGGTGAGGATGAAGTCCGTGAAGGCCTGCATCTCGGCCTCGCTCAGCTGGCTCTCGCGGCCGACGAGCCCCGGAAAGGCGACGTTGAACTTCTTGAAGGCCGCCTCCTCGTCGAAGGGGCTGCCGCCCGGGTCGTTGCCGCCCGTGCGGTCGCCGCGCCAGTGCATGGAGCCCGCGTTCGCCATGCCGCGCAGGCTCTGCGTCGTCATCGGGCCCTTCAGCGGGTGGAAGTCCTTGTTCGGCATCGGGATGCGGAAGGGGATCGGGTTGTTGAGGACGACGTCGTCGGGGTTGCCGAGGTCCCAGGCGAGGCTGTCGAAGTCGCCGAAGACGTGGCAGCTCGAGCACGACGCCTCGCCGTTGCTCGACGTCGCGACCGCGTCGTAGAGGAACGGCCGGCCGGCCAGGACGGCCGGCGGCTCCGGCGTGTGGAGCTTCACGTGCCCCACCTCGGCGCGCGTCGGCAGGTCGATCACCGAGATCGCGTCGTCGAAGCGCGTGAAGGCGTAGAGCCGGCCGTGCGCCTCGTCGAGCACGAGCCCCGTCGGGCCGCCGCCGGACACCGGGATGTGCGCCGCGGCCGACGGCGTGAACGTGTCGGCCTCCAGCTCGGTGGTGGAGAACACGCCGATCTTCGAGGAGCCGAACGCGGCGACGTAGAGCGCCGTGCCGTCGCCGCTCACCGCCATGCCGACGGGCGTCGCGAGGCTGTTCGGCTTCACCGCCGGCGGCGCGGGCCGCACGGCGTAGTCGATGTGCTTGTTCAGGTGGCGCGGCAGGACGCTGCCGCCGGCGATCACCGTCACCCGCGCCTCGTGGAGGTGCCCCTGGACGGTCGTCGTGCCGAACGCGAGGCCCGGGCCTTCGAAGCGGACCTCGTTCCGCGCCTCGGTGTTCGAGACGTAGAGCGTGCCCGTGACCGGGTTGGCCACCATGTCGAAGAGGATGGTGCCGACGTGGGCGAAGCTCGCGGTCTCGACCGGGACGGGTGCCGCGGCGTCGATCTGGAACACGTCGAGGTCGGGCAGGTCGAACGGCACCGACGCGCTCCAGTCGCGTCCGATCGGGTCGCGCCACTCGCCGGTCGCGGGGTCTTTCCGGACGATGAGGCCGACCTCGGGCCCGGGAATGCCCTCGACGTTGACGTTCGGCGCCGGAAGGCCGCCCGGACGCTGGAGGAAGGCGCCGCACGGCGAGGCGTCCGCGCCGCCGTCGCAGACGGTGCCCTCGCCGAGCGCCGTCGTCTCGTTGCCGGAGTGGAAGACCGCCGCGTACACCGTGGAGCCGTCCGCGCTCCGCGTGAGCGCGCGCGGCGTGTCGCCGAACAGGACCAGGTTCGCGATCGGCGTCCCGCCGAGGACGTCGCCGCCGAGGTTCGCGGCGTCCCACACCTGGACGACCGCGCGGCCGAGCCCCGGGGTGGTGAGCTCGGCGGCGACGGGGCAGTTCTGCCCCCGCCGGGCGGTCGTGACGAACGCGCGCGTGCCGCCCGGGCCGGCGAAGACGATGTCGCGCGGCTCGTCGCACGTGAGGAGCGTCGCGGTGACGCGCGGCGGATCGGCCGCGACGTCGACGACGCTGATCGAGTCGGAGAGGTGGTTCACCACCCAGACCTCGGCGTCGCTCCGCGCCGCGACCGCGATCGGCTCGAGGCCGACCGGGACGGAGGCCTCCCACGCGAGGCCGCCCGCCTCGACGCGGAAGACCTCGAGCCGGTCGTCGGGCGTGTTGGCCGCGAAGAGCCGGGTGCCGTCGGGAGAGAGCGCGAGCGGCCGCACCTGGCCGGTCTCGAAGTTGACGAAGCCGGCATCCGCCGGGGCGGCGGCGAAGCCCGCGCAGACGACGGCCGCGAAGACGGAGCGGAAGATCGAACGGACCATGGACATCCCCCTCTCGGCCGCCCACCGCGCGGCCGGCGGCGTACCTTCTCGCGGCCCGGTCCCGGCGTGCAACCCGAAAGCGCCCGTTCCGCCCGTGCGCGTGCGCGATCGGTCGCGGATGCCAACCAGCGCTGCATGCGCGAGCGGTAGTTCAGCCGTCGGAGGCCGTGGTGGCGCGGGGGCCGGAACTGTGGTCCAGGGAGACGGTGCTGCTCGCGGGCGACGTCGGAGGGACGAAGACGAACCTGGCGCTCTTCCGGCCGGCGGGCGACGGCATCGAGACGGTCGCCGAGGCCTCGGTCGCGAACGCCGACCATGCGGACGTGCAGCACGTCCTCGCGTCGTTCCTCGCAGGGCGGGCCGTCGAGGCGGCGTGCCTCGGCGTCGCCGGGCCGGTGGACGCGGGGCGCGCCCGCATGCCGAACCTCGGCTGGACGATCGACGCGGCCGCGCTCGCGGCGCGGCTCGGCATCCCCCGGGTGGTCGTGGTGAACGACCTCGAGGCGACCGCCTGGGGGATCGCGACGCTCGGCGCCGAAAGCGTCGTCACGCTGAACGCCGGCGTCCCGCGTCCGCGGGCGAACCGGGCGCTGATCGCCGCCGGCACCGGGCTCGGGCAGGCGCTCCTCGTGTGGGACGGGATGCGGCACGTCGTGTCCCCGTCCGAGGGCGGGCACGTCGAGTTCGGCCCGCGCAATCCCGAGCAGATCGCCGTCCTGGAGCGGCTCGCGGCGCGCTTCGGGCACGTGAGCTACGAGCGCGTCCTCTCCGGGCCCGGGCTGGCGAACGTCTACGACGCGCTCGACGACGCCGACGACGCCGCGGCCGCCGCCCGGATCGCCGCGGCCGACGACCGCAGCGCGGCGATCACGGCCGCCGCGCTCGACGGCACGTCGCGCCGCGCCGTCCGGGCGCTCGACCTCTTCGTCGACGTCTACGGCGCCGAGGCGGGGAACCTCGCGCTGAAGGCGCTCGCACGCGGCGGCGTGTGGGTGGGCGGCGGTATCGCCCCGAAGATCCTGCCGAAGCTCCGCGACGGGCGGTTCGTCGCCGCGTTCTGCGACAAGGGACGCTTCGGCGACCTCATGCGGACGATTCCCGTCCACGTGATCCTCGACGAGCGGACGGCGCTTCGCGGCGCGGCGGCGTACCTCCTCGGCGGGCGCCCCGGCGGGTGACGGCCGCCGGCGGAACGCGTTGCAGGGGCCGGTGTCCTGGTCTAAGGGCCCGGCATCCAACCCGCCCGAGACGGTCGTATCGAGGGTACGCTCCGCCGCGCTCGGCGGGGACCCCACAACGCGGCGGAGCGCCGCCGATCGGAAGGAGGAAGCGCATGAAGACGAACAAGGGAGTGCTGATCGCCACCGCCGCCGCGGGGCTCATCCTCGCGGGCAACCTCTCCCGGGCCGCGGAGCACGAGGAGAAGGCCGGCGGCGAGGTGTCGTGCGCGGGCATCAACGCGTGCAAGGGCCAGGGCTCCTGCGCCGGCGGCTCGAGCGGCAACGCGTGCGCCGGCAAGAACGCGTGCAAGGGCCAGGGCGTCTCCAAGGCGGCGAGCGCCGAGGAGTGCACCAAGAAGGGCGGCAAGGTCGTCGCCGGCCACTGATCCGTCCGGACCGCACGCGATGCTCCCCTACCTCGGCCACGGCGTCGGGCTTCGCACGCAGCACTATCCGCTCGTCCTCGAGGGGCGGGCGCGCGCCGACTGGTTCGAGGTGATCTCGGAGAACTTCATGGTCCGGGGCGGCCGGCCGCTCGCGGTGCTCGACCGCGCGCGCGCCGCCGCCCCGGTCGTCCTCCACGGGGTGTCGCTGTCGCTCGGCTCGGTCGCCCCGCTGAACCGCCGCTACCTCGCCGAGCTCGGCGCGCTCGCCGAGCGGATCGCGCCGGCGTGGGTGTCGGACCACCTCTGCTGGTCGCGCTGCGGCCGGCACTACGCGCACGACCTCTTTCCGCTGCCCTACACCGAGGAGGCGCTCCGCCACGTCGTCGCCCGGGTGCGCGAGGTCCAGGAGCGGCTCGGCCGCCGCATCCTCGTCGAGAACGTGTCGAGCTACGTGACGTTCACGCACTCGACGATGCCCGAGTGGGAGTTCCTCTCCGCCGTCGCCGAGCAGGCCGACTGCGGCATCCTCCTCGACGTGAACAACGTGTACGTGAGCGCCGTGAACCACGGCTTCGACGCCGCCGCCTACCTCGACGCCGTCCCCGCCGCCCGCGTCGGCCAGATCCACCTCGCCGGCCACCGCGACGAGGGCACGCACCTGCTGGACACCCACGACGGCCCCGTCGTCTCCGCCGTATGGGCGCTCTACCGGCACGCCGTCCGGCGGTTCGGGCGCGTGTCGACGCTGATCGAGTGGGACGAGCGCGTGCCGGACTTCGACACGCTGGCGGCCGAGGCCGAGCACGCGCGGACCGTCGAGCGCCGGACGCTCGCCGAGGCGGACGATGGGCACGCCCTCACTGCGTGAGCTCCAGGCCGCGTTCTGGCGGTCGCTCACGGCCGACGGCGGGCGCGGCGACGCGCGCGCGTTCGACCCGGTCGCGGTCGCGGCGATCGCGCCGTCGGACCGGCTCGCGCCCGCCGAGCGGCTCGCGGTGTACACGACGATGTACTTCTGGCGGATCCAGGAGGTGCTGCGCGAGGACTTCGCGCGCACCGCGGCGGTGCTCGGCCCGGAGGCGTTCGAGGCGGTCGTGCGGGGCTACCTGGCCCGGCATCCGTCGGAGCACCCGTCGATCCGGTGGGTGGGCCGCGCGCTGCCGGCGTACCTCGCCGGCGCCCCGCCCGCCGGCGCGCCGCCGTGGATCGCGGAGCTCGCGCGCTTCGAATGGGCGCGGCTCGACCTCTTCGACGCCGCGGACGCCGTGCCGATCGGCGTCGACGCGCTCCGCGCCGTCCCCGCCGACGACTGGCCGCGCCTGCGGCTCACCGCCGTCCCGGCGCTCGCGACCTTCGCCTCGCCGTGGCCCGTCGACCGCATCTGGGCGGCCGCCGGCGAAGGGCGCGTCGAGCACGAATGGGAGCCCGAGCGCGTCGTCCTCCGGATCTGGCGCCGGGATTTCCACGTGTACCACGTCCGGCTGCGGCCCCCCGAGGAGCGCGCGCTCGCGCGCCTGCTCGCGGGCCGGAGCGTCGCCGCGATCTGCGACGTGCTCGACGACGCCGAGACGGCGGGCGCGCTCCTGGTCCGCTGGCTCGACGACGGCCTCGTGGCGCGCGCGGACTGATTCCGAGCATTGCCCCGCCCGCCGGACCGTGCGAGAGGGGCGCCGTGGCGACGGAGCCGTTCTCGTACGACGCGTGGACCGCGCTCCTGGCGGAGGTCGTCACCGCCGACGGCAAGGTCGATTACGCCGGGCTCGTCGAACGGCGCGCGCGGCTCGACGCCGTCGTCGCGGCGTTCGGCGCGGCGAGCCCGGAGTCGGCACCCGCCCGCTTCCCCACCGACGAGCACCGGCTCGCCTACTGGATCAACGCGTACAACGCCTTCACGCTGCACGCGATCCTCGCCGAGTACCCGATCCGCTCGGTGTGGAAGACGCGCGACGGGCGGTTCTTCCAGCGCCGCCGTCACGTCGCCGGCGGCCGGCACGTGAGCCTCGACGACATCGAGCACACGATCCTCCGCGCGGAGCTCCGCGAGCCGCGCATCCACTTCGCGATCAACTGCGGCTCGAACGGCTGCCCGCCGATGCGGCCGGCCGCGTACGAGCCGGGCGGCATCCGCGAGACGCTCCGCGCCGCGACCGAGACGTTCCTCGCGAGCGAGTGGAACTGCCGGATCGACCGGGCGGCCAAGCGGATCGCGATCTCCCGCATCTTCAAGACGTACGCCGAGGACTTCGCCGGCCGGGCGGGCACCACGGAGGAATACCGCCTGGGCGTCCTCCGCTTCGTCGCCCAGCACACGGGCGTGGCCTTCGAGGACATCGCCGACCACGAGGTCGTCTACAACACGTACGACTGGGGCCTGAACGACGCCGCGCGCGCGCCGCGCCTCGGCCCGATCCGCTTCCACGAGCCCGTCGAGCACTGGGCCGACGGCGACCGCCGGCTCCGCGAGCTGCACCTCTACGAGGGGAACTTCTGCAACCGCGCGTGCAGCTGGTGCACGATCGAGGGCTCGCCGCGGGGCTGGTACCGGCCGTACGCGCCCGCCGTCCTCGACCAGGCGCTCGCGACCCTCGCCCCCGACGGGAACCTCAAGTTCTACGGCGGCGAGCCGACGCTCCACGCCGCCGAGATCGCCGAGGCCGTGCGCTACGTCCGTGCCCGCGGCTTCACCGGCCTCGTCACGATCTTCTCGAACGGCGTGCAGGCGGAGAAGCTGATCGCGCTCCTCGAGTCCGACCCGAAGAGCGAGGCCGTCCTCAACTACTCGATCTACCACGGCCGGGACGCCGACCCCTTGCCGCCGCACGCGAAGGCGCGGCTCGAGGCGTGGGCGGCCGCCAACCCGGGCCGCCTCTTCCAGGGCTACAAGGTCCTCTTCCACGCCGGCGCGGGCGCCGATCGCGCGTTCGACCGCGACCGCGAGGCCGACTTCCACGGGCTCGGCCGGGGCTGCGTCCGCTGCTTCCCCGTCCTGACGACGCGGGGCGACTTCCACGCCTGTCCCTTCGCGGCGGAGAAGCGGGCGCCGCACTACGCGCTCGGGAGGGTCGGGACGGACCCGGACGTGGTGTTCCGGAACTACCGGACGTTCCGCCGCTGGGTCGACGAGACGCTCGACCCGGCGGCCGCGGCGCGCGGCATCTCGAGCTGCGAGATGTGCCACCGGCACCTGGAGGAGCTGCCGCCGCCGCGGTACCGCGGCTGAGGGCCGCCCCGGCCGCCGTCATCGACCGAGGCGGGTGAGGCCCGGCAGGCCGTCGAAGCCCGAGTCGAAGCTCAAGATCCGCCGGATCTGCTCCCGCTCCATGATCGCCGCGTGCAACGCGTCGCGTGCGGACAGGCGGCGCTTCCCGAGCACGATTCCCTTCGCACGCTCGACGTCCGCGGCCGTGACGGCGAGCACCTCGTCGACCACGCCCAGGATCGCGTCGAACGCCGGCTGGATCGCGTCCCGCCGGTCGATCGCGACGTACCGGTGGAGGATCTCCTGGAGCACCTCGGCGTCGGTCACCAGGCGCTCGCCTGCCGCGATCGCCGCCTCGAGCAGACGTTGGGCGTCGACCTTGTGGGGGTGGGGCGCGCCGACGAGGTACATCGGGACGTTCGAGTCGACGAGGATCACTCCGCGCCGCCGCCGTACCCGCGCTCGATGTCGGCCAGCATGACGTCGATGTCCGCCGTCGGGAACGAGTGGCGCGCCGCCGCCCGGACGACGTCGAGCTTGCGCTTCGGGTCGCCCCCGGCGGCCGTGCGCCGAGCGGCGCGCAGCGCCTGCCGGACCCACTCCGCCGTCGTCAGTCGCTGGCGGCGGGCGGCGCTCTGGATCTCGGCGAGCTCGCGATCGTCGAGGACGACCTGCAGCCGTTTACTCACGGCAGGAGTATCATCGACGCCTCATCATGAGTCAACGACGCCGTCCGCTCCGGCCGCGCCGGGACGCCGGCATCGGACGGCGGCCGCGCGCCGGCGCCCGGTGCGCCCCGTCGGCCGTGCTTGACGGGGACCCCGCGGCGCGCGAAAGAACCGTACGACACGTCGCTGGGGGAGCCGTCCCGGACAGACGGCTGAGAGGAGCAGGGCGCGCCTGCCGACCCCTCGAACCTGACCCGGGTAATGCCGGCGGAGGGAAGCGAGATGACACAGCTCGAAAGCGCCCGACAGGGCATCGTGACCGCCGAGATGCGGCGGGTCGCCGAACGCGAGGCGGTCGACGCGGAGTTCATCCGCGCCGAGGTCGCCCGCGGCGCGCTCGTGATCCCGGCCAACGTGCGGCACCTCGCCGGCAGCGGCGGCCACGCCCCCGCGGCGGACGGGCCGCGCACCTACCCACCCGTCGCCGGGCATCCCGGAGCGCGCGACGGCGCCCACTGGGTGAACCAGACCGTCGCCCAGCGCTGGGCGGCGGTTGCCGGCGACGCGCTCCGCGGCGAGCGGGCGCCGCGCCGGCTCGACCCGACCGGCATCGGCCGCCGCATCACGACGAAGATCAACGCGAACATCGGCGCGTCGCCGGTGTCGAGCGGCACGGCGGCCGAGGTCGAGAAGCTCGAGTGGGCCCAGAAGTACGGCGCCGACACCGTGATGGACCTCTCGACGGGCGGGGACCTGCGCGCCTGCCGGCAGGCGATCGTCGACCACTCGACGCTGCCGGTCGGGACGGTGCCGATCTACGGCATGATCGTCGGCCGCCGGATCGAGGACCTCACGTACGACGTCATCCTGAAGGAGATCGAGCGCCAGGCCCGGCAGGGCGTCGACTACTTCACGATCCACGCCGGCGTCCTGCGCGAGCACCTCCCGCTCGTCGGGCCGCGGGTCACCGGCATCGTGTCGCGCGGCGGGTCGCTGCTCGCGAAGTGGATGATCCACCACGGGAAGCAGAACCCGATGTACGAGCTCTTCGACGAGATCAGCGCGATCATGCGCGAGTACGACGTGACGTACTCGCTGGGCGACGGCCTCCGCCCCGGCTGCCTCGCCGACGCGGGCGACGCCGCGCAGCTCGCCGAGCTCCGGACGCTCGGCGAGCTGGTCCAGCGGGCGCGCGCGATGGGCGTCCAGGCGATGGTGGAGGGACCCGGCCACGTCCCGCTCGATCAGGTCGCCTGGAACATGCAGATCGAGCGCGAGATCTGCGACGACGCGCCGTTCTACGTCCTCGGCCCGCTCGTCACCGACGTCTTCCCCGGCTACGACCACATCACGAGCGCGATCGGAGCGGCGGAGGCGGCGCGCGCGGGCGCGGCGATGCTCTGCTACGTCACGCCGAAGGAGCACGTCGGGCTGCCGAAGGCGGAGGACGTGAAGGCCGGCTGCATCGCCTACAAGATCGCCGCCCACGCCGGCGACATCGCCCGCGGCGTCCCGGGTGCGCGGCGGTGGGACGACGACCTCTCCCGCGCACGCGCGGCGCTCAACTGGCCGCGGCAGTTCGAGCTGGCGTTCGACGGCGAGACGGCGCGCGCCCTCCACGACGAGGACCTCGAGGTCGACACCGACTTCTGCGCGATGTGCGGGCACGACTGGTGCAGCATGCGCATCTCGAAGGAGATCGTCGCCTTCGCGAGCGGGAAGGACGCCGAGTTCCAGCCCGCCCGCCGCGCGCAGGCGAGCCCGGGCGTGGGCGAGGAGGGGCGCGAGCTGCTCCGCCGTCGCGAGCAGGCGGTGCCGGTGGTCGACGGCAAGCGCGCCTGCCACAGCGACCTCGTGCCGGACCCGGCGGCGGCACGGGAGCTGCAATCGGCGGGCGACGCCGTCGTGCGCGGGGACGGCGCGTAGGCCGGCGGCCGCCGCCCGCGCCGCGCCGTCCGGCCGCGCCGGGATTGGAAGGACGGCGGCCCCCCATATATGGTGGCCGCATGTCCACGGCTCCGGCGTCTCGCGGCGTGCTCTCCGTCGGCGGCACCGACTTCCTGATCCACCGCCTGGACACGCTGGGCGAGCGCGTCGCGCGCCTGCCGTTCTCGCTGAAGGTGCTGCTCGAGAACGTCCTCCGGCGCCAGGACGGCCGCTCGGTCACGCGCGCGCACGTGGACGCGATCCTCGGCTGGGAGCCCACGCGCCCGCCGAGCCGCGAGATCCCGTTCATGCCGGCGCGCGTCCTCCTCCAGGACTTCACCGGCGTGCCGGCGGTGGTCGATCTCGCCGCGATGCGCGACGCCGTGCGCCGCATGGGCGGCGACCCGAAGCGGATCAACCCGCTCCAGCCCGCCGATCTCGTGATCGACCACTCGGTGCAGGTCGACGCCTTCGGCAGCCCGGCGGCGTTCGAGCGGAACGTCGCGATGGAGTTCGAGCGGAACCGCGAGCGCTACGCGTTCCTCCGCTGGGGGCAGCAGGCGTTCCGCAACCTCGGCGTCGTCCCGCCGGACACCGGCATCGTGCACCAGGTGAACCTCGAGCACCTGGCGCCGGTCGTCTTCCGCCGCACCGAGAACGGCGTGCAGGAGGCGT
>Ga0073934_10009858_pt1 | contig 12063 bp, 8 predicted proteins | sample LarsenN4metaG_FD_76834 | JGI IMG/M metagenome (GOLD analysis project Ga0073934, IMG submission 76834) | Hot spring sediment bacterial and archeal communities from British Columbia, Canada, to study Microbial Dark Matter (Phase II) - Larsen... ... | reverse complement strand
CGTATACGGAGAATACGACGAGTCCGAGCCGTGCCGTAAGAAGCGTAGCCTGCGGCGGCCAGCAGCGCGGGCGTGCAGCCGGCCGAAGCCAGGAGGGACTACTGAATTAGGCCCTGAGGCCGACACTGTAAGGACAGTACGCTTGGAGATCCCCCGGGTGTGTCGGCGTGGACGTCCGATGGGTCGACGACGTTGCACGTTGGCTGCTTCCTGGTCCAAGCTTGCGACAGGATTTCGAAGTAGAGTAGAGAGCAGCGGCAGGACCCGGAAGGCGGCCCGGACGCTGCTCTCTACTCTACTTCCTACAAGAGCCTTTCCACGCGTTCGAATTTGGAGGTGTTGGTAGCTGCAACGCGACATAGCTTGCCACCCTCTCCCTTCCAGCCCGGGAGTAGATCGACCATGAACAGGTATTTGCGGTGTCCTCTGGCTCGGGAGAGAGCAGACTGCAGTTCCGTTGATGCACCCGGCGCGATCTCCCCGCTTGTCCGGCATTGCAGACCTCAGTACGATGGCGTCGGGTTCGAAATCCAGCGCCTTGGAGCTGGCTCTCACGGAGGTCATGTATGGACATCGACTGGACCCAGGTTCGCGAGACATTGAAGCGCATCGAGCGCGAGCTTTCGAAGACGGAAGCCGTCGTGGCGAAGACCGATGCTGAGGTCGTGCACGACTGGCCCCAGGTGCGCAAGGCGGACCTCGAGGCTGCGTATCCCCAGTGGCGGCGGGACTACGGGCCGAGCTGGTCCCGTGATTTCCTCGACAAGGTGATCGGCCACTCGAACTACCGCTGGCTCCCAGGAGCCAGGAAGTACCGGATCGCGCCGGAAGTGTACCGGGCGTTGAATCTCGGGAGGCTCGAGAAAAGCGGTCACGCCGGAAGTGCCGCCGCAACCTCGGCTGACCCCGAGAAGTAGATCGATCCGCCATGCGAACGATGTCGACCGCTCCCTCGCGGAGCTCCGTGGACCTTGTCTCTCTGCTTTGCACGCTGATTGTACTGGTCGCTGGAGCCGTGACGGAGGCGCCCTGCGATTCGCCCCAGAGCGTGCCGGGGCGGGGCGATGGACCCCGTCGCGTGTACAAGGACCGGCTGACGCCCCACTGGTTCGCCGGGGACACGCGGTTCTGGTATCGCAATGACCTGCGCAACGGAGCCAGGGAGTTCGTCGTCGTGGACGTGGGGCGCGGTGCTCGCGAGCCGGCGTTCGACCACGCCAGGCTTGCTTCGTCGCTCTCCAGGGCTGCCGGCATGGAGTACCGCGCAGAGAAGCTGCCTTTCGACAGCATCGAGTATGTCGACTCGATGAAGGCAGTCCAGTTCAGCGTGAGCGGAACGGCCTGGAAGTGCGACCTGGCGACCTACGAGTGCTCCAGGACCGAAGCGAGGCCCTCCCCGGCTCCATCGAGCGAAGCGGGCGATGGCTCCGGCTCGGAATCCACGCGCCGGCCGGGCCGGGACCGGCGGCGGGGTGACGGCCCACCCGACGACCGGCCCTCGGAGCACTCGCCGGACGGCAAGTGGACGGTGCTCATCAGGGAGCACAACGTGTTCATCAAGGGTCGCGATGGCGAGACGAAGGAGATTCAGCTCAGCCACGACGGGAAAGAAGGCGTGAGCTACGGGCGGCCTTCCTGGGCTCCGGACTCAAGGGCGTTGGTCGCGTTCCGCATCGAGCCGGGCGAACGGAAAGAGGTTTACCTGGTCCAGTCGTCGCCGCAGGGCGGCGGCCGGGCACAGCTCCGGAGCCGTCCCTACGCGCTCCCGGGCGACAAATTCACGACTTACGAGCTGAACCTCTTCGACGTGGCCACCTCGAAGCAGGTGAAGCCTGAGGTGGACCGCTTCGAGCACGAGTGGCTCGCCCCACGCCTGCGGTGGAGGAAGGACGGCCGCCGGTTGATGTACCAGCAGGTGGATCGAGGTCACCAACGCTTTCGAGTCCTGGAGGTCGATACCCACACCGGTACCGTGCGTGCTCTCGTCGACGAGAAGTCGGAGACCTTCATCTGGACCGCGCACACGGAGAACCTCGACCTGAGGATCGTCAACTGGCTGGACAGGACCGATGAGATCATTTACGTCTCCGAGAAGAGCGGCTGGCGTCACCTTTACCTCGTGGATGCCGAGGCGGGAGGGATCAAGAACGCGATCACGAGCGGGGAGTGGGTTGTGCGCGGGATCGAGCGCATCGACGAGGCGACCCGGCAGGTCTGGTTCCAGGCGAGCGGCGTATTCGCGGATCAAGACCCGTACCTCCTTCACCACGGGCGCGCCAACTTCGATGGCAGCGGCCTCGTGTGGCTGACGGAGGGCAACGGCAACCACGCAATTCTGTACTCTCCGGACGGCAAGAACCTCATCGACACCTACAGCCGTGTGGACATGGCCCCGGTGCACGAGCTGCGGCGTGTCTCCGACGGCAAGCTCGCCTGCAAGCTCGAGGAGGCTGACAGCACCGATCTCAAATCGAGCGGCTGGGAGCCGCCAGAGGTGTTCCAGGCCAAGGGCAGGGACGGCAAGACCGACATCTGGGGCGTCATCAACCGGCCGCGAGGCATCGACACGAGCAAGAAGTATCCGATCATCGAGGACATCTATGCCGGTCCCCAGGGCTCGTTCGTGCCGAAGTCCTTCAGCCCGTTCTCGCGCCACGAATCGCTCACCAGGCTCGGCTTCATCGTGGTCCAGATCGACGGCATGGGGACGGCGAACCGCTCCAAGGCCTTCCATGACGTCTGCTGGCGCAACCTGAAGGACGCAGGCTTCGAGGACAGGATCCTCTGGATGAAGGCCGCCGCCCAGAAATACCCCTACATGGATACTACGCGAGTCGGCATCTACGGCACGTCAGCCGGCGGGCAAAGCGCGGTCGGAGCACTCTTGTTTCACCCGGAGTTCTACAAGGCCGCAGTCGCCAACTGCGGCTGCCACGACAACCGCATGGACAAGGCGTCGTGGAACGAGCAGTGGATGGGCTATCCGGTCGGACCGCACTACTCCGAGTGCTCCAACATCGACAACGCCCATCGCCTGCGCGGGAAGCTCTTCCTCATTGTCGGCGAGCTGGACGACAACGTGCCGCCGGAGTCGACGTACCGGCTCGTCGATGCGCTGGTCAAGGCGCAAAAGGACTTCGACTTCCTCGTCGTGCCCAACGGCCGCCACGGCGCCGGCGGCGAGTACGCTGCGCGCCGGCGAGCGGACTTCTTCGTGCGCCATCTCCTCGGCAAGGAGCCGCCGGACCGGAATGCGGAGGAGGAGCTGAGGCGGTTATGAGCCGGACGGCTGCCGCCGCCGCCAGACATCGATCAGCACTGCGGCGACGATCACGCCGCCCAGGACGAGGTCCTGGACCGGGTTGGAGATGTGGATCGCGTTGCACCCGCTCGAGATCACGGACATGAGCATCGCGCCGACGAGCGTGCCGAGCACGGAGCCCTGTCCGCCGCTCAAGCTGCCGCCTCCCACGACGACGGCTGCAATGACTCTGAGCTCCATCCCGACGCCGGACGTCGGGTTGCCGACCGCCAGGCGGGAGAACTGGTACACGCCGGCGATTCCCGCGAAGAGCCCTCCGATCGTGTAGACGAGCGTCTTCACGAGGCGCACCTGCACACCGCAGAGTCTTGCCGCCCGCTCGTTCGAGCCCAGGGCGAAGACGTGCCGGCCGAACACGGACCGCCGCAGGACGAGAGCCAGGAGAAGGGCGAGGGCGACGGCAAGCCAGACTCCCGGCGCGAGACCGAGCCACTGCGCTTCCGCTCGCGTGCTGACGAGGCCGTCAAGCCAGTCGGGGACGGACTCCGGCCGGGGCCGCACGGCGGTCTCGCCGGCGAGGATCTTGGCCGTGCCGAGGAACGCCGTCATCGTCCCGAGCGTCGCGATGAAGGGCAGCAAGCCGAGGCCGCTCACGAGGAGTCCGTTGATGAGGCCGCAAACGAGGCCCGTGAGCACGCTCGCTGCCACTCCGGCCCCCGCTGGAGCGCCGGCCTGGAGGCATGCCGCGAGGACCGTCGCCGAGAGCGAGAGCGCCGTGCCGGCGGCGAGGTCGATTCCGCCCGCAGCGATGATCACCGTCATTCCAAGGGCGGCGACGGCGACCGTGGAGGCCTGAACGAGGATCACGCGCAGGCTGCGGAGGCTCAAAAACGCGCCGCCGTCGGCCTGCAGAGCATCCGCCAGAGCGAAGATGGCCGTGACGCAAGCAAGCGCAAGGAAGGGCCCGGCGCCTCGGATGTAGCCCTCAAGGCGTGCGGCGGAGATCCTGCTCATGCGCCGGCAGGATATGCGACGCCTCAGGAGGCTGCAATCGAGCCCCCGGGGGTCCCTTGCTCCGCCCGAGTCCTGGGTTGAGAATGGGCGGCAGTAGGAGGCCCGCCATGGAATCTGGATGTCATCGGCTCTGCTCTCGTGCTGTGGTGCTTTCGGTCCTGGCTGCGCCCGCCCTGGCCGCCGAATGCGTGGCCCCCCTGGGCGAGGACGTGTTGCTCAACCTGCGGCTCCGGGCCGCTCGAAGCCTGCAGCCGGGGCAGGAGACGTCCGTCTACTTCGGTAAGCTCGAGTGCTGCTACTTCATCCTGCCGACGCAGGCGTGCGTCGAATGGTCCCTCGACCCTCCCGAGGCCGGCGAGCTCGAGCCGCCTCCTGTGCCCGCCGCTCCGCCGGGCCCGTTCGACTTCGCGACGCCCGGGAAGCTGCGGCTGAGCTCATCGCTTCCGCACGGCACGGTCGTCACCCTTCGAGCCGACGTGGAGAGTGGGCGAAGAGTGCTGGCGCACGAGATCAGCGTCTACACCCCCGAAGCAAACCCGCTGGTCGGGTACTGGCAGGAGACGGCGCAGCTCGCCTGCGACGGCTTCGTGCGCGGTGACACGGACCAGTCGGGCGACCTGCTCCTGACCGATGCGGTGCGGACGCTCGGCCTTCTGTTCGTAGACGGGGTCGGGCCCGAGTGTGCGGCCGCATACGACTCCAACGCCGATGACATAGTCGACATCTCCGATGCCGTGTACACGCTGAGCTACCTCTTCCTCGGCGGGCCGCCCCCCCCGGAGCCCTTTCCCGGGTGCGGCACGTCGCCGCCGGGGCCATCAGCCTTGAGCTGCAGCCGTTCGAGCCAGTGCACGGGGACGTCCTTCGTGCCCGTGCACCTCATCGAGGAGCTCGTTTTCGATGCGGACGGCACGTTCACCGTGACCTGGTTTCCCTTCGAGGTGTACAAGGACTACTGGGGCCCCTACACCTACGACCTCGAGACAGGGTCCATCCACCTCACGGCACTGGACGGCAACTACATCCCGCCGGATTTCCTGAGCCTGGCTGCGACGTTCAAGAGCGACGGACGCCGCCTGACGCTCCAGGGAGTCTCGCTCGGCTCTCCAATGGCCTTCCAGGGCGCCCCCCCCAATCCGCAAGGCCCGTTTCCTGCAGGCCGATGCGGCCACGTCTTCGAACGGCCCTGAGCCGTTCAGGGTTCTACTTCCCGGCGTTCTTCTTCGCGAGCTTCTCCGCGCGCTTCTCTGCCTTGGTCTTGAGGGGCTTCTTCTTGACGTTCTTCTGGTGGTGGATTTCTTTGGACATGGGCGCAGAGTTTAGCGAAGGAGGTCCTCGGATTCCAGAGGCAGCTTGCACGGATCCCCGGCGGCGATTCATCTGCGAGATTCTGGAGGGCTGTCCGCAGATGGGATGCAAGGCCCCGCAAGCCCGGCATGCCCAGAGGATTGCGCTCGCTCGACGCCACAGGGGTCGTCGAGGCGGGCTCTGGCCCGCCGGATGGGGCTTGCCGATTGGAGAATGCCATGCCTCCCTGCAAAGAATCCATATCCCGTGCCGTGCTACTGACTATCCTAACGATGGTGCTGGCCCCCGGGCTTGTGCAGCCCCTTCCCGCCCAGCCAACGCCTCATGTGGGCTTTGACCCGGGTGCTGGCCCAAACGATCCCCGGGTGAATGCCGACGGGGCACGATTGGCCTGGGACTCGGCGGCACAGGCGCTCGGAGCCGTCCAGAGCGCCAACTTCGACCTCATCCCGCTCACCACGGCGATTCCCGGAGGCTCGGGCCTCGGCATCTCGCCGGGAGTCAACATGATCGCGCCGGCAAGCTTTCCGGGAGCCATTCTGGATGTCGTCTCCGAGAGCCCCGCCAACGGCTGCAACACGACCGTCGCCGGCAATGCGCTCTCTCACCGCGCCTCCGTCGTGGGGCCTCCCTATCCGGCGGGCCCGAACGGCCCACTGGACTACACCTTCACGTTTGCATCGCCGATCCAGGCATTCAACGTCTACATCACCGGCGAGGGGAACACGGTCCAGGGCGGGACGATCGAGATGATCTTCACCGACGCGAATGCGTCGTGGAATTTTCCGGTTCCGGCTGCCCTCGGAGCCAGGAGCGCCGGCTTCATCGACGCCGGACAGTCCGTCACGAGCGTCACGTTCCGATTGAACGGGCCGGGTGGGATGACCCAGCCGTTCATCTCCTTCGACGACGTCTGCTGGGTGGAGGGGTCGCTGGCACGGGTCCTGGAGCCCACCGTGTACGTGAAGCGAGCCGATGGTCCATTTGCTGACCTCGATTTCACAGGCGGGTACTTCCATCACGAAGACTTCGAGGATGGCGCCTTGAACGCGCCCGGCGTGGCGGCGTCGGCGGGCAGGATTTCGCCGCCAGGGCCCTTCACCGACTCGGTCGATGAGGACGACGGCGTGATCGACGGCTCCGGGCGGGGCGGCCACAGTTGGGTCTCGCCGGATGGCCAGACTCCCGTCACTTTCTTCTTCAGCGAGCCGCTGCCGACGCATGCCGGCATCGTCTGGACGGACGGAATTGACCCCGTCACCGTCCGGGTTGAAGGCAAGAGCGACAGCATGACCAGCACCGGTACGCACGCCGACGACAATTTCGGCGGCGGCACCGGAGAGGACCGCTTCTACGGCTTCGTCGACCCGCTCGGCATCGAATCCATCACCGTCATCGGCGGGTTCGGCCAGGGCTGGGAAATCGATCACCTTCAGTACGGCAACCCCGGGTCGACATCGGACTCGGGCTTCCTTTACGGCTACAAGTTCCTTGACGTGGACTGCGACGGCAAGTTTGAGCCTCCCGCGGAGATGGGGCTTCAGGGATGGACATTCGTGGCCACGAACGATGCGACCGGGGAGGAATTCATCCTGGTCAGCGACGCGAACGGGCTCTACTCGGCGACGCTTCCCTTCGGCACTTACTCGGTCGTCGAGGTCCCCCAGGCGGGGTTCAAGCCGCCCTGCAAGGGTGCGACGGTGACCGTCGACAGCATGACTCCTGAGGCGGGGCCGCTCGACTGGGGCAACTGCCGCTGTGAAGAGAATGACCTCCTTCACTCCTTCGCGACGGACCAGCCGGCGCCGCAGCCCATGACGCATCCGTGCTGGCAGGTCATCTCGGCCCCGGCTGCAGTCTCGCCGCCGCCTCCCTACCCTGCCCTGTGGAGCGGATCGCTCGTCTCCGCCGGCACGGGTGTGCCCCGTGGGGACTATGTCTTCGAGTGCTGCTTTTGCCTCAACGAGCTCTTCGAGAGTCCCGATCTGAAGCTCTTCATCGGTGCGCACGACCTCTTCGACGTCTACTTGAACGGCGTCTTCATCGGGAGCGGCGGCAACGTCCTCCCAAAACTGATGACTGCCACGGACCGCTGCCTCTTCCGGCCGGGCCGCAACTGCGTCCAGGTCGTATTCAAGGACAGCTCCCTCCCCGTATTCTCGATTGCCACGGGCTCGGTAGTGACGGCCAAGAAGGGGAAATGCTGCGAGCCGAGCGAATGTCCCTGTGCGCATCCGCCAAGGGGCATGAAGGGCTGGTGGGCCTTCGATGGAGACTTGAAGGACACTGCCGGCTTCAAGAACCATGGTCCATCGGGGACCTTCAACTTCGCCGCGGGAGCTGTCGGCAAGGCACTCGAGTTCAGCTCTAGCGGCACCACGTCGCCAGTCCAGGTGCCCCCGCAAGCGGACCTGTCCCTGGCTGGGACGAGCTGCTCGATCGATGCGTGGGTCAAGGTGGCCGCCTCGTCCGTGGGGTCCACTCCACTGACCATCGTGGCGCGTAACGACGGCAAGACTTGTCCCTCGGGGTTTGCACTGGAGATCACGCCGGCGGGGAGTCTCCAGCTCAGGGTGACCCTGAGCTCCTTTGACTCTCAAACCGGGAGCTGTCAGGTCTTGTTACTCAGCTGGGCTCATTCGGCGAGCACCCTCCTGGATGGCAAGTGGCACCACGTGGCCATGACGAACGACCCGGTCAGCCCCTATGGATTGAACCTCTACGTGGACGGCGTTAAGGAGAACACCGGCCCCGGCATGGGCCTTCCGCCTGACACCAACCTGCAGCCCCTCCAGATCGGGTCGATCGCGCCAGCCGCCGGACTGGGCCGCATCGATGAGCTGGAGGTCTTCAATCGCGTGCTCACTGCAGCCGAGGTCTACGACATCTGGCGGGCCGGCTCCTCCGGCAAGTGCAAGGAGGGCTGTTTTGTGCCCAGCATCACGCCCATCTGCAAGAACCACATCAAGGGCTCGCAAACGGTGACCGTCTGCAACTTCACCTCGACAGCGCAGACCTACACGTTCTCGGCCGCAGTCGGGAGCGCGAATTGCAACACCAACTTCAACGCGGGGAACCCTGGACTCTCCTTCAATGCAGGATCGGTGACGATCCTTCCGGGCAAGTGCAAGAAAGTGCAGGTGATCCTCAATCCGATTCCGCCTGCGATGAAGTTCAACGGCGCAAAGCTCTGCTATCAGGTGACGGTCACGAGCACTTCCGGCGAGATCCTCCAGTGCGGAGGCGCCTTCGTCTGGCAGGACAAGGTGTGTCCGACGGGTACGAGTCCGAGCGGCGGCAGCGGGGGTGGAGAAGGCGATGGCGGAGGAGTCGAACCCGATGGCGACGCCGGCGGCGGCGTCTTCTTCGCTCCGCCGGACGGGCTCCTGCCGCTTGAGCTCGAGATCGCCAACACGGGAGCGACGGCGGGCCCCGTCGCTTATCGGGTCACGACCCGCGACCACTCCAGCGGCAAGCCCAGTGCGGCGCTGGCGCTGAACGGGCTCGAGCCGGGAGTCGTGCTGGAGGGTCAGCTCGAGCTCCCGCCCGTTGGCGCGGAGCCTGCACGGTTGGGTGTCGACATCCAGTTGATCGATCCGAGCTCCTTCCACTTCTACGAGGTCATCCTGTCGATCGACCTGGAGGGCGATGGCAGCTTCGACGAGCGCTGGTCGGGAGGAGTTGCGGCGAGCTTCGAGGAGCCGTCGGATCCGGCCATCTTCCGCAGGGGAAATGCCAACGCCGATCCGGGCGTCGACATCTCGGACGCCATCATGACGTTTGGCTACCTGTTCCTGGGCGGCACGACGCCGCCGTGCATCGATGCGGCGGACACGAACGACGACGGCAACCTCGACATATCCGACGGGATCGCCGTCCTCGGCTTTCTCTTCCAGGGCGGCGCTGCACCCCCGCTCCCCGGGGCGGCGGCGTGCGGGCCGGATCCAACGGCGGACACGCTCGACTGCGCAACTCCGCACACAACGTGCAACTGATGCACGAACGGCGGGGATCGAGGGACGCCTCGGTGGCAGCGTCCCTCGATTCTTTCCGACCTTGTCGATACGCTGGTGACGCCATGCGAGCCCTGCTTTTCACAGCGCTTTTCGCTTTCGGTGGGCACCCCGGCCTGACCGAGGACGCCGGAACGGTCAGGGTCGGCTTCACTCGATTCGGCTCCGAGCTCGGCTTCGGCGATTTCGCCATCACGCGCACGGTGTGGAGCGACCTGAACGGCGACTTGTGGCCTGACCTGATCGTCCACTCTGCCGAGGGATCCCCCCGGGGCAACGCCTGGGTCCTTTGGAATGACCGCAGAGGAAGCTTCGAGCGGCCACAATCGGAGCCGTTCCGGAATCGTGACCCCGCCGTCAAGGAGGGCCGCCTCATCTCCTTCGTTTCGACAGCGGACGTCGACAACGACGGCGATCAGGACCTCTTCACCGGCACGCATTACAACTGGGATCAGCCGAAGGGGCCCGACGGTACGTGGGAAGACCGCTGTGAGCTCCTCCTCAACGATGGCAAGGGGGGCTTCGCCTTCGTCGAGGCGGAGCGGAATCCCTGGCTCCAGGAGAAAGCGAAGACCACGTCGGCTGTGACCTGGCTCGACTACAACCTCGACGGCTCGCTTGATCTCTTCCTCGCCAACTGGTACTGCCAGTATGGAAAGTCGCTCGAAGCCTACCAGGCCGAGCTCTACAGGGGCGATGGCAGGGGAGGGTTCGTCCGCGCAACCGAAGCCGCAGGCCTGGCGACGATCGGGACTCCGGGCAAGGACTACCTTGCAGCCCGCCCGGCCTACGGCTGCGGGGCCTGGGACTACGACGGGGACGGGCACATCGACATCTTCGTTCCTGCTTACGGCCGGCAGTGGAACCTGGTGTGGCGGAGCCGGGGCGACGGAACGTTCGAGCAAGTCGCCGACAGGATCGGCCTCGACGGTGACGAGATCCGCCACGGAAGGTACCCTCAGCCGGGAAGAGAGGCCGAGGCGCCGTTCCGCTCGAACGGCAACACGTTCGAGATGGATCCAGGGACTTCGACGCCGATGGGGACATGGACGTGTTCCTGGCCGAAATCGCGCACGGCTGGGCTGGAGACTCGAGCGACCTGTCGTGCATCTGCGAGAACCTTGGTGCAGAGCGCAATTTCGTTTTCCGGCGCCGCCTGGACCTCCTGGACCGTGCCCCGCCCGGACCGGGCGGCCACTGGGCCGACTTGTTCGCCGCCTGGATCGATGCGGACAACGATGGCCGCATGGACCTGTTGACGGCGGGAGCCCACTATCCGGGAGTGGGCCTCAAGCTGTGGCGCCAGAACAGCGCCGGGCGATTCGTGGATGCTGCGAAGGAATTCGGCGTCGAGATGCCGGCAGCGCACGGCCTGGCTGTCGCAGACCATGACCTCGATGGAGACGTCGACTTCACGATCGTGCAGCTCAAGCAGCCCGGAAAGATCCCCGAGACGAAGGATCTGCCCCACCACACGCTCCTCCTCTTCCGCAACGACCTTGCGAACGGCAGCCACTGGATTGCCCTCGACCTCGAGGGAGATCCCGCGCAGGGCACGAACCGGGACGCCGTGGGGGCGCTCGTGTGGATCAAGTCGGGCGGCGTCGAGCGGCAGTTCCAGGTGACCGGAGGTACGGGCCAGGGCTCGCCGCACGGCCCCCGCACGGTTTGCGCCGGCCTCGGGAGCGCCGAGAAGGTGGATTCGATCCGGATCGTCTGGCCCAACCCCGCACACACACGGCAGCAAATCAACGACCTGGCCGTCGACCGCCGCTATCGCATTCGCCAGGGCCAGCCTCCGGTCCCGAGCCATGTCCAACGCAGCTCCCAGTAGGTGCCTTGATGAATCCCAGCTCGAGGCCCTGGTCTCGGGCGACTCGCAGGATGCGGAATCCATGGCGCACCTCGCCTCCTGCGCCCACTGCGATAAGCTCGCCGGCGAGATCCGTGCCAACAACGCATTCCTCGCCGGCGTTACGTCGAAGCTGAAGGGGTACAGCGTGGCGCCGGCCCAGGAGCCACTGAGCTCGGATGCGCTTGGCGGCTACCGCATCGTTCGCGAGATTCACCGAGGTGGGCAGGGAGTCGTCTACGAGGCCGTACAGCTCGAAACGCACCGCAAGGTGGCCATCAAGGTGCTCCTTGCGGGGGCGCTGGCGACGCCCCGGCAGCGATTGCGGTTCGAGCGGGAGATCGAGATCGCCAGCAGCCTGCGCCACCCCAACATCGTCACCCTCTATGACACCGGGAAGACGCCGGATGGCCGGCAGGCGTTCTCCATGGAGCTGATCGAGGGCCTGCCGATCGACCGCTGGGCGCGCGAGCACCTCACGGAGGCGGCCTGCGGCTCCGCTTCCAAGGCCCTCCGCGCCCGTTTGCGCCTCCTGGTGAAGGTCTGCGGCGCAGTGGAGCACGCCCACCAGCACGGAATCATTCACCGGGACTTGAAGCCGGGGAACATCCTTG
>Ga0073934_10009856_pt1 | contig 12066 bp, 7 predicted proteins | sample LarsenN4metaG_FD_76834 | JGI IMG/M metagenome (GOLD analysis project Ga0073934, IMG submission 76834) | Hot spring sediment bacterial and archeal communities from British Columbia, Canada, to study Microbial Dark Matter (Phase II) - Larsen... ... | reverse complement strand
GTGAGCACCACGTTGGAACTCGGCGCGGCATTCAAGACCACATCGAACGTGTCGGTCCACTGGGCGGTCGAGCCGTGCTCGGAGACGGACGTGGTGCCTTCGGACTGGGTGATGGTGATGCCGGCCGTTGCATTCTCCAGCGTGACAAGGTAGTCCTCGACTTCGCCATTAGCCGCCGCACCTGTGGGTCCCAATCCACCCGCAGTGCTGATCCGGAACCGAGTGAGCGTTTGACCAGCGGTCGCCGTCATGGGAATGTTGACCGCCACAGCCTGAGTGCCGGAGTTCAAAATCGTCGAGAAAGCTTCACCCGCGTCGGCAAAGTCGCCATCAGCGTTGAAGTCGAAGAAGTAATCCAGCGTCGCGCCTCCTGCGCTCGACGTCACGTTGATATTGGCCGACGAACCGATCGTTAGCGTGGGGAAACTTGTGATGCCATCGTCGGTATCCCCGGATGCCGTCCCGTTGGGCTGCCCGTTGAGGTCGCGGCTGACGCCCGAACCCAGGTAGACCTTCGGCAAACCGGTGGGGTCAGAAATCAATCCGCTGGCATCGAACAGATAATGGCGGGGGCCGTTGTCGCTGCGATTCGTTTGGTAATTACCGGCCCCGGTTCCATTGCCGGTGTCGGGGGCGTCACCGTAATCCATGGCGATATCCCACCCCATGACGTCGAATCCCTGAATGTCCAGATCCGTCACATCTGCATACTCGCCAGGCGCCGCGGTGGGATCCATCACGCCAATCCCCAGATTATCCTTCCAGTGACTGGCCTGACGTCCATCTCCATTGTAGACACCCGTCGAATACGTCGTGATCGATGTGGCCCCGCCATCAATTGCGAAGTACTTAGTGTCGGTGTCGGCGCGCGCATCAATGTCCGTGCCGTTCGTTTCACTGCCCGTGGAACGCCGGAACAAATCCCAAGGAGAAAAAACACGAAACGGATTGAGATCCAGAGGGCCGCCATCCCCAGCACTGCTGAAGTAATCGACGGTATCGACGCCGCTGACGAATCCCAGGGCGTGACCGATCTCATGGACGGCAACACCGACAAAGTCATATGCACCCACCGAGATGCCGTTGCTGCGGTCGAAGTCCCACGTGAACGAACTGCTGAATGTGATCGAAGCGTCCACCGCCGAATCGTTGGCAGTACGCAATCCGAGGGCTTTTGCATTGGCCGTGTTGACATCGAGGGTGCTGTTATTTCCGCTCCCATTGTTGTCGACAACTGGCGCGAGCGTATTTGGGTCGGTTGTATATAGCGAGAGAGTGCTACCCGCAGGCAGATTGGCAACCGCCGTTTGATCGAACAGCGATCGAGAATCGGCAATCAGAGCATTCCGAACGGAAGTGACGGAATTTCCCTGCGTCGTGGAGCCTGCTTGTGCCAGAATTCCGGGGCCCAGCGCCGTAAAGCCGATGTCAATGTTGACCAAGATGTCATCCGCCAGGATCGCCGACCACAAATCGGCCGCCGCCTGGAACCCGGCGATGGCCTGAGCAGACATTCCGGGATCGGAAATCAGGTTAAACTCCAGTCCGTTGCCGGAGAGCTGAGTTCCCTGCGGATGAGTACTCGGTGCGCTCGGGGCATCCTGCGCATCCATTTTTGTCCGGACGATGACAACGCCCGGCGACACTTCCTCAATGACGGCAACATCAAGCACATCGGCAACATCTGACGTACCCGACAGCATCACCCGCGATTCAAGCATCCGCACCTGCACGAAGGAACTGTGCGTCGGCGCATTGACTCGACGACGGCGAGCGCGTTGAGTTTGCGATGAGGTGAATCCAGCGCGCAGCGAATTCAGCCAAGAGGAGCGCTTCATGGCGAATCATCCCGGTCGATCGAAGTTGTGAAATCTCGAAGATCGAAGGGGTGCCGCAACAGGGAGAACTGCGGTGAGATAACGGCAACCCGAACGGACTGAGCGATCACTCTAGAGTTGCATCGGGGTCGATGCAACCGGTTGCTTCGGCGGATTCGGCATTTTCCGCGAAATTGGAACAACCCGAGAATGCAGCAAAGGTTGCAGATCCGGAAGCCCGACGGTGGAACGGGGGGCGGACGGTTGGGGGCCACCGCCGCGTCTTCGGATGCGTCCCGATGGTTGCCGGCGATCTCCACGCGATAAGGCGGGCGGCCCGCTGCGCCGCAGTCTTTCCGACCGACGTGGGCGATCAAGAATTGCCGCCGCCGTGACGGATCTCCCCCGCTCCGGGTACACTGGGGCCAGGCACAGGACACGGGCGCAAGGCACGAGGACGGCTTTGCGAAATGGGGACAGGCATGGGGTTGTCGCTGGATTTGGCCGCCGCGTTGCAGCCGTTGATCGGGCAGGTGTTTTTGCCGGCGAAAACGGTGTCGGTGTCGGACGGTCAGGGGGTTTCGCTGTCGCTCGACCTGATCGCCGTCGAATCGCTGGGGCTGTCGTGCGAGGAACTGCGGCTCCGGGTGCCGGCGCTGTCCGGGGCATCGCTGGACGTGCTCAAGACGTGGGCCGGCGGTTTGTGCCAGCGGATCACGTACCTGTTGGAAACGCTGAATCCGCTGGAGTTCGACGCCCAGGGGAACGAGGTGCTGATCCGCTCGAACCCGCCCGACAGCAGCCAGCCGGGGCAGACCAAGTATTATGAGGTGCTGCTGTCGTCGCACGGCGGCGGAACGTTCTCGCTGCGGCGGTACGAGACCGACCGCAACACCGGCGGCCGCATCCAGGTGCCCCTGCGGCTGACGCACGAGCAACTCGCCAAGCTGGTCAACGATCTCGTGGCGACACTGCCGACGCCGTGAGGCAATCGATGTCGGCCCGCTCATGACGGCTGGTCGCGATCGAGAACGGTGCGCGTTTCACCCGGCGTCGGCTGCCCGGTCACGCGTCGCTTGTCCCCATCGAATTGGCGGCGGTAGACTTCGCTGCCCCCTCTCGTGTGCACCTTCCGGAGGTCCCGATCATGTCACCGCTTCGGCTCGGCGGTCTGCTGTTCGTCGTCGCCTCGCTCTGCCCCTTGTTCAGCGACGCCGCCGAAAAGCTCAACGTGCTGCTCATCGTCTCCGACGACCTGAACGTGCGGCTCGGGTGTTACGGCGACGAACACGCCAGGACGCCGAACATCGACCGGCTGGCGGCGCGGGGCGTTCGGTTTGACCGGGCCTATTGCCAGAACCCGCTGTGCAATCCGTCGCGGGCGTCGTTTCTGACGGGGTTACGAACCGACACGCTGCGGATTTACGAGAACGACACCCACTTCCGCGAGATCGTCCCGGACGTCGTCACGCTGCCGCAGACGTTCCAGCGGAACGGTTACACGACGGTCCGCGTGGGGAAGCTGTTCCACTACAACGTGCCGGCGAGCATCGGGACGGATGGCTTCGACGACCTGCCGTCGTGGCACCGCACGGTCAATCCCCGCGGCCGGGACAAGGACGACGAAGACCGGATCTTCACCGTCACGCCGGAAGCCAAGGGGGCGGCCCGGTTCGGCGGATCGCTGAGCTGGCTGGCCGCCGACGGGACCGACGCCGAGCAGACCGACGGGATGATCGCCGACGCCGCCGCGACGCTGCTGCACGAGCTGAAGGACGGTCCGTTCTTCCTGGGGGTCGGGTTCTTCCGGCCGCACACGCCCTACGTCGCGCCGAAGCCGTGGTTCGCGCTGCATCCGCTGAATCACTTGCCCACGCCTCGCGCACCGGAAGGCTGGCTGGCCACCGTTCCCGCGGCCGCGCGGGATCACCGCAAGCCGCAGGAGGATCATCTCACCGACGACATCCGCCAGCACGCGATCCAGGCGTATTACGCCTCCGTCAGTTTCATGGATGCGCAGCTTGGCCGCGTCCTCGATGCGCTCGACCGGGAAGGACTGACATCGAAAACCATCGTCGTCTTTATCAGCGACCACGGTTACCAGTTGGGGGAGCACGAGCTGTGGCAGAAGCGGTCGCTGTATGAATGGTCGCTCCGCGTGCCGCTGATCGTGTCGGTCCCCGGCAACGCGGCGAACGGGTCGGTCGCCAAAAGTCCAGTGGAACTGGTCGACCTGCACGCGACGCTGGCTGAGCTGTGCGGCCTCCCCGCGCCGCAGACCGAGGGGACGAGCCTCGCCAAGCTGGTCCGGCATCCCGAACAGTCGCTGGGGCTGCCGGCGTTCTCGCAGATTGCCCGGACCGACAACGCCATCCCCCGCGAGCGGAAGATGGACCAGGTCGTCTACCACGGCCACACGATCCGCACCGACCGCTACCGCTACATCGAATGGGACGGCGGCGAAAAGGGGGCCGAACTGTACGACGAGCTCGCCGACCCGGAAGAGCTTAAGAACCTCGTCAACGATCCCGCCCACGCCGCGACGGTGGCCATGCTGAAGCAGCAGCTCGCAAAGCAGTTTCCGCACCGCCGGCCGCACCAGCTCCCCCACCCGCGCGGGTTCGTGAAGCTGTTCGACGGCCAGAGCGTCGAGAACTGGATCCGTCGCGGCGGCACGGCGGCGTATCGGGTTGAGAACGGCCTCCTCATCGGCCGGACGGCGGAGGGGTCGAAGAACACGTTCCTCTGCCCGCCGCGGGATTACGGCGATTTCGAGCTGGAGTTCGACGTGCTGTGCGATCCGGAACTCAACTCCGGCGTGCAGATTCGCAGCCACGAATACGCGGAGGACACGCCGCAGCCCTCGATGCCGAAACGCATTCGCTCCGCCGGTGAGGTGTACGGCTACCAGTGCGAGATCGCCGACCGCAGCAAGGGGACCGCCGGCAATTTCTGGGACGAGGCCCGCTGGACGAAGTGGTGGGCCGAGCCGTCGGTCGCTGGTAAGGACGCCTACCGCGACGGCGAATGGAACCGCTACCGCATCGTCGCGCAGGGGGACCGCATCCGCAGTTGGGTCAACGGCGTCCCGGTCGCCGACTTCCGCGATTCCCTGGATGCGAGCGGGTTTCTCGGGTTCCAGGTGCACGGGATCAAGGCGGGCACGGGGCCCTACGAAGTCCGCTGGCGGGACATTCGGATCCGGGAACTGAAGCCGGGGGAAGTCGTGCGGTAGCGATACACCGCTGGTCAGTGGCGGGCGGGGATTCGTCCCATCTCGCCACAGGGGATCGTCGCAATCGCGCGATCGAACGGGACTGCTCCACGGGGGAGGTGCACGGGCCAGATGAAACGGTCGCCGTCGACGTCCATCACGATGTCGGCGTCGCAGGATTCCAGTTCCAACGGTGTCCGCGGGACAATCTCATCAGGGCCGATGCTGGCCAAGTCGTAAGTCCGCCCCTGGGCATGCAGTGCCAGCCGCACCGTTGCCGAGAACTGTTCGTAGGTGGGAACGACGGCGTCCATGAACCGGGAACCTCTCTCGCCGCTGGACCGGGCCCAACGGTATGCGAAGGATCGGGGACTGACCATTGAGAAGCCGCTCGGCGGAGGTTTCGACGGAATCGTGCTGGGCACCAGCCATCGAACGGCCATCAAATCCCTCGTTCACCCCATTTTGTATCGGCAGGAACGGGATGTCTACCTTCGCCTTCAAGAGCTCAACCTCTCGAATCTGCGGGAGTTCGAGATTCCGCGGCTTGTGGACCTGGACGACACGCTGCAAGTGATCGAGATGATGATCGTTTCGCCGCCGTTCGTCCTGGATTTCGCCGGTGCGAAACTGGACCGCAAGCCGCAGTTCGAGCCAGAGATCATGGAGGAGTGGCGACGGGAGAAGGCTGAACAATTCGAGGACGATTGGCAGGAGGTACAACGACTGATCTGGGCGTTCGAACGATTCGTGGTCTATTTGTCCGACGTGCATCCCGGCAATGTGATGTGCCGGTGACGCTGTCTGCCGTTCAGAGCGATGCGAATGGGCGTTGAAGCCCGCCGGATTGAACCCTAAACTGCACGCCGTCATGGTTCCGATGTCACCCTTGCTGCCCGAGACTTGCTCTCACATGAGGCCTGCAACATGATGCCAAAGCGACTGTTCCCGTTGCTGCCGTCCGTCACACTGGGCGCGCTGCTCCTCATCGCCCCCGCGTTCGCCCAGGAAACGAAACCCAAGCCCAAACGGGCCCCGAATCCCGCCTTCGCGAAGATCGACGACGATCCCAAGCTGCCGCGGGTGCTGCTCATCGGGGATTCGATCTCCATCGGCTACACGCTCGACGTCCGCGAACGGCTGAAGGGAAAGGCCAACGTCCACCGCATCCCCACCAACGGTGGGCCGACGACGAACGGTCTCAAGAACCTCTCGGCGTGGCTCGGGGCCGGAAAATGGGACGTGATTCACTTCAACTGGGGCCTGCACGATCTGAAGTACATCGGCCCCAACGACACGAACCTCACCGACCCCAAGGACCCCGGCAGCCGGCAACAGGTGCCCCCGGCCGAGAACGAAGCCAACCTTCGCGAACTGGTGAAACAGCTACAGGGGACCAAGGCCAAACTGATCTGGTGCTCGACGACGCCTGTGCCAGAAGGCTCGACCGGCCGCATCGCCGGGGACGAAGTCCCCTACAACGCGATCGCCGCGAAGGTGATGCAGGAGGCCGGCGTGACGATCAACGACCTGGCCACCTTCGCCAAGCCGCGCTTGGCCGAGATCCAGCGGCCGGCGAACGTCCACTTCACCGACGCCGGCTCAAAGGTGCTCGCCGAACAGGTGGCGAGGGCGATTGAAGCGGCGCTGGCGAAGCAGTGAGCACGTTGTTCCTTTCGTCGTAGCCCGCGGTCAGTGACCGGGGGCTAAGACGGTCCGTTGCGACACAATGTGGTGAATCACCGCGCTTCGCCTTCGAGGTGGTAATCCTCGATCTTCTTGTGCAGCGTGTTGCGGTTGATGCCCAGCCGCGTGGCGGCCTTGGTCTGGATGCCCTGGCAGGAGCGGAGCACCTGCAGGATCAGTTCGCGCTCGACGAGCGAGACCACGCGGTCGTGCACTTCGGTGGAGTCTTCGCCCGCTTCGGTCACGCCCAGCGTCACCAGTTCGCTGCACAACGTCTGCAGCGTGCCCCCCTTGGTCCGGCCGAGGCGGATCGGCGCGAGACCCCGGACGTGCGGCGGGAACAGGTCGATGCTCAGGGCGTCTCCCGTGCAGAGTACGATCGCCCGTTCGACGTAGTTCTGCAGCTCACGCACGTTTCCCGACCAGGCGTACTGCCTGAGCATGTTGATGACGTCGTCCGGCACGCGGGGGACCGGGCGGTTGTTTGCCGCCGCGTACCGCCGCGCGAAGTGCTGCACCAGTGGGGCGAAGTCCTCCGGGCGGTCGCGGAGCGGCGGCAGGTAGATCGGCACGACATTCAGCCGGTAGTACAAGTCCTCGCGAAACCGGCCGGCTTCGATCTCGTCGGTCAGGTCGCGGTTGGTGGCGGCGACGATCCGGCAGTCGACCCGGATGGTTTTCGAGTCGCCGACGCGCTCGAACTCCTGTTCCTGGAGCACGCGGAGCAGCTTCACCTGCAGCGTGAAGCTCATGGAATTGATTTCGTCCAGAAAGATCGTCCCGCCGTGGGCCGCCTCGAACCGGCCGGTGCGGTTCTCGAAGGCGTTGGTGAAGGCCCCTTTGACGTGGCCGAACAGTTCGCTTTCGAGCAGGCTTTCGCTGAGCGCGCCGCAGTTGACCCGGATGAACGGACCGGTCGCCCGCGGGCTGAGTTCATGCAGCGCCCGGGCGATCAGCTCCTTGCCGGTTCCGGTCTCCCCCAGCAGCAGCACGGTGGCCGAGGTGCCGGCGACCTGGCGGGTCAGCCGGTAGACCTCGATCATGGCGGGAGATGAGCCGATCATCCCGTCCATCGGCGGGGGCTCAGAGCGCGTCGGCGGGGGGGAGGACACGGTCGGCATACTCATCGTCGGTGTCGTACTCGGCATCGGCAGCGTCCGTGACTGCACGGCATTCAATCCACGGTGCATATCAACTCGGCGACCCATGATGAGAAGCCGAGCGATTCTGGACTAACTGACGTTCTTCGTATCATAGGCATGGGTGATTGTCCAGAATCCAGGGGAACCAAGCGAGTCGATCGCCTAAAAAATGGACTGAACTGCGCACAAATCATGCAGCCATCAGTCCTGCGAGACATTCGACAGCCACCTAAGCAGGTTCGGTGCCGGAACGTGCCATCCCCCTCCGGAGACCGACTCTCGTGCCTCCGGACAGCCGGTGTCATAGAATGCGGCCACGATCCCCGCCCCTTCTGGAGATGTCCCCCGGCATGAGCGACTCAACGGATCACGTCCCGGCCGAATCCACGCTGGCCGCGCGTGGCGGCTGGGTGGAGGACTTCTCCACCCGCCCGAGCGCTCCGCCGGTCTACCTGACGACGGCGTTCGATCTGGAGGACTTGCAGCATCTGGATGCCGTCGTGGCGGGGCAGCAGCCGGGCTACATCTACACCCGCGACGGCAACCCGAACCACGAGGCCTTCGCTGCTGATGTCGCTGCGCTGGAGGGGGCCGAAGCGGGCGTCGTCACGGCCTCGGGGATGGGAGCCCTGACCGCCACACTGCTGGCGCTGGTCAAGACGGGAGACCACATCGTCGCCGGACGGGCCCTGTATGGCCGCTCGGGTCAAATGCTGAACCATCTCGCGGCGTCCTTCGGCATCCAGGTGACGTTCGTCGACACCAACGACATTGAAGCCGTCCGGCAAGCGGTGACGCCCGAAACGAAGCTCTGCCTGGTGGAGAGCGTCACCAACCCGCTGATCGACGTGACTGATCTGCCCGCCGTGGCAAAAGCCATCGGGAATGTACCGTTGCTGGTCGACAACACGTTCGCCACGCCCTGCCTGCTGAAGCCGATCGCGCACGGCGCGACGCTGGTCTGGCACAGCGCGTCCAAGTATCTCAACGGCCACGGAGATGTGATGCTGGGGGTCCTCGCGGGGCCGAAATCGCTGATCCGCAAGATCCGGGGGCTGGCGGCGCTGTACGGCGTGAACAGCAATCCATTCGAATCGTGGCTGGGGTCGCGGGGCTTGCGGACGCTGCCGCTGCGGATGGCGCGGGTCACGCAGACGGCCACGCGGCTGGCGGGTTTCCTGTCGCAGCACCGGGCGGTGTCGCGCGTGCACTACGCGGGCTTGCCGTCGCACCGGTGTCATGCGATTGCCATGCGGTTGCTGCCGCGCGGCTGTGGAGGCATGCTGTCGTTCGAGCTGCCGGGCGGCCGGACGGCCGTCGATGCGTTGTTCCGCGGTCTGGCCGGGACGATCCCCTTTTCACCGACGCTGGCCGATGCCCGGACCACGTTGTCCTATCCGGCCGGGACGTCGCACAAGTTTCTCACCGCCGAGGAGCGCGCGGCTTGCGGCATCACCGAGGGACTGGTGCGATTGTCCGTCGGCCTGGAAGATCCCGCCGATCTGGAGCAGGAACTTTCGGCGGCGTTGATGCGGCTGGCGGGACTGCACGAGCGGATGACCGTCAACATGACCAAACCCGTCGCAACCTCCCGCGTGTGTCCCGTCCCGGTGGTGGGTCTGGTGGGGGGCGTCGGCTCGGGCAAGTCGGCCGTGGCGCGGTGGGTGGCGGACCGGCATCCCGTCCTGGTGATTGACGGCGACCGGGCGGGACATCAGGCGTTGGAACTGCCGGCCGTCCGCGAGCAACTGCGTCAGCAGTTCGGTCCGGGGATCTTTGATGCTGACGGAAACGTCATCCGGTCGGCCCTCGCACGTCTGGTGTTCGGCGATACGGCGGCGCATCGCCTCGCCCGCGAGCAATTGGAACGAATCGTGCATCCAGAGATTCGCCGGCTGCTGGAGCAGCAACTGCGAGCGGTGAACGCATCGACCATTCGTCACGTGTTGCTGGACGCAGCAGTCCTGCTGGAGGCCGGCTGGTCCGAAGTTTGCGATGCGATTGTGTTCGTTGAATCGTCCAAGGCCGTGCGCGAAGCCCGCGTGGCGGGCCGCGGGTGGTCGGCGGCGGAGTTGTCCCGTCGGGAAGCCAGCCAATGGCCCCTGGAGAAGAAACGGAAGGCCGCCACCGCGGTGGTGGAGAACGACGGCCCGCTGGAGTCCGCCGGAGCGGCGCTGTGGAGCCTGCTGTTACGATGGGCGCCGGACTGAAGGGGATACCCGCAACATGTTTCCGAGAATTCCTGCTGAAGTTTCCGGAAGACAGTTGTCTTTTCGCGAGAGCGCGACCCATAATGACAGGCGACTTGCCGATCATCGTTTATCCCCCCACTGCCATCCAATCGCCTCGCCAATTGGTGTAATCAGCGCCATTCACCTGCTCCGAAGGATCGTTTCCGGCCCCGGTACTGACTGCAAGGAAGAAGTCCGCCAGCCTCGGGAATCGTTCGTGGATTGAACTCCGATTTGACCTGACTCACGTTGGCGTTCGCCCGGCCTTTGCTTGTCCAAGGGTCAGACGGCATTCGCAGGGTGACCGCCGGTTCCACTTCCCACCTTTCGCCTGCCTGGTCCGTCGTCTGTCGACCGCGACCACGGCCGGCCCTGTTGATCACTCTCTCAAAGCCATGATGAAACCACGCCCTTCACTGTCTCGGCTCGGGACTGCCGGGCCATTGACCCCTCCGTCCGCCACCGCCGCCACCGACTGGGACGACGAAGAACTCTCCCAGGAGCCGGCCAAGCCCCTTGCGCGGGGCAACGTCGCGGAGGCCAGCACACCGGTCGACGTCGCCGACGAGGAAGAAGAGGTCAACTTCCCCGCAGACGAACGGTACGAGGAGATCAAGCGCGGCGAATCGGACATCCACATCGCCGAACTGCAGCGCCGCACGATGAAAGAACTCATCGCCCTGGCGCGGAAAGAGGGGATCACCGACTACACCGGCCTCAAGAAGCAGGACCTGATCTTCAAGATCCTGAAAGAGCGGACGAAGATCAACGGCCTGATGTTCGGCGAGGGGACGCTGGAGATCCTGCCGGACGGCTTCGGCTTCCTCCGCAGTCCCGATTACCACTATCTCCCCTGCCCCGACGACATCTACGTCTCCCCCAGCCAGATCCGCCGGTTCGGTCTGCGGACCGGGGCCACCGTCGCCGGACAGATCCGTCCTCCGAAGGAGAACGAACGCTATTTCGCGCTGTTGCGGGTGGAGGCGATCAACGGCAACGACCCCAACATCCTCACCGAGAAGGTCTCGTTCGACGACCTGACCGCGATGCATCCCGACCGCAAGCTGAAGATCTCTGGCGACGCCAGCGACCTCAGCACCCGCGTGGTGGACATCGTCACCCCCATCGGCATGGGGCAGCGGGCGCTGATCGTCTCCCCTCCCAAGGCGGGCAAAACGATCCTGCTGCAGAAGCTGGCCAAGGCGGTCCTCGCCAACGAGCCGGACGTCTACGTCATCGTGCTGCTCATCGACGAACGGCCCGAAGAAGTCACCGACATGGAGCGGAACGTCAAGAGCCCCATGTGCGAGGTCATCAGCAGCACGTTCGACGAACCCCCCAGCCGGCACATTCAGGTCTCGGAAATGGTCATCGAGAAGGCCAAGCGGATGGTCGAGTTCGGCCAGCACGTGGTGATCTTCCTCGACTCCATCACCCGCCTGGCCCGCGCCTGGAACACCGAATGCCCGCATTCGGGGAAAATCCTCACCGGCGGCGTCGACGCCAATGCGCTCCAGCATCCGAAGCGGTTTTTCGGCGCGGCCCGCAACGTTGAAGAAGGGGGCAGCCTGACCATCGTCGCCACCGCCCTCATCGACACCGGCAGCAAGATGGACGACGTGATCTACGAGGAGTTCAAGGGCACCGGCAACACCGAGCTGCACCTCGACCGCCGCATGGTCGAAAAGCGGATCTGGCCGGCCATCGACGTCAACCGCAGCGGCACCCGCCGCGAGGAACTGCTGATGTCCGAAGAGGAGCTCCGCCGCGTCTGGATCCTCCGCCGCGTGCTCAACGACATGAACCCGGTCGAGGCGATGGAGCTTTTGGTCAACCGCATGCGGCGGACGAAGACCAACGACGAGTTCCTGATGAGCATGAACCTGGGATGATGCCGGCGGTCAATCGGCAACCGCCATGGCCGTGACTCCGCCGGTCCGCTGCAGGAACTTCGGCGGCGCGATCGGCGGCGCGGC
>Ga0073934_10009855_pt1 | contig 12067 bp, 11 predicted proteins | sample LarsenN4metaG_FD_76834 | JGI IMG/M metagenome (GOLD analysis project Ga0073934, IMG submission 76834) | Hot spring sediment bacterial and archeal communities from British Columbia, Canada, to study Microbial Dark Matter (Phase II) - Larsen... ... | reverse complement strand
CGGGCCGGGCACCAGGATGTCGAGCCACACCGGCGTGCCCAGCGCCACAAAGCGGCGGTCCACCGCCAGGCTGCGCCCGGGGGTAAGCGGCACGCCCTGCGCGCCCACCGGGCCGGGCCCGGTCAGCTCGCGGAAGAAGACGTAGGAGCGGTTCTGGTCCATCACCTCGTCGGCCTGGTCGGGGTGGGCCAGCAGCCACGCCTTGATCGTCTGCAGCGAGACCTTGTCCTTGGGGATCTCGCCGCGCTCGACCAGCACCTTGCCGATGGCCAGGTAGGAACGTCCGTTGGCGGCGGCATAGCCCAGGCGCAGGCGGCCGCCGTCGGGCAAGGCGACCTGGCCCGAGCCCTGGATCTGCAGGAAGAAGGCGTCCACCGCGCTGTCGACCCAGGCGACCTCCAGCCCACGGCCCGCCAGTGCGCCCTCCACGATGGCCTTGCGCTCGTGATAGGGCACCAGGGCGCCCTCCTCGACGCGGCCCGCAACGGTGCGCCCGGCCAACATCTCGTCGAAGCGGCCCAGGTCCACGGTCACGAGGTCGGGCGGGCGGCCGTAGAGCGGCACGGTGAAGGCATCCGTGCGCTCGCGGGCACCCCGCAGCAGCGGCTCGTAGTAGCCGGTGAACAGGCCCTGGTCGTCGGCCCCGTCGGAGGCGGCGTAGGGCGTGAAGCGATCCTCGAAGAAGGCGCGCGCGGCCGTGCCGTCGCCCGGCGGGACGAGGGCGGCGGCTTGGCAGGCGGCCTGCCAGTCGGCGGCGGTGCCCGCCATGCCGTCGCGCCCGATCGCGCGGGCCGGATCCTGTCCTGCGAACCACGAACAGCTTTCCAGGAAGGCGGCGAGCGCCGCCGCCTGGTCGTCGTCCTGCCAGCCGTCCAGGTCGGCGAAGGCCACGGGCTCCAGGACGATCCGCTCCTCGGGCGGCGGCGCCTCGGGGCCCTTGCAGGCGGCGAGCGCCGCCAGGGCGACAGCCAGCCAGCGCGTCGCACGCCTCATGCCGGCATACCCGCAGGCCGGCCGCCGCGCAGCACGGCATCCCAGGCGGTGAACATGCGCTCCTCCCCGAAGGCTTCGCGGGCACGGGCGGCGTTGGCGGCGCCCACGGCGGCGCGGGCATTCCCGTCCCGCAGCAGCGCACCCAGCGCGCCGGCCAGGGCCGCGTCGTCCGCGGGCACGATATAGGGCGCATTTTGCGGCGCCACGATGGCGGGAACGTCGCCCACCGCGGTGGCGGCCACGGGCAGGCCGGCGGCCATCGCCTCCAGCAGGCTGACCGGCATCTGCTCGGTGTCGGACGAGAGCGCGTAGACATCGAGCGCGCCCAGCAGCCGCTGGGGCTCCGTCACGTGCCCCGTGAACACGACGCGCGCGGCCAGGCCCTCGGCCCGGGCCACGGCCTCCAGCGCCGCCCGCTCGGGCCCGTCGCCGATGACGACGAGGCGCGCCTCGGTGCCTGCCGCAGCCAGACCGAAGGCGCGGATCAGCCGGGCCAGGTTCTTCTCGCGGCGGAGCGCGGCCAGCGTGCCGACCAGGGGGCCCGCGTCTTCCAGGCCCAGCGTGGCCAGCAGAGTGCGGTCGGGCGCAGCGGCGAAGCGTTCGGCGGCGATGCCGTTGGAGATCAGGACGACGCGCCGCCCGCCCAGCCGCCAGACGTCCCTCGCGATACGCTCAAGGGTGCGCGAGGGGACGATCACCGCGTGCGCACCGGCCAGCGCCAGGCGGCGGAACCAGACGCGGCGGGGAAGCTGGCCGGCGGCCTCCTCGGGACCGAAGCCATCCTCGACATGGACGTGGCGGACCAGGCGCGGCAGGTTGGCCAGGCCCCACTCCACGGCACCCCAGTTGTAGGTGACCAGGGTGTCGGGCCGCTCTTCGCGGAGAATCCGGCGGAACAGGGCGCGGTTGTGCAGGGTGCGGCGCTTGTCGATCGCCAGCCTGCGCATGCGCCGTGCCACCTCGGGGCGCAGCAGGGCCTCGGCGTCGTGGATGCCGTCCATCGCCACGATGACGTGGGCGTGGGAGGCGGCGAAGCGGTTGGCGATGGCGGCGAAGCGGACCTGGGGCCCGCCCGTGGCGAAGGTCGAGAAGACGTGCAGCAGGCGGAGTGTCGCCCCGCTCATCGCGGATCCGCGGCCTGCGGCGCGCCTGCCGGCGCATGCACGCCCACGGCGCGGGCCAGGAAGCGGTCGCGGTCGGACACCGGCTGCCAGCCCAGATCCTTCTTGGCGTCGCCGGTCTCGAAGCGCGCCACAAGCCCGCGCGAGCGCAGGTCGCGCAGGCTGGGCAGGGGCCCGCGCCGGCCCGCAGCGCACTTGACTGCCCACTTCAGCAGTTCCTCGCCGTAAAGCTGGCCCACGAAGGCGGGGTGGAAGCGCAAAGGGCGCTCCACGGCGCGGGCCAGCGCATGCACGTACTCGCGCGCGGTGATCCGGACATCCCCCACCAGGTTGTAGGTGCGCCCCTCGATGCCCTCGGCCTCGACCGCGCGCACGATGGCATCGGCCACGTCCTCGACCAGCACGAAGGGAAGCGGGTTGCGCCCGCGGTTCCAGCCCAGGCAGTGCTGCTCGTTGTTGAAGGCGCCCAGCGCGCTGTGGAACGGGCTCGATCCCTCGCCCACCACGACGCCCGGGCGCAGGATCACCACCGGCAGCCGGCGCGTGCGATGGAGCATGACCAGCAGGCGATCGGCGTCCGCCTTGGCCCTGGCATAGTCGGCACGGCGCTCGCTTCGCACGTCGGGCGGCGTCGACCCGGTGATCGTGTCGCCGGCGTCGCCCAGGTACAGGCCGGCGATGGAACCGACGTGGATCAGGCGCTACGCGCCGTGCTTCAGGGCCGCCTCGGCCACGGTGCGGGCGCTGCCCACCAGGGCCTGCTCGATCTCGGCCCACGATCCGCCGCCGCCGCCGTGCGCGAGGTTCACGACCACGGGCACGCCGGCGACCGCGCGCTCGACATCCTCGGCGCGGCGCACGTCGCCGCGCACCAGGCGGACATTGGGATGGGCAAAGACGGGCGGCAGGTTGGCCAGGCTGCGCGCAACGACGGCGACCTTCCTGCCGGCGCGGGCTAGGCGCTCGACCGTCGCCTGGCCGATGAAGCCCGTGCCGCCCAGCACCACGATGTCGGCGCCCTCGGCCTTTGCCGCCAGGGCGGGCGCGGGCGGGGCGGCCGCCTTCTGGTAGCAGGCGGCGGCGATGTCCTGGCACAGCCCGACCAGGGCCAGGCCGAAGCGGCCGTCCAGGCGCGGCGCGCGCCCGGCGTCCACCGCGGTGTGGAAGGCGGCGATGCTGGCCTTCATGCCCAGGTAGAACGGGTCGGAGCGCTTCTTCAGCCTGGCCAGCGACAGGGCATAGGCGCCCAGTCCGCGCGCAGATTCCGCTGCCAGGTCCAGCGCCGTCAGCGTGCCCGACAGCCACGCGTCGACCGGGGCCAGCCAGCGGGTGCGGGCGTGGACCACCACGCGGTTCTCGACGAGGTCGGCCACCAGCAGGCCGTCGTCGCAGATCGCCGTGACGCGGTGAACCGGGAAGGCGCCGCCGACCGAGAAGTGGAGCTGCGCCGGCGCCTCGCGACCCTCCACCGAGACGGCGGTGGTGGCATAGAACGGCACGCCGGGGGCGATCTCGACGGGCGGAAGGGCCAGCGCCGAGGCACGCACGATGCCGCCCGTCAGGGCGGCGATGACCGAGAGCGGATGCACCGCCTGCTCCAGCAGGATGTTCAGCGGCTGGCGGAACATCCAATGGCCGAACTGCCGGGACTGGAGCTGGCGCAGCGGCATGGAGTAGGCGATCTGCAGGGCCGCCAGCCGCCCATAGCGGCGGAGGCGGATCAGGCGCTCCAGATGGCTGACGCCGGGATGGTGGACGTAGTTCTGGTTGACGCCCAGCACGGCGCCCTTCCCGGCGGCCAGGGCGATCAGGCGCTCGCACCCCTCGCGGGTGGTTGCCAGCGGCTTCTCGACCAGCACCGCCTTGCCGGCGGACAGGAAGGGCTCCGCCGCGGCCTCGTGCGCGTCGGGCGGCACCAGGACATGAACGCGCTCGAACCCGCCCGCGGCCAGCGCTTCCTCGGGGCTGCCATGGGCGGCAGGCGCCTTCCAGCGGGCTGCGAACGCACGGGCGCGGGCGATGTCGGTGTCGACGACGGCGGCCAGCCTGACGCCCGGCACCTCGCGCAGCGCCTGGGCATGGACCTCGGCGATGAACCCAGCGCCCACCAGGCACACGTTCGCGGTTGCCATCCCCCTCCTGCCGTCCTGCTTAAGGGCCGGAACGATGCCGCGGGCGGACGGGCGTCAGTTCGGGCTGCGCGTGGCCACGAGCGTCCAGTTCGGGTTGCTGGACCGCGTGTTGCGCTCGAACGTCCACAGGTCGACCACGCGCTCGACATGCACCGGATCGCCGTCCACCACGGTGCCGGCGGCGTCGAGCGTCGCGTTGATCTGCTGGCTGACGAACTTGACGGTCACCCGGGCGATGCGGCGCTGAACCTCGGCCTCGACGATGGTCGCCTCGTCGATGGCGACCAGGGTCGTCGAGCGCGTGTGGCCGGCCTGGGCGCGCTCGCGCACCGCGCCGGCGAAGCTGTCGAAGACGCTGTCGGCCAGCAACGGCCGCAGGGTGTCGAGGTCGCCCTTGGCGAAGGCGGTGAGGATCATCTCGAAGGCGCTGCGCGCGCCGCCCAGGAAGTGCTCCCGGTCGAAGGTCGGGTCGGCCAACTTGATCTGGGTCAGGCCGGCCGCGAGGCCGGTCTCGGAGGCGGGCGCCTCGCGCCGGCCGGGCAGGGGGACCACCTTCTCCTCGGGCCGGTCTCCCTGCGCTCGCTCGGCCGGGCGGGGCGGCGGGCGCTCGTGCCCGGTGCGGCGGCCGAGGACGTTGAACAGGCGAAAGCCCACGAACGCCGCGATGCCGGCGAAGATCAGGATCTGCAGGAAGGAGCCGTCGTTCATGCCGCCTCCTACATAGGCCGGGCGGCCATCCGGCGCAATCACGGGCGCAGGGCGCCCCGGCGTTGTGGCCGCCCCGCGTTCCGTGCTAGCGAAAGGCCCCCTACCCGGCGGAGATCCGAGAATGGCCGACGAACAGGGCGCCCCCGCGGGCGCAGCCGGCGCCCAACCCGCGGCCGGCGAGGCGGCGCAGCCCAAGCTGGTGCTGCTGAACCAGTACGTGCGCGACCTGTCGTTCGAGAATCCGCGCGCCCCGGCCAGCCTGGCCGATGGCGAGGGCCGCCCTCAGGTCGAGGTGCAGGTGCAGATCGAGACCCGGCGGGACGAGTCCAACGGCCGGTTCGAGGTGGCGCTGAAGATCAACGCCACCGGCAAGCGGGCGGGCGGCGTGGGCTTCGTCGTGGAGCTGGACTATCGCGGCCTGTTCGAGGTCGGCGGGTTCCCGCAGAACGTGCTGCCGCAGGTGCTGCTCGTGGAATGTCCGCGCCTGCTGTTCCCGTTTGCCCGCCGCATCGTCGCCGATGCCGTGCGCGACGGCGGGTTCCCGCCGCTGTTCCTGGATCCCATCGACTTCCTGACGCTCTACCGCCAGCGCCTGCAGCAGGAGCTGGCGGCCCAGCAGGCCAAGGCCGGGCAGCCGACACAGGGCACGGCCTAGGGCGCCCGCAGGGGTCTCAGCGCCGCCAGATCGGTTCCGCCAGCTTCGCCAGGAAGGCCTCGTGGGCGGCCAATTCCGCCGCCGACGGCGCATGGGGCCGGGCCGGGCGCACGGGCCTGTCGGCCGCGGCGACGGCCTCCGTCTCGGCCCGGGCTGGCGCGGCCAGATCGAAGCCGGCCTGCCGGCCGCCCTTCAGCTCGAGATAGACCGCCGCCAGCAGCCGCGCATCCAGCAGCGCGCCGTGCAGATTGCGCTCGCTCAGGTCCACGCCGAAGCGCTTGCACAGGGCATCCAGGCTGGCCGGCGCGCCGGGGTACTTGCGCCGCGCCAGGGTGACGGTGTCGACGGCGCGCGCCGCATCGAGCGGCGGACGGCCCAGGCGGCCCAGCTCGGCGTTCAGGAAGCCCAGGTCGAACTCGGCGTTGTGGATGACGAGGGGGGCGTCGCCCAGGAAGGCGACCAGCTCGTCGGCGATGGCCGCGAAGGGGGGCTTGTCCTTCAGAAAGGCGTCGTCGATGCCATGAACCCTGGCGGCGTCGGGCGGCATGGCCATGCCCGGGTTGACGTAGCGCTGGAAGGTGCGGCCCGAGGGCACGTGGTTGACCAGCTCGATGCAGCCCACCTCGACGATGCGGTGGCTGCGCGGGTCCAGGCCCGTGGTCTCGGTGTCGACGACGATCTCGCGGATCATGGTTCCGTCAGCTCGCGCACGATGCGCCGGATGGCGCGCCAGGATACGTGACGGCCCAGCCCCGTTGGGATCACGAAATCGGCGCGGCGGCGCTTCTCGGCCGACGGCATCTGCCGGGCCATCACGTCGGCCAGGCGCTCCGGCGTCATGCCGGGGCGGCGCAGCACGCGGGCGCGCTGCACGAAGAGGGGCGCATCCACCACCGCCACCGCGTCGCAGCGGTCCTCGCCCCGGGTCTCGTAGAGGAGCGGGATGTCCAGGACGGCCAGCGGGCGGCGGCGGCGGCGCGCGGCATCCAGGAACCGGCGCTCGGCTTGGCGCACCAGGGGATGCAGGATGCCCTCCAGCCGGCGCAGCGCCGCGGGGTCGCCGAACACTTGGCGGCCAAGGGCCGGCCGGTCGATCGCCCGACCGCGCGGCGTGTCGCGCCCGACCCCGGGGAAGGCGGCCAGCACCGGTCCCACGCCGCGGCCGCCGGGGCCCAGCAGACGGTGGACCTCGGCGTCGGCGTCGAACACCGGGGCGCCCAGCCGGCGGAAGGCCCGCGCGGCCAGCGTCTTGCCCATGCCGATCGAGCCCGTCAGGCCCAGGACCAGCATGGCCGGCGCCCTAAAGCCCCTCGGCCACGAAGGCGCGCAGGCCCGCGTCCACCTCGGGTTCGACGCCGAACCACGCCTCGAAGCCCGGGCGGGCCTGATGCAGCAGCATGCCGAGCCCGTCCACCGCTGCCAGGCCAGCCGCGCGGGCCGCCTGCAGCAGCGGGGTGGCCAGCGGCGCATAGACCAGGTCGTAGACCACGGCGCCCGGGGCGAGCCCCTCCGGCGCGAGGTCCAGCGCGGGCTGCCCCGTCATGCCCAGCGTCGTCGTGTTGACCAGCAGGGCGGCTCCCGCCAGGGCCTCGGCGCGCTGGGCCCACGGGCGCACGGCGATGGGCCCCTGCAGGGCAGCGGCCAGGGCCTCGGCACGCGCGGGCGTGCGGTTGACCAGCCTGATCTCGGGCACGCCGGCAGCGGCCAGGGCGTGCAGCACGGCGCGCGCGGCGCCGCCGGCGCCGATCACGGCGGCCGGACCGGCGGCAGGCCGCCAGGCGGGCGCGGCGGCTCGCAGGTGGGCCATGAAGCCATAGGCGTCCGTGTTGCGTCCCGCCAGCCGCCCGTCCGGCCCCACGACGATGGTGTTGACCGCGCCGATGCTGCGCGCCTCCGCCTCCACGTCGTCCACGGCCGCCAGGGCGGCCTCCTTATGCGGCACCGTCACGTTGCAGCCGGCGAAGCCCAGGGCGGGCAGGGCGCGCAGCGCCTCGGCGAGCCGCCCGGGCGGCACGGCCAGCGGTACATAGGCGCCGTCGATGCGGTAGCGCTCCAGCCAGTAGCCGTGCAGGCGCGGCGAGCGCGAGTGGCCGACGGGCCAGCCCATCACGCCGGCCAGGCGTGCGCGGCCGGTCAGGATCACGGCAGCCCCAGCCCGCGCCCACGCAGGTAGGCGAGCAACGGCAGCAGGGGCATGCCCAGGATGCCGAAATAGTCGCCCTCCACGTGGGCGAAGAGCTGGATCCCCGGCCCTTCGATCTGGTAGCCGCCGGGCGAGGCGAGGACCTGGTCGCCGACCATGTCGAGATAGGCGTCGATGGCGGCGGACGACAGCGGTCGCATGACCAGGCGCGCCGTCGCGACATGGTGCCACTGGCGCTCGGCACCCTGGACGATGCACAGCGCGGTGAGGAGCTCGTGCGGCCGGCCGGCAAGGTGCGCGATCTGCTCGCGCGCGTCCGCGCGGTCGCGGGGCTTGTCGAACCAGCGCTCGGCGCAGGCCAGCATCTGGTCGCCGCCCAGGACGAGGGCGTGCGGGTGGCGTGCGGCCACGCGGCGCGCCTTGAGCTCGGCCAGTGCCTCGGCGGCGCGCGCCGCCGGCGCGCCCTCGGCCCTGAGGGCAGCCTTGACCTCGGCCTCGTCGACACTGGCCGCCTCGGCCGTGAAGGGGAGACCCGCGCCCTTCAGAATCTGGGCCCGGCTCGGGCTCTTCGAGGCCAGGATCAGTTGCGGGGTCACGCGCTACCCGCCAGGCTCTCCTGGCGCTCGTGATAGAGCTGCAGGATGGCCGCGGCGGTCTCCTCGATCGAACGCCTGGTCACGTCGATGACCGGCCAACGGTGCTCGCTGAACAGGCGGCGGGCGGCCGCCACCTCCTCGCGCACGCGCTCCAGGTCGACATAGTCGGTGACCTCGCGCTGGTTCAGCATCAGCAGGCGGTTGCGCCGCACCTGCACCAGGCGGTCGGGACTGTTCGTCAGGCCGACGATCAGGGGCTTGGTCGCCTTAAACAGCTGTTCGGGCAGGGCCACGCCCGGCACGATGGGCAGATTCGCCGCCTTGATGCCGCGGTTGGCCAGGTAGAAGCAGGTCGGCGTCTTGGAGGTGCGCGACACGCCCACCAGCACCACGTCGGCCCCCTCCAGGTCGTGCGGCGCCTGTCCGTCGTCGTGCGCCAGCACGTAGTGGATGGCGTCGATGCGGGCGAAGTACTCGGCATCCATCGCGTGCTGGCGGCCGGGCTGGTCGCGGCTCGGCATGCCGAAATAGCCGCTCAGCACGGCGATCACCTGGTCCAGGACCGGCACGCAGGGAACCTGGAGCGAACGGCAGCCCGCCATCAGGTGGTCGCGCAGCTCCTTGTTGACCAGCGTGAAGATGACGACACCGGGATTCGCCTCGACGGCAGACAGCACACGGTCGAGCTGGCGGCGCGAGCGCACCAGCGGCCACATGTGCTCGACCGCATCGACCTGTTCGAACTGCGACAGCGCGGCGCGGACGACGCTGTTGATCGTCTCGCCGGTGGCGTCCGAGATCAGGTGCAGATGGAACCGCCTGCCTTCGTCCTGGGCGTTCACCGCGTCACCCGCAAGCCTGGGGATCGTTTCCCTGGGCGGGTGGATAACAGATTCGTGCACCATTCTCGACTCCCGCGGTGGCGGGATGCCCCCAGGTCGATCGGGCGAGTCCAGGCCTGTGAGTTGCGGGGAAAACCTCTGCTCCGCCCGCCGCCCATTCCCGTCATGCACCTGATTCACAAGCACGGCGGCCCGGACTTGGGACGACGATTGGGCAGCGTTGTCCACAGGACGGCAACCCGGGACGCACGAGGCCGGCCACGGGTACAGCAAGTTGCCGGGCCGCCATGCATCCCCGACTCTCGGCATGATTCACTACTACCTCCGCCTTTTTTGATACGTTCATCCGAATCCAGGAGTCGCCGGAAACCCGTGGACAGTTCAGCGCGCAGCCCAGCGGCCCTCCAGCCCGCCGCCACACCGTCACTAGTCCGCGTGCTGCGGGGCGAACGCAGAGTGCCGCCGCCGCTATGGCTGATGCGCCAGGCTGGGCGCTACCTGCCGGAGTACCGGGCGTTGCGGGCAGAGGCGCGAGACTTCCTGACGCTGTGCTACACGCCCGAGCTGGCGGCCGAGGTGACGCTGCAGCCGGTCAGGCGCTTCGGACTGGATGCGGCGATCCTGTTCTCCGACATCCTGGTGGTGCCCGACGGGCTGGGACAGCAGGTCGGCTTCGCCGAGGGCGAGGGGCCAAGGCTGGCCCGCCTTGAGGGCCCGCGCGACGCGGCGCGGCTAGACGTGTCGCGCGTCGTGCCGCACCTGGCACCGGTTCTGGCCACGGTGCGGAAGGTGCGGGCCTCGCTGGATCCTGCGGCGGCGCTGATCGGCTTCGCCGGGGCGCCGTGGACGGTCGCGACCTACATGATCGAAGGCGGGACGAGCCGCGACTTCGTGCGGACCAAGCGCTGGATGATCGAGGATCCGGCGGGTTTCGCCGCCCTGATCGACCTGCTGGTGGCGGCCACGTCGGACTACCTGGCGGCGCAGGTCGAGGCCGGCTGCGATGCCTTGCAGATCTTCGACAGCTGGTGCGGCGTGCTGGCCGAGCCGCACTTCCGCCGGTGGAGCATCGCGCCCACGAAGGCGCTGATCGAAGCGCTGCGAACGCGCTGCCCGGATGTTCCCATCGTCGGCTTCCCGCGCGGCGCAGGCGCCATGATCGAGCCCTATGCGAGCGAGGCCGGGGTGGATGCGGTGGCCTTGGACACGACGGTGCCGTTGGCACTTGCGCGGCGTCTGCAGGCCCGTCTGCCGGTGCAGGGCAACCTCGATCCCGTCGCGCTGCTGGCAGGCGGCCGTGCGCTCGAGGGCGAGGCGAGGCGCATCCTTGCTGGTCTGCGCGACGGGCCCTTCGTCTTCAACCTGGGCCACGGCGTCCTGCCGACGACGCCACCCGAGCACGTGGCGCGGCTGGTCGAACTGGTCCGGACATGAGCCGCACCGCCGTCGTCCTGTTCAACCTGGGCGGGCCGGACCGGCCCGAGGCCGTGCGGCCCTTCCTGTTCAACCTGTTCAACGACCCGGCCATCATCGGCCTGCCGGGCTTCGTGCGCACCTACTTGGCCGGCGTCATCGCCGCGCGGCGCGAACGCGAGGCCAAGGCGATCTACGCCAGGATCGGCGGCCGCTCGCCGATCCTGGACGAGACCTGGGCCCAGGCGCACGCGCTTCAGGCCGCGCTGGGCGAGGGCCACCGGGTGCTGCCCTGCATGCGCTACTGGCATCCCATGAGCGACGAGGTGGCGGGGCAGGTGGCCGACTGGCGGCCCGACCGGATCGTGCTGCTGCCGCTCTATCCCCAGTATTCGACCACGACCTCGGCTTCCTCCCTCAGGGACTGGCGACGCGCGGCCCGGCAGGCCGGGCTGGCGGTGCCGACGGCAGCCGTGTGCTGCTATCCCGCGATGCCGGGCCTCGTAGCGGCCCATGCCGAGGCGCTGCGCGCAGCACTCGCCCGCACGCGGCCCGGCAAGGCGCGCGTCCTCTTCTCGGCCCACGGGCTGCCGGAAAAGGTGATCGCCCGCGGCGATCCCTACCAGTGGCAGGTGGAACGCACGGCGGCCGCCGTGGTCGAGGCGCTGGGCGTGCCCGATCTCGACTGGGTGGTGTGCTACCAGAGCCGGGTCGGGCCGCTGAAGTGGATCGGGCCTCCGACCGAGGCCGAGATCGCGCGGGCCGGCCAGGACGGCCGGGACGTGGTGCTGACCCCCATCGCCTTCGTCTCCGAGCACTCGGAAACCCTGGTCGAGCTCGACATCACCTATGCCGAGACGGCGAAGGCCGCCGGCGTGGCCACCTACGTGCGCGTGCCGGCGCTGGGCACGGCGCCCGCCTTCATCGCCGCCCTGGCGGACCTGGTGCGCGCCGCCCGGGCCGAACCGGGCGTGCGCAGCGCGTCGGGCGGCAGGCTTTGTCCGGCGGCCTGCAGGCGGTGCGGGCTGGCGGAGGTGACGGCGGGAGCTGGGGCATGAGCTGGCTGGCCGGGGCCTATCTGTGGATCAAGGCGCTGCACATCATCGCGGTGATCGCCTGGATGGCCGGCATGCTCTACCTGCCGCGGCTGTTCGTGTACCACGCCGATGCCAGGCCGGGCTCCGAGCTGTCCGAGACGCTCAAGGTCATGGAGCGGCGCCTGCTCAAGGCCATCATCAACCCGGCGATGGGCGCCGCCTTCGTGCTGGGCATCCTGCTGCTGCTGATCGTCGATGCCTGGGATCAGGCCTGGGTGTGGGCGAAGATCGTGCTGGTCCTGGCCATGGGCGCGGTGCACGGCGCGTACGCGCGCTGGCAGCGCGCCTTCGCCCAGGACCGCAACACGCGGGCGGCGAACTTCTACCGGGTGTGGAACGAGGTGCCGACGCTGATCCTGATCGCCAT
>Ga0073934_10009854_pt1 | contig 12067 bp, 14 predicted proteins | sample LarsenN4metaG_FD_76834 | JGI IMG/M metagenome (GOLD analysis project Ga0073934, IMG submission 76834) | Hot spring sediment bacterial and archeal communities from British Columbia, Canada, to study Microbial Dark Matter (Phase II) - Larsen... ... | reverse complement strand
GCGCCTTCGCGATATCGCCCGAATATTTGACGCCGCCGTCGGCGATGATGGCGGCGCCCGTTCCTTTCGCCGCGCGCGCGGCGTCCATGACCGCGGTCAGCTGCGGCACGCCGACCCCGGCGACGATCCGCGTCGTGCAGATCGAACCAGGACCGATGCCGACCTTGATCGCGTCGGCACCGGCGTCGATGAGCGCTTTCGCGCCTTCGTAGGTCGCGACATTGCCGGCGACGACTTGCGTGGCGTTCGACGCCTTCTTGATGCGCGTCACCTGTTCGAGGACCTGCGATGAATGGCCGTGCGCCGTATCGATGACGACGACGTCGACGCCCGCGTCTATCAGGGCGAGGGCGCGCTCAAATCCCTTGTTGCCGACGGTCGAGGCCGCGGCGACGCGAAGCCGTCCTTCGGCGTCCTTCGCGGCGTTCGGATATTTCTGCGCCTTTTCGATGTCCTTGACGGTGACAAGGCCGATGCAGCGATAGTCGCCGTCGACGACGATGAGACGTTCGATCCGGTGCTGGTGGAGAAGGCGGGTGATCTCCTCGCGGCTCGCATGCGGGCGGACCGTTACGAGGTTTTTCTTCGTCATCAGGTCCGCGACGCGTTGTTTGCCGTCCGTCGCAAAACGCATGTCGCGGTTCGTCAAGATGCCGACGAGCTTCCCGACGCCGTTTGCGTCACGTTTTTCGACGACGGGAAATCCGGAGATCTTCCTTTCATCCATGATCTTCCAGGCTTCCTCGAGCGTCGCCTCCGGCGTCAGCGTAAGCGGGTTGACGACCATGCCGCTCTCGAAGCGCTTCACGCGCCGGACGTGTTCGGCCTGCTGGTCGACGGAGAGATTGCGATGAAGAACGCCGATGCCGCCATGCTGCGCCATCGCGATCGCCATCTCGGCCTCGGTTACGGTGTCCATCGCGGAGGAAAGGATCGGAATGTTGAGCGTCACCTCGCGCGTCAGGCGAGCCTTCGTCGAAACTTGCGAGGGCATCACTTCCGACGGGCCGGGCTCAAGCAGCACATCGTCGAACGTCAGCGCTTCACGAACTTGCATGAGTCTTTCCTTTGAGAAGCCGCGCCGCGATGAAGGCGGAACCGAGGCCGAAAATGAAAATGTGAATCGCAAGCCCGATCGCGGTCGATTTCAGGTCTTGCTGCCGTTCCCCGATCAGCGACAGCGGCAGGACGATCTTCTGCATGAAATAATACATGGCGACGCCGTAAACGGCGCCGCTCACGAACCAGACGCGCCGGAAGACTTCGGCGCGCGACATGGCGAATGCGAGGACCATGCCGGCGCAGAGGGCGATGAAAAAATGAAGGCCGATCCCGAGGGCGACGGTCGCCCTGCCGCCTTCATAGGAAGCCTCGCCGAGCACGCCCTCGGCGACCGACTGCCAGATGCGCGAGAAGGCGAGGCCCGGATAGGCCGCCGGATAGATCGTTGGCGCCGCGACGAAATCGAGCGCGCCGCCCGCAAGCCCCGTGATCGCTCCGATCCGCACGAACGGCAATTTACTTCTCCGCGAACAAGAATACGGAAAATTCGTCCGCCGCGGGTTCGGTATCGCCTTCCCACGGGCGGCGCTGTTCAAGACGCAAGACGCCCTCGCCCGACGTCATCACATTGAACAGGAAGGCCTCCCAGTGACTGCCGCCCGCGAACCCCGGCTCGAGCTGGGCGGAAGACGTCGGACCGCCATATTCGCCCGCCGCCTCCAGGAAGTCGGGCTTTTCCGTCACGGTCCACACATAGCCGGCGGTCGGCACGCCGACGAGTTCGACCGCGATCTGCGTCCCGACTTTCGCCGTGACGTTCTGGCCGTCGCTTTCCGCCTTGATGACGAGGGCGACGCCGACCGGCGTCGGCGCCGCGAGCGATTGATATTGCTTCGGCGCGTCGGAACTCTGGTTGGTTGCGGCGCAGCCGACGAATACGAGCGCCGTGCAACCGGCCAAAATATTCCTCATGCTGATCTCCTTCCCCTGAATCCCGTCGCGACGACGTATATTTCCGCCGAATCCGCGCGTGACGATTTCGGCTTGGCGTGTTTGACCGTCGTGAACTTCTCCTTAAGGCGCGCAAGAAGCGCGCCTTCGGCCCCGCCCTGAAACACCTTGCAGAGAAAGGCGCCGCCCGGCGCGAGGGTGTCTTCGGCGAAATCGAGCGCGGCTTCGGCGAGCGCAATGATCCGGAGGTGATCCGTGCCTTTGTGGCCGGTCGTCGGCGCCGCCATGTCGGATAGGACGACGTCAGCCTCGCCGCCGATCAGATCCTTCAGCCTTTGCGGCGCCGCGTCGTCGAGAAAGTCGAGCTCCAAATGCTCCGATCCCGGCACATGCGCCATCGACAGACAGTCGATCCCGACAACGCGCGCCGCGCCCGCCTCGACTGCCGCCTGCAGCCAGCCGCCGGGCGCGCATCCAAGATCGACGACGCGCGACCCCTTGCCGATGAGATGGAATTTTTCGTTCAGCTCGATGAGCTTATAGGCGGCGCGGCTCTTATAGCCTTCCGCCTTGGCGCGCGCGACATACGGATCGTTCAATTGCCGGTCGAGCCAGAGCGTCGAGGAGAGTTTGCGCTTTTTTGCGGTCTTGACGTTGACGCGCATTTCGCGCCGGCCCGAACCTTCGGGCGATGCCTTGATCTTCTTCGGGTCGATCTTCAGGCTGCGCTTTTCCGGAATCGCGCCGAGCGCGGTCGTCGCCTGGTCCGTCGGGGCGCGTTTCTTGGGCTTGTCCCCGCCCTTTGATGCCGGTCTTCGCCGCTCCATGGCGCGCTATAGCAGAGCGATTTTCAGGTCGTAAAGGCGACCCGATCGGGATTTCGCCGCAATCGGCCGCCAAGCGGGCCGGTCCTGACGCCGGCGCGATTGCCGGAAAGGCGCTCGGGGGCCCGTTCAAGAAGCATTGACGCGCGCCGCCGCGTTTCGCCGTCGACGGCGGGAGCGCCTTCTGTCGCGCTCCCGGTTATGCGCCTGCGCGAGGCCGACGAGAATTCCCTCGCGCAACCCTCGATCGGCGACCCGAATGCGCGTCGCAGGCCACTCAAGCAAGAGCGCGTCGAGAATGGCGCAGCCGCAGACGACGAGATCGGCGCGCTCGACGCCGATGCAGGGCTCATCGGCGCGCTCCGCGTAGTTCATGGCGCGAAGACGCTCGGTCACGTCGCGCACTTCGTCAGCCGAAAGCCACAGACCGTCGACGGCGTCGCGCCGGTAACGCGCAAGATTGAGGTGAACGCCCGCGATCGACGTCACTGTCCCCGACGTGCCGAGATAATGCGCGCCGCCCGACACGAAGACGTTGCGAAGACCCGCCGGATCGCCGAAAGCGGCGATCTCGCCCCGCACCCAGTCGACGACTTCCTGATAGGTCGCGCGCGAGATCTCCCGGCCTCCGAAACGCTCGGACAGCGATACGACGCCGATCGGAAGCGACGTCCACGCAGCAACGTCCGGCTGCGCGCCCTCGGTCCTCGACGGACGCACCCAGGAAAGCTCCGTCGAGCCGCCGCCGATATCAAAGATCAGCCCTGCCGCGACGCTTCCGTCGAGAAGGTCCGCACATCCAGCGACGGCGAGACGCGCTTCTTCGGCGGGCGTGATGACTTCGAATTGAAGGCCAGTTTCATCGCGCACTCGAGAGAGGAACTCCGCGCCGTTTGACGCGGCGCGGCAGGCCTGGGTCGCGATGCAGCGTTGGCGCGTAACATCGCGGCGTTCGATTTTCTCAGCGCATATTTTGAGGGCGTCGATCGTGCGCTGCATCGCCGCCGCGGACAAAGCGCCGGAAGCAGACATTCCCTCGCCAAGCCGCACGATGCGCGAAAAAGCGTCGAAGACGCGAAATCCCTTGCTGCGCGGCGCGGCAATCAGAAGCCGGCAATTGTTCGTGCCTAGATCAAGGGCGGCGAAGCGGTCCTGCGCGCGCCGGACCGGCGCTGCGCCATTCGAGGGCCCGTGCGCCGGCGCATTCGGCAATTTCCCTTCGGGCGACGGTTTCGGGCTTCGCCTCTCCGGCGCGCCGTTTGCGCCTTGCGGCGCGCCGGGCGGCCGGCGCCGTCGTCGGCGCCTTTTGGCCATGGCTCTCGCGTCCTCGCAGGGGGCCGCACGAGGGGCCCCGGATTCCGGACAGCAGAATAGACGCGGACGCCCAGTGCTCGCAACCCGGCCTTTAAGCCTCAGAAAATCATATAGACGCAGCAAACATTCGACGGATTGCCTGGTCTTTCCGTCGCTTCGCCGTCGTCAGCGCCCGCCGCGACAGCGGCGGCAAGACAAAATGCGGCGAACAGGGCCGCCCCGATGGCGTTGGCGATGCGCGTCATAAGAAATTCTCCCTCAGCATTCGGCGCGCAGCTCTCCTGTCGACCGACCTGCGGCCGCTTCGCGCCGTCTTTATCAAGAACTCCGTTAGGCTCCGCTTTCGAGATCGCGGAACTCTTTCCTCAGCGCGTAGTCGCTTGACGTCACCGCGCGCTCCATATCCGCGACGCGGGCGTCGAGGGCCCGAAACCGGTGACGAAGATCAGCATACGTCATTTTCGGCTTCATCGAATAGCTGCGCCAGAAGCGTTCTTCTTCCGGGTCCTCGTAGCGCGTGGCGATCGGATCGCCGGGCGGCATCAAGATGGCGGCGACGGCGTAAATGATTATCGGCATCGGAAAGAAGAAAACCGTCAGCAGGATCGCCGCGACCCGCACATGCTTCGTCCGCCAGCCGAAATAGTCGGCGACTCCCGCGCACACGCCCGCGATCTTTCCGTCGCGGCGGTTGCGGTACATGCGATGCCGGTTGGGGCCGGGCCCTGGATCTCCGACATGGTGCGCGTATCGGCGCCGCCGGTCGTCGAAATAGTCGTTCATGTGCGATATGAACCGTTCGACTTCCGGGTGGACGCCGTCCGGGCGCGGACCGTAATCGCGATGCCGGCGGCGGCGCCTATGCATGGGGACGGTCCCGGTATTCTTCGCGCCACTTCGGCGCTTCCTTGTCGAGGATCGTCTCCAGCGCGTCGACGCGGCGCTCAAGGCGCTGCGCGGTGCGCCAGAGGTCTTCGAGAAGCCGCTCGTCGTCGGGCGTCGGCGCCTTCATTTTCCGAAGCTCGGTGACGTAATGCATGATCATCGACGGAAGGCCGATGACGACGATCGCCACGATCGCGACGATATAGGGCCAGGGACCGTCCACTTTTCTCTCCCTCCGGCGCGCCTAGGTCGGCCCGCCGACGCGTTCGGCAATGCGCTTCTTCAACGCGTCGAATTCGGCATTGACGTCATCCTCCGCCTCAAGCTCGCGGAATTCCTGCTCAAGCGATTTTGGACGTCCGAGCACATAGCTTTCCGCTTCCGCTTCAAGCTCGTCGATCCGGCGCTCATAGCGTTCATAGCGCGCCATCGCCTCGTCGATGCGGCCGTCGTAGACGGCGCGATTGATGCGAAGCGTTCCTTCCGCGGCCGATCGTCGAATCTCGAGGCTGCGCTGCTTGGCTTTCGCCTCTTTCAACTTCGCTTGGAGCTTTTCAAGGTCGTCATTCGCCTTCTCAAGGCTCTTGTCGATCGCTTCGCGCTCCTTGCCGAAGAGGTCGACCATTTCGAGGGCCTTGCGCTTGGCCGCGATCGCTCCCCTTGCAAGATCGTCGCGGCCCTTGGCGATGGCGAGCTCGGCTTTCGATTCCCACTCCCTCGCGCGGAGTTCGAATTCCGCGCGGCGGCGCTCGATCTCCTTCTTGTCCGCGATTGCCCGGGCGGCGCGCGCGCGCACTTCGACGAGCGTGTCCTCCATCTCCTGGATGATGAGGCGGACGATTTTTTCCGGGTCTTCCGCCTTGTCGAGCATCGCGTTGATGTTCGAATTGACGATGTCGGTCAGTCTTGAAAATACGCCCATGTTCGTCCTCCCCTAAAAGATAATGGCGCCGAGGACGAAACCAATGAGGAACGCGCCCCAGGCGAATCCCTCGCGACCGCGGCAGGCGCGGCGGAACCGGGTCTCCCAATCGTAGTCCCGGTCGTCATAGCGGTAGTGGCTCATCCCTTGGTCTCCGATTTCGCCCGGCGATGCGGGCAGGTTCGCCTCTGATTAACCCCTTGTATGCGAAACCCGTGCCAAATCAGGATGGAATTACTATCTTATTGATTTAATTATTGAATTGGTCGAACTTGGTCAAACAAAGCCAACCCATTATGGTCGATTTCACCGTGTGCAGGCTTTTTTCACCAGGAAATGATGGCATATTTCGCCAATGGATCGCGAACGTCAGCTGCCGGAACTGATCGGACAGTCTCCGGTTTTCCTTGATGCCCTCGCCCACGCCTCTGCGACAGCGGCGCTCGACCGGCCCCTGCTCATCTTCGGCGAGCGCGGCTCGGGCAAGGAATTGCTCGCCGGGCGCATTCATTTTCTTTCGCCGCGCTGGGAAGGTCCCTTCGTAAAGCTCAACTGCGCGGCGCTTTCTGATGACCTGCTCGACAGCGAGCTCTTTGGACATGAGGCGGGCGCCTTCACCGGCGCGACGCGCCGGCATGCCGGCCGGTTCGAGCGCGCGGAAGGCGGCACGCTTTTCCTCGACGAAATCGCTTCCGCGAGCTTCAGGATCCAGGAGAAGCTGCTGCGCGTCATCGAGTACGGCGAATATGAGCGCGTCGGCGGAAGCGATACGCGGATTGCGGACGTTCGCGTCGTCGCCGCCGCCAATGTCGATCTTCGAAGTCTTGCGGCTTCCGGGAAGTTCCGCGCCGACCTCCTTGACCGCCTCGCCTTCGACGTCATTACGGCGCCGCCGCTGCGCGCGCGCCGCGAAGATGTTCCGCTCCTCGCCGCGCATTTCGCATCGGGCCTTGCGCGCGAGATAGGGGCGAGGTTCGAGGGATTTAGCGCCGGAGCCATGGCGGCCTTTCTCGCCCATGACTGGCCCGGCAATGTGCGGGAGCTCAAGAACGCCGCCGAACGTTCTTTGTACAGATGGATCGCCGCCGGAAGCGCCGGACCGGTCGACAAGGTCAACATCGATCCTTTCGGCGGGAGCGCCGCGCCGGAGAGGACGTCGGCGGCGGAAATGAGCAAGGCCGCGAGATCCGAGACGTTCGACCTTCGGCGCGAACTTGACGCCGTTGAAAAGCGCTGGGTCGAAGACGCGCTCGCCGCGTGCGGCGGCAACCAGAAAGGAGCCGCCGCTCGGCTCCGGCTTACCTACGACCAGATTCGCGGGTTAGTGCGCAAACACGGCCTGTCGCCCCTTCGCGCGCCGGCGAAGTGAGCGGGATGCGGCGCCCCAGCCGCCCGCCTGGCGCGGCGGATTCGGTTTCCCGTCAAGGATGAAAGCCGCCGGCGCTCCGCCCCAATACGGGAAAATTTCGTATTGCTGCGGTCGATCAAATTCAAACAACGCAAAATTAAGTTGCAGTTCAAGGCGGACCGCTCTCCGATCGGTTCCGCTCACAAGGGCGTGAGCGGCCAATCACCCAGATCCGACCGATCGGACGGGCTCACCGAAGGGACATCTAAAACATGGCATCCTTGAAGAAGATCGCGCTCGCAGGCGCGGGACTTCTCGCCGTCGCAGCAGCGGCGCCGGCGACCGCCGCCCCGTTGTCAATGCAAGACTCCGCCGTCTACGCCGACGCGGCGGACCTCGCCAAGGCCAAGCGCTCCAGCGAGCGTGCGACGGTCAACGCGCTGCTTCTCGCCAAGGGCAAAAGCCAAGCCACCGCTGATTCGCTGGTTGAAACGGCGCGCTTCGTCGACAAGAACGGCGTCGTCCATGTGCGCTACGAGCAGCGCCTCAACGGCCTAAGGGTTTACGGCGGCTACGCCAAGGCGGCATTCGATCGGAACGGCAATCTTGTCCATATGATCGAGCGCGTCGCCGCCGACGGCGGTTTCAAAGCGCGCCCGACAATCGCCGACGCCGACGCGCTCGCGGCCGCCATCAGCGCCAACTTTAAAGGCGCGGCCCTTCCGGTCATGAGGAATCGAGCCGGCGGCGTTGCGACGTTCGCCAAGACCTCGGTCTTCCACCGCGCGCCGACCGTCGAGCGCGTCGTCATCGCGGACGGCGTCAATTCAGAGGGCTTTCTCGTCGAGACCTGGAGCGCCGCGGACAACAAGCTATACCACACCCTCGTCGACGGCGTCGGCCGCGTCGTGTCGAACGAACTCAGAACCGCCGAGGACAGCTACAATGTCTTCACCGACCACCCGGACGTGACGCCGCAGACGGTGATTAACGGTCCGGGCGCCGGCAACGCCCAATCGCCGATCGGCTGGCTTGGGTCCGGCGCGCAAACGACGATCAACATCAACGGCAATAATGTCAGCGCCTATCTTGACCGCGACAACACCAACACCCCTGATCCCGGCGGCGTTTCAGTGACGAACGGAAATTTCCTGACCGCCGCAAACCTGACGCAGGCGCCGACCACGACGCAAAACCAGGCGGTCGCGGTTCAAAATCTTTTCTACCTCAACAATGTCATTCACGACCGCCTCTACAGCCACGGCTTCACCGAATCGGTCGGCAATTTCCAGATCAACAATTTCGGCCTCGGCGGGCTCGGCAACGACCCCGTCAACGCCGAGGCGCAAGACGGCAGCGGTTCGAACAACGCCAATTTCGCGACGCCCTCGGACGGATCGCGCCCCCGCATGCAAATGTACCTTTGGACGGCGCCCAATCCCGACCGCGACGGCGATCTTGATTCCGACATCGTCTGGCACGAATACGGCCACGGCCTCACCTGGCGCTCGATCGGCTCGATGAGCGGCAATGTTTCGGGCGCGATCGGCGAAGGCATGTCGGACGTCCTCGCGATCATCGTCAACAATGATGATCGCGTCGGCGAATATTCGACGCTCGATCCCGACGGAATCAGATCGGTCCGCTACAGTCTGCATCAGGAAACGATCGGCGACTTCCTCGCGTCGAGGGGCGTCCACCGCAATGGCGAGATCATCGCCGCGGCCGTCTGGGAAATGTGGAAGAATTATGAAGCGGCCGGCTTCACATCCAATGACGCCCTCGACGACATCGTCAGCGGCATGAATTTCATTCCGGCAGCGCCCACCTACTTTCACATGCGCGACGGCTTCCTCGCGCAGGCGCCTGCGAACCGCGACTGTCTCATCTGGGCGGCGTTCGCGGAGAAAGGCATGGGCGAAGGCGGCTCGATGAACGCGACGGGCTCGTCGATCACAGAGTCGTTCACGGTCCCGGCGGCCTGCGGCGGGACGCCGACAACGCCTTCGATTTCGATCGCGGCGACATCGGCCAATAAGGCCGAAGGCAATAGCGGCGCGACAGCGTTCACCTTCACGGTGACGCGGTCCGGTGATCTCTCGGCCGCCTCTTCCGCCTCATTCGCAGTGACAGGCTCCGGCGCCAATCCGGCGAACGCTGCGGATTTCGGCGGCGCATTTCCGTCCGGAACCGTCAACTTCGCCGTCAACGACTCCTCGGAAGTGGTGACGGTAAACGTCTCTGGCGACACGACGAGCGAGCCTGACGAAGGTTTCACCGTCACGCTATCGAACCCGACGAACGCCACGATCACGACGGCGGCGGCAAACGGGGTCATCGTCAATGACGATTCGAGCGGAGGCGGCTTCGCGATCGGCGCAACCGTTGCAACCACCGGACGCGCGGCCGTGCATGAGCCGTTGTCTGGTCCGCGGATCGGCGTTCAGCCGTCAGGTTCTATCGGCGTCATCGTCGCCGGACCTGGATCGCACAGCGGCACGACATGGTGGCGCGTCGATTTTGCGACCGGCGTCGACGGCTGGGTCAGGCAGAAATCGCTCGCCGTACAATAGCGTCCGATGCTTCCACTTGTCGCACTTCGACGCGACAGGATTCTCGAGAGGCCGCCGGCAAACCGGCGGCCTCCTTTCATCCGGCGCGTGGGTCTTCACTCTCCGCCGCGCGCCGGACGGCTCAACCGTGCGGCCGCCTGTCGTCGCGATTGGGCGCCTTTCCGCACCGCCGCCGCGCAGCGCGTTTCCTCCATTTCCGCGGATCGTTGCGGAAAACGGCGCCTTTTCGCCCCGGAATTGGGCGCCCTTTCGGGCGGCTTTGCGCGCAAGGGTCCGCGATCCGGCTCATGGCCGCCCGCGTTTCTCGCCTTCTTCGCCGCGCAGCGGAAAGGCCGCGCGCCGAACCAACTTCACTTTACAAATAGCCGGCGGGCCCGGCTGTCGCCGCGCCCATCACGTAAACGTCCGCGGCCGGAAAATCCGTCGCTCGCCCGAGCATTCTCTCGATTGTATTTTCGTCGGCGATTTCGCGTGCCGCGCGCAGGGCGCCAGATCGTCGGGCGCGATCATTCCAGCGCGCGTTCGCCGCTCCGCTTCTCACTCGCGCAAAACCGGCTCCCGCTTCTGCGCCTGGCCCGCTAGCCCTGCTTTTCCCAGCGGCCCTGCGGCGATTGTTTCCAGTAGGTCGCCTCATGACCCGCCGCCTTCACGTCTTTCCAGAACTCGCGCGCGGCTGCGACCGCCTTGTCGTCCCCGCCGTCAAAGATTGAAACGCAGCGGACGAAGCTGGCGATGGCGCCAGCGTTCGCCGCCGCATTGTCGACGAGGAAAAGAACGTCGGCGGCGTTCGGGACCGCATCGTCCGCGGTGAGCCAGACCGGCTGAGACGCCGCGCCCTCGGTCTCGGCCGAATGCGGCAGGAAAGACTCATCGCTGAAAGTCCACAAGACGTCGTCAAGGCGCGCGGCCGTCTCCTTCGAGCCGCAGCGCACGATGGCCTTCCACCCCCGTTCGAGCGTTCGCTCGAGAAGGCCCGGCAAGACGCTTTCAAGCGAGGCGCGTTCGAGATGATAAAAGAGGACTTCCGTCATCGCGCGCCGCCGCGGTCCCGCATCGCGTTCGCCACGGCGCGCGCCATCGCGTCGCCGCGCTCGAGCTTTTCAACCACCCGCGCAATGTCGGCGGCGCTTCGGTTCTGGCTGAGCTTCGCCTTGTACTCGATGCGGTCCGCCGCGATCTCAAACGCGACGATTGCGGCGCGCAGGCGGCGAAGCTTTTCAGAGGGCAGTTTCGACAGTTTCCAGAACCTGCCCTCGTCGAGATCGTGACGCCGGCCTTCATGACGGTCGGAAAGTTCGCCCAGCAGCGCGTCGACGTCATTTGAATCCGAAAAGACGCGCGCAGCGCCTTCGACATGAACGGCTGAGTAATTCCAGGTCGGAACGTCCGTCGCAGCCTCGTACCAGTCCGGCGAGACATAGGCGTTCGCGCCGGCGAAGACAGCAAGATGCCGCGCTCCATCGATCAGCGCGGAATGCGAATTGGCGCGGGCGAGATGCCCGCGTAACACGCGGCGCTCCGCGTCCGCGATCATCGGCAGGTGCGAGACGACGCTCCGGCCGTCCTTGACCGTGATCAAGGTCGCAAAGCCGAACCGGTCGATCAGCTCGAACGCCGCCGCGGGATCATCGACCCGAAATGAAGACGGCGCGTACATGGTCACTCGTAATTGGCGCGAATGAACTCATCAAGAAGCCGCACGCCGTATCCGGAGCCGCCTTTCGGGCAGGTCGCCTTGTCCTTCGATTGCCACGCCATGCCGGCGATGTCGATGTGCGCCCAGGACTGGCCTTCCTTCACGAACTTGCCGATGAACGCCGCCGCGCTTGAAGAGCCGCCCTCGCGCGGGCCGATGTTCTTTATGTCGGCGACATCCGACTTGATGGCGTCGTAATGCGCCTTGGCGAGCGGCATGCGCCATACTGCGTCGCCCGAAGATTTCGCCGCCGCTTCGATCTGCGCGGCGAGCTTGTCATCCTGCGAGAAAAGTCCGGCGTATTCATGCGCGAGCGCGATTACGATCGCGCCGGTCAAGGTCGCGAGATCGATCATCGCCTTTGGCTTGTATATCTCCTGCGTCCACCAGACGGCGTCGCCGAGAACGAGGCGGCCCTCCGCGTCCGTGTTCAGGATTTCGACCGTTTGGCCCGACATCGACGTCACGATGTCCGAAGGGCGCTGCGCGTTTCCGTCCGGCATGTTCTCGACAAGCCCGATGACGCCGACGACGTTCGCCTTCGCCTTGCGT
>Ga0073934_10009853_pt1 | contig 12069 bp, 11 predicted proteins | sample LarsenN4metaG_FD_76834 | JGI IMG/M metagenome (GOLD analysis project Ga0073934, IMG submission 76834) | Hot spring sediment bacterial and archeal communities from British Columbia, Canada, to study Microbial Dark Matter (Phase II) - Larsen... ... | reverse complement strand
GCTGCTGAGCCAGATGCTGCGCGTCCTGACCGACTCGACGGCGCTCCAGCTCGTCGTCTTCGGCGCGGCGATCGCCGCCGGTATGGTCATCTCCGGCGATCGCATCGTCGGCCTGCTGGGAGGCTTGCTCCAGCGCCCCGGGGTTCGCGCCTGGCTCGGCACTGCCGATCCCGAGGCTCACGACTCCGACGACGAGGGAAAGGGGGTGGTCGGAGAACAGACGGTTTCGGCGTTGGACCATGGCTGATTCACGCTCGCGCAACCAAGGAGGAGGGACGAAGTGGCACTGAGGAGAAAGATGCCGGGCTGGCACCGGGGCGTCATCGCCCTGCTGGTCACGGTCACCGCGGTCGCGATCGCGGCCGGGAGCGTCTTCGGATCGTCCGGGCAGTCGGGCGAGAAGTACAACGCCAAGCCTGCGCTGCTGCTGAAGGCCTTCGGGACGACGAAGAAGATCCCGAAGCCGGTCCTGGCCGCAGTCACCCGGGCCGGCGTGCCGTTCACCGGAGCGAAGCTGCAGCTCGCGCTCAAGTGCTGGAAGGAGAACATCTGCGACACCGGGACCGGCGGCGACGTGACCGTCGCACTGGCAGACGGGTTCGGCGAGAACGTCTGGCGTGAGGTGACGCACATGGAGTACGTGCTCCAGGCGCTCACGTATCCCGAGATCGGCAAGATCATCTACACGAGCGGTCAGAACAGCCCGCAGAAGTCGATCTCCGACTTCCGCAGCCTGATCGCCCAGGGCGTCGACGTCATCATCGGGTTCCCCGACGCGGGCCCGGCGATGCTGCCGAGCTACCGCGAAGCGACGAAGCGGGGCATCATCGTCGTCCCCTACACCTCGACACCCGGCGGAACTCCAGGCAAGGACTTCGCTTCGTTCGTCTCCGAGGACCTCTGCCTGCTGGGCAAGAACTTCGCCGCGGTGCTGAACAAGGAGGTCAAGTCGGGTCAGGTCGTGTTCCTCGGCGGTACGCCCGGCAACGGCCTGTCGAAGGCCTGGCAGGCGTGTGAGAAGCCGGCCCTGAACAAGAACATCGAGGTCGTCGGCACCGCCGACACGAACTGGACCCGCCAGGGCTCGTTGCAGGCGATGTCCGGGTTCCTCAGCAAGTACCCGGATCTGAAGGGCGTCAGCTACGAGTACGCGGACGGATTCCTGGGCGGCGTTCGGGCGTACCAGGCGGCGAAGAAGCCCCTGGATCTCGTCCTCACGCTGCGCACGGACGAGATGGGCCTGATGTGCGAGTGGAAGAAGATCAACAACCCGAACTTCAAGATCTTCTACTCCAACGGCGGCAACTTCCAATCCCGCCTCGCGCTGACGGTCGGGATGATCAAGCAGAACGGCGGCAGCGTCCCGCCGGTCCTGACCGTGCCGGCGAGCATGCGCCAGGCGACGAAGGCGACGTGCAACCCGAACGTCCCGGGACAGGCCGCCGCGTCGACGCTCGTACCGGACAACGTGCTGATCGCGATGTACAAGAAGTAAGACTGGAGACTGGTCCCCGAGCATGTCGTCGACAGCACCGGAGCCCACGTCGGTCGTCCTCGCCCTGAGCGGGGTCTCGAAGCGATTCGGGACCGTGCAGGCGTTGCGCGACGTCAGCGTGGAATGCCGGGCCGGCGAGATCCACGCCGTGGTCGGCGAGAACGGATCCGGAAAGTCGACGCTGCTCGGGGTCGCCAGCGGGTATCTCACTCCGGACGAGGGCGTCGTCGAGATCGGAGGTCACCGGCTTCACACCGGGAACGCCGCCGAGGCGCTGCGCTTCGGGCTGGGGATGGCCTACCAGACCTATGCCCAGGTGCTCGACCTGTCGGTGGCGGAGAACCTCTACCTCGGCGCGCCCTCGTCGGAGCGGCCCGGGTTCCACCGGATGGACGCATGGGCCACCGAATGGCTCCACGGCTTCGGGCTCGACGTGAACGTGTCGGCGAGGATGGGCAGCCTGCCGCTCGGGGAGCGACAGCTCGTCGAGGTGGCCAAGGCGCTGCTCTCGAAGCCGAAGGTGCTGCTGCTCGACGAGCCGACGACCGCGCTCGGTCCCGGCGAGGTCGAGCGGCTGCACCGGCTCGTCCTCGACCGCGCCGCGGCCGGGGTCGGCGTCGTCTACGTCAGCCACCGCCTCCCGGAGGTGCTGGAGATCGCCGGCCGTGTGACCGTGCTGCGCGACGGCGTCAGCCAGGGCACCCACGGGGCGGCCGGCATGTCCGAGGAGGACCTCGTCTCGCTGATGATCGGCCGGCCGCTCCAGCTCGCGTTCCCGAGCCGCAACGGCGGCCTCTCGGACGACGTCCTGCTCACGGTCGGCGGCTTTCGCGGTCGGCGGTTCGGCCCGGTCGACCTGACGCTGCGGCGAGGCGAGATCCTCGGCGTAGCGGGAGCCGAGGGCAACGGCCAGGTCGAGCTGCTCCGCTGCCTCGCGGGGGTCGAGCGCGGCACCGGCTCGGTCGTCTGCGACGGCACGAAGGTGAATCTGCGCTCGCCGACCGGTGCGCTCAGGGCCGGGATCGTCCTGCTCAGCGGCGACCGCGCCCGGGAGGCGCTCTTCCCCGTGCTCGGCGTCCGCAGCAACTCGACCATCCAGGTGCTGAAGCGCCTCAGCCGGGCCGGCGTCCTCCGCCGGGGGAAGGAGCGCGACCTCGTCGGCGGGATGGTGAAGCGGCTCAAGGTGCGGACCCCGTCGATCGAGCAGCCGGTCCGCTTCCTCTCCGGCGGCAACCAGCAGAAGGTCGCCCTGACCCGTCCCTTCCTGCGCGACGTGCGCGTGATCCTCGCCGAGGAGCCGACGCAGGGCGTCGACGTCCGCTCGCGCTTCGACATCTACGAGGCGCTGCGCGAGAAGGCGGATCAGGGCGTGAGCATGATCGTCAAATCGAGCGACCCGCTCGAGCTGGCGGGGCTCTGCGACCGCGTGGTCGTCGTGTCGCGGGGCAGGATCATCGACGAGATCCCGGCCTCGGAGCTGAGCGAGCGGCGGATCATCGAGGCGATCGTCCGGTCGGGCGGCCGCGTCGCCGCCGACCGCGAGCAGCCGGTTCCGGCGCCGGCCGAGGACGCGGTCGATGGTTGAGACGACGGCCACCGCGACGCCGCTCCCTGCTCGCCGGATCCCCGGCTGGCTGCCGCTCACGCTGATGACGATCCTGATGCTCGGGATCGGCGCGTACGCGGCCGCGCAATCCTCGGACTTCCTCTCCTCGTACAACCTGAGCACGTTGCTCGGCTCGAGCGGCGCGCTCCCGCTGGCGCTCGTCGCGATGGGGCAGACGCACGCGCTGATGGTGCGCGGGTTCGACGTCTCCGTCGGCGCGCTGATGACGCTGACCGTCGTCGTCGGGTCGTTCATCCTCACCGGCTCGGAGACCTGGTACGAGCTCGCGTTCGGCTCGCTCGCGCTGGTCGCGATCGGCCTGTTCGTCGGGCTCGTCAACGCCGGTCTGATCCGAAAGGTGGGCCTGCCTTCGATCATCGCCACGCTGGCCGCGCTGAGCGTGATGCAGGGCATCTCGCTCCAGCTGCGCAACGTCCCGGGCGGGGAGATCAGCGCCGACGTGATGGACGCGCTCAACACGAGCATCGGCTTCATGCCGGTGGCGTTCATCGGCGTCGTCGTGCTCGCGGTGGTCGGCGACCTCTGGCTCTACGGGACGACGAGCGGGCTGACCGCGCGGGCGGTCGGGCTGGACGAGAGCTCGTCCAGGCGACTCGGCGCGCCCGCGGAGCGGATCCACTGGCGCGCGTTCGTCCTCTGCTCGCTGATGGCGACGATCGCCGGCTTCTTCCTCGCCGCCCAGGTCGGGATCGGGGATGCCCGCGTCGGCGGCGGTTACGCGCTGACGAGCATCGCCGCCGCAGTGCTCGGCGGGGCGAGCCTGCTCGGCGGCAAAGGGTCGTTCATCGGCGCCGTCGTCGGCGCGCTCTTCCTCTCGCTGATCATCAACATCCTGCCGCTGCCCAACATCCTGCCCGGGTTCCTCCTGGAATGGAGCGGCGCGCTCGGGTACATCAGCATCGGCGTCCTCACGCTGCTCGCGCTGATCCTGTACCAGGGCCCCGAGCTCTGGGTACGCGTGCGCACGGCCTGGAGGGACATTCGTCCAAGTCGGCCTAGCGAGGGCGAGAACCTTGCGTAGGCTTCACCCAACCCTGCTGGAGGAGGCATCACATGGCTCAGGCTGTTAGAGAAGAGAAGGAGAAGAGCGGTCGTTCGCGCCCGATGACGGGCGACGAGTACCTGGAGAGCCTGCGCGACGGGCGGGAGATCTGGATCTACGGGGAGCGAGTGAAGGACGTGACCACGCACCCGGCGTTCCGCAACACGGTGCGGATGCTGGCGCGCCTGTACGACGCCCTGCACGACTCGTCGCGAAAGGACGTGCTGACGACCGAGACGGACACGGGCAACGGCGGCGTCACGCATCCGTTCTACAAGGGGCCGCGCTCGCTGGACGACCTCGTCGCGTCGCGGGACGCGATCGCCGAGTGGGCGAAGATCACCTACGGCTGGATGGGGCGCGCGCCGGACTACAAGGCGGCCTTCCTGGCGACGCTGGGGGCGAACGCGGACTACTACGAGCCGTACGCCGACAACGCTCGCACCTGGTACAAGCACTGCCAGGAGATGGTGGCGTTCGTCAACCACGCCATCGTCAACCCGCCCGTCGACCGCAACCGCCCGCTCGACGACGTCAAGGACGTGTACATGCACGTCGAGAAGGAGGTCGACGGCGGCCTGATCGTCAGCGGCGCGAAGGTGGTGGCGACGACCTCGACGCTGACCCACTACAACTTCATCGCCAACAACGGAGCGCTGCCGATCAAGACGGAGCCGTTCGCGTTCGTCTGCATCGTGCCGAACGACTCGCCGGGCCTGAAGCTGTTTTGCCGGCCGTCGTACGAGATGACAGCGGGCGTGATGGGCAGCCCGTTCGACTATCCGCTGTCGAGCCGGCTGGACGAGAACGACTCGATCATCGTCTTCGACAAGGTGTTCGTGCCGTGGGAGAACGTGTTCGCGTACGCGGACATCGACAAGGTGAACAACTTCTTCCCGAAGTCCGGGTTCCTGCCGCGCTTCATGTTCCACGGCTGCACGCGGCTGGCCGTCAAGATGGACTTCCTCGCCGGACTGCTGCTGAAGGCGGTCGACTCGACCGGCGTCAAGGACTTCCGTGGCGTGCAGGCCCAAGTGGGCGAGGTGCTCGCCTTCCGCAACCTGTTCTGGGGTCTGACCGACGCGATGGCGCGGACAACCGAGCCGTGGACTCCCGGCTACGTCTCGCCGAACCTGGAGTACGCCCTGGCCTACCGGGTGATGTCGAGCATCGCCATGACCCGGATCAAGGAGATCGTCGACAACAGCCTCGCCAGCGCGCTGATCTACCTGCCGTCGCACGCGAGCGACTTCCAGGCGCCGGAGATCAGACCGTACCTCGACCAGTTCGTCCGCGGCACGGGCGACCAGTCGGCGATCGACCGCGTCAAGCTGATGAAGCTGATGTGGGACGCGACGGGCACGGAGTTCGGCGGCCGCCACCTCCTGTACGAGCGCAACTACTTCGGCAACCACGAGAGCATCCGCTTCGAGACGCTCTTCGCCGCCGAGCTGAGCGGCGCGGCCGACCGCTACCGCGGCTTCGCCGAGGAGTGCATGGCCGAGTACGACCTCGACGGCTGGACGGTGCCCGACCTGATCAACCCGGACGACATCAGCGCCATCGCGAAGGGCGCCGCCTCTCAGTGACCACCACGTCTCCCGTCGCCGCCCCGATGACCGGCGAGGAATACCTCGCCAGCCTCCGCGACGGGCGGGAGGTGTGGATCTACGGCGAGAAGGTCGCCGACGTGACGAGCCATCCGGCGTTCCGCAACGGCGCCCGCAGCGTCGCGCGGCTCTACGACGCGCTGCACGACCCGGCGCAGCGCGACGTGCTGACGGTGGAGACCGACACGGGCAGCGGCGGCTTCACGCACCCGTTCTTCCGGGCGCCGATGTCGGCGGAGGATCTCGTCCGTGGCCGCGACGCGATCGCGGCGTGGCAGAGGATGACGTACGGGTGGATGGGACGGAGCCCCGATTACAAGGCGGCGTTCCTCGCCACGTACGGACCGAACGCCGACTACTACGCGCCCTTCCAGGACAACGCGCGGCGCTGGTACCGGGAGGCGCAGGAGCGCGTCTACTTCATGAACCACACGCTCGTCAACCCGCCGGTCGACCGGAACAAGGAGATCCACGAGGTCGGCGACGTCTTCGTCCACGCCGTCAAGGAGACGGACGAAGGCGTCGTCGTTCGCGGGGCAAAGATGGTGGCGACGGGGTCGGCGTTCTCGAACTACAACTTCGTCTCCTACCACGGCTCGACGCCGATCAAGAAGCCCGAGTACGCGCTGTCGTTCTTCGCGCCGATGGACACGCCGGGCGTGAAATTGATCTGCCGCCCGTCGTACGAGTTCATGGCGGCGGCCGTCGGGAGCCCGTTCGACTACCCCTTGTCGAGCCGCTTCGACGAGAACGACGCGGTGTTGATGTTCGACGACGTGCTGATCCCCTGGGAGAACTTCCTGATCAACGGGAATCTGGAGATCGCCTCGACGTACCACCTGACCGGGTTCATCTGGCGAGCGCTGCTGCAGGGCTGCACGCGGCTGGCGGTGAAGCTCGACTTCCTCGCAGGGCTGTTCGTCAAGGCGATCGAGTCGACCGGGACGATCGAGTTCCGCGGGTTGCAGGCGTCGATCGGCGAGATCCTCGCCTGGCGGCACATGTTCTGGGCGCTGACGGATGCGATGTGCAAGTCGCCGGAGCCCTCGGTGAACGGCACGGTGCTGCCGAACATCGCCGCCGCCTCGGCGTACCGGATCCTCTCGAACGTCGCCTACCCGAAGATCAAGGAGATCATCCAGAACCAGACGGCGGGCGCGATGATCGTGCAGCCGTCGAATGCGGCGGACTGGAAGAACGAGGAGCTGCGGCCGCTGCTCGACCAGTTCTACCGCGGCTCGAACGAGTACACGGCCCTGGACAAGGTGAAGCTGATGAAGCTGCTGTGGGACTCGATCGGCAGCGAGTTCGGCGGCCGGCACGAGCTGTACGAGCGCTCGTACTCGGGGAGCCACGAGCTCGCCAAGCTCGAGACCTACTGGATGGCGCTCGGCGACGGGACGGTGGGGCAGATGAAGGAGTTCGCCGAGCGGTGCATGTCGGAGTACGACCTGGACGGCTGGACGGCGCCGGATCTCGTCAATCCCGACGACGTCAGCCTGATCCGCAAGCGCGGGTAGCGCGCCAGGCTCGCGATGACGGGGTCAGATGCCGTCCGTTGCGGGGTTCCGCGGGTGGGGCTGCAACAATCGAGACCTGACCCCTGTCTCGGCCCCGGGCAGCGGCCGGTCTAGAATCTCGCGTTCGCGAGACGAAGGAGTGTCAGGATGCAGGAGTCAGCACGTGCGCGCGAGGCGCTGCTTCGTTTCTACGAGGCGTTCACCGCCGCCGCCCCTGGAGACATGGAGACCTTCGAGCGGGTGTTCACCCGGGAGCAGGATCTGTTGATCATCGGCACGGCCGCGCACGAGTGGGTGGCGGGGCGCGAGACCGGGACGAAGCAGTGGGGGATGGAGGGTGTCGGGATCGAGCCGGGCGACCCGGTGGGCTGGGAGCGGGACGGAGTGGCCTGGGCAGCGGATCGTCCGACCTTTGTCTTCGGCGACGTCCGGATTCCGATTCGGCTCCTCGCGGTCCTGCTCGACGAGGACGGCGCGCTGAAGATCGCCAACGCGCACTTCTCCGTCGGCGTCCCCGACGAGGTCGCCGCCGAGAAGGCCGTCGAGTGGTCCAGAGCAACCCCGGCGCACTGAGCCCGGTCGTACCGCCGTTCGGCACCCGGGGGGCGCTCGGCGGGCCCCGATCGGCTTCACGGGTCTGTCTCCAGGCGCTCACCTCCTTTTTTCCCAGAGCGCGGCAGGGCGTGCAACGGTGTGACCGAGACCGATGCCGAATCCGTCAGGAGGAGAGACGATGCCGATTGCCGCAGCACGCGTACTCACCGCCGAGACCGACCCGATCGTCCGCGCCGACCTCAGCCTCGTGCTCGAGGATGCCGGCTTCTCCGTCTGCGCCACGGCCCGCGACGGGCTCGAGGCGGTCACCCTCGCCAACGAGCACAAGCCCGACGTCGTCCTGCTCGACCTGGGGCTGCCACGACTCGACGGCGTCGAGGCGACCAGGCGGATCGTCGCCGAGCAGGACGTTCCCGTCGTCGCCCTCAGCCGGTCGGCCGACAACCGAGTCGCGGCGGCCGTCGACGCAGGCGCCGCCACTTGCGTCATCAAGCCGTTCGCCCCCGCGCAGCTCGTCGCCGCCGTCGCCGACGCGGTCGCCCGGCACGAGCACCCGCGCACGGCCGAGCTGCGAGCTGAGTCGAGGCGAGCGCTCGCGGTGCTGTGTGGGGCGCTGGGCTACCCCGAGCAGTGGGCGGAGCTGCTAGAGCGCCGCGCCTACGCGCGCGGCCGCGTCTGGAGGGTCGACCACCTCGGTTGATGCCCCGGCACGGATCAACTCGCCGGGGAGCTACCGGCAGGGCGTCACGCCGTTCGTGCGCCCGAAGGGGCTACGCCGCCGAGTCGTCCGTCAGAGGGTCGACGACGCGCAAGCGCGAGAACCGGCGAAACCCGTGGTCATGCGAGGCGAGGACGAGCCCGTGCTCGATCGCGAGTGCAGCGATCTCGACATCGGCGACGTCGTCGCTGCGGAGCCCTGGCGTCTCGGTGAGCTCTGCGGCGATCGCCACGTGTGCGGCACCGGCCGTGACGAGACGGACGGCTGGCTGCTTCAGGTAGGAAGACGCGACTGCCCAACCGTCTCTGACGGAGACCGCGTGCGGTCCGAACACCCTCGAGCTCGTGATCAGGCGAAGGAACGCGTAGACGACTGGCCAGCAGAGCGCGACGGTTCCCTCACCCTCGGCCAGGCGCGCTTCGAGCCATCCGCGTGCTCGCGCGTGCTCTGGCGCGTCGGCGAACGTCGCATAGACGAGGAGGTTGGTGTCGACGAGCATCATGGGACGGCGCGTTGCGCTCGCCGCTCGTCGTCGAGTGTCGCGAGCAACGCCGACACGTCGGAGACGTCGAGGATTGGACGCCCGGGAAGCTGGGGGAGAGTCGGCGGAGCCGGCGGCGGCGCAGCGCTTGCGCCCCGGCGCACGAGCCGATTGACGGCGGCGCGGAACGACTCGCCGGTGCGCGCTCGCTCGCTCTCGATCAGTGCCGCGACGTCGTCGTCCAGGGTGACTGTGGTGCGCATGATGCACCAAAAATAGCATCAAAGGCATCAAGCGCCCAGCTCAGATGAACTGGCGGCCGCCGTCGACCACGATCGTCTGGCCCGTGACGAACGCGCTCGCGCTCGACGCGAGGAAGAGCACGGTGCCGACGAGGTCCTCCGGCACCGCCGCCCGCTTGATCGCCCCGCGATCGACGCCGTAGGTCTCCGCGTCCGGGATCAGGCGACGGCTCGCCTCCGTCAGGGTGAACCCGGGCGCGACCGCGTTGACCCTGATCCCGAGGTCGCCCACCTCGCGCGCCATCGCGCGGGTGAGCGCGATCAGCCCGCCCTTCGAGGCGACGTAGTGCGCGAAGAGCGGCGAGCCGCTGAAGACCGTCGCCGAGGAGATGTTGACGATCGCGCCGCCTCCCCGCACTCGCATCGCCGGCACGCAGGCCTTCGCGCACAGCCAGGGCCCGCGCAGGTTGATCGCGAGCACGCGGTCCCACACCTCCGCGTCGAGCTCGTAGAACGGCCGCCGGTCGAGGTCGGCGTAGATCCCGGCGTTGTTCACGAGCACGTCGACGCCGCCGAAGGCGTCAACCGCGGACTCGACGAGCGCGGCGACGCTCGCCTCGTCCGCGACGTCGACCGCCGCCCCAACGGCCTCGCCCCCCGCGCGGCGCACCAGCTCGGCCGTCTCCTCGGCGCCCGCCTCGTCGAGGTCCGCCGCGACGACGCGCGCGCCCGCCTCGACGAAAGCCAGGGAGAACGCCCTCCCGAAGCCTCCCGCGGCGCCCGTGACGACGACCACCCGGGAGGCGAGGTCGCTAGTCGACACCCTCCGCCACCAGCAGCGCCGCCTTCGAGCGGGCGAGCGCCTCGCGGGCGAGCCGCTTCCCCGGCTCGGTCAGCATCCATTCGTCCAGCTTGGACTCGAAGAAGGCGATCGTCTCCGCGTCGGAGGGAAAGCGCCACGCCGTGCCGAAGCGGATGCCGTTCTCGGTGAACCGCCAGAGCCGGTCCGCCTCGCGCACGACCGTCTCCTCGAGGCTCAGCGGCTCGGGGCGCGTGTCGTGCCCGTCGACGATCTCCTGGATCCGCCGCGTCCGCTCCTCGTCGTAGCCGAGCCCGCGGAGGATCTCGCCGGCGATCCGCGCTCCCGCGATCTCGTGGCGGCGCGCGACCTCCAGGTCGTGCAGCCCGACGCGCTGCTCGTCCTCCGGCACCTCGAGGTAGCCGACGTCGTGCAGCAGGATCGCCGGCAGCACGACCGCCTCGTCCGCCTCCGGGAACCAGCGGAGCAGCGTCCGGCAGAGCGCATACGCCTCGGGCACGTGCACGTCGTTGTCGCGCGTCGCCCAGTAGGGCTCGGCAGCCGCGTAGATCCGCTCGTAGATGTCCGCCGAGAGCACGTCGAGCCGTAGCAGGCGGCGCGTCGCCGCGAGCTCCCGCTGCGCGATCTCGATCGCAGCGGGCGTGAAGAGCTGGCCGAGGACCTCGCCGACGAGCCGCTCCTCGACGTAGACGTCCGGCGTCATCCCGAACCACTCGCTGGAGACGCAGACACCCGTGACCGTGAACCGCCACAGCTTGTCGGCGTCCTTGACGAGCTCGTCCTCCGGTGAGATCGCGTGCCGGCGCGTGTCGTGCCCGTCGACGATCGCGACGACGTGCTCGACGGTGTCCGCGGGGTAGCCGAGCCGCTCGAGGATCTCCCGCGCGAGCCGGGCGCCCTCCTTCTCGTGCGCGATACGGACGTCGGACTCCATCATCCCGGGGCCGAAGCCCTCGCGGAGGATCGCCTCCTGGTCGACGATCGCCCAGCCGACGTCGTGCAGCAGGATGCCGAGCAGGACGACGTCGCGGTCGGCTGAGGGGTGGCGAGCGAGCAGCTCCTCCGCGTACCCGTACGAGAGCGGGACGTGGACGTCGTTCTTGCGCGCGCGCAGGTATGGCAGCGCCGCCCGCCACACCGCTGCATAGGGATCGCTCACGCCGCGACCGGGGCGAGTCCCCGATCGCGCGCGATCGCGTGGAAGCAGTTGAGGCTGCTTCCTCGCCCGATCCCCGCCGCCGAGTGCATGTTTGAGGAGCAGAGGTAGAGGTTGTCGAGGAGGACCCGGTAGCCCGACAGCTCCGGGATCGGGCGGAAGCGGCCCAGCTGCGAGGCGATCGAGCTGCCCGCGTTGTAGCCGCCCTCGACCATGTCCGGTCGCGCCCGCTCGATGTCGTCGGAGGCGTAGACACGGGCCGCGATCACGTTGTCGCGCGTCATGTTCGGCGCGTACCGGGCCCACTCGGCCAGCAGGTGCTCGACGAACTCCTCCTTCAGCTCGCGCCATCGCTCGGCCGGGAAGAGGCGCCTCGGCGCGGCGAACTCCTCGACGCCCACGATGTGGCTGCCGGCCGGCGCGCGCGTCTCGTCCCAGATGCTGTCGGCGGCGCAGAGGACGAACGAGCGCCGGGCGAAGCCGTGCACGTAGATCTCGGGCTGGTAGCGGGTCGCCAGGTAGTCGGGATCCTTCGGCCCCCAGTAGAGGCGCGGCTGGGAGCCGACGCCCGGGTTGTCGCGCTCCGCGACGTACGCCGGCAGCTCGCCGACTGCCAGGTTCGCCCAGAAGAGCTGGCCGCGGTCGTAGTGGATGTTGCGAACCCGCCGGAGCACCCGCTCGTCGACGTAGCGGATTCCCTTGCCCTTGTACGGTTCCGGCTTGCGGACCTTGCGAATGTTGGCCGCGACCTCACCGACCTGCTGCTTGTCGGCGCCGCGGACGACGATCCGCGTCGGCGCCGG
>Ga0073934_10009852_pt1 | contig 12071 bp, 18 predicted proteins | sample LarsenN4metaG_FD_76834 | JGI IMG/M metagenome (GOLD analysis project Ga0073934, IMG submission 76834) | Hot spring sediment bacterial and archeal communities from British Columbia, Canada, to study Microbial Dark Matter (Phase II) - Larsen... ... | reverse complement strand
CGCCGTCCTTGAAGGTCGTCATGTCGGTGCACATGTAGAGCTCGTCGAACTTGCCGTTCGCAGGGTCGAACGTCGCCGGGGTCACGACGCCGGCGAATCGCTCGCCGTCGACCCACGTCTCCGGCCGCGGCAGCGCCTGTCCGAGAGCCGCCGTGACCGCAACCAGCGCTGCTGCAAGCGAAGTCGCGAGGATCGCGATCCGAAGTGTGCGCATCAGTCCTCCTCTCCCGTCGCGAGGCACACGCCCGTCGACTTCCGACGGTAGGTGAGGCGTCTTACGCGCGCCTTGCGCGTTTCTTACGGGGCACTGACATCACGCGGCTCGACTCGGCCGCTCGCCGCAGGGCGAGGCGGCGGCGAGGACCTGGGGAAGCCTCCCCGCCGCCGCTGAGCCGGCGTCGCTTTACCTGCGCCTGGGGAGGGGGTCAGACGCGCCAGGTCGGAGGAGGGAGAACCTGGAGCGGCGCTCGCTGCTCATGGGAATGGGACCCAGTCGAACCTCGCCGAGATTCGCACGCCGGATCACGCCGCCTCGCTCTCTCGCTCGCCCACGTAGCGGTTGTCCGCGTAGCACCAGACGAAGCCCCGGCCGATCGCCGTCTTGGCTCGCATCACGGGGTGGCCGGTCTCGTGGTAGTGGACGCGCGCGTGGCCGTACTGGGAGTCGCAGCAGCCGACGTGCCCGCACGTCGAGCAGACCCTGAGGCTGGAGCGCGAGCCGCACTCCTGGCACGCGTCCGCCCGGGCCTCCGCGTGGTGTACGGGCACGTGTTCGCAGACCGGAAGCGCGAGCGCAGCTCGGAGTCTCTTCAGCATCGACACGACACCCTCTTAGAGCAGGTGTGACGACGAAGGGATTCGCGCTCCACCTGAATCGCCTCCACGGCGTCGGGCATCCGAGTAGGCAGTTCATCGCCGACGATCTCATCAAGGAGGGTCCGTGGGCGGACGTGCGGTAACCGAGGAGACGTTCGAGCGCGAGGTCCTCGCAGACGAGCGTCCTGTGATCGTGGACTTCTGGGCGCCGTGGTGCGGTCCGTGCCTGGCCGTCGCCCCGCTTCTCGATCGGATCGCCGACGAGCGTGCGGGCGAGCTGAAGGTGGTCAAGGTCAACGTCGACGAAGAGCCGGGGCTCGCCGTTCGCTTCGGTGTCTCGAGCATCCCCACGATCGTCCTCTTCGAGGGCGGTGCCCCGGTCGCCGGAACGGTCGGGACGAGAGGGAAGGCGCACCTGGAGCGGGCGCTCGGCCTCCCACCTCGCGACGGTCGGTCCGCACGAGCGAACGGCCGGTTACGCAGGCTGCTCTCGCGCCTGAGACGGCATCCGTGAGCTCGTGCGAGCCCGGCGAATCTCGCGAGGCCCGGGGCTGGTCGAAACGACATGGCCACCAGGACCGACAGCCGAGACGCAGGGTCGGGCATCCGCGACGCGGCGGTCGTGACCTGGCGGCGCGGGCAGCTGCTCGCTGCGGGCTTCGGCCTCCGAGAGAGCGAGAGCCTCGCGCGCGACTGCGCCGTCGACCTGCACGCCCTGCTCGACCTCGTCGAGCGCGGCTGCCCACCGCGCCTCGCGATGCAGATCCTCGCCCCTCTCGAGGACGAGTCGAGACGCTGCTGAGCGCTCCCGGGCGACGCTGGGCCGCGAGGGGGCTGAATCGCCGCAGGCTCGCCGGGTATCGAACCGAGCAGGGACCGTGAAACGCGTGCTCCTCCTCTCCGGCTCGGCCGCCCTCCTCATCGTCGCCGTGGCGCTCGGCGTCGCCTTCCTGGGCTCCTCCTCCGACTCCGAGCCGACGGCCGGGGCCGCGCCGAGCGCCGAGCCCGACGCCCCGGCGGACGACGAGCTCCGCGTCCCCACCATCGGCTGGACGACGGACTTCGCCCGCTCGAGCGTCCCGCTCGGCGAGTTCTCCTCCGGCGGCCCGGGCAAGGACGGCATACCCGCGATCGACGCGCCGCGGTTCGTGCCCGTGACCGAAGTCGACTTCCTGGAGGCGCGCGAGCCGGTCGTGCAGCTCGAGCTGAACGGGGATGCCCGCGCATACCCCCTCCAGATCCTGATCTGGCACGAGATCGTGAACGACACGGTCGGCGGTACCCCCGTCGCCGTCACCTTCTGCCCCCTCTGCAACACGACGATCGTCTTCGACCGGCGGCTCGACGGACGGGTGCTCGACTTCGGGACCACGGGCAACCTGCGCAACTCCGACCTCGTCATGTACGACCGCCAGACGGAGAGCTGGTGGCAGCAGTTCGGGGGCGAGGCAGTGGTGGGCGAGCTCACGGGGAAGAAGCTGCGCCAGCTGCCCGCCTCCATCGTGGCCTGGGAAGACTTCGAGCGCGCCCACCCGGACGGGAGAGTGCTCTCGCAGGACACCGGCTTCAGCCGCTCCTACGGCCAGAACCCGTACTCGGGCTACGACTCGGTCGACTCGCCGCCCTTCTTCCCGGCTGCGAACCAGGACGACGACCGGCTCCCTCCGAAGGAGCGCGTGGTCTTCATCGAGCGCGAGGGGGAGCAGGTCGTGGTGCCGTTCTCGGTGCTCGCCGAGGCCAAGAGGATCGAGGTCGAGGTCGGCGGCGAGAAGTTGGAGGTGACCTGGCGACCCGGCACGCGATCGGCGCTCGACTCGGGGTACATCGGGAGCGGGCGCGACGTGGGGACCGCCCTCGTTCGCTCCCGCGAGTCCGGTGAGCTCGTCGTCTTCGACCAGCCCTTCTGGTTCGCGGTTGCCGCTTTCGCCCCGGACGCCGAGATCGTGCGCGGCTGAGCGACGCTCGTGGGCGAGACGTGCGTCGAAGCTGGTCGAACGGGCGCACCGCCGAGGATCGCACCAGATGACGTCCCCTGGCTCTCGGTCGCACAGGTGCGCGAGGTCGACCGGCTGATGGTCGAGGAGGTCGGCGTCTCGCTCGTGCGCATGATGGAGAACGCGGGCCGCAGCCTCGCCCTCCTCGCCCGGCTCCTGCTCGGCGGCGACGCCGGAGACGAGCGAGTCCTCGTGCTCGCCGGTCCCGGTGGAAACGGCGGCGGAGGGCTCGCGGCGGCTCGCCACCTGGCCGTCGCGGGCGCGGACGTCGAGGTTCGCCTGAGCGGCCCGCCGGAGGAGCTCGCTCCCGTCACCGCCGAGCAGCTCGCGATCGCGCAGCGGATCGGAGTTCGGGTCAGCGTGGGCGCGGCCGGCGATCTGGGACAACCGACTCTCACCCTCGACTGCCTACTCGGCTACGGGCAGAAAGGGGCGCCTCGCGGCGAGACCGGCTCCCTGATCGAGCGGAGCGCCGGGCGGCGCGTGCTCGCGCTCGACGTGCCGTCGGGCCTCGAGCTCGAGACCGGGATCCTGCACGTCCCCCACGTCCGCGCGGACGCGACGATGACCCTCGCCTGCCCGAAAGAGGGGCTCCGCGCCCGCGGGGCGAACGCGGTGGTGGGGACGCTCTACGTCGCAGACATCTCGGTTCCGCCGCTCGTCTACGCGTCGCTGGGGGTGCCGTACGCGACACCCTTCGGCCGGGACGCGATCGTCCGCATCGACCAGTAGGGAGGAGCTCGACCATGGCCGACCGTCCATGCGCCTCAGCGCAGGATCCGGAGCGCCAGGTCGGGCGTGCAGCCGCGCCCGAGGAGCTCGACCGCCTGCCCGAGGTCGACGTCGAGCCGTCCGGCTAGCAGGTAACAGTCGTCCTCTTCGCAGCCGGCACGCCGTAGCTCTGCCAGGCGGCAGAGGATGAGGAAGACGACGCTCTCGTCCGCGTACTCCTCGACGGCCTCGGCCGAGACCGAGTCCCCACACACGCGAGCTGCCTCCACCTGCCTCCTCGATTCGACGACGCGAGCACCGGGTTCGACCCGTCTCGCGGGCGCGGAGATTCGGGCGGGTCGAACTCGCCTGCGCCGCGAATCCGAACGCCTTCCGAGCGGGTCACAGGCGATGAATGCAACAAGGGTCAGGAGGTTCACATGGCTGCACTCGCCCATCTCGTCAGGCGCCCTCCGCCTGACGCCGATCCCCGGCAGACGCTTCGGATCCGGAGCGTGTCCGTCGCCATCGGGCTGCTCGGGGTGGCGCTGGTCTCGGCCGCGCTGGCGGCCAACCTCGCGGTCGCCGCCGGCGATGCCGACGCCGACAACCTGCTCTGGACGTTCGGCCTCTCCGTCGCCGGCTTCCGCACGCTCAAGCTGGCGATTGCGCTCGTCCTCACCGGCATCGTCGTCCGGCTCTGGATGCGCGTCGACGCGGTCGAGGCGGCGCTCCAGCGGCTGAAGGCGGAAGCGGATCCGGGCTCCACCCGGTACGGCGACATCGATACGCCGTTCGGCAAGGGGGCGCTCACGGAGAAGGCTCCCGGGCTGCTCCCCCCGCAGGCGATGGCCCGGATCATGTGGAGGCCGATGGTCCTGATGGGGCCGATGCTCGTGCTCGCCGGCCTCGTCCTCTCGCTCCTTGCGACCGGCGCCGACGATCCCGACACCGTCCAGGCGTTCTGGGCCTGGACGCAGGGGACGCAGTTCCTCGGCGAGGCCATGCTGCTCGCCGGGATCTCGTTCCTCCTGGGAACGATCCTGGCCGGCCTGCGCGAGGGCGGCGGGGAGGTCCAGGAGTCGCTCGGGCTCGCGGTGAAGACGCTGCACATGCCGACGAGCGCGAAGGCGTTCCTCGTGCTCATGTTCGGCGGCTTCCTGCTCGGGGTCGCCCAGTTCGTCCTCTACGGGATCGCCGCCTACGTCGACGATCCGGCCACGTGGTTCGCCTGGCTCGGCCCGCTGCGCGAGCTCGCCCTGGGGATCCTCCTCTCCGGGATCGTCCTCGCGCTCTTCACGATCGGGACCGTGCTCGGCTTCCAGCACTGGCGCATCCGGCAGATCATCGAGACGGGGAGGTAGAGACGATGGCAACCGCAACAGATCCAGCGACGTTTCGGGTCGAACGGAGCACGCGCTCGCTCGGGTTCAACCTCCCGCAGAGGGTGGGCCGACTCCTCTGGCTCCCCATGCTCCTCATGGCGGTGATGCTCTTCGGCGCGGGCATCGTGCTCGGAATCGTGCGAGCGAGCGAGATCGCGGACGGGGGCGCCCCGGACACGATCGCGGCGCTCCAGCACGTGCAGGCCGGGATCATGTTCCTCGGCTTCGCCTCCGTGTTCGCGGCGATCTCGTTCGCGATCGCCCGCATCCTCGGCCAGTTCCGGGCGGGCGGCGGCGAGGTGCAGGCGGCTGCAAGGCGGACGGTGCATACGCTCGAGATGCCCGGAACCGCCAAGCTCTTCCTGGGGCTGATGGCGACGGCCATGATGACGCTCGTCGTCGCGTCGGCCCTCCACCTGGTCTTCGCCGCCGACATCGAGTCGACGCCCGCCTCGCTCGCCGACGCCGAGGACCGCTTCGTCGTGCTCGAGGGCGTTCGCCGGCTGGGGGTCGCGCTCTTCCTCTTCGCGATCCTCCTCGGCCTCGCCACGATCATCCGCGTCCTCCGCTTCCAGGCGGTGCGCATGCGGGAGCTGCCGAGCGAAGAGCCCCTCCGCTGACCGCGGAATCCAGACGAAGGGAGTACGACATGGCAGCGATCGAACGCGAGATCTCCGTGGACGCGTCCGGTCGCGAGCTCTGGTCGAGCCTGATCGCCGACCCCAACCAGTGGGACGCCTGGCTGACGCCTCTGCGTGGGCTACCGGAGAGGGTCGAAGGACCTGTCAGCCCAGGCCTCTCCTTCGGCGCCCGCATCGGCAACCTGAGCGGCAAGATCCGGGTGGTCGAGGTGATCGAGGGCAAGAGGCTGCGCTGGAAGGCGGGTCCCGCGCCGCTGCTCGCGATGGGCATGGGCATGAAGGGAACCCTCGAACTCGACTCCCACGACGGGCATACGCACGTCCACCTGACGATGAAGTCGCCGCCGATGATGCGACCGCTGATGCAGGCGATGACCGGCCTGAACACGGCGGACGAGATGACGAAGACGATCAACCGCATCAAGGAGCTCGGCGAGCGAGGTCGCTGACCGAGCGCCACGGTCCGTCGCGGCCCGGTCGCCTCTGAGGCGGCCGGGTCGCACGCGTGCTCGAGTGAATCGCCCGGGCGGCATGCCGGATCCAAGACGACATGTCCACCCAACCGAGGAGGTAGCGACATGCCCGAGGTTCTCGAATCGACCGAGATCCAGGCGCCCGCCGACGTCGTATGGGAGATCGTCGGAGACCCCGCGCGGATCCGGGAGTGGGTTCCCGCGCTGAGCGCGTCGACGCTCGAGGCCGACCGGCGGGCCTGCACGATGGAGGACGGAGCGGAGATCGTCGAGCGCATCCTCGAGCACTCGGATGAGCACCGCTACTACGTCTACGAGATCACGAGCTCCCCGCTCCCCCTCCGCTGGTTCAGGTCGCAGCTCTCGGTCCACGGTCACGACGGACACGCGCACGTCCTGTGGCAGGCGCAGTTCGAGGCCGAGAGCGCGGATCTCGAGCCGGAGCTCGCCGGAGCCTTCGAGCGGATCTACCGCGAGGGCCTCGCGACGCTGAGAGCGCGCTTCGAGGCTGCCGCCGCGGCGTGACCCGCCGCGTCGAACCAGCCCTCGGCGCCTGCGATCATCGGCTGAGGGGATCCGGCAGAGGCGAACGCCCCCACATCCGCGAGCCGGAGGCCGAACGCGCGGCGCCACGGAGCCCGTATCGCGCCGACTAGGCGCGTCGAGAAGCCATACCGCAACGAGCGCAGCGCGCTACGAGGCCCGCACGCGGGCCCTCGTAGCGAGGCGACGGTCGGCTCGAGCTAGCCGATCCGGACGTAGATGTTGCCGCCCCCGCTCGTGTGGTTGAAGTTGATGACGCCGGCGACGTCCAACGTGACGCCCTCTCCCGGCGGCGTGCTGTGGCTCGCGGGAGCCTTGGGCCCCACGATGCAGAACACCGTCAGGATCCCGTCGAAGGTTGAGCCTCCGGCGGTCAGATCGACGCGCATCTTCACCGCCCCACCGCAGAGGTCATCGCTTCCCAGGTCGACGTCCAGCGCAGGGATGAACCGGCACCCGTACGGGTGGAAGCTCAGCAGCTCGGTGGCGGTCCACGTGCCTCCTCCGAGGACTGCTCCCGAGCCGTCCTTGTGCACGAACGCCCCGCCCGCCGACACGGCCTTCGGATTGACCTGGAAGATTCCGCCCCCGAAGATCTCGACGACGTCGCCGTTCGAGGCGGTGCCTGTCTGGGCGCCTTCCATGACGAGCGCGTACGTCTCCGTGGCGCTGCTCCCTGCGGCTGAGGCCGGCAGTGCGATCAACGCCGCACAGACCACGCCTGCGAGGAGCCCGAGTCTCCTTCTCATATCTCCCGCCTCCCCTCTCGGGTCGATCGACATGACTTCGTGCAGTTTAGTACAAGGCACCTCCCCTCGTCGCTCAGCCCCGTGCGAGCGCCGGCTCGAGGCCCTTGACGAAGCCCGCGTAGTCGGTCTCTCCGACGATGCGGGCCACGATCCGGTGCCGCCGGTCGAGGAAGAACGTGCTCGGCGTTCCCTGCAAGCCGAGCGAGAACGAGATCTCGCCGTCCGGATCGAAGACGCTCGGATGCGTCCAGCGCCAGCGCCTGTAGAACTCCCTGGCCGCGTCCTTCGTGTCCTGCAGATCGACGCCGATCACCTGCACCTCCGGGTGATCCGCGGCGAAGCGGCGCAGGTCCTCGGCCTCGGCGACGCAGCCCGGACACCACGAGCCCCACACGTTGATGACGACCGGCTGCCCGACGTAGTCGGCGAGCGACACCTGCTTGCCCGTGATCGGATCGGTCCCCGAGAAGGCGGCCGGCGTCGTGTCGTTCATCTCGCCGTGCGTGCTTCCCCTCGTCCCCGGGTACCTCTCGATCGTCTCGGGGGTCGGCATCGGCGAGCTCGGCGCGCAGCCCAGGCGCGTGACCACGTCCACGGCCGCGTTCGTCGCCGGCTTCGGGACGATCTTCGTCCTGCTCGGCGCCGGCGCAGCCTGGTTCGGGGACGCGCTCCTCTCCAACCGGCGGACGCTCGAGATCGTCGCCGGCGTCTTCATCGTCTTCGCCGGGCTCGTGTACGCGGGGGTGCCGCTTCCGTTCTCCGTCCTCCGGGAGAAGCGGCTCACCCTCCCCCGCACGGCGCGGGGGGCTCCGACCGCGCTCGTGGCGGGTCTCGCCTTCGGGATCGGATGGACGCCGTGCATCGGCCCGACCCTGGCCGCGATCCTCGCGCTCGCCGCGACCTCGGGAAGCGCGGACGAAGGTGCCGTCCTGCTCGCGGTGTACTCGCTGGGGCTCGGGATCCCCTTCCTCCTCTTCGGCCTCGGCTTCACCCGCGCGCTCGGCCTCATGGGAGCGCTGAGGCGCCACCGCTCGGCCGTCGGCGTCGTCTCGGGGTCGCTGCTCGTGGTCTTCGGAGTGCTGCTGGCAAGCGGCTACCTGTCTCGGCTCACCCGCTCCCTCGCGCAGTTCACGGGGCTGGCGATCTGAGCGATGCTCACAGGGAACGCCGGATGAGAGACCACGGCTGGATCGGCAGGCTCGGGCTCGTTACCGCGCTCGCGGTCCTGGGCGCGCCGGCCGTCGTACTGACGCTGGCTGGAAGCGCGGCGAGCACGCCCGGTGCGCGGGAGCTCGAGCGCATCGCAGACGAGATCAACGAGCAGCTACGCGACGTCCCGAACGTCGGTCTCGGCGAGGGATCGCCGCCGCCCGTCGAGATCCAGTGGAGGACCGACTTCTCGAAGGCGAGCGTCCCGCTCGACGAGCTCGAGTCGGGAGGGCCGCAGAAGGACGGAATCCCGGCGATCGACGAGCCCCGCTATCTGCCCGTGGAGGACGTCGACTTCCTCGAGAATCGCGAGCCCGTGATCGTCGTCTCGGCTGACGGCGTGACGCACGCGTACCCGATCCAGATCCTCGTCTGGCACGAGATCGTCAACGCCCGTCTCGGGGACGTGCCCGTCGCCGTAACCTTCTGCCCACTCTGCAATACGGCCATCGCCTTCGACCGCCGCGTCGACGGCCGGCTGCTCGACTTCGGGACCACCGGAAAGCTCCGCAACTCCGACCTCGTCATGTACGACCGGCAGACGGAGTCCTGGTGGCAGCAGTTCGGCGGCGAGGCCCTCGTCGGCGAGCTCACCGGTACGAAGCTCCGCCAGGTCGCAACTCGCATCCTGTCCTGGGAGGAGTTCCGGCGCCAGTATCCCGATGGGCTCGTGCTGAGCCGCGACACGGGCTACGTCCGCGAGTACGGCGTCAACCCGTACCCCGGTTACGACCGGATCGACAGCTACCCGCTCTTCGCGGCCCGCAACTCCGACGACGATCGCTTGCCGCCGAAGGAGCGCGTCGTCTACGTCGAGGTGGGAGACGCGGCGTTCGCGGTGCCGTTCTCGTCGCTCGCGAAACGCCCGACGATCGAGATCGAGACGGACGCAGGGACGCTCGTCGTCCGCTGGCGACCGGGAGTCGCCTCCCCGCTCGACGACGTCGCGGTCGTGTCAGGTCGAGATGTCGGCACGGCCTCCGTCGAGCTCGGGGGCGAGCCTGTGCCCTTCCACGAGCCCTTCTGGTTCGCGGTCGCCGCCTTCCGGCCGGACATCGAGATCGTGGACCGATAGCGCGCACCGGGCTGACGACCTGAACGCCGAGAGTGACGGGCGCGGCGACGCAGCAGCCGCTCCGTCACGCGTCCTGCTCGACCGCCCGCTCGAGCCCTGCGAGGATCGCTTGCTGGGCGCGATGGAACCTGCGGGCCACGAGCGGCCGCAGGAGCCGGAGCAGCGCCCTCCTCGGGCGGAACGTGCTCTCCGCGGTGACCCGCGTGCCGCCGTCGACGGACTGGAGCGTGAAACCGGCGCGCCACTCGGAGACCAGACGGCTGAAGCCGGTCGAGTCCTCCTCGATCCTCCAGACGATCCGTCGCTCGGGCTCCTCCTCGACGCAGCGCTCGGTCGTCTCGCCGCGCCTCTTCCCGACGAGGACCGAGCAGCTCCGGACCGCCCCGAGCGCGTGCTCGCCGCTGATCCCGATCACGAACGGGTGCCATTCCGCGTGCACTGCGGGATCCTTGATCGCCGCCCAGACCATCGCCGCCGGTGCGCCGACGACCGCGGTGTCCTCGATCCGGACCTCACGCATCGGGCCTCGTCCGGCCGGCGACGAACGCGTGGGCCTCACGCAGCACGGCCTCGCACGCGGCTGCGTCGACGGGCCGCACTGCGACCCACTCCCTCATGACGCGGCCGTGTCCCGGGTCGAAGGGCTCGCCTTCACCCGTGCTCACCAGCTCCTCGACTCGCGCGGCCGGAACCTTCACCACCACGGCCCCTCGGCTGCACAGAGCGAAGACCTTCCCTCCCACCTTCAGCGCGTCGGAGCCAAACATGCGCCCGCGCTCGAGGTCCGCCTCGGCGGCGAGCGCGGCCGCGGCTCCGTCGAACAGCTCCTCGACGGTCATCGGACATTTATACAAGCCTCGACTTTCACAAGTCAAGCCTTTATCATCACGCCATGAGCGCCGACGCGGTCCTTCGTGCCATCGCCGAGCCGCGCCGTCGCGAGATCCTCCGGCTCGTGCGCGACGAGCCTCGCTCGGTCGGCGAGATCGCCGAGCACTTCGACGTCACCCAGCAGGCGGTGTCACAGCACCTCCAGGTCCTGAAGGACGCGGGCCTCGTCGCGGTCCGCAAGGAGGGGCAACGCCGGCTCTACCTCGTTCGTCCGGAGGGGCTGGAGACGCTCCACGCCTTCCTCGCCGAGCTGTGGCCTGCGGGGCTCGCACAGCTGAAGCGCGTCGTCGAGGCGGACCGTGGCGACTGAGCCGCTCCTGCACGCGGTCCACGTCGCCGCCGAGCCGGAGGAGGTGTTCGAGTACTTCACGCGGCCGGAGGCGATCGTACGCTGGATGGGCGACTACGCTGTGCTCGACCCCCGGCCGGACGGCGAGTTCACGGTCGACATCAACGGCGTCCCCGTGCGCGGTCGCTACCTCGAGGTCGATCCGCCTTCGCGGCTCGTGATCAGCTGGGGCCACGCCGGCTCGGAGCTCCTGCCGCCGGGCGCGAGCACCGTCGAGGTCACGTTCACGCGCGAGGAGGGCGGGACGACCGTCCGTGTGGTCCATCGCCACCTCCCCGAGCACGAGGCACGACAGCACGCGCTCGGCTGGCCACACTTCCTCGAGCGGCTCGTGCTCGCCGGGGCGGGACACGATCCCGGCCCCGACCCGTGGGCCGCGGGCGACTGATCTCGAACGAGGTCGGCCCAACCGGGCGGATGACCGCGGCCGAGCTGCTCGACGTCGAGGACGGGGTGAGGCGGCATGCAGCCGCTCCTCGAAGGTCATCCCGGGGCCGCGCCCGTCGACATCCCGCATCAGCCGCCTCGATCGACGCGCCGGCGATCTCCTCGGGGGTCACCGGCAGATGCGATGACATGGTCGGCGTATGGATGCCGCCGGTCGGAGCGCAGGCGATGACGCTCTTCGGAGTGTCACGCCCCTGACGCGCTGAGCGACGCCAGCGAAGCAGGGTGGGCGTCGTTCTCGTCCGCGTCGAGCAGGGAGCGGTACGCCGCGAGAACCAGCCCGTGGAAGTGGTGTACCCCGTGCTCGGACAACCCTGATCCCGCCGGGTCGTAGACGATCCGCCCTTGGTCGAACGCCGGTGTCTTCATTCCGCGCTGGACGCTCTCGACGAGGCTGATGTCCTGTCGCTGGAGCACCTCGTCGATGTACCGGACCGCCTGCACTTCGGCGTCGTTCAGCTCTGGGGTCTCGAAGTAGAAGTCCCACGTCTCCAGGGTGCGGTCGGGACCTGCCGGGAGGATCTGGAAGACCATGAAGTTGCCTCGGCCCGGGTAGCGGAGCAGGCAGGTGTTCGGCCACAGCCACCAGACCGCGTGTCGTCTGACGTTCGCGTGGGAGACGTCATAGGCGGCGTTCTCGTGCTTGCCCGCCTCGGCGAAGTGACTCGACCAGATCCCGTGCGTCTTCACCTCGTAGGTGTCCATGTCGACGAGGTCGACGAACTCCGGGTGCGCGATGTGGCAGTGGTAGCACTCCAGGAAGTTGTCGATGACGTTCTTCCAGTTCG
>Ga0073934_10009851_pt1 | contig 12072 bp, 7 predicted proteins | sample LarsenN4metaG_FD_76834 | JGI IMG/M metagenome (GOLD analysis project Ga0073934, IMG submission 76834) | Hot spring sediment bacterial and archeal communities from British Columbia, Canada, to study Microbial Dark Matter (Phase II) - Larsen... ... | reverse complement strand
TTTGCTATGGAGGGCAGTTATGGTAGCGCTCACCGAAAACCCCAAGAAAAGGCTAACCGTACAGGTGGTCGATATTGCTGAACAAACAACCACGATTCGTTCTCTGGACTGGGATCGCGATCGCTTCGATATTGAATTTGGTCTACAAAACGGTACTACCTATAACTCGTTTATCATACGCGGTGAGCAGACTGCTTTAGTCGATACCTCTCACGAAAAGTTTCGCCAGTTATATTTAGATAGCCTTAAAAATCAAATTAATCCAGCAGACATTAACTATTTAATTATCAGTCATACCGAGCCAGATCACAGTGGTTTAGTTAAAGATGTCCTGCAACTCGCCCCGGATGTTACCGTTGTTGGTTCCAAGGTGGCAATTCAGTTTTTGGAAGACTTGGTGCATCAACCGTTCAAGCGGCGAATTGTGAAAAATGGCGATCGCTTAGATTTAGGTAACGGGCATGAGCTAGAATTTGTCATTGCACCCAACTTACACTGGCCCGACACTATCTTTACCTACGACCATAAAACCCAAATTCTGTTTACTTGTGATGCTTTTGGGTTACATTATTGCTCAGATGACACTTTTGACGAAGATTTAGAAGCCATATCTCCAGATTTTGAATTTTACTATGAATGCTTAATGGCTCCTAATGCCCGGTCGGTGCTGTCTGCACTCAAACGCATGGGTGAACTGGAGAAAATCGGCATGATTGCCACAGGTCACGGGCCATTACTTTATCACAACGTTGAAGAACTCACCGGACGCTATCGCAGTTGGAGTCAATCTCAAACCAAGGCAGAAACTACAGTTGGAGTATTTTACGTTCCTGGTTACGGTTGGAGCGATCGCTTAGCCCAAGCTATTAGCAATGGTATTACCAAAACAGGCGTAGCGGTGGAATTGGTAGACCTCAAAACCGCAGACTTGCAAGAACTCCGGGAAATTGTTGGTCGTTGTGCAGGGATTGTTGTCGGCACACCACCAGTATCTAACCCAGCCGCACAAACTGCCCTTAGCACAGTTTTAGGTTCGGCTAAAGAAAAACAAGCCGTGGGGATTTTTGAATCCAATGGTGGTGATGACGAACCAATTTATCCCCTGATGAATAAATTCCGGGATTTGGGTTTAACACCAGCCTTTCCAGCGATTCAAATTCGAGAAACACCCACAGAAAACACCTACAAGCTTTTAGAAGAAGCAGGAACAGACTTAGGGCAATGGGTGACACGGGATAAAAGCATCAAACAGATGAAATCTCTGGATGCTGACGTGGATAAGGCCTTAGGTAGACTTAGTGGTGGGTTGTATATCATTACTGCCCAAAAAGGTGATGTGAAAAGTGCCATGCTTGCCTCTTGGGTCAGTCAAGCTAGCTTCAAACCCTTGGGAGTATCGATTGCAGTGGCAAAAGATCGCGCGATCGAATCACTCATGCAAGTGGGCGATAAATTTGTGTTGAACGTCCTGGAAGAGGGTAATTACCAAAGCTTAATGAAACATTTCCTCAAACGCTTCGCCCCTGGTGCAGATCGTTTTGAAGGAGTTAGAACCCAAAGTGCCCAAAATGGCGCCCCTATCCTCACCGACGCATTGGCATACATGGAGTGCGAAGTTACCAGTAGGATGGACTGCGGCGATCACTGGGTTGTGTACAGTACAGTTGACGCCGGAAGGGTGAGTAAGCCAGATGCCTTAACTGCCGTGCATCACCGTAAGGTGGGTAATCATTATTAGGGTATGAGGAGTATGAGGAGTATGAGGGGTATGAGAAGTATGAGGGGATGAGAAGTATGAGAAGTACAAAGATAAAACATTTCTTTTACTCCCCCCACCTCCCCTACTCCCCCCACTCTCTCCACTTCCCTATCCCTAAAAAACCATGACATCCACAAAACCCCGTGACGTTCAAATTCTCCCCATTGCAACAGATACAACAATATTGCGATCGCGCAGTTGGACTCGTCTGAGATTTGAAATTGAATACGCCCTCGCCAAGGGTACAACTGCAAATTCCTATTTGATTCAAGGGGATAAAATTGCCCTGATAGATCCACCAGGCGAAACATTTACGGAAATTTACTTAGATGCTTTGCAAAAACGGTTGGATTTAAAACAAGTAGATTATGTGATTCTCGGTCACGTTAACCCTAACCGTGCTGCTACTTTAAAAGTGTTGTTAGAACGTGCCCCACAGATAACTTTCGTTTGTTCTAATCCAGGAGCAATCAATTTGCGGGGGGCATTGGAAAATCCAGATTTGCCCATTTTGGTGAAACGTGGGGAAGAAACCCTCGATTTAGGCAAAGGTCATCACCTGCAATTTATCCCCACACCTAACCCCCGCTACCCCGACCAACTCTGCACCTACGATCCACAAACGGAAATTTTATACACAGACAAGCTATTTGGAGCGCATATCTGCGGCGATCAGGTATTTGATGAAGGCTGGCAAATTTTTCTCGAAGACAGACGCTATTATTTTGAGTGTCTAATGGCTCCTCATGCCCGTCAGATCGAAACTTCATTGGAAAAACTTGCTGATTTGCCAGTGAGGATGTACGCACCCAATCATGGGCCGTTGGTGCGTTATGGCTTAATTGATTTAACAAAAGCCTATCGGGAGTGGAGTCGGCAGCAGACATCTCAAGATACTACCGTGGCATTAATTTATGCTTCAGCTTACGGAAATACCGCAACCTTAGCCCAAGCGATCGCCCACGGTATTACTAAAGCAGGTGTCAGCGTTGAATCCATTAACTGCGAATTCGCCGAACCCAGCGAAATTCAAGCAGCCGTCGAGAAAGCGGCAGGATTTATCATTGGTTCCCCTACTCTTGGTGGACATGCACCCACACCAGTCCAGACTGCTTTGGGTATTGTACTTTCCACTGCTGCCAAAAATAAACTTGCGGGTGTGTTTGGTTCCTACGGTTGGAGTGGCGAAGCCATCGATTTAATTGAAGGCAAACTCAAAGATGCTGGTTATCAATTTGGCTTTGAACCTATCCGAGTCAAATTCAAACCCAACGATGTCACTTTGCAAACTTGTGAAGAAGCTGGAACAGACTTCGCCCAAGCACTGAAAAAAACCAAAAAAGTTCGTACTCCCAGTCAACCTGCTAGTAATGTCGAACAAGCTGTAGGGCGGATTGTTGGTTCTCTATGCGTGATTACAGCTAAGCGGGGGGATATATCTAGCGCAATGTTAGCTTCTTGGGTATCTCAGGCTAGCTTTAATCCTCCTGGTTTCACTGTTGCTGTTGCCAAAGATCGGGCTATTGAACCGTTGACACACTCCGGTAATCAATTCGTTCTCAATATTCTCAAAGAAGGGAATCACATAGGGTTAATGAAACACTTCCTTAAACCCTTTGGGCCAGCACAAGATCGTTTTACTGGTGTTGCTACTACAGAAGCGGAGAACGGCAATCCTATCTTGACAGATGCCTTAGCTTACCTAGAATGTACCGTGCAAACTCGGATGGAAGCAGGTGACCACTGGCTTGTGTACGCGACTATAGATAATGGCAAAGTACTTAGTGATGGTGTCACTGCTGTGCATCACCGTAAGTCAGGGAATCATTATTAAGTGGAAAGCAGAGGGCAGAAGGGGTGGAAACTCTAACCTTATTTCTGCTCATCTCTAGCTACTGACTAAATCCGCTTTTCTAGATATTGACCAATCATCAACTGCTCACCTGCACGGGAAATTATAGATTGGCGTGTACGGTATTTGCTGCCGACTAGCTTTAATTCTTCTTCAAATACTGAATTATTGTATTCAGTTCGCAAACATAGTGTTGTGGGGTTGGGAAAGTAATACTGGGCTGTAACTGGTTTAGCTGTGGCAAAACCGCGATCGCGATATATTGTGTTTCCTAAAGCCCCAAATAAAGTTGTTCCCTTTGATTCCTTCTTGTTTGAAATCGAATTGGTGCTTTCCCAGATGACTTCAGCACCACAGGTTAAATTCACTGTATCAGGCAAACTGTGCATTTGAGCAAGCTTACGTAATTTTTCGCATCCCTGCTCCAAAAAACTGATAGTAATTACACTCACCATTTCTTTGGTTTCTCCCTCTGGCAGAGTGTAATAGCGACGTTCTGAGCGCCATTGACCCACAGACGCTTGGAAAAATTCCGCAAGTAGAGATTCGTCGGTTGTTTGTAAAATTTGTGATGGTGATGTCACTGGCAGTTTTCCTCGCGCCAAGTTAATTTAAGTTGGTTATATAAGGACATACATAATGTGTGTCCTGTTTTTCAAATTATTTACTTTTTTTAATATAATCTAAATTGCTGAAGGTTATTGATATGCTTGCTACAACTCTAGAAAAAATATCTATTTCCAAAAAATATATGAATACTTAAGCAAGAGCAGGGTTGAAGAATGCGATCGCACAACTTAATGAACCTATCAACAAAATGTCAAAACTGCGATATTGTAAACGCGATCGCATCATCCTAATATACCCAATAAACGTGATCGCACTTTCTCCTCCAAAACAAGTAAAATGCGATCGCTATCCCTTCAACACATTTAGCTTCTAAACTGTTATTAAGGAAAATATCTGTAAATATCTTTTCTTTGCAATACTCGAACAAAAACAATTGCACTATCAGAGATTGTTAACCCAATTCTGTAGTCACTAATTGTAATACGATAATAATCACCATCAGCCTAAGTTTTTTGATATTGTTAACTTCTCCCAGATTTTCTGCGTTTTCCACTTATTCAATTACGGCTTGTATGCTTTGCAGGAAAGTTTCATCTCTAATTTTGTTCAAATCTTTTTCAAAGCTCTTTGTGATCTCAACATTCATCCTTTTTTTTGCCAAAATCTTAAAAATCGTCTCTCTGCTGACTTTTTCTGTAACCCACTAAATAGAATCATCCCCAGTTGCAACAAGAAGTCTTCCATATCGACTAAAACTTATGCTTCTGACAATTCCCTTATGTCCTTTCCACTTTGTCATAGTCAAAACATGACTTAAGTCACGGGTGTATACATGACTTTTTCCTCATGTACTTACTAGGTGTAGTTTTTAAGATAGAGATAAAAACTACAAGGAGTGATACCATATTGGCTCTTTAAAGATGATCTCTGATAATTAAAGAATATTTTGTTACAGCCTAATAAACAATCATTCTAGTCAATACATATATAGGCTAAAAACTAACTATAAATAGGATTATTTTCGTCAGTTTTCAGTCTTATACCTTTAAGTAGAGACAAGTTAATACACAAATATTTATACTGTGTTAATAATTGTATCAGATCAGGCTAAGTCTTTCTGATTTTGGACGATTAGTATCTTCTTTGATATGCTTATTTGGAAAAAAGTAATTTAATATACATAAATTTTGGCAAAACTAATAAAACTTACACTTTTCTTTTCGGCATGTTTTCCCTTGTTCATACAACCTCAGTGATATTCACGTTATCTATTGAGACTATTTTTTTATAAACGGTATTAGGCAAAAGCTGTGCCAGTAGGAGCCAAATATAATGATTTGCGACGGAAATAAGCTGCGTATATTATCTAAAGATTCCCCCTTATTGCTGAATTCATCTTTATTGTTGCTGGTTTCTTGGCTAGGTATGGGATTGTTGATGGGGGGTTGCGGATCACTTCCCAAAGAATCAGCAGAGGCTCAGCAAGATCGTCGTGGTGTATCTGGACAAGCAGATGGTGCAACACCTGTAGATGTGGCGATCGCTCGCAAAGATGGTTTGCAACAATCATTACAGCTTACAGGCAATACAGAACCTTTCCGCACCGTATCTTTGCGATCGCAAATCCAAGGACAGCTTTTGGCTTTGAACGTAGATGTGGGGGATGTAGTATCACAAGGTCAAATCGTGGGACAGGTAGATGACACGCTCCTGCGAACAGCTTTAAATCAAGCCGAAGCAGAACTAGCAGCACTCAAATCAGAAGTAGCAAGGGCGAATGCTCAAGTGAGTAATGCGCGTGTTGAGGTAGAACGGACGCGATTAGAAGTAGCACAAGCCCTTGCCGATGCCGAAAGACAAGATAAACTCTTCAAACAAGGAGCGATCGCTCAACAAGCAGCCCAACAAGCACGCACTAACGCCCAAACTGCGGTGCAAGCATTGCGCGCCGCACAGGAGCAAGTACGCACAGAACAAGAAGCTGTTGCTGCTGCTAAAGGTAGATTAACTGCTCAACAAGCCTTGGTAGCAGAAGCTAAAGAACGCCTTTCCTATGCCAAGTTGACATCCCCGATTGCTGGGGCTGTCTTAGAAAAGGTCACAGAACCCGGAAATCTTTTGCAACCAGGTAATGAAGTTCTAAAAATCGGTGATTTTAGCCGTGTCAAAGTTAGAGTCGAAGTTTCCGAATTAGAACTGGCAAATATTCAGGTGGGACAATCAGTACAAGTACGCTTAGATGCCTTTCCTAATAATACATACGTTGGCAATGTAGCACGTATCTCCCCCGCAGCTGACAGCACAGTTCGTTTAGGTTTAGTACCAGTGGAAATAGTGATTCCCAATAATGGGGCAAAAATCGGTAGTGGACTATTGGCAAGAGTCAATTTTGCCGAACAGGGACAAGAACGTGTAGTAGTACCTCTAACTGCTATCCAAACAGAAGGGGGGAATAACCAAAATCCAAACTCGAAAACAGAAAGTGATCAGAGTAAAGTGTTTGTGGTGAAGCGAGAGCAAGGTAAAACAACAGTTGCAACTAGACCTGTAAAATTAGGCAAAAGTAATGACGGCAATGTAGAAATCATTTCTGGCTTACAACCCGGTGAAGAGTATGTGGTACGCAGTGGTAAGCCTCTCAAAGAAGGTGATGCTGTACGTCTTTCAATACTTTCGGAAAAATCAGATGCTACTACGACGGGGAAATAAGTATAAGCATCAAGACTGTTAGTAGTTAGTAGTGGGTTTTAACCACTAACTACTATAAAGAAGTGCCATGGCACGTCTCTACAACAACTAACCACTAACAACCACAACGAAAAATACTATTGTCTACCTGAATATAAAAAAATGCAGGCAACAAAAAAAACTGGGGGATTGAGTATCAGCGCCCTCTCGATTCGCCAACACATAGGTACACTGATGCTGACCCTTGCAGTCATAGTAATGGGCATATTTTATATTACAAACCTACCAGTAGATTTACTGCCATCAATTACCTATCCCCGCATCGGTGTACGGGTACAAGCCCCCGGAATTTCGCCAGAGGTAGCGATTGATGAAATCACCAGACCACTGGAACAAGCTTTTGCGGCTACTGAGGGTGTGGTACAAATTTTTTCTCAAACCCGTGAAGGACAGGTAAATGTGGATCTGTTCTTTCAACCAGGGGGTAATATTGACCAAGCCCTCAACGATGCTACAGCTGCATTTAACAGAGCGAGAAGTGGCTTACCAGACACAATTGAAGAACCGCGTATCTTCAAATTTGACCCCTCCCAATCCCCGATTTATGAATTAGCCTTAACTTCGCCCTCATTAGAAGGTGTTGATTTACGTGTATTTGCTGAAGAAGAACTAGCTCGTGAACTCAGTGTTGTATCTGGTGTCGCAGGGGTAGATGTCTCAGGGGGAGTACAAGAAGAAGTCAGAGTAAATATTGATTTGGATCGCTTGCAAGCCCTTGGTGTTGGTTTAACAGATGTACTCGACGAACTTACCAACCGTAACCAAGACATTTCTGGCGGTCGAATTTTTGGGCAAAATTCCGAACCTCTCACCCGTACCGTCGGACGCTTCCAGAGTGCGGATGAAATCAGCAATCTTTCTTTTGAAGTCTCTTCTTCTCCCCCTACTTCCTCCACTTCTATTCCTAGGCGCCGCGTCTACCTACGTGACTTTGCTCAAGTCATTGATGGTACAGAAAACCAACGCCTTTCGGTTTTACTTAACAGACAACCAGCAGTAAAAGTCAGCATTCAAAAGCAACCGGATGCTAATACTATAGACGTTGTGGATAAAGTCAAAAAGCGGATCGAGCAATTGCGAAAATCTGGTGTCATTCCAGAGGGAGCAGTTCTTACACCTACCTTGGATGAATCACGATTTATCCGTAATTCTATTTCCAACGTTGCCACTTCTGGTTTAATCGGAGCAGCACTAGCCGCGATCGCAGTTTTGTTATTTCTGGGTTCAGTGCGGCAAACTCTAATTATTGTAGTTGCGATTCCCTTGGCAACCTTAGCTGCGATCATTTTGATGGGATTGTTTGGGCTATCTTTAAATATTTTCAGCTTGGGTGGTTTGGCGTTGGGCGTAGGTATCGTAGTCGATAACTCCATCGTTATGTTGGAGAATATTGCCGAAGGTGCGGGTATGACTCCTGGTAAAGATACCAGAACTCGCCTCAGTTCATGGCAACTGATTCAACAAGCAGAACAAAGTAGCCAACAGGTAGAATCCGCTTTGCTAGCTTCTACTAGCACCAACTTAGTGTCAGTGTTACCGTTTTTGCTGATAGGCGGCTTTATTTCGCTGCTATTCAATGAATTAATTCTGACTATTAGCTTTGCTGTTGCTGCTTCCATCTTAATTGCCATCACCGTAGTGCCAATGCTAGCTTCGCGGATGTTAGCATGGCCTATTTCCAGTGGTTTAAGTAATTTTTGGTTCCTGCGGGAGTTTAATCGCCGTTTTGATGGTGCAACCAGAAATTACGGTGCTTTTTTAAGTAAAATTTTGCGATTTCGCTTGCTGACAGTAGCGATCGCGATCGCCTTATTAGGTGGTGGCAGTTTATGGGTAGCACCACAAATTCCCCAAGAAATTTTACCCCGGATCAATACCGGACAAGCAAGTTTATTTGCTCAGTTTCCTCCCGGTACACCTTTAGAAAATAACCAAAAAGTCATGGCTGCGGTTGATGAAATTCTCCAGAATCAGCCGGAAACTGAATACGTATTTTCCACAATTGGAGGTGGCTTATTTGGTAGCAATACTAGCGAAAATCCCCTACGGAGTTCTAGCACCATTACCCTCAAACCTGGCTCTGATGTGGAAGCTTATGTTGAACGAGTCACCCAAGAATTTAACAAACTAAATTTAGCAGGTGTGCGTTTGCGCGTTGCTCCTGGACAAGTACGGGGTTTAATTCTTACCAATTCTCCAGTCAGGGGTGCAGAGGTTGACATAGTTCTGCAAGGAAATGACGCAGACACCTTACAAAAAGCCGGACAGCAATTACTAGCAACCCTAGAAGAAAAAGTTACTTTAGCCAGGTTCCGCCCCGATGCTGATGCACGTCAACCAGAATTGCAAATTCGTCCAGATTGGCAAAGAGTTGCAGCCGTAGGATTAACCGCTAGAGAGATTGGTGACACAATTGCGACTGCCATTGAAGGTAGTGTACCAACACAGCTACAACGCAGCAATCGACTTGTAGATGTGCGGGTGCAGTTAAATGAAGAATCTGTGCGTTCGCCTTCCCAACTGGCAAGATTACCTTTATTTGTAGAAAATAATCGCCAAGTCCGTCTTAGCGATGTTGCAGAAATTGTCGATGCTCAAGCCCCCGGAGAGATCCAACGAATTAACCAGCGTCAGGTTTTCATTATTGCTGGTAACTTGAGCGAAGGCGCAAATCTCAGTGATGCCCAAGCCCAAGTGAATGAGGTCTTGAATAACTTAAAATTACCTCAAGGTGTGACTGTCCTGCCTAGTTCGACAGCAGAAGCTAATCAGCAGTTACAAAACTCTCTATGGTTGTTGGGAGGATTAGCCGCTTTTCTTGTCTTCGTAGTTATGGCTGTGCAATACAATTCCCTGATCGACCCTTTGGTAATTATGTTTACAATTCCTTTGGCATTAGCAGGGGGTATTTTCGGACTTTACATTACCAAAACAGCGATTGGCGCAACAGTGATTGTCGGTGCAGTCTTGCTAGTAGGTATCGTTGTTAACAACGCCATCATCATGGTGGAACTAGCAAATCAAATTCGGGAACAGCAAAGCATTGACCGTAAAACAGCGATTTTACAAGCTGCTCCCCAACGTCTACGCCCAATATTAATGACTACCATTACCACGGTTTTAGGTATGTTCCCTTTAGCATTGGGAATTGGCGAAGGTTCAGAATTTTTGCAACCTTTGGGTATTGTGGTGTTTGCAGGGTTGTCCTTAGCAACACTATTGACGTTGTTTATCATTCCTTGTTTCTATACCCTACTGCATGAGGTTTTGAGTTGGAAATGGATAAACTCTGTGATTATGCGGTTGGCAACGTTGAGGAAATTCTAAACTAAAATTAGCTGTGTTGCTCATACCAAAGCATTATGACTGCTATTACATTTAACCTCAACAACATCATCAAATTAACCGACGACCAATTTTATCAATTGTGTCGGGATAATCCTGATGTTAAATTTGAGCGTAATGCTTTGGGAGAAATCATTATAATGTCACCTACTGGGGGAGAAACTGGGAGACACAATGCTAGATTGACTGCTCAATTTGTTTTTTGGAACGAAAAAACTAAATTGGGTGAAGTATTTGATTCTTCAACTTGTTTTAAATTGCCCAACGGTGCAGATCGCTCCCCCGATGTTGCTTGGATCAAAAAAGATAGATGGAATGCACTGACATCAGAACAAAAGGAAAAATTTCCTCCCATTGCTCCTGATTTTGTTTTAGAGTTATTGTCCCCCACTGATAGCTTGCAAGAAACACAAAAGAAAATGCAAGAATATATCAATGCAGGGGTAAAACTTGGTTGGTTAATTGATAGAAAAACTGGCCGCGTCGAAATTTATCGACCAGGAAAAGAAACAGAAATATTGCAGCTTCCTGCTAGTTTATCAGGAGAAGATATTTTGCCTGGATTTGTTTTAGATTTGAAAACAGTGTGGGAATAGTTTCAGTTATACAAATTTGCAAAAATTGCGAGAGGCAAGTAATTTATTTGCTTGGATGTAAGTGGCGACACCTTGAACCCTGTTCATCGCATTAATTATGTTATGAAGAGTGAAAAAACGAACCACTAATGTATCTTGGGTCATTACTTAAAAAAGCGAGTGGCGAAATTCTGCTCACGTGTCGGCGACAAAGCCCGTGCTTTGATAATTGCTGTCGCCAACAAAGCATAAGATATTCCCCCAACCACTACCAACAACCCTAAAACAAAAACTCCCAACGAACCCGCCAAACCTGCGCTGCTGTTCCATAAACCATGCAACCCAGAAGCACTTAAGTACCCTATGGGGAGAATTCGCGAAGCTAGACGCGGTTTGAGGATACCCAAACCAATACAATATCCAAACCAGCCACTCCAAGCCATATGTCCTGCAACTTCGCCTAAGATTCGCGGAATCAGCAATTGCAACCCCGCTCCCAAAGCTGCTTCTGTTCCCATCTCTTGCGCCACTTCTGCAATTCTACCAGGCACGTATTGACCTAAAGTTTCAAACAAAGTAAAACCCACTGCGGAAGCTGAACCTAGCAAAATTCCATCCAAAGGTTCCCAAACACCAATACGTTCCCGTTTCGGGGATGCTAGCGATTTGCCAATTAAATAAAATATGATGATGGGTAAGGCTTTGAGTAATTCTTCTAGCAACCCAGCACCGAAAAAGAAGCGAATAAATAATTCGGGAAAACTGAGGCTAGTGGGATCTTCAGGTATGCTTCCTGGTAGAATGCCGCGAAACACAATGATGAAAATATCAAGTATGGGGCTAGCCAAAACTACCACTGTGATTATGGTTGAAACAATTAGCACCCACCAAGGTTTCGGTTTGCCACATAACTGGTAGATAAAATATAAGGTCGCGCCAGCTAGGTAGGCTCCTAGTAATATTTGATATAAATAACCTTGGACAAAAAACAGTAGTACTACGAAGATAACAGTGATGATCCCTGGTACTAAGTAGGCTTTGCGAGTTAAATCTTTAGGCGTTGAGAAAAGTGGTATTAGTTGCGACAGGCTAGTATCGTCATTTGTACTAGGTGAGGGTGCGGAATAGTTGAATGCTGCATAATTTGTTGCGGGCGCTGGCTGTGGTATCCCAACAGGTTGGGGGTTGTACTGATACTGATACTCGAAAAAGAATTCTGGGCC
>Ga0073934_10009850_pt1 | contig 12072 bp, 11 predicted proteins | sample LarsenN4metaG_FD_76834 | JGI IMG/M metagenome (GOLD analysis project Ga0073934, IMG submission 76834) | Hot spring sediment bacterial and archeal communities from British Columbia, Canada, to study Microbial Dark Matter (Phase II) - Larsen... ... | reverse complement strand
TGCCGAAGTTCGACAAGGATCCGGTGCACCGCACCGACCGCATGCGGGGCGCGGCGTGACGACGTTCAACCTCGCCGACCTGTGGGAGACGTTGTGCGACGCCGGCCCCAGTGGCGAGTGCCTCGTCGCGGGAGATGTCCGTCACACCCGCGCGTCGCTCGACGCGGCGGCGAACCGCATCGCGCACCACCTTGCCGTCGAGCCCGGGACTCGCGTCGGCATCTACTCGCGCAACCGCGCCGAGTACGTCGAGGCGTTGCTCGGCTGCTGGAAGGCGGGCGCGGTACCGGTCAACATCAACTGGCGGTACACGCTCGACGAGCTCCGCTACGTCGCCGACGACGCGCACCTCGCCGTGATGATCGTCGAGGACGAATACGCGCCCATGGCCGACAAGCTCGGCATCGACCGCGTCGTGCGGCTGGGTGAGTGGACGGGTGCCGACCCGAGCCGCCTCCGCGGCGTGGCCCGCTCCGACGACGACTTGTACGTGCTCTACACCGGTGGGACGACCGGCATGCCGAAGGGCGTGATGTGGCGCCACGAGGACTTCTTCTACGCGTGCGTGATGGGCGGGAACCCGCTCGACCCGATCAAGGCGCCCGAAGAGATCGCCCGCAACGCGACGGGTGGCGGGTTCCCGATGGACCCGGTGGTCCTCGGCCCGCTCATGCACGGCGGTGGCCAGTGGCTCACGTTGATCGCGCTGTACGGCGGCGGGCGTCCGATCATCTACACCGAGCGCTCGTTCGACGCCGACAAGGTGCTCGATCTGGTCGCGCGCGAGCGCGGTACGTCGATCGGCATCATCGGCGACGCGATGGCGCGGCCGCTCGCGGAGGCGGCGCTCGCCCAGCCTCACCGCTGGGACCTCTCGTCGCTCGTCACGCTCGGCAACGGCGGAGCGATGCTGAGTGCGGCGGTGAAGGACCAGCTCCACCGCGCGTTCCCGAACGCGATCATCAACGACAGCTACGGGGCGTCCGAGACCGGTGCCGCGGGCAGCGAAGTAGGGGCGAGCACGACGAGCGACCGGCCGGCGTTCACCGCCGACGAGCGCACCTCCGTGCTCGATCCCGAGACGTTGGAGCCCTGCCCACCCGGTGTGGAAGGGCTGTTCGCGCGGCGGGGTCACATCCCGGTCGGCTACTGGAACGACGAGGCGAAGACGGCGGCGACCTTCCGCACCGACGCGAACGGCGTCCGGTGGGTCCTTCCCGGCGACCGGGCGGTGCGCGACGAGCTGGGCCGCATCGTGCTGTACGGGCGCGGCTCGGGCTGCATCAACACCGGCGGCGAGAAGGTCTTCCCCGAGGAGGTCGAGGCCGCCATCCGCGCGCACCCCGACGTCTTCGACGCGATCGTCGTCGGCGCACCCGACGAGCGCTTCGGCCAGAAGGTCGTCGCGCTCGTACAGCTGCGCGAGGGTGCGCCCGCGCTGTCGCTCGACGCGCTGCAGGCGCACTGCCGCGACCGCATCGCCGGCTACAAGGTTCCCCGTGCGCTGCTGCTCGGCGAAGCGCCACGCACCAACGTCGGCAAGCCCGACTACGCAACCGCGACCCGTATTGCAGCCGAGCGCCTCTGAGGCCCATGCTGGCGCGATGCAGACGCGCCGCATCGGGTCGCTCGACGTGTCGGTCGTGGGGATCGGGTGCAACAACTTCGGTGGCCGCATCGACGAAGCCGCGACGAAAGCGGTCGTCGACGCCGCGCTCGATGCAGGGGTCACGCTGTTCGACACGGCCGACATCTACGGCGGGTCCCGCAGCGAGGAATTCCTCGGGCGTGCGCTCGGCCGCCGACGCGACGCCGCGGTCATCGCGACGAAGTTCGGAGCGCCGCTCGACGAGGACCGCAAGGGAGCGGCGCCCGGCTACGTGCGCCGCGCGGTCGAGGACAGCCTTCGCCGGCTGGGCACCGACCGCATCGACCTGTTCCAGTTGCACTTCCCCGACGCCGAGACGCCGATCGAGGAGACACTGGGTGCGCTCGACGAGCTCGTGCGCGCGGGCAAGGTGCGCGAGATCGGCGCCAGCAACTTCTCCGCCGAGCTCATCGACGAGTCCGCTCGCGCCAGCGAGGCCCGCGGTTGGGCGCGCTTCGCGAGCGTGCAGAACGAGTTCAGCCTCCTGCGGCGGGCGTCCGAGCGCAACGGTGTGCTCGACGCGTGCGTACGCAACGGGATCGGCTTCCTGCCCTACTTCCCGCTGGCGAGCGGCATGCTCACCGGCAAGTACCGGCGCGCAGAGGACCCGCCGCCCGGGACCCGGCTCGCCGGCATGCCGGCCGAGCGGCGCGATCGAGCCCTCTCCGACAAGAACTTCGACAAGGTCGAGGCGCTCGACGCGTGGGCCCGCGACCACGGACACTCCCTGCTCGAGCTCGCGGTCTCCTGGCTGTTGACGCGGCCGGCCGTCGCAAGCGTGATCGCGGGCGCGACCAAGCCCGAGCAGGTGCGCGCCAACGTCGCTGCCGCCGCGTGGGAGCCCTCGGAGGCGGAGCTCGCCGAGGTCGACAAGGTGCTGGAGGGAGTGCGCTCGTGAGCGTCCACTACCGGACGTGCCCGCTGTGCGAGGCGATGTGCGGGCTCGAGGTCCACGTCGAAGGCGAGCAGGTGCAGCTCATCCGGCCCGACCGCGACGACGTGTGGAGCAAGGGCTACATCTGCCCGAAGGGAACGACGCTCGGCCACCTGCATCACGATCCCGACCGGTTGCGCGTCCCGATGGTGCGCGACGGCGACGACTGGCGTGAGGTCGGCTGGGACGAAGCGTTCGCGCGGTGCGAAGACCTTCTCCACGGCGTGCTCGGGCGGTACGGGAAGGACGCGCTGACCTGCTACATCGGCAACCCGACCGCGCACAACTTCTCGCTCTCGCGCTACGTCGGGCTCTACATCGGCCTGGCCCAGCACCCGGTCGTGTACTCGGCGGGCACCGTCGACCAGTGGCCCAAGAACTTGTCGTGCATGCTGATGTACGGCCAGATGTGGTGGATCCCTGCGCCGGACATCCGCAGGACGCACTACTGGCTCGTGCTCGGCGGCAACCCGCAGGCGTCCCAGGGCAGCCTGCTCGCGTGCCCCGACATCCTGGGCGAGATCGAACGGATCCGCGCTCGCGGGGGCAAGACCGTCGTCGTCGATCCCCGCCGCACGGGCACGGCCGACAAGGCCGACGAATGGGTGCCGATCGTCCCCGGGACCGACGCGGCGTTCCTGCTCGCCGTGTGCAACGTGCTCTTCGACGACGGCGCGGTCGACCTCGGCGACGTCGCCGACCTGGTTGCGGGTCTCGACGACGTGCGCGCGATCGCCTCGCAGTTCCCACCCGAGCGTGTCGCCGCCGCGTGCCGGATACCCGCGGAGACGATCCGTCGCATCGCCCGCGAGCTGGCCGCCGCGCCCCGCGCTGCGGTCTACGGCCGCATCGGCACCTGCAACCAGGAGTTCGGGACGCTCGCGTCGTGGCTGGTCGACGTCGTCAACATCCTGTCGGGCAACTTCGACCGGCCCGGCGGGCTGATGTTCGGGAACCCGATCGCGTGGGGCGTGAGCTCGTTGCCCGACCCGCAGTGGGCCAACGGCGTCGAGATCGGGCGCTGGCGCTCCCGCGTGCGAGGCGCCCCCGAAGTGCTCGGGCAAGTGCCCGTGTCGTGCCTCGCCGAGGAGATCGCCACGCCGGGTCCCGGCCAGGTGCGAGGGCTCGTCACGATCGCCGGCAACCCGGTCATCTCCGCGCCCGACGCCGGGCTGCTCGACGACGCGCTCGCGACACTCGAGTGCATGATCAGTGTCGACAACTACCTCAACGAGACGACGCGCCACTCGCACGTGATCCTGCCCGGTCTCTCCGCGCTCGAGCAGCCGCACTTCGACGATCTCATCACCATGTGGGCGTCGCGCAGCGCGGGCAACTTCTCGCCGGCGATCTTCCCCGTCGCGTCGTCGCCGGGAGGCCGGCCCGCGGAGTGGGAGATCCTGACCCGCCTCGGCGCGCTCTGCGCGGGGATGAAGAACGTCGACGTCGACGTCTCGGCGTTCGACGACGGCTACTTCACGGCGCTCTGCGAGGCCAAGGGTATCGACCCGAGCGTCGCGCTCGCGCGCTACGACGCGGGCGGGCCGGAGCGGCTGCTCGACTTGCAGATTCGCACGGGCCCGTTCGGGGACCGCTACGGCGAGCGGGCGGGCCTGTCGCTGCAGGACTTCCGCGACAACCCGCACGGCATCGACATGGGACCGATGGTCCCGCGCGTGCGGGAGCTGCTGAACACGCCTTCGGGCATGATCGAGCTCGCCCCCCCGTACATCACCGCCGACGTCGAGCGCCTCGCATCGCGCCTGGATCGCTCGGACGGCGGTCTCCTGCTGGTGTCGCGCCGGCACCTGCGCTCCAACAACTCCTGGATGCACAACGTCAAGGTTCTCGTGAAGGGCAAGGACCGGTGCACGTTGCTGATCCATCCGGACGACGCGCGGGCCGCTGGTCTCGCCGACGGGAAGCTGGCACGGGTCAGCTCGGAGTCCGGGAGCCTCGAGGTCGCGGTCGAGGTGAGCGACGAGATGATGCCGGGCGTCGTGTCGCTGCCGCACGGCTGGGGCCACGACAAGCCGGGCACACGGCTCTCCGTCGCGCGCGAACACGCAGGCGTCAACAACAACCTGCTCGCACCCGGCCGTCTCGTCGACCCGCTGAGTGGCAACGCGGTCGTCAACGGCATCCCGGTCGAGGTCGTGCCTGCGTGATCGACCACGACGCCGACCTCGTCGCGCGCATGCGCGCGGGCGACGAGTCGGCGTTCGCGGAGCTCGTCCGTCGTTACCAGCCGCGGTTGCTGCGCCTGGCGCGCACCATGGTTCCGAGCACCGCGATCGCGGAGGAGGTCGTGCAGGAGACCTGGCTCGGCGTCGTGCGGGGCGTCGACAAGTTCGAAGGCCGCTCGTCGTTCAAGACCTGGCTCTACCGGATCCTGGCCAATCGGGCGCGCAGCGCAGGCGGGCGCGAGCAGCGCGCCGGGCTGCCCGCGGGCGACGTCGTCGAGCGCTTCGACCGGTCGGGTGCCTGGGCGGAGCCACCCGAGCCGTGGGCCGATCGCGTCGACGATCGGTTGCTCGCCGACAAGGTCGCGGCGCGTCTCGTCGACCTCATGGGCGAGCTGCCCGCTGCTCAGCGCGAGGTCGTGATGTTGCGCGACGTCGAGGGCCTTCCCGCCGCGGACGTCGCGGCGGTCGTGGGCGTGAGCGATGTCCACCAACGAGTCCTGCTGCACCGCGGACGCGCGCGGCTGCGCCAGTTGCTGACGGCGGAGATGGCATGAGGCTGTTCGGACGACGAGCTCTCGCGTGCCGCAAGGCGGTCGGGCTGATGACCGACTACCTCGAGGACGCGCTGCCTGCGCGCGATCGCGCCCGGCTCGAAGCGCACCTCGCCGGCTGCCCCCACTGCAGCGAGTACCTCGCGCAGATCCGGCTCACGATCGAGACGTTGGGGCGGGTGGAACCCGACGACCTGCCGCCCGAAGCGATCGACGAGCTCGTCGCGCTCTACCGCCGCTGGCGGGCCGACGGCTAGCAGACGAGCCGGGCCTGCGCCTCGATCGGGGGCGGCACGACCTGGCGCCGGGCGAGCGCGGTCGGCGCGCGTACGACGGCTTCGGCGAGCGCCCGCCGCGCGGCTCGCTCGCGCAGCGCCAGGCGGGCCAGACGGGTGAGGCGGCGCGCGATCACCGGAGCGGGGCGGCGCATCAACGCGGTCAGCAGGCCGTTGCGCAGCTGGCGTTCGTCGCGACCGGCGCGGTCCGACGCGATCTCGGGGAAGTGGACGGCGACGACGTCGTCGACGTACGCGAGCCGCCATCCCGCAGCCGCGAGGTCGAGGGCGAGCAGCTCCTCCTCGCCCATGATCACCAGGAGCTCCTCGAACCCGCCGACGGAGAGGAACGCCTCCCGGCGCACGACGGCACCGCACGCGACGAACCCGAGGACGCCCGGACCGGCGCCCGCCCACGGCAAGGGGCTCGTCCTCATCGCCGTGCACGTCTCGTCGACCCGGCGCTGCGGGCCGACGAGCACGCGGGCGGCGACGACCGCGAGCTCGGCGTGGGCGTCGAGCACCGCGGCGGCGCGCCCGAGTGCGCCCGGCTCCCACGTCGAGTCGTCGTCGCAGAACGCGACATAGGGCGTTCGAGCCCGTGCGACGCCGGCATTGCGGCCGGCCGCGCCCGCGTTGCGGTCGAGCGGCACCACCTCGACCTCGGGATAGTCGCGGCGCACCATGGCGACCGTCCCGTCGGTGGACGCGTTGTCGACCACGATGACGGGCGGCTGCTCGGGCAGCGCGCGCAATCGTTCGAGGGCCGCCGTGAGCTGCTCCCGCCGATTGCGCGTCGCGACGACGACCGAGACGTCCACGCTCGCGCCCTACCCATGCGGTCCTGACGATTACGCACATGCCCTCATGGTCCGGCGCGGCTGTGGCCTTCGTGGTGTTGGCGATGGTGGCGCCAGCAGAGCAGAGCGAGGTTGTCGAGGTTGGTCGGGCCGCCGTCGGCCCAATGGGTGATGTGGTGGGCGTCGCAGTAGGCGGCGGGCATCGTGCAGCCGGGCCGGGTGCAGTGCTTGTCGCGGGCGACCAGGGCGCGCCACAGCGGGGCGGGCACGGTACGGGTGGCGCGGCCGACGTCGAGGACCTCGCCGCGGCCGCGCATGACGATGCGGAGGATGGCGCAGTCGCAGGTGAGCCGCCGCCACGTCTCGGCGCTGATCGAGCCCGTGTGGTCGAGGTCGTTGTGGTCCGCGAACGCAGTGGGCGCGTGCCTTTCGAGCATCTCGACGCTCACGACGCCGGAGATGTGGGGTTGGCCGCGCCGGGCGCCGGTGGGAGCGGCAGCGTCGTGGGTGCGCAGGTAGTGCCGGCAGATGTCGACGATGGCGTCGGCGCGGCGCTGCGGACGGGACCGTCGGGGGTCGGTGTCGCGGTCGGGGTCGGCATCCATGCGGTGTTCGAGGGCACTCAGGACGATCTCGGTGCCTTCCGGGTCGAGTTGGCCGTCGACGAAACCAACACCGTCCAACGATGGGGAGACGTGCAGGCGCCGCTGAGCGTAGAGATCGTTGGCGTGCGCGATGCCGCCATCAGCCGCGATGGTTTCCTTCACGCGATGGATCACCTGCCGCAGCGCGCGGGTGTCTGGCTGGCAGGCCCACTGCGTGAGCTGTTCGTCGAAGCCGCCGATGTGGTCGCGGGTGTCGGCTGTGACGGCCGCGCTGACCAGGCGGGTGTGCAGGGCCGAAGCTTGCCCGGCCTTGAATGCCTCGGTCAGCCGTGGGAGTGCCTCGAGCGCCCGCGCCGCGTGCACGTCGCGCGATGCCTGCCGAAACCCGAGCCGGCATGTCTCGGCCAGCACCCGCGCCGGTCCGGCATGCACGTCGTCGAGCACACCGGCGCGCTCCGCGGCGCGGACTTGGCCGAGCCAAACTGCGTCGAGCTGGTCGATCAGCTTGCGCAACCGGGGAAGGTCGAGCAGATGCTCGGATGCTGCGGCTTTCTCGATCGCCCGCTGCAGCTCGTCGAGTACAGCGAACACGTGTTCGATACTACGCGCAGTCGCCACCCCAAACAACCGGTAATCCCTGGGCATTGTTCGAGCTGGCAGCGCGGTCATACGGTCGCAGCCCGCGACTCACACGAAGGGGAACGCCAATGGTCGATCGGATCCCGAACAACTACCCGCGCGTCACGCCCTACCTGACGGTCGATGGCGCGGCCGATGCCATCCGGTTCTACTGCGACATCCTCGGCGCGACCGAGCGCGGGCGCATGGAAGGTCCGGACGGCAAGGTCGGGCACGCCGAGCTCGAGATCGGTGGGTCGGTCGTGATGCTCTCCGACGCGTTCCCGGGGATGGGCGCGCCGACTCCGAAGTCCCTCGGGGGTTCCCCGGTGTTCCTCATGGTCTACGTCGAGGACGTCGACGACGTGTTCGCGCGAGCGATCGCCGCCGGCGCGCAGGAGATCGCGCCCGTGCAGGACCAGTTCTACGGCGACCGATCCGGTCAGTTCGAGGACCCGTGGGGACACCGCTGGAACGTCGCGTCACACGTGGAGGACGTCCCGCCCGACGAGATGGAGAAGCGGGCGGCCGCGGCGATGAGCGGCGGCTGATCCGTCACACGCTCGCCATCCACATCGCGCGCGCCTCGGGCGTCGTCGGGTCGTAGTCGGCGCGGATGCGCCGGTTCAGGTCGCGCAGGTCCGACCAGAGGTCGTACACCGACGGGCGGCCCCAGAACCAGTAGCCCACGTAGACCTTGTCGACGTCGAGGCCGGGCGCGACGACGAGCGTGTGCGGCACCATCGCGTTGTCGTGGTGCGTGTCGGTGTACTCGTTGATGTCGAAGTGGCGTTGCACGATGCCGTCGGCGTCGGAGAGGAACGGCCAGTACGCACCGGTCGCGATCTTCATCTTGTACGTGTCGTGCTCGTCGTTGGGCATGATCGTGACGAGCTCGGTGAACGCGACGGCACACCACGAGTGGAACTGCACCATCTCCCGCAGGTGCTGGCGCTCGCGCGGGCAATGCTCGCCGCGGCTGAGCATCAGCACCATCGGGTTGTCACGCTGGAGGTCGGAGAGCCGGTGTCTCACACCGTTCTCGTCGGGTAGTTCGAAGTCGGGGACGACCACACCCGGTGCGAGCGATGTCATGAGGTTGCTCCTGTTCTCGAGGGTCACGGGCGAATCCCGCGCGCGCGGGTGCGCATGCGGTACACGGACGACAATGCGGTGATGTAGAGCGCACGACCGTCGGCGTCGCCCCACGCGAGGTTGTGCGGTGCCTCCGGCAACACGATCGTGCCGAGATGGGTGCCGTCGGGCGCGAGCACCCAGATGCCGCCCGGTCCGCACACGTACAGGTTCCCGTCGACGTCGACCTTGATCCCGTCGATGGCGTCGTCGCCGGGCGCGCCCGTCATGTCGTGCAGCACGACACCGTCCGAGACCGAGCCGTCGGGCGCGACCTCGTAGCGCATGACGACCTTGTGGCCGGGGTCCCAGTCGCCGACGTAGAGGTAGCGCTCGTCGGGTGAGAAGGCGATGCCGTTGGGGCCGGCCAGCTCGTCGGTGACGAGCGCGACTTCGCCTTCATGGACGCGGAACACACCGCTGAAGGGCAACTCCTTCTTCGGGTCGTCGTACGCGCCGGGAAGCCCGAACGGCGGATCGGTGAAGTACAACGTTCCGTCGGAGCGGTACACCAGGTCGTTGGGGCTGTTGAGACGCTTGCCGTCGTATGCGTCGGCGAGCACGGTGACGTTGCCGCGCGGCTCGATGCGTACGACGCGGCGGTTGCCGTGCTCGCACACCACGAGACGACCCTGCGGGTCGAGTGTGAGCCCGTTCGACCCGGGCTGGTGGTACCGGCCGATGTCCGCTCCGCGATACCCGCTCTTGGTGCGGAACAGGTTCACGGTCCCGGCCGGCGTCCAGCGGTAGATCGCGTTCGTGTTCGGTGAGCTGAACAGCAGCGCGCCGTCCCGTGTCCACACGGGCCCTTCGGTGAACTCGAAGCCGCCGGCGACGCGCTCGGCAGCCGTCCCGGGCGCGATCAGTGCGTCGAGCCGTGCGTCGGCGCGCTCGACGTGCACCGGTGCTGCGTCGAAGCGTGCGGGCTTCGCGTAGACGTCGAGGCTCGCGCTGCGCACCCAGATGTAGTTCATCGGCGACGCCGAGATCGGGCCGTTGATCGCGAACACGGCGATCTGGAACTCGTCGCCCGGGCGCGCGTCGTCGGTCAGCAGGACGCGGTTCGGCGCGTTGAAGCCCGCGACGACGGCGCCGCCGCGGTCGCCGAGTGCAATGGGCTGCCGGCCGTCGACCCACACCTCCGCGTAGTCGTCGACGACGATCTCGAACACGACCGTGCTGCCGGCGACCGCGGTGTCGCCGACACGTTCGGGCAGCGTGACGCGCAACCGGTACCACGCGAAGCACACGCGACCGGTCGACCGCCGCCGCTCGGTGTCGGGCGGGCTGAGCACGATCCATCCGGAGTCGTCGAAGTCGATGCCTTCGGCGTGAGGGACGATGTCGTACGTGCGGTTCGGGGGCCCGCTCGGGCCGAGATCACCCCCGACGGACACGAAGTCGATCTCGCGCACCGATGCGTCGCAGTACCGCCACTGCGCGCCGACGAGCGCGCAGCCCTCCCGCGACTGGAGATCGACGATCGCGTCCGGGCGCCCCGGCAGGAGCTCCGACGGGCCGATCACGAGACGACCGCCGCACCGAGGAGCGCGAGCTCCTGGTCCTCGTCGGCAACGCGCCGTCTTGGTCGAGGGCCATGCCGTTGGCGCGATTCGCGTCCGCCACGACGACGTCGATGGCTCTGTCGCGCAAGGACAGACGCTTGATCGCGACGCTCCCGTCGCTCGGGACCGTCGTGAAGTACAAGGCGTCTTCGTCGGAGACGTACACCGGACCCTCGTGCGCGTCGACCTCGGCGACCCGTTCGATGGTTGCGAGCATGGGGGCAATGTGCGGCGAGGCGCCGCCGCGTTACACACGGCTGGCGAACGAGGCGTAACGAACGCGGGCTGCACCGGACGGTCCTTGCGTACACGATCGCAGGAGGAACCATGCAGGGTCTCGAAGGCAGGACCGCCGTCGTCACCGGCGGCAGCTCGGGCATCGGGCAGGCCATCGCCGTCCGGCTGGGTCACGAGGGTGTCAACGTCGCGGTCAACTATGTCGGTCCGCCCGAGGGCGCGCAGGCGACGAAAGACGAGATCGAACGCGGTGTCGAGGCGTGCATGCGTGAAGTCCACGACGCCGGAGCACGCGCCGTGCTGGTCGAGGCCGACGTCTCGAACGAGAGCGACGTCGAGCGCATGTTCAAGGAGGTGGCACGCGAACTCGGCCCGGTCGACTTCCTCGTCAACAACGCGGGCATCCAGATCGCGCAGGACTCCGACGTGCTGGAGACCGCGGCGTTCGATCGCGTGCTCGCGGTCAACCTCCGCGGCTCGTTCCTCTGCGCGCAGCAGGCGATTCGCCAGATGCTCGCGGACGGGCGACCGGGTGCGATCGTCAACGTCTCTTCGGTGCACCAGTTGATTCCCAAACCCAAGTTCCTCGGCTACTCGGTCAGCAAGGGCGGCATGCAGAACCTCACCCGCACGCTGGCGCTCGAGTACGCGGGTCGGGGCATCCGCGTCAACGGCATTGGGCCCGGTGCGACCGTGACGCCGATCAACCGGGCGTGGATCGACGATCCTGACAAGCGGGCAATGGTCGTGAGCCACATCCCGATGGCGCGTCCCGGCGACGCCGAGGAGATGGCGGCAGTCACCGCGTTCCTGCTGTCGGACGAGGCCGGCTACATCACGGGCCAGACGATCTTCGTCGACGGCGGGCTCACGCTCTTCGCCGACTTCCGCGGCACGTGGTCGTCGGAGTGAGCGAGATGCACGGGACGTGGTGGCCGTCGCGCTACGGCGCCGACGACCAAGCCGGCGCCTGCAACGAGATCACACCCGCGGCGGTGGTGCGCGCGGCGCAACTCGTGCGACACGGGCGCGTCTACGACCTCGCACACGTCCTCGACGAGGACGTACCCGCCTTCCCGGGCCGGTCGTTTCGGCAGTACCTCACGACGACCGCCCACCAGCTCAACACGCGCAACCCGACCAAGAACGAGGTCAACTGGATCGTCGAGTACGTCTCCGCGCCGTCGCAGATGGGCACACACGTGGACGGTCTCAACCACCTTCAGATCGGCGACCGTACCTACAACGGCCACCGGCTCGACGACATCGTCGAGGAGTACGGCACGAACCGCCTCGGCATCGAGTCCCTTCCCCAAGTCGTCACGCGCGGGCTGCTGCTCGACGTAGCCTCCGCCCGGGGCGTCGACCGGCTCGCGCGTGGCGATGTCGTCACGCCCGACGACGCGCAGCGGGCGCTCGACCGCTTCGGGCTCTCGGTCGAGCCGGGCGACGCCGTGCTGTTCCACACCGGATGGGGTGCGCAGTGGGGCATCGACAACGAGGCGTACGTCGACGGCGA
>Ga0073934_10009848_pt1 | contig 12074 bp, 7 predicted proteins | sample LarsenN4metaG_FD_76834 | JGI IMG/M metagenome (GOLD analysis project Ga0073934, IMG submission 76834) | Hot spring sediment bacterial and archeal communities from British Columbia, Canada, to study Microbial Dark Matter (Phase II) - Larsen... ... | reverse complement strand
GACCGCATTCCACTACGTCGTGCCCGAAGCGCTCCGGGATCTGGTCGGCCCCGGACGGCGGGTCGAGGCGCCGTTCGGCAGCGGCAACCGCGGGACGGTGGGTTTTTGCGTGAATGTGAGTCGGACATCGCCCACGTCGCGGCTGTTGAAGCCGTTGTCCGCCGTGCTCGATCGCGAGCCACTCATCGACGCTCAGCTCCTGGATCTGACGCGGTGGATTGCCGAACGCTACCTGTGCGGCTGGGGGCAGGTGCTATCGGCGATCATTCCCGCGGGGGTGAAAAGCCGCGCCGGCACGCGGGAAGTCACGTTCTTCCATCTCTCTCCGGCAAACGACTGGCGGGAACTGAAGCTGCCGGCCAAACAACGGGCGGTGATGGAAGCCCTGGCCCGCCGCGGCACGGCGATGCGGGTCGATGAACTCGCCGCGGCTGCGGAATGCGGCGTCGGTCCGATTCACGCGCTCCGAGATCGCGGCCTGATTGTCGCTGAGCGCCATCGGACGGTCCTAGAACTGGATGAGGCGGCAGCCAGCGAAACGCCGCCCGAACTGCATCTCACCAGCGAACAGACGGTCGCGCTGGAGGCCGTGCTCGATGCGCTGCGCGAGCCGCGACACGAATCGCTGTTGTTGCACGGCGTCACCGGCAGCGGCAAGACCGAAGTCTACATCCGCGCGATCGAGGAGGTCGTCAGTTACGGCCGGCAGGCGATTGTGCTGGTGCCGGAGATCAGCCTCACGCCGCAGACGATCCGCCGGTTCCGCAGCCGGTTTCCCGCGGTCGCCGTGCTGCACAGTCATTTGACCGATGCCGAGCGGCATGCGCAATGGCGGCGGATTGCCGCCGGAGCGGTGCAGGTCGTGGTCGGTGCGCGCAGTGCCGTGTTCGCACCGACGCCGAATCTGGGGTTGATCGTCATCGACGAGGAGCATGAAACCTCGTTCAAGCAGGATTCGACGCCGCGGTATCACGCCCGCGAAGTGGCCCGGCGGCGGGCCGAACTGCTGCGGATACCGCTGCTGCTGGGCTCGGCGACGCCGACCCTGGAATCGTGGTTGCGGGTGCAGCGCGGGCAGGATCGGTTGCTGTCGCTGCCGAAGCGCGTGGCGGGCCGGCCGTTGCCGCCGGTGACGATTGTCGACATTCGGGACGATCCCATCGTCAATCAGCAGCGGGCGCTGGGGCGGGCGTTGCTGACGGCGATGCACGGGGCGCTGCGGGCCGGCGGGCAGGTGATTCTGTTCCTCAATATCCGTGGGTTCGCGCCGTTGGTGTTGTGCCGCGCGTGCGGACAGGCCCTGCGCTGCCCGGACTGCGACTTGACTCTGACGTGGCACCAGCAGCACGGCCGGGCGCTGTGTCATTGCTGCGGCCACGAAACGGAAATGCCGTCCCAGTGCCCCAAGTGCCAGCGGCCGGGCTTTCGGTACTTCGGCCTGGGAACGGAACGGCTGGAACAGGAACTGAAGTCGCTGTTCCCCAAGGTGCCCGCCCTGCGGATGGACAGCGACACGATGCGCGGCCGCGGCAGCCACGACGCGGCCCTGGAACGATTCCGCCGGGGCGAAGTGCGGATTCTGCTCGGCACGCAGATGATCGCCAAGGGGTTGGACTTCCCCGACGTCACGCTGGTTGGTGTGGTTGATGCGGACACATCGCTGCGGCAACCGGATCTGCGGGCCCGCGAGCGGACGTTCCAGCTCATCGCCCAGGTCGCCGGTCGAACCGGCCGGGGGCCGCGCGGCGGGCGCGTGCTGGTGCAGACATCCTGCCCGGACGATCCGGCCATTCAGTTTGCCGCCCGGCACGACTACGTCGGATTTGCCACGGCGGAACTTCAGGAACGGGAAGCCTGTCACGCTCCGCCGTACCAAATGGCCACGCGCATCATCCTGCGGGGCAAGTCGGAATCGGATGTCGAGCGGGATGCCGAACAGCTTGGCGAACTGTTGCGGGGCGCCGAGCCCGTCAAACAGCAGCTCGTGCGGGTGGCCGGGCCGGCGCCGTGTCCTCTCCTGCGGTTGCAGGGGTATTTTCGGTTTCATCTGCAGATGCTGGCCCGGGACCTCGAACCGATGCGGCAGGTCTGGCAGGCCGCGGCGTCCGGCTACAAACCGCATCCGGAGGTCGAATTCGCCGTGGACGTCGAGCCGCTGAATTACCGGTGATCCGAACCCCCGGCAGAGGCGTTCTGTCCAGCAATCGGGTGGTGGAAAACAAGTGACCATTCATGTCGCCAGCAGGGAAGAACCGTGGTGGCAGTTTGACCGTGGATTTTGCCCGGTCCTATAATTGAACGCCTGCTCGCGAGGTGAGAGGGATTTGTGCGCGGTGCTCCGCGGACGGGCGGGCTTTCTCTGGGGATGCCGATGACCGCCGGCCGCTTACAACAGATTGCCTGGACGGGATTGTCGCTGCTGGCGATCTGCGTCGCCCCCTGGCCTGCGCGCGGACAGGAAGAGACGCCCCCCAAAGTCGCACCGGTTGGCAAGTTTCTGACCATCGTCAGTCCCATCGACGACCGCGTTCTGTTGCGCGTCTCCAATACCGCTCAGCAACTGCAACAGCAGGCCGCCAAAGAGCAGCGGCCGGCGATCCTGGTGCTCGAGATCGCGCCGGGCACCAGCCAGTTCCATCACGTGCAGGCGCTCTCGCGGCTCTTGACGTCGAGCCAGTTCTCGCAGGTGCAGACGGTGGCCTGGCTGCCCGAGACGGTGACCGGTCCCAACGCCCTCGTTGCGCTGTCGTGCCGTAACATCGTCATGCATCCCGATGCGGAACTGGGGGATCTCGGTCGCGGACACCCGCTGGAGCCCGAGGACCAGCAGATCGCCCTGGCGGTGGCGCAAAAGCGCCAGAATCCGTTGGTCTCGACGGCGCTCATCCGGGCGATGATTGATCCGCAGGAGCAGCTTTGGCGCGTCCGGCTCAAGACGAAGAAGGGGGACGCCGAGCCGATCGAAACCCGCGCGGTCACCCGCGCGGAGCTGGAGACGCTGCGGTCCACCGGCGCGCAGATCGAAGCCGCCGAAGTCATCAAGGAAACCGGCGTGCTGGGGACGTTCCGCGGCAGCACGGCCCGCGATCTCGAGATCCTGGTCACGCATACGGCGGACAGCCGCCCGGCCGTCGCCGAGTTGTACAACCTGCCGCGGGAGGCGCTGCGCGAACCGCCGCCTGACCGGGATACGCAGAAGGCCCGTCTGATCCGCGTGACGGACACCATCAATTCGCTGCAGGAGAATTTCCTGAAGCGACAGATCGACCGGGCGCTGGGAGCCGGAACCCACCTGATTGTGTTCGAGATCGACTCGCCCGGGGGGGAACTGCTGGCCAGCATCAACCTGGCGCAGACCATCGCCGACCTGGATCCCAGGCGGGTCCGCACCGTGGCCTATGTCCCGGAGAAAGCGCTCAGCGGGGCGGCGATCATCGCCCTGGGTTGCGATGAGATTTACCTGCACCCGTCGGCAACGATCGGCGATGCCGGTCCGATCGAACTGAAAAGCGGCGGGATGTTCGAGCGGGCTCCGGAGAAAATCCTCAGCCCCCTGCGGGCCGCCCTGAAAACGCTGGCCGAGAAGAAGAATCGGCCCGTGGCGTTGTGCGAGGCCATGGCGGATCGCTCGCTGAAAGTGTTTGAGGCCCGCAATCGGGACAACGGCCGGGTGTGGTACCTCAGCGAGGCGGAGTTGCAGCAGTCCGCCGGGGAATGGATCACCGGGCCTCAGGTCCGCGAAGCGAACGGCGAACTGCTGTTGACGGTGGACGGCCGCCGGGCGCACGAACTGCTGCTCGCCGAGAAACCGGTCAGCGATCTGGACGAACTGAAGGTCCGGGTCGGCCTGCCCGCCAGTTACCGCCTGCAGCCGATCGAAAAGACCTGGGTGGACACCACGGTGTTCATTCTGAACCTGCCGCCGGTGATCGTGCTGCTGTTCATGCTGGGAATTGGCTGTCTGTATCTGGAACTGCATTTTCCGTCGGGGCTGCTGGGGATTGCGTCGGCGTTGTGCTTTGCGGTGTTCTTCTGGAGCAAGTTTCTGGGGGGGACCGCCGGTTGGCTGGAGGTGATCTTGTTTGCCCTAGGGGCGGGTTGCCTGGCAATGGAGATTTTCGTGGTCCCCGGATTCGGCGTGTTTGGGGTGTCGGGCATCCTGATGGTGCTGGCCTCCGTGGTGATGGCCAGCCAGACATGGGGCAACCTGGAGCCCAACGCCGACCTCAAGGATCTGGCCAAGACGCTGGGAACCCTGGTGGCGGCAGGGGGGGCGGTCGCCGTGCTGGGCCTGGCGTTGGGACGCTTCCTGCCCCGGGTTCCCCTGTTTGAGAGCATCATTCTGAGTCCTCCAAATCAGGAGGGAGGCAACGAACCGACGCTCGCGCCCCGGTTGTTGACGCAGTCCCCGAGCGCCGCCGCAGCGTCAGGGGCTGCCGTGGGGCAACGGGGCGAGACGCTGTCGATGTTGCGACCGGCGGGCAAGGCCCGCATCAACGGCCGACTCACTGATGTGGTCAGCGACGGCCCGTTCATTGCGGAGGGGGCCACGGTCGAGGTGACGCAGGTGACGGGCAGCCGGATCGTGGTGCGGCAGGTGTAGTGTTCGTCTGTTCTGTCGCCGCTGCTCCGTTGAATCTTCGCTGCCGATTGTTACACTCTGGGCCTTGAAGAAGTGTGAAATCTTGTCGGCTGGTCCGGTCGACGTCGCCCTTCCGGCCGAGTTCCGGTGAAGTTGTCGCGGCGTAACCTGCCTTTGCCCAGCCAGTTAGGATGGACGGTCGTTGCCATGTCGATCACCAAAGAACGGAAGACGGAAGTCATTCGGGAGTTCCGCCGCGGCGATGAGGACACCGGTTCGCCGGAGGTCCAGATTGCCGTCCTCAGCCAGCGCGTGTCGCAGTTGACGGAGCACCTGAAGGGCCATCACAAGGATCACGCCAGCCGCCGCGGGTTGTTGATGCTGGTCAGCAAGCGCCGCCGCCTGCTGAATTATCTCAAGAACAACAGCCCGGAGCGGTACGCGGCGATCATCGACAAGCTCGGCCTGCGTCGCTAGACGACGGGGCCTTCCGCGGGTGTTGGCTGATGCGCCGGCGGATCCCCCCCTCTCCGACTGCCGCCCGTTCGGGTCGTGGAATTGACATCTGGCAGAGGCTGCCCGGGCGTGGAATTCTCCCAGCCAGTCCGGCCTCGTTTCCGCATTTCGGGCCTCTCTCTTTCAGGCACACAAGGATCTCTCCGTGAAAATCAGTGTTGAACGCGAAATCGCCGGTCGAAAACTCAGCCTCACCACCGGCGAGATCGCCAAGCAGGCCGCCGGTGCCGTCCTCGTCCAGTATGGGGAGACCGTCGTTCTGGTCGCGGCCCAAAACGGCCCCGGCCGTCCGGGCATCGACTTCTTTCCCCTGACCGTCGATTACCGCGAGCGAACCGCCGCGGCAGGCAAGTTCCCCGGCGGCTTCCTGAAGCGCGAAGGCCGACCCACGACGCGCGAAATCCTCACGGCCCGCCTCACCGACCGCCCCATTCGCCCGCTGTTTCCCGACGGCTACGTCGAGGAAGTGCAGATCATGTCGAACGTGATGGCGTTCGACCACGTGAACGATCCGGACGTGCTGTCCATCATCGGGGCCAGCGCCGCGCTGTCGCTCGCACCGGTTCCGTTCCAGGGACCGATTGCCGCCGTTCGCGTGGGAATGGTCGGGGACGACTTCCGGCTGATGCCCACGGCCGAGGAGATGGAAACCACAACGCTGGACCTGATTGTCGCCGGCAGCAGGACGTCCGTCCTGATGATCGAGGGCTTCGGGCAGCAGATTCCGGAACCGGTGATGGCCGATGCCATCATGTTTGCGCACCGGGCCATCGTCACGCTGTGCGAAATGCAGGAAGAGCTGGTGCAGAGGTCGGGCAAGTCCCCCCTGCCTCCGCATGAACCGGCGTCGAATCCGTTCACCGCGGTCCTGCGGGAGCTGGCCTACGACAAGCTGCGGGCGGCCAAGCAGTCGCCGGTGAAGAAGGAACGCAGCACTGCCACCAAGGAAATCAAGGCGGTGCTCGCCGTCGACCTGTTCCCGGAGGGGGCGGAAACGACCCCGGATGGCGGGACCAAAGCCCAGTTCGATGCCGCCTTCTACGAACTGGAAAACCGGGTTGTTCGCGATTTGTTGCTGGAAGGCAAGCGGCTCGACGGCCGGGCCATCGGCGACCTGCGCAACGTGACCTGCGAGGTCGGCGTGCTCCCGCGGGTGCACGGTTCGGCCTTGTTCACCCGCGGCGAAACGCAGTCGCTGGCCACCGTGGTCCTGGGGACCGTTCGGGACGCCCAGCGGGTGGATGGCCTGTACGACGAGTATTCCAAGCGGTTCATGCTCGACTACAACTTCCCCCCGTACTCGGTGGGGGAATGCAAGCCGATCCGCGGCCCCGGCCGCCGGGAGATCGGGCACGGAGCTCTCGCCGAGCGCTCGGTGCAATGGGTGCTCCCCTCGGAGGAGAAGTTCCCGTACACCATCCGGGTGATTTCGGACATCACCGAATCGAACGGCAGCAGCTCGATGGCCTCGGTCTGCAGCGCCACGCTGTCGCTGATGGATGCCGGCGTCCCGATCACCCAGCCCGTCGCCGGCATTTCGATCGGTCTGGTCAAGGAGCCCGACCGGTTCACGCTGCTGACCGACATCATGGGGGACGAGGATCACTTCGGCGACATGGACTTCAAGGTGGCCGGCACGCAAAAGGGGATTACCGGCATTCAGCTCGACCTGAAGATCGCCGGCATCAACGAGGAGATCATCCGGGCCACGCTCGAACAGGCCAAGATCGCCCGAATTGAGCTGCTGAAGCGGATGCTGACCGCCATCCGCCGGCCCCGCAGCGACATCTCCCCCACCGCCCCGCGGCTGCTGCGGACCAAGATCGATCCCTCCAAAATCGGCCTGCTCATCGGCCCCGGTGGCAAAAACATCCGGGCGATTCAGGAAGAGACGGGCACGACGATCGACATCGAGGACGACGGCACGGTCGTGATCTCCTGCCCCAACAGCGTCGGCGCCCAGGATGCCCTGGCCCGCGTGGAGGCCATGACCGAGGAGATCAAGGTCGGCCGGATCTACAACGGCACCGTCAGCTCGATCAAGGACTTCGGCGTGTTCGTGGAGATTGCGCCAGGCAAGGACGGCCTGTGTCACATCAGCGAGCTGGCCGAGGGCTTCGTCAAGCACGTCGATGAGGTCTGCAAGCTGGGGGACAAGATTCCGGTGAAGGTCATCAACATCGACGACCAGAACCGGGTCAAGCTCTCCCGCCGGGCGGCTTTGGCCGAGTTGAACGAAACCCAGGGAGGCGGTCCGGCCCCGCGGGAGTAGCGAGTCCTGTTCCCCCAGGGAGTCGCGACCGTCAGGCAGCGATTTCCGACGATCGGTCGAGTCCGCTCCCTGACGGTCGCGGCTCCTTAGAGTTGCGCTGGGATGTCAATCTCCACTGTTGACGCTGCCGCACCGGCCGATCGCTGGAAGAGCCAGTACGAGGAGATCGCCTCGCTTGCCGGGGGGTTGGCGCACGAAATCCGCAATCCGCTGTCGACGATCCGGTTGAACCTGGAGCTGATCGCCGAAGACCTCACGGAAGGGGATTCCCCCCGCGACCAGCGGTTGCGGCGCAAGGTCGAGACGGTTCAGCGAGAATGCCGGCATCTGGAGCACGTGCTCGAGGCCTTCCTGGAGTTTGCCAGAGCCCATGCCCTACGGACGACCCGTGGTTCGCTCAACGAGGTCGTCCGCAAGTTTCTCGACTTCTTCCAGCCGCAGGCGGCTGAGCACGGGGTGGAGATCAGTCCGCATCTGGCGGGACATCTGCCCGACGTCGACCTCGACCCCCGGATGTTTCAACAGGTGCTGGAAAACCTGTCCCGCAATGCGCTGCAGGCGATGCCCGACGGCGGCCGGCTGGAGTTCCTGACATCCGAGCGGGACGGTCGCGTGCTGCTGGAAATCATCGACAACGGCTGTGGCATGGACCAGTCCACCCAGGAGCGGATGTTCGACACGTTCTTTTCCACAAAGCCCGGTGGCAGCGGCCTCGGCCTGCCAACCGTCCGCCGGATCATCGAGGCGCACGGCGGGGAAATCACGTGTGAGAGCGCCGTCGGCAAGGGGACGCGCTTCCGAATCGTGCTCCCCTGCGCCCACACGCCCGCCTAGCCGTCAGCCGGCCTCTGAAGTCCGCGAGTCCGGGGGGTTGCGGGGGAACGCCGTCCCGTGCAATCACGCGGAGACGCGGTTACACTCGGCAGAATCGAACCCAGCGATTGTCGGAATTCCCACGCGCATGACGGCTCACGACGGCGATCCCGGCGACCTGTCCCACATCAAGATCCACGTCCTGATCGTGGACGACGACGAACCGCACGCGCAGGCCGTCGCGGAAAGCCTGGAGCGCGTCGGCTACGAATGCACGGTCGCACCGTCCGGCACGCGGGCGGCCCAGCTCATCGAATCCCGCAACTTCGACGTCGTCGTCACCGACCTGATGATGGACGACATCGACGGCCTGGAAATCCTTCGCCGCACCAAGGAGGAGCTTCCCGATGCCGAGGTGATCCTGCTGACCGGCCATGCATCCGTAAAGCTGGCGCTGGCGGCCGGCCAGCAGGGGGCGCATAACCTGCTCACCAAGCCGGTGGACATCAAGGAACTGCGGCTTGCGGTCGACAAGGCCGCCACGCGGGTCCGGCTGCTGCGCCGCAATCTGGAGCTGTCCCGCCGGCTGGACGAGAAGTTCGGCTTTGAAGGGGTGATCGGCAACAGCCCCGCGATGCAGAAGGTGATCGAAAAACTCCGCAATGTCGCCCCGACCGACAGCACGGTGCTGATTCAGGGGGAGAGCGGCACGGGGAAGGAAATCGTCGCCCGCGCGCTGCATCAGAACAGCGAGCGGAAGAGCAAGCCCTTCGTGCCGCTCAACGTCGCCGCCCTTCCCGAAAGCACCCTGGAGAGCGAACTGTTCGGCCATGAGGCCGGAGCCTTCACGGGGGCGGCGACCCGGCGGATTGGAAAGTTCGAATACGCCAACGGCGGGACGTTGTTCCTGGATGAAGTGGGGGAGATGCCCTTGCCCACGCAGGTCAAGCTGCTTCGCGTGCTGGAGGACCGCAAGATCACGCGGCTGGGGTCAAACGATGAGATCGACATCAATGTCCGGCTGGTCGCGGCGACGAATGCCGATCTGCAGGAACTGGTGCAGGCGGGAAAGTTCCGCAAGGATCTCTATTACCGAATTTCGGTGGTGACGATTTTCCTCCCGCCGCTGACGGAGCGGCGCGGCGATATTCCCCTGCTGATCGAGCACTTCCTGAAGCAGATGTCCGGCCGCCGCAATCGGCCCTTGCCGACCGTGTCGAAGCCGGTGCAGCAGGCGCTGATGGCCTACCGCTGGCCGGGGAACATTCGCGAATTGCGGAACGTGGTCGAAAGCATGGTTGTGCAGGACACCGACGGCCGGATCGACCTCGACGACTTGCCGCCGGAGATCGCCCCGCTGGGCGCGACGGCCGACGAAGCGGCTGTGGATGTCGCCTCGAACGGAGCCGACAGCCTGCTTGGCCGCCCCTTGACCGACGTCGAAAAGTATTACATCGAGCGGGCTCTGGAACTCACCGGAGGACGCCGGGACGAAGCGGCGAAGATGCTCGGCATCGGCGAACGAACGCTGTACCGCAAGATCAAGGAATTCGACCTCAAGGGCTGAACCCCCGCCGCCGTAAGGGTGTCGGTGACACGTCGTCTCAGCCCCCCGTCAGTGACGGGGGGCTAAGGCGATGGTGGCTCGATTCCACTCGTGAATCCAAGGCAACGGATCATTGTGAGCGATCCCTGCGACCTGTTCACTGCCGAAGACGTCGCCCGCTTCGCGCGCGACGGCTATCTCATCGCACCGGGCTTGGCGGATGCCGACACCCTGGAGGAGATGCGGCGGATCACCGCCGAGGGGTTGGCGCGGCACTTGCCGCCCATCGAGTACGAGGCGGATCTGCATTACCCGGGTGCGCCGGAATCCCGGGCCGCCGCCGGGGGGCAGACGGCCCGACGGCTCAAGCAGGCGATGACCCGTGGGCCGGTGTTTCTGGAGTGGATCATGCACCCGGAAGTGCTCGGTCGCCTGCAGCAGCTTCTGGGGCCGCAGGTGGTCTGTCCCCTGGCGCACCACAACTGCATCATGACCAAGCAGCCGGAGTTCAGCAGCGACACCGGCTGGCATCAGGACATCCGCTACTGGTCGTTTCCCAAGCCGGAACTGGTCAGCGCCTGGATCGCGCTCGGCGAGGAACACCCCGAGAACGGCGGGCTGCTGGTCATTCCGGGTTCGCACCGGCTGGTTTATCAGCCGCGGCAGTTTGACGCCGAGAAGTTCTTCCGCGCGGATTTGCCGGAGAATGCGGCGCTCATTGCGTCCCGGGCGCCGGTGCTGCTGCATCCCGGCGATGTGCTGTTCTTCCATTGTTTGACGCTGCACGCGGCCTCGCGAAATCGGACTGAGGATCCGAAGCTGTCGGTGGTGTTCACGTTCCGGGGAGGGGACAATACACCGGTGCCGGGGTCGCGATCGGCCGCGTCGCCCGAACTGGTGCTCACGCCCGGAGCGTAAACGCGGATGGATGGCGAACTGCTGGCGATGTTGCTGGAGGCCTGGCGCGAGGGACGTCTGCCGCTCGACGAGCTGCAGCAGCGGCTCGCCAAGCATTTCTCCCCGACCACCGTCGCTGATGACGTCCTGGTCGATCTCGACCGCGCCCGCCGCTGCGGCGTCCCGGAGGTGGTCTACGGCGTCGGCAAGACGCTGGAGCAGCTCCGGCACACGGTCCGCGCGCAGCAGGCGGCAGGGCAGCCGTCGCTCATCACTCGTTGCCATGAAGAACATGCGGCCGCTTTGCGAAACGAGTTTCCGCAGGCGTGGCACAACCCGATCGCCCGCACCGTGCGGATCGGCGCGCTGCGGCCGGTGGGGACGCCAACCATCGGCATCGTCACCGCCGGCTCGACGGACCGTCCTGTCGCCGAGGAGGCCGTCGAAACGGCGACCTGGATGGGCTGCCAGGTCCGCATCCTGCAGGATGTCGGCGTCGCCGGTCCGTGGCGGCTGATCGAACGCCGGCAGGAACTGACCGGCCTGGACGCCGTGGTGGTGGTGGCCGGGATGGAAGGCGCGCTGCCGTCGGTGGTCGCCGGCTGGGTGCGCTGTCCGGTGATTGCCGTGCCGACCAGCGTGGGCTACGGGGCCAACCTCGGCGGCTTCGCGGCGCTCTTGAGCATGCTCAACAGTTGTGCGGCCCACGTCGCCGTGGTGAACATCGACGCGGGCTTCCGCGGCGGATTTCTGGCGGCCCTCATCGCCCGGCAAACATCCGCCGGCGGCACCGAGGCCAGTTCGCCATGACCCCGCCCCCCACCATCGAGCGGATCACCACGCTCCCCGATCTGCCGCCGCGGCCGGTGGACGCCCACAAGGGGACGTTCGGCAAGGCGGTGATCGTCGCCGGCAGCCGCGGCATGTCCGGTGCGGCGTGCCTCGCCGGGCAGGGGGCGCTCCGCGGCGGGGCAGGACTGGTGTTTGTTGCGAGTCCCAGCGGCATCACGCCGATCATCGCCGGCTACGAGCCGTCCTATCTCACCGTGCCGCTCGACGAAGACCTGCACGGCCGGATTGCGCTGTCGGCTCTGTCGGACGTCATCGACCGGCTCAACGACGCCACGGCCGGGGCGATCGGTCCGGGACTGGGCCGTTCGGCCGACCTCGACGAGCTGGTCCATTCCGTGTACCGCACGGTGGAACGGCCGCTGGTCATCGACGCCGACGGCCTGAATGCCTTGGTCGCCCGGCCGGACGTGCTGTCCGCCGGAGAGGCTGCCGGACCGCGGGTGCTGACGCCGCATCCGGGAGAGTTCGCCCGGCTGACCGGCCAGACCACGGCCGAGGTGCAGTCGCATCGGGAGGACGCCGCGGTCGAATTCGCCGCCCGCACCGGGACCGTGGTGGTGCTGAAAGGCTCGCCGACGGTCATCACCGACGGCCTG
>Ga0073934_10009847_pt1 | contig 12075 bp, 6 predicted proteins | sample LarsenN4metaG_FD_76834 | JGI IMG/M metagenome (GOLD analysis project Ga0073934, IMG submission 76834) | Hot spring sediment bacterial and archeal communities from British Columbia, Canada, to study Microbial Dark Matter (Phase II) - Larsen... ... | reverse complement strand
GCTCGCGAGGATGGCGGACGTTCTCGGCCGAGACGCTGACGCGCAGGCTTACCGGCAACTCGCCGCGCAGATCAAGGAAGCCTTCCATCGCGAGTTCTTTGACAGGAAAACCGCCAACTACGCGAACGGCTCGCAGACGGCGAATGCCATGGCCCTGTACTTCGACCTCATCCCGGAGGAGAAACGTGAACATACCACCGTGCGCGGCGCGGTCCAGTTCAACCTGATGAAGAATCTCGTTTACGAACACGATTCTCACATCATGACGGGATTCATCGGCGCCAGGATCCTCCTCCCCACATTGACCAGGATCGGCCGCACTGACCTCGCCTACGACGTGGCCACCCAGACCACCTACCCCGGGTGGGGCTACATGATCGCGAATGGGGCCACCACGCTCTGGGAACTCTGGCAGAACAAGGTCGGCCCCTCGATGAACTCGCATAACCATCCCATGCTCGGAAGCATCGGGTCGTGGTTCTACCAGGCGCTCGGCGGAATCAACCCCGATCCGCGCGTCCCGGGCTATCGCCGCATCTTGATTCGCCCCCAGATCGTGCGTGACCTGGCCTCGGTGAGCGCCACGGTGGAAACGGTGCGCGGCCCCGTCACCTCCGCGTGGACGCACACGCCCGGCGCCGTCACGCTCGAAGTTACCCTCCCCGTCAACAGCGAAGCTCAGGTCGTCATCCCCAAAGACGACGAGATGGGTGACGTCGTCGTGCGGGAAGGTGATCGCATCGTCTGGGAGAACGGCAAGTTTGTGCCCGGCACTCCGGGCGTGAACGCAGCCGTGGAGGGCGCCGAGGGCGTCTCCTTCCTGCCCCCCACGAAGGAGGCCATCAGCTTCGAGGTCGGCTCCGGCCATTACTCCTTCAGGCTGACGGAGCATTAATCCCATCGGCGGGGATCGCCAGACGCTGCGCGTAGCACGGCCATCTTGGCCGTGTTGAGCCACGGGCGAGACGCCCGTGCTACGGAACGTGCTCCCTCCCTCAGGCGGGACACCCCTCATGATGACGCCCACCGTGGGCTTCTCGCGGCATCCCTTCACCCGAGAATCCCAACGCGGATGTAGAATGATGAAGGTGACCGATGGCGGGGGAATCGTTGGCGGCTGATCGCCTTGCCGAAAGAATCCGTTGCCAAGCCGGGCGCGCGCCAAGCGTCACGGCCCGCGGGTGTCGCAAGGTCTTTGCAGCGAGCGTCGCCCTCGCCCTGATGCTTGCAACACTCCTCTTCCCTCGAACCATTCCTGGTCAGGGGGCAAGAAAACCCTCGGACTTGCGTTTCAATCAAGGGGTGCAGTTCCTCAAGCAGGGGAACTGGAAGGCGGCGGCTGGTGAGTTCCAGGAAGTGATCAAGGCCGCACCCCGACGCGCGGATGCCTACAACAAGCTGGGCGTGGCCCTCTGGAGGCTGGGCGATCGCCAGGGTTCGCTCGCGGCCCTGCGCCGCGCGATCGATCTCGCCCCGGCCAATCCGGAAGCGCATTACAACCTGGCGCTCACGCTAAGCGATTCCGGTGACCCGCGCGCAGCTGTGGCCGAACTGAACGAAGCACTGCGATTGAAGCCCGGTTATGAAGCGGCGCACCTGATGCGGGGGCTCATCTGGCAACAGGCTGGCGAAATCGAGAAAGCGATTTCGGAATACGAAGCCGTGCTGAAGGTGAACCCGAAATCGCTCGAGGCTTACAACTGGCTGGGGGTGGCCTATCAGCAAGGCAACCAGCCACAGAAGGCTCTCGAGGCCTTTGAGAAAGCCCTGGCGCTGGCGCCCAGAAGCGTTCGCGCCATCAACAATCTGGCCGGCGTTCTGCTTCGGACGGGCGCGAATGAAAGGGCGGTGCAATTGCTTCGGCGCGCCTTGCGGCTCCGCCCCCGCGATCCCCAACTCAACATGAACATGGGAATGGCGCTACGCGCGGCGGGCGATCAGGAGGGCGCACTGCGCCATTTGCAGCAGGTGGTCGCCCAGCAGCCGGCCAATGCCGAGGCGCATTACTACATCGGCGACATCTTGAGGCAGCAAGGCGATGCCGAGGGTGCGACGCGGGCGGTGGAGACTGCGCTTTTGATCCGGCCCGATATGCAGGAGGGGTATTACACGCTGAGTTCGCTGCTCAAGCAGCTGGCGGGCTTGCGCCGCTCCACGGCCGCCGCTCCCGCCCCGCATGCGGGCGCCGCGGCACAATTCCAGCAGGCGGTGGATTTGCTCTCGAAGGGCGATGTGGGGCGGGCGAAGGACAAGCTCCGTCTGGCCCTGCAATACGACCCCAGGTACGCCGAGGCACATAACCTGCTCGGGTTTCTCCTTGGCCAGGCAGACGACCTGGAAGGCGCGCTGCGCCACCTGAGCGAAGCCGTCCGGCTTAACCCGCAATTCGCTGAGGCCCACTTCAACTTGGGGGCCGCGCTCTGGTTCAGCGGGCAGAGGGCCAGGGGGCTTAGCGAACTGGACGAGGCCATCCGACTTGACCCCACTCTGTTGCAAGCCTACATTCTCTCCAGCGTGGCGCGGAGGGAGACCGGCGACCTTAAGCGCGCCCTTACCTTGACCCAGCGCGCCATAGCCCTGAGCCCCGGCTTGTTCACGGCGTACATCGATCAGGGGATCGTTCTTATGAAAATGAACCGGCTGCGAGACGCGCTGATCCAATTCGATCTAGGTCTCGATCTTGATCCCCAGGCAGCGGCTGGTCCGGCGGACGTGGACGAGGCGATTCGCGAGCTCCGCCGGGCGCTCCAGAAGGAGCCGGGCGTCGCGCCCGCCCACAACATTTTGGGACGCCTGATGGGCCGCCAAGGGATCGACGCGAAGGAGGTCGAGGCGGAGTTTCAGGCGGCCCTGCGGCTTCAACCGGATTTTCCGGAAGCGCACAACAACCTGGGTCTGGTGCTGCTCCAGCGGGGCGAGATACACGCGGCCGTGGCCGAGTTTCGCGAGGCCGTCCGCCTCTGGCCGGAATACGCCGATGGGCATTTGAATCTTGGTGGCGCCCTGGTCTCCGTGGACCTTGACGAAGCGATTCGGGAGTTGCAGAAAGCTGTGGAACTCCGGCCTGACCACACGCAGTCCCACTACAATCTCGCCCTCGCCTACGGGGTCAAGTATGACGTCGATCGAGAAATCGAGCAGTTGAACAAACTCCTCGAGCTCGATCCGCAACACGCTAGCGCTCACTACTCCCTAGGTCGGGCCATGCTCAAAAAGGGTTCGGTCGAGGATGCCATCCGCCACCTGCGCGAAGCCGTCAGACTCAACCCCCAATACGGCGAGGCGCACTACCAGTTGGGGCTGGCGCTCCGCCGCGACGGGAAGCGGGAAGAAGCGGAAGAGGAAATCAAACTCTCCCGGGAGTTGATCCAGAGTGCGGAACGCAGAGAATTGGCGAGCAACAAATACGCGCAGGCTGAGCGGGAGTTAAGTCAGGGCGAAACTGAGCAGGCGATTCTTCACTTCGACGAAGTCGTCCGTATCCAACCTGACTCGGGAAGAGGCTACGAGGGTCTGGGGCGGGCTCTGATGAGAAAAGGAGAGCTGGATGAGGCCCTCGAAAAGTTTAGGCAGGCCTTCGAGCTCGACCCGAACGACTTCGGGACGTGCTACAACCTCGGCGTGGCGTTGCTCCGGAAGAATGCGGCCATGGACGCAATCCCTTTGTTCCGCCGGGCGATCCGCTTGCGGCCTTCTTCCGCGGAAGCGCACCATCATCTTGGGCAGGCGCTCGCCGCCCAGGGCGAAACGAGTGCTGCCGTGGCAGCCTTCGAAAAAGCCCTGGAACTCAATCCCGAGGATTCCGTCGTCCGTGAGAATCTCGATGAGGCGCTCAAGCGTCTGGGTAAAGCAGGGGCGCCCAAGGGGCAATAGAACTGCACGTCTTGGGCGTTCAATAGAAGTAGCCGGGGGTTATGGTTTCTCAAGATTGGAGTTGTAGTAGAGCGCGACCGAAAGGGGTCGGCCAGGCAGCGCGGCAGGCGCAAAAGGACGCAGCCCACGGCTTGAGGGGTGGGGGGAGGGAGGTCTGAAAGAAAGTGATCCGGCAAGCCCCGGAGGCGCGAACGACCAACCTGCGGCGTAGCGGCTGCCGCACAACGGATTGCCTGCGCCCCTGCCGGGGCTGGCTTTCAAGACCATCACCGGTTCGTACGGCTCAGGCCGTGGGCCAGATTCTTCCCCTCCTGCCGGGGCGGTGTTCGGTGGGTCTCGACCACGGCTACCCACATCCTTCCTCTCCGGGGAACGCCGGCCATTGGTCTCGCACTCTGACCCTGCTTTGTTGCCTTGTGGTTTCGGGATCCGGGAGCTATCTCCACGCCCGAGCGGTCGGGGCACAATCTCCTTCGCCCTCGCCACCCTCAGGCAAGGCCACAGCGACCCGTTCCGAATCAGCCGACGACGCGGAAAAACTCCGGGCGTTCGAACGGATGATTGCGCAAAACCGTTTCGCCGAGCTTGAGCCTCTTCTGCAGGAGTACGTGGGGGAGCATCCGGGCTCATGGCAGGGCTACTATCAGCTCGGGTACGTGTATTTCCGGATGCACAAGATCAGCGCGTCGGTCGAGGCCTTGGCCAAGTCTCTGCAGCTCAACCTCAAAAACGCGGAGGCGCACAAGATTCTGGGGCTCAACTTGACGATTGTCTCCAAGTACGACGAGGCTCAGCTCGAACTCGAGGAGGCGGCGCGCCTCAAGCCCGACTCTGCGGAGATCCGCTACTTCCTCGGGAGGATCTATTACGTGAGGAATGTTTTCCCCCTGGCCAAGCGTGAGTTCGAAGAGGCCATCCGACTGAAACCTGACTTCATGAAAGCCCACGACAACCTTGGCCTGACGCTCGAGGCGCTGATGGATGACGAAGGGGCGATGGCCCACTACCAAAAGGCTATCGCGCTCAACGAGAAGCAGAAGGCTCCATCTGAATGGCCGTACATCAACGTGAGCGCCTTCTACAATCGCAAGAACCAGCCGGACCTCGCCCTCGCCTACAGCCAGAAAGCCATTGCCGTCAACCCGCGGTCAGATGCGGCGCACTTCGAGGCGGCCAAAGCCCATGCCACGCGGAAAGAGTACGAGCAAGCCGCCAAGTCCCTGGAAGAGGCGGTGAAGTTCAATCCGGGTTCGACCAAGTATCGCTACATGCTGAGCAACACTTACCGGAAGCTGGGGAGGATTGAGGAGAGCCGGAGAGAGATGGAGGTCTTCCGGAAATTGCAGTCGGAGGAGCTGGAATTGTTTCATCGTGCTTCCCGAAAACGCATGGGTGGCGTGCCCGCCCGACCCGAGAACGAGGCGCACAGACCCCCTGAGGACCCGGCATACAAAAACAATTAGCAGCTCCGAGAGAGTGTCCACGACAACATGGGGATAGCGGTCGGCAGACGCGGAATGGTCGCTCCCACGGAGCAGGACCCCATGTGGTCGAAAGGGACCATCTTCTTGCACGGCTCCATTCGAGATCCCGAGATGCGTCACCGACTAAAACGGACCGCCCTTATCTGGCTCGCGGTGATCGTTGGCGGGTGCGTGTTCGCCGCAAAGTCGGCGCAGCGCGACGCGCGCCGGGCTGCGACGCCCGCGCCAGCTCGCCCTGCCGCGAAAGGAATCACCGCCGGGACCCGATTCGTGAATGTGGCGAAGCCGGCAGGTCTGGCCGAAGCCATCATTGTGGGTGGCGGCGTCACCAGCAAGAAGTATCTGATCGAAGAGATGGGAGGCGGGGCCGCCTTTTTCGATTTTGACAACGACGAATGGCCCGACCTGGTCCTCGTTAACAGCACCCGGGAGGAAGGGTTTCCGGAAGGCAGAGAGCCCAGCAACTTCCTCTTCAAGAACAATCGCGACGGAACATTCACCGACGTCACGGAACGGTCGGGCCTCGGGCGCTCGGGCTGGGGGCAAGGCGTCTGCGTTGGGGACTACGACAACGACGGGCTAGAGGATCTCTACGTGACCTACTGGGGCGATAACGTTCTCTATCACAATGACGGTGAAGGAAGATTCAGCGATGTGACGCGCCGCGCGGGCCTGCCCTCGACCCAGGGCCGATGGTCCACCGGCTGTTCGTTCTTCGATTACGACCGCGACGGCAAACTCGACCTGTTCGTCGCCAACTATGTGACCTTCGATTTTCGGAAGGCGCCCCTGCCCGGTGACAACTACTTCTGCACGTATATGAGCATTCCCGTCGCCTGCGGCCCGGAGGGTTTGGCCGGAGGAACCAACATCCTCTACCACAACCGCGGTGACGGAACATTTGAGGACGTGAGCGAGACGTCCGGCATCGCCCATCCCCGCGGCCCCTCGGCCATGACGATCAGCGTCACGGGCCGCACTTGGCGGCGGATCGGCGCCTACGGATTTCAATCCCTGGCCGCGGATTTCGACAATGACGGCTGGCCGGACGTCTTCGTCTCCTGCGACACCGCCCCGAGCCTCCTCTATCACAACAACCGGGATGGCACCTTTACCGAGGTGGGCGTGCCGGCGGGCTGCGCCCTAAGCGGTGAAGGTGTGGCCCTGGGCGGTATGGGAGCGGCCACGGCCGATTACAACGGTGACGGCTGGCTGGATATCGCGCGGGCGAACTTTGCCGGAGACCCCACCACCCTTTATCGCAATAATGGCGACGGAAGTTTCTACGACGCCTCGAATGCGGCGGGCCTGGGCGTGAACACCAAGTACGTCGGCATGGGCGTGGGATTCTTCGATGCGGACAACGACGGTTGGAAGGATCTCTTCGTCGCCAACGGGCACGTCTATCCTGAGGCTGACCGCATTCCGGGCATCGTTGGCTTCAAGCAGCAGAACCTGCTTTACCGCAATCTGGGCACCGAACGCTTCGCCGACGTCTCCGCGACGGCCGGCCCCGGCCTGCAAATCGTCGAATCCAGTCACGGGAGCGCCGCGGCCGATTATGACAACGACGGAGACGTGGACACCCTGGTGACGAACAATAACGCGGCCTCCAATCTGCTCCAGAACCAGGGGGGGAACAAGAAGAACTGGCTCGTCGTCAAACTGATTGGGACTCGCTCCAACCGCAGCGCCATCGGGGCGCGCGTCCGCGTGGTGACCGGAGCCCATGCGCAGATGGAAGAAGTGACGAGCGGCGCGAGCTTCCTCTCGCACAACGACTTTCGTCTGCACTTTGGCCTGGGCGCGGCGAAGGCGGCGGACGTGCTGGAAGTCATATGGCCCTCCGGGATGAGAGAGTCCTTCCCCAACGTGCCGGCCAATCAGTTCCTGCTTATCCGCGAAGGGTCAGGCACTCTGGAGCGGCGCGTGCTCAGGCCGCCGCGAAACGCGTCGAGGTGATTCCCTCGCCGTGGCCATCCCGTCAGACTATGCTATGATGCCGCCGCAGGAGGGCGCCCGCGCCCTTCACCCATTGTCATGACGCGGCCCACCTTCTCAACCCTTGCCGAGCTGTTCATCAACTCGGTGGAAGCGTATCGCAAGCCGGACGCGTTTCTGGTCAAGTCCGGCGCGCCCTATCAACCAGTTTCCTCGCAGGACGCTCTGCGGCAAGCCGCGGCGCTCGCGGCGGGACTGGAACACATGGGCTTGGTGCGCGGCGACCGCCTGGCCCTCGTCTCCGAAAACCGCCTCGAGTGGGCCCTGACGGATTATGCAGCTCTCGGGCTCGGCGCCGTGGTCGTCCCCGTTTATCCTACGCTCCTCGAGCCCGACATCGAGTTCATCCTTGCCGACTCTGAATCCAAGGCCGTCGTGGTTTCCACCAACACTCAGCTCCAGAAGGTCCTGAGTGTTCGGCCGAAGCTCCCCAGTCTGAAGTTGATCCTGAGCATGGACCCGCTGGGCTCTTCGCTTGTCGGAGCGTACGACTGGCATCGGGTCGTCCGCGAGGAGCTGAGCCCGCCCGCCGATCCCGTGCCCGCTTTCCAAGAGAATGCCCGGCGCGCGCGTCCGGAGGATGTGGCGACGATCCTCTACACCTCGGGCACGGTCGGCGAGCCCAAGGGCGTCATCCTGACTCACAGCAACATCGTCTCCAACGTGCGAGCTTGTGAGCCGAGGTTTTCGCTGGGCACTCAGGATGTGGGCTTTTCCTTCCTCCCCCTGAGCCATATCTTCGAGCGGATGCTCGACTACTTTTACTTCTCGCGCGGGGTCTCCGTCGCTTACCCGGAGACCATGGAAGCCATGCCGCAAGACCTGCTCCAAGTGCGGCCGACGATTATGGCTGTGGTGCCGCGCGTGCTCGAGCGCATCAAGGACCGTGTCATGGAAGCCGTCTCCCAGGCGGCGCCGGCGCGGCAGAAGCTTTTCTGGTGGGCCCACGATGTCGCCCGGCAGTACTTCCCGTTCAAGATCGAGAACCGTGAGCCGCCATTCTCGCTTCGGCTCAAGCATGCGGTTGCCGACAAGCTCATCTGCGCGAAGGTCCGCGCGCGCATGGGCGGCCGCATTCGATATTTGATCTCGGGCGCCGCACCGCTCTCGCGCGACCTCGCCGAGTTCTTCCACGGCATGGGTCTGCCCGTCTATGAGGGCTACGGGTTGACGGAAACTTCGCCGGTCATCGCCGTCAACTATCCGGGTCATATCAAGCTGGGAACCGTAGGGACGGTCATCTCCGGCGTGGAAGTCAAGCTAGGCGAGGAATACGTGGACGAGGAGGGCCACGCCGGCCGCGAGATCCTGGTGCGCGGGCCGAACGTGACGCCGGGCTATTACCACGCCGAGGCGATGAACCGAGAGGCTTTTGTCGAGGGCTGGTTTCGTACGGGGGATCTCGGCGCGCTCGACGCCGACGGCTACCTCAGCATCACCGGAAGAAAGAAACACCTCTTCAAGACCTCGGGCGGAAAATACGTTTCACCCGATAAGATCGAAAATCTCTTCCAGGGCCACCCCTACGTCATGCAGATTCTCGTCATCGGCAACGCGCGGCGTTTCGTCAGTGCGCTCATTGTTCCCCACTACTCGCGCCTTGAAGCTCACGCGCGCAGCCTGGGGATTGCCTTCGAGACGCGCCAGGAACTGCTCGGGCACCCGCGGATTCATGCTCTCATGGAAGAGCAGATCGAGGCGGCCACCCGCTGGCTGGCGCCGCACGAGAAGGTCCGCCAGTTCACGTTGCTGCCGCGCGAATTCACCATCGATACGGGCGAGCTGACCCCCACCCACAAAATCAAACGGCGGGTGGTCGAAGAGCGTTACCGCGACACCATCGAGGAGATGTACCGCCGGCCGCCGAAGAACTGGACCCCCCAGCCGCCCGCAAAGAGCATCCCCCGATCAAGGTAGTTCCTTGATGCGGATGTTGCGGAACTCCACGTACTCATTGTGACCGAGGAAACCGATGTGGCCCGATGTGCGCCGGAGGCCGGGATGCTTCTTGAGAACCTCGGGATCCTTCACCGAATCGAGATCCGCGTCAAGGATCACCGTGCCGTTCACGGTCACCGTGATGCGTCGGCCTTCGGCGCGAATCTCTTCGCTGTTCCACTCGCCGGGTCCCTTCACGAAACCGCGCTTGGCGGGAATCACGTCATAAATCGATCCGTGAAACTGCGCCGGCCGCAGGTCCTTGTACCTCGGATGCTCGTTATCGAGAATCTGGATTTCCATGCCCGCATACGCCGCGTCGCCTTCCAGCGGGGCGCGAATGCCCACGCCGTTATTCCCTCCGGGCTCCAGGCGGTACTCGAAACGAAAAATGAAGTTCGCGTATTCCTTCTCCGTGTAGAGATTTCCGCCGCCATCCTTCGGACAGACAATCATGCCGTCTTTGACAAGGTAGCCAGGCCCGTGCCCGCCCACCAGCGTCCAGCCCTTGAGCGTCTTGCCATCGAAAAGCTCGACGAACTCCGGCTCGACGGCGATCAAACCCGAGGTGACCCATAGCAGAATGGCAATCACAACTACTGTTCTCATTCTCATATCTCCGTCTCCCGCTTCATCATGACGAATCGGTATGAAATCACAATCCCGATCTCATTCCATCGCGGGGTAAATGTACATCCCTGACCAGCCCCTAGGCAATGGGTAACCACTTCCTGCCGACAACCCGCCAGGGGGGTTCTTTTCTCGTGAATTGAAATTCTTAGCTCGCGTCAATACAATGACGAGGAAAGGAAAAATCATGCCCAACGACGTCCTAAGGATCGCTGACAAGGAATTCCATTCGCGCCTGATTGCGGGCACGGGAAAATATCGCAGCTTTCAGGAGATGGCGCGCGCGCTCGAGGCTTCGGGCGCCGAGATGGTAACGGTGGCTGTGCGCCGCGTTAACCTCACCGACCGCTCGAAGGAGTCGATGCTCGACTATATCGACCGCAAGAGATACTTCATCCTGCCCAACACTGCGGGCTGCTACACCGCCGACGAAGCCATCCGCACGGCGCGACTGGCGCGCGAGGTCGGTCTCTCCAACTGGATCAAGCTGGAAGTGATCGGCGACGAGAAGACCTTGTTCCCGGACAACTTCGCACTGGTCGAAGCCACCAAGGTTTTGGTGAAGGAAGGCTTCGTCGTCCTGCCCTACACGAACGACGACTTGATTGCCGCGCGCCGCTTGATCGACGCCGGCGCGGCGGCCGTGATGCCGCTGGGGGCGCCCATCGGCTCCGGGCTCGGCATCCAGAATCCCGCCAACATCCGCATCCTGCGCGAGATGATTAGCGAGGTCCCCTTGATTGTGGACGCGGGGGTCGGCGTCGCCTCCGACGCCGCCATTGCTATGGAGCTGGGCGCGGACGCTGTGCTGATGAATACCGGCATCGCGCAGGCGCAGGACCCCGTCCTGATGGCCGAAGCTATGAAGCACGCCGTTCTCGCCGGTCGCCAGGCTTTCCTCGCCGGCCGCATCCCCAAGAAGTTGTACGCCACCGCCACCAGTCCCCTTGAAGGCGTGGTGCGGTAATTTGCTCAGTTTGTTGCCATACCTTCAAGTATTACCCTGCTCGGCTGCACCTCGCGCAGGATCGACGGCTGCGATGCGTCCTGTGCAACTTCCGGCCCGCGGGCGGCCTGCAAATTCAACCAGCTGCGCGGGCGGGTGTGGAAGTAGCGCGCCTGCCGCAATGCGCTATCCTGCGTAATGCCCGCCGCTCGTGGATGATTTCCGCAATGGACGTCGCCGGCACACGGTGGTCCAGCGCCGGCATGTTCATGCTCACACTTGACGGCAGGATGAAATCTTCAAACAGAAGTCGACCTGATAAGGAGAGGTTTGAGCTTGCGCAGTCTGCCCATTATTCTTCGTAGCTTTCTGACCGGATCGACTCAAGGGAGTCGGGATTCTGAACGGTCGAGAGATCGCCAATAGGCTCACCGAGGTAGGCGTCGCGGATGGCGCGGCGGACGATCTTGCCGCTTTGCGTTTTGGGAAGTTCCTTGACAACATGCACGGCGCGCGGGCGGAAGGGGGAACCGAGTAGTTTGGCCACATGACCCTTCAGTTGTCCGTTGAGTGCGGGCACTATTTCCCCGCCACCTTTCAGGACCACAAACGCCACGATTCTTTCGCCCGTCACTTCGTCGGGCACGCCGACCACGGCAGCTTCGGAAACCGCCGGATGCTCGAGGAGTGCCTGCTCGACTTCCGCCGGCCCAACCTTGCGGCCCGCGACGTTGAACGTCTCATCGGCGCGGCCGTGCAGGAACCAGCAACCGTCTTCATCCACGCTCGCCCAGTCGCCGTGATACCACACGCCCGGGAAGCGTGACCAGAAGGTTTCGATGTATCGCTCCGGAGCCTTCCACAGACCGCGCGTCATCGAGGGAGCCGGTTGGGTGCAAACCAAGTAGCCCTTCTTCCCGCGCACTGGGCGTCCATCTTCGTCAAAGACTTCGGTCGCCATGCCGGGCGCGGGTCCGCCGAGCGTGCACGGCTTAAGCGGTTGTAAGGGCAGCGGATACAGAAAACATCCGATGATTTCCGTGCCGCCCGATATATTGATGATGGGGCAGCGTCGCTGGCCGACGTTTTCAAAGAACCACATGTAAGACGTCTCGTCCCAGGGCTCGCCGGTCGAGCCGAGCAGGCGCAGCGAAGTAAGGTCGTGACGGCGTACGAGATCGTTGTTCTTCCGCATCAGCAGGC
>Ga0073934_10009845_pt1 | contig 12079 bp, 14 predicted proteins | sample LarsenN4metaG_FD_76834 | JGI IMG/M metagenome (GOLD analysis project Ga0073934, IMG submission 76834) | Hot spring sediment bacterial and archeal communities from British Columbia, Canada, to study Microbial Dark Matter (Phase II) - Larsen... ... | reverse complement strand
TACAGGAGAAGGCGCACCTCTGCGGGCTCGTCCACGACATCGGGAAGATCGGCCTCCCGCCCGGCCTCCTGGAGAAGCCGGGCACCCTCACCCTCGAAGAGCGCCGGCAGATGCAGGAGCACTCGGCGATCGGCGAGCGGATCCTCAGGCACGTGGACGAGTACTCGGAGATCGCGACCATCGTCCGCCACCACCACGAGCGGATCGACGGGCAGGGCTATCCCGACGGGCTGGCCGGCGACGACATCCCGCTCGTCTCGCGCATCATCGCCGTCGCCGACGCCTACAACGCGATGACCTCGAACCGCCCCTACCGCGACGCGATGCCCAGCCGCGTGGCCAGGCTCCGCCTCGCCCAGGCCGTCGGCAGCCAGTTCGACACGGCGGTCGTGGCCGCGTTCGAGGCCATCCTCGCGGGCGAGAGCGAGGAGTACCGCCTGGCGAAGCGCGAGGACTTCCGGGCCTTCGCGCAGAGCGCCTACGACGGCGCCGAGTCCGGCGAGCCGGTCGCCGACGTCGCCTGACGGGCGCGCTCCAGCGCGGCCTGGATCGTCAGCGCGACCCGGGAGCGAACGCCGAGCTTGTCGTAGATGTGGTGGGCGTGCACCTTGACCGTCGCCTCGCTGATGAACAGGGCCTTCGCGATCTGCCGGTTCGAGAGGCCCTGCGAGAGGAGCTCGAAGACCTCGCGCTCGCGCGGAGAGAGCCGGCTTCGTGGATCGTCGCCGGGCCCGATCGGGTGGCCCAGCGCCTCCGCCAGGTCCTCGTCGCCGGCCCCGCGGAGCAGGCGCTCGACGTGCTCACGGTGGCTCGGCAGCCGGAGCAGCAGGGCGAGCAGCTCGGGAACCGACCGGTAGGCGGCGACGAGCGGATCGGACACGCCGGTGCGTAGAACCGTGTCGACGAGCGCGGCGGCCCGCTCCCCCGCGTCCTCGTCGCGCCGCTTGAGGCAGACGATCGCTTCGGTCGCCGCCGCCAGCACCGCCGGCTCGGCGGCGGTGCGTCCCTCGCCAAGCCCCTCCAGCCGGAGCAGCGCTTCCTCGAGCCTCCCCGCCGCGGCGAGCGCGAGCGCGAGCGAGCCCACGACCTCGGCCTTCGCCACCGGCAGCGCGCGCTCGAGCGGCGGCGGCTCCAGGGCGAGCGCCTCCCGGCACCTCCCTCGCTGCGTCAGCGACCGCACGCGCACGGCGAAGCCGAACTGCTGCACGTGGGCATCTCGAGTCGCGCGGGCCGCACGCAGGGCCTCGCCCACCCGGCGATCGCACCGCTCCCACCTGCGCAGGCCGGCGTAGGCCATGGCCGCGCAGCAGAGCGCGTACGGGACGGCGAAGTCGAGCCGGTACCGGCCCGCGACGGCGCGCAGGCGCGCCGCGGAGGTCAGCGCCTCGCCGTAGCGCCCTTGGAGGGCGAGGGCGTTGGCGTAGATGCTCAGGAACGCGGACTGCACCAACGGGTCCCTGGCGACTGGAAGGAGCTCGGCCGCGCGGTCGGCGTCGGCGAGATCGAGCGGAGGGAACCGCAGCTGGTAGTTGACGTGCTCCGCCGCAGCTTGAACAACTTCACGAGGGTTCGCAACGCTCACTCCCTTGCGAAGCTCCGGAAGGTCGCCATGGGCCTCCGGCAGCATCAGCTCGATCTTGCACCGGAGCTGGCCCCAGCGGGCATCGCGACGCTCGTCGTCTGTCGCCGCCGTCTCTTCCGCCCGCCGGTAGAGCGCGAGCGCCTCCTCTTCCCGGGAGGCCAGGTGCGCGGCCCGGCCAGCCACGCTGAGCGCGCGAAAGGCGAGCTCCGTCCGCTCCGACTCGGCCACCGACACACCGAGCGTGCGCGCCTCCGCGTAGCGGCCGCTACGGAGGGCGATCTCGGCGCGGGCGAGCGCGAAGGCGGGTGACTCGACGCCCGAGTCGGCGGCGAGGCCGCACCAGGTCCTGAGGGTGGAGAGGCGAGCGGTCTCGAGCAGCTCGTCGAGCGCGGCGAGCAGGAGCGGCTCGAGCTCGGCGAGCGACTCGTTTCGGGCGACGAGCTCGAAGGCGGCGTCCCAGTCGCGACGCTCTCGGTAGTGGGCGAGGCAACGCCGCACCAGCTCGGAGAGCGGAAGCGCAAGCCGGGAGTCGGCGTCCTCGCCGAGGAAGGTCCGGGCCAGCGGGTGGAGCTCGAGGTGGGCTCCGCGCTCGACGAGGATGCCGACCTCGAGCGCGGCCGTACAGACGGCTTCGGCTCGCTCGGGGCCGAGCAGTGCGGCGGCCAGCTCGGCGTCGAGGACGGGGACGAGCGCGAGCGTCGCGAGGCCCGAGCGGACCTCCTCCCCCAGCGCGGCGAACACCTCTTCGGCGAAGAAGCCGTACAGCGAGCCGGAGAGGTCATCGTCCCTGTCATCCTCGGGCTCGTCCGCGGAGACGGAGGCGAGGCCGATGACGGCCGGCCATCCGTTCGCGAGCGCGACCAGGCCGGAGGCCGAGCGGCCGCTGCGGCCCGCGAGCAGCTCCGCTGCCTCGGTGCTGTCCATGGCCAGCGCGGTCTGGTTCAGCTCCAGCACCTCTCCGTAGAGGAGGTCGCGCATCGTCACCCACGACGGGCGCTGCCGGCTCGCGACGAGCAGCCGGACGGGCGCGGCTGCGACGAGCGAAGCGACGAGCCCTTCGGCACGAGCCTCGCGCGCAAGCTCCTGGTAGTCGTCGAGCACGAGCCAGGCCTCGCTCGGCCACCCGACCAGGCCCTCACCGATCAGCTCGGCCAGAACGTCGGCGTGCTCCGCGGCATTGGGAACCGCTCGCAGGTGCTCGCGCAAGAGCTCGTCGCAGCCTGGCACCACGGTCGCCGCGGCTCGGGCGAGACCGAGCGCGAGCGCCGCGACGTCGACGGAGGCGCGCCGGGCCCGGTACCAAGCGCCGGTTCGCCCGTCCCGACCGGTCCACTGCTCCGCCAGCGTCGTCTTCCCGTACCCGGCCGGAGCAACGAGCATCCGCACCTGGGCCGGAGACTCGTCCAAGAGCGCGTAGAGCCTCGGCCGCTCGATGATCCGGCGGCGGAGGATGCGACGGTCACGGGCGGTCGCCATCTCGTAACGCGGGTCACCTGAAATCTGGGGGCCCGACCCTACCACGGCGGAACTCCGGGGCGCCCGCGACCGCAGGTAGCAGGCGCCCCGAATCAGCGGAGGGGCGGAGGCCCGGGCGCCGGGCGGAACCCGGCGGTGAGGGGGTCTTCGCCGGTGAGGAGACGGAACGCGACCGGGATCTGACGGCGGCGCCGGACACCCAGCTTCTGCCGCAGGACGTCGCTGTGCGCCTTCGCCGTGCGGGGGGAGATCCCGAGCCGCGCGCCCACCTCGTCGTTCGAGCATCCTGCCGCGATCAAGGCGACGATCTCGCGCTGCCGCGGCGTGATCGGCGCCGTCCGTCTCTCCGTGGCCAGCTCGATCATGGCCGGCAACCTACTCCCTCGATCGAGGGATGGCCATTCGTCCGCAGGTGTATCCCGCGGTGTATTCGTCAGAGCAGAAGCGCCTGGAAGATGAGCATGGCGACGAACGCCCCCGAGCCCGTGAGCGCGACCGCCCGCCGCGAGGTCTGCGCCAACGCCTCGGGCAGCAGCTCGCGGAGGACCATCCAGACCATCGCCCCCGCCGCGAACCCGAGCGCGCCGGGAAGCACCCCGCGGAAGGTGTCCACGAAGACGAACGCGGGCACGGCGAGCAGCGGCTGGGGGAGGCTCGAGAACACGCTCCAGCCCGCCGCCGTGCGCACCGACGTTCCCCGCGGGACGAGCACGAGGCTGATCGCGAGCCCCTCGGGGATGTTGTGCACGGCGATCGCGACCGCGATCAGGATCCCGAGCGTCGCTCCCCCTCCGAAGGCCGCGCCCACGCCGATGCCTTCGGCCACCGAGTGCACCGTCATGACCGAGACGATGAGCAGCGCCTTGACCGCGTCCTGCCCCCGGAGCGTGCCGAGGACGAGGTCGGGGTGGGAGGCATGCAGGCGACGCGAGGCGAGCGAGATGAAGGCGACGCCGGCGAGGGCGCCCACCGCCGTCCGCCACACGCTGCGATCCCCGCCCTCGAGGACCAGGCTGACGCTCGCCCCGAGCATGACACCGGCCGCGAGCGAGTTCGAGATCCCGAGCGCCCGCCGACCGCTCGCCCGCCTCGACGCGAGCGGGATCGCGCCCAGCCCGGTGGCGAGCGCGGTCAGGAGCGCAGCGGCGAAGACGACGACGGCCTCGGAGACGGTCACGCCGGGTGACCCTACCGAGGGGTGGAAACCCGCACGCCGGTTCCGCGTGCTCGCGGATGCCCCCGGCTCGGCGTCAGGCAGCGTCCGGGCCGAGAGAGGGAAGGAGGCTGTGATGAGAGTAAGCGACCTGATGACCCGCGAGGTGGTGACCGTGACCCCGGAGACCCCGCTGAAGGAGGCGGCTGCCTTGCTCGCACAGCGCGGGATCTCGGGCCTGCCGGTGGTGAACGCGCAGGGCGAGGTGGTCGGCGTCCTCTCGGAAGCGGACGTCGTCATGAAGGCGAGCGGCGAGGAGCGCCGCCGCGGTCTGCTCGGCTGGCTCCTCGAGGCCGACCTCGGGTTCGAGGACAAGCTCCGCGCCCGCACCGTCGGCGACGCGATGAGCGCTCCGGCGATCACGATCGAGGCCTCCCGCCCCGTGCACGAGGCCGCGGCGCTGATGGTGCGCGAGTCCGTCAACCGGCTTCCGGTGCTCGACGAGGGACGGCTGGTCGGGATCGTCACGCGGGCGGACATCGTGCGGGCGTTCACCCGCACCGACGCCGAGATCGAGGCCGAGATCCGGGACGAGATCCTGCGCCGGACGCTCTGGCTCGAGCCCGGGCTCGTGCGGGTGAGCGTGCAGGATGGAGCCGTGACGCTCGAGGGCACGGTCGAGAGCGAGGCCGACGTCGAGCTGCTCCCCGTCTTCGTGTCGCGGGTGCCAGGGGTGATCTCGGTCCAGGCCGACCTCCGCCCGCGGGCGACCGCAGCGGCCCGCTGACGCCGACGCGCAGGCAGACTTGCGGCCTATGGCAGCGATCCGGCCCGGCTCCCGACCACCTGCCTCGCGGCGGCCCTCGCGGCTCGCGGTGGCCGCCGCCTTCGGCGCTGCGATCGCTGCGACCGGCGCCCTGGTCGCGGTCGCGCTCCTCTTCCGCGGTAGCGGCGACGCTCCCCCGCCCACGTCGGCGCCGGTAGTCGACCTCGCGGGCATCCCGCAGCAGGGGTACGCCCTCGGCTCCCCGAAGGCGACGGTCACGCTGATCGAGTACGCCGACCCGCAGTGCCCGGCCTGCCGGGCGTACACAGAGACCGTCTTTCCCACGATCGTGGAGGAGTACGTCCGTCCGGGAAAGGTCAGGATGCAGTTTCGCGGCTACCCGTTCCTCGGCCCGGACAGCGTGAAGGCGCTCCGCTTCCTGATCGCGGCGGGCAGGCAGGACCGCCTCTGGCAGCTCCAGGAGGCCCTCTACCGCTACCAGGGCGACGAGAACGAGGGCTGGGTGACGGACGAGCTGCTGCGGCGGCTCGCGGGCGGGATCCCCGGGCTCGACGTCGAGCGGCTGTTCGCCGACGCCGGGAGCGCGCAGGTAGAGCGGGAGGCCGCGGCCGCGCTGGCCGAGGCCCAGACCGCCGGCATTCCCGGGACGCCGACCTTCTTCATCCAGATCGGCGCGGGCGATCCGTACTTCGTGCGGCTCGGGCTCGACCCGGCGCAGTTCCGCGCCGCGCTCGACGACGCGCTCCAAGGGTGAGAGATCCTGCGCTGCGGCTCGCCGCCGCCCTGATCGCGCTCGCCGGGGCCGCCGTCGCCGCCTACCTCGCCTGGGCGCACTTCGCGGACACCCCCGTCGTGTGCCTGACCGGAGGAGGCTGCGAGACCGTGCAGCGCTCCCAGTACGCGGACGTCGCCGGCATCCCCGTCGCGCTGCTCGGCCTCGCCGCCTACACGACCGTCCTCGCCCTCACCGGCTGGGACGCCCCTTCGGCGCGGCTCGCGGCGGCAGCGCTCGCGCTCGGCGGCCTCCTCTTCAGCCTCTACCTGCTCGCACTCCAGCTCTTCGTCATCGACGCCCTCTGCACCTGGTGCGTCGTCAACGACGTGCTCATCGCACCGGCCCTGGCGCTCGTGACCGGGCTCCGGCTGCGCAACGCCTACGTCATCGGCACCTGACGGAGCACCTTCGGGGCGACCCGGTCGAGGATCTCCGCGAGGCTCTCGCCGGTGCAGGTGATGCCGTGGTTCCGCAGGCCGATGACCGCGTGCGCAGGGTCGGGCTCGCGGTCGACCAGCTCGGAGACGGCCACCGCCAGCTCGTGCGTCCCGCAGGGGTAGTTGACGTCGGTCGCGGCGATCCCCTCCATCCAGGCGTGGACGTGGAGGATGGCGCCGACCTCGGGGTGACGCCGGTAGATCATCCAGTGCTCGATCGCGTCCACGGACACCCGCCGGGGCTCGATCCCGGGAGGGACGCTGAGCCGGATCACGCCGCGCTCCTCGTCGTAGCCCGAGACGAGCAGGATGTCGCGGCCGACGACGTCGAGCTTCGACTTGTCGACCCCGCTCGCGCTCATCCAGAAGCGGGTGTCGTCCTTGCGCGCCGAGAGGTTGCCGTAGGAGAGGCCCCCCACCGAGTACAGGCGCATGACGTGGCGCAGGTCGCGCCCGGAGAGGTACTCCTCCACCGGGAAGGGCGAGGGGAGCAGGTCGAGCTCGTCGAGGCGGCGGCCGGCCTCGGAGATATCCGCCGTGACCTCGTCTCCGTCCCACAGCTCAGGCTCGAGGTCCGGGATCCACTCGTTGTCGATGACGAGGCGGGAGGTGGCGAGCGGCGCCAGCCGCTCGTAGATCGCGCGCGGGTCGTCGGCGACGCGGTACGTCCCGCGCTCCATCGTCGTGAACCAGACGCCCTCGCCGGGCACGCGCAGGAGGACGACGTTCGAGAGCGTGCGGACGAGCATCGGGTAGCTCTCCTTGAGCACGTCCTCAGGGACGGCGGGCAGCTCGTAGAAGGCGGCCGAGTAGGTGCCGCGCGAGGCGCGCCGGAACGCCTTCGGCCGCTCGGGGTCGAACATGTTGAGGACGAAGTCCGCCTGTGCGACGTCGTCCACGCGCACGAAGCCGGCCTGCTCGAACTCCTCCCCGACCGAGCGCACCCACTCCTCGTGGGCGGGGGAGGTGGCCGTCCCCCAGATCGCGTACCTGCGCATCGGAGCCGAGTCTAGCCCGGACCGGGCGCTACGTGACCGCGAAGCCGGTCCGCTGGCCGGCCTGGTAGTGGCCGGGCAGGTTGCACAGCAGCACGTACTTCCCGGGGGCGAGCTTCAGCGTCAGCGTGCGCGAGGTACCCGGCTTGAGCGGGCCGACGCGCCCGACGCGTCCGGTCTCGACGGCCTTCGTCCCCTTCACCTTCAGCTTGGCGGGAGCGACGCTCGTCCTCAGCACGACGAACTCATGGTCGATCTTCCCGGTATTGCGAACGGCGAAGGTGACTGGGCCGCGCTTGACGGTCGCCGGCGAGGGGACGACCTTGAACTCGAAGAGCCGCACCGTGACCTTCGTCGCCGAGCCGCCCGCGCCGGCGGGGCTGGCGGCAAGCGCGGCGGCGGCGAGCGCGGCGAGAGCGAAGGCGAGCTTGCGCACGGACCGCAGGCTAGCGGAAGAGGTCGCGCTCCGGGGGGAGCAGGAGGTCCACACCCGACCCCTCGCCCGCGACGTCGACGCCGCGGACGATCGCGGCGGGCACGCCTTCCGTCTTGCCCATGACCAGCTCGGCGGCGCTCGCGATCTCGTCCGCGACCGCGATCTCGGTCGCGTGTAGCTCGTACCCGGCCGCGTCGCGCCGGCCCCGGAGGTCGAGCACGGGCCGGAGCCCCGCGACGCCCAGCGCCACGTCCGTCGTCCCCCGCCGCCAGGGGCGGCCGAAGGAGTCGGAGACGATCACCCCGACCTCGACCCCGGCGCGCTCGCGGATGCCCTCCCGGAGGCGCCGCGCGGAGGCGTCCGGATCGCGGGGGAGGAGGACGACCGTCCCCTCCCCTTTCGCGTTCGAGGAGTCGACCCCGGCCGAGGCGCAGACGAAGCCGTGCGCGGTCTCCACGATGAGGAGCGGGGGGCGGGAGCGCACGACCCGGCGGGACTCGCGCAGGACGACCTCGACCTTGCGCGGGTCCTCCCCGCCCGCCAGCTCGAGCGCGCGTGCGGAGGGCTCCACCTCGGCCAGGCGCACGACCCTCCCCTCGACCTTGGAGACGGCCTTCTGCGCGACGACGACGACGTCTCCCGGCTCGAGCCCGCCAACGCCCGCGGCCGCCTCCACGAGCAGCCGGACGAGGTCGTCGCCTGCCTCCAGCTCGGGGAGTCCGCGCAGGGGAAGGACGCGCACCTCGCGCGTCACGGGAGGCCGGTGACGCGGAGCCCCGCGTGGCCGCGGTAGCGCTTGTTGAGGTTGACGATGACCGCGGTCATGCCCTCGAGCGCACGGGCGCTCGCGAGCGGCCCCGCGTCGAAGGCGCGGCCGGCGGTGACCCGGCCTGCGAGCTCGAGCGCCAGCGCCTTGGCCTCCGGGTCGTCGCCGCAGACGAACGCGTCCTCCTCGGGTGCCGCGTCCGCGCCCAGGCTGGAGGCGGCCAAGGAGTGGAGCCCCGCGACGACCGGCGCCCGGAGCTCCGCCTGCAGGCGCTCCGCGAGCGAGGTGGGCTCGGGGGAGGGCAGGACGCCGGCGGGCGTGAAGCGCAGCTCCGAGGCGACCGAGAGGACGGGCGTCGAGCCGATCGCCTCGCGCAGCTGGCGCGCGGTGTCGAGAACGGCGTCGGCGTTCGTCGCCAGCACGACGAGATCGGCCGAGGCGGCAGCCTCGGCGTTCGTCGCCCCCTCCACCCCCAGCTCCGCCGCAGCCGCCTCGGCGCGCGCCGCCTCGCGGGAGCCGAGCACGACCTCGTCGCCCGCCTCCCGCAGGCGGCGCGCGAGCGCTCTCCCGAAGGGGCCCGTGCCGCCGACGACGGCTACGCGCACGCCACCTCCAGCGCGACCTCGGCCAGGCGCCGGGCGGCGTCGCGGTCGCGCATGAGCGTATCCGCGACGACGAGCGGGACCGGCGCCGAGGCGGGGGCGTCGGCGCGGTCGATCACGAGCGCGTCGATCAGCCCCTCGTAGCAGCCCGCGACGCGATCGGGGGTCGTCCCTCCGGCCATGCGCGAGAGCATACGGTCGGCCGGCCCCTTCACCGCCTTCCCACCGACGAGCGGGCTGACCGCGACGCAGCGCACGCTCCGGTGCGCGAGCGCCTCGCGCACGGCGGCGACGGCGAGGATGGGGCCGATCGAGACGAACGGGTTGCTGGGCGCGACGAGGATCGCCTCCGCGGCTGCGAGCGCCTCCAGCACGCCCGGGGCGGGCCGCGCGTCCTCCGCGCCGACGACGACGACCGCGTCCACCTCGTCGCGGTGGCGGCGGCGCACGAACCACTCCTGGAAGGCGAAGGTCCCGGCGGGGGTGACGAGGTGCGTGCGCAGGGGATCGTCGCTCGCCGGCAGGAGCCGGGCGCCGATCCCCGCCCGCTCGGCGAGCGCGGCCGTGACCTGCGACAGCGAGGCGCCCGCGCGCAGGGCCTGCGTGCGCACGAGGTGGAGACCGAGGTCGAGGTCGCCGAGCTGGAACCAGTCCTCGCCGCCCCACGCCGCCGCCGAGGCGAGCGCGTTCCAGGTCTCCCCAGCGCGGCCCCAGCCGCGCTCCTCGTCCGCGAGCCCGGCGAGCGTGTAGAGGATGCTGTCCAAATCGGGCGAGACGTGCAGCCCTAGCACCTCGAGGTCGTCGCCGACGTTCCCGACCACGGTCAGCTCGCCCGGGCCCAGCGCGTCGAGCGCACCGCGCGCGAAGCGTGCGCCGCCGACGCCACCCGAGAGGAGGACGGCTCTCACGCAGGGACGGCCAGGAGCGCCCGCGTGCGCGGCCCGAGCAGCGGCGCGAGGCGCTCGAGGTCGGCGCCCGTGTCCACGTCCTCCTCGAGCTCGGCGATGCGGACGGTGGCGAAGGGGGCGTGGCGCCGGAAGCGGTCGGCGCTGCCGGGGCCGTAGAGGGGAGCGAAGACGGCGGGGTCGGGGAGGGAGAGCGCGTTGGTCGTCCCGTCGGATGCCTCGACGAGCGCGAGCCCTGCGGCCGCGAGGCGGCGCAGGGCGGCCGGCGTGGCGCAGGGCAGATCCGCGTTCACGACGAGCGCGTGCCCCTCGACCCGGCCGAGCCCGGCCGCGACCGCGGCGCCCAGCCCGCCGCCCGGATCCGGCAGCGCCTCCGCCCCCCTGGGGACGACGGCGGGGTCGTCCGTGACCACCACCACGCGCCCGACCTCGAGCGCCGCAGCGACCACGTCGCCGAGCATCGCCAGCGCCGCCGCGGCGCGGAGCGGGGCGGGCAGGCGGCGCTTCGCATCGCCGCGATAGGGGACGACGATCGCCGGCACGCGCGAAGCGTAGTGCGTTAGGCGGCGTTGGAGTCGAGACCGCCGGGGCCCTCCGCTCCCTCGAGACCCGCCTCGGAGATCGCGGCGGAGCCGGGACCGGAGGTGGCCCACTCACGCAGGTCGAACCAGTGCGTGCCGCGCAGGGCCTCGCAGACCTCCGCGTCGGTGTGGGCCGGGTTGCAGACGTGGTGCTCGAGATCGGCGCAGATCTCGACCTTGTCCAGGGAGATGTGCGGGATGCGGGCGAGCGCCTCGGCGGGAAGCTGCGCCTCGGCGACGGTGTAGTGCTTGAACTGGAGGTGGGGCGCGAGCTCCATCAGCGCCGGCCAGTCGGGACAGGTACGGGCAGTCATCGCGCGGCTTCCTTCTCCTCCAGCGCCCAGCTCCCTGCAAAGCGGACGACCCCGCGCTCCTCTCCTCCGGGATAGACGACGAAGACGAGCGCGTCGTCGAGCCAGTGGTAGAGCCGCTCCCCCTGCTCGTCGGAGAGGCCGAGCCGGAGGTGGAAGCGTCCCTCGGCGAGCGGGAGCGAGCCGAGCTGGAAGCGCACGGCGCGCTCTCCGTTTCCAGGCCGCCAGCCGAGCGTGCGCAGGTCGACCGCTTCCCCCGCGACGAGCGTGCCCGCGTCGTCGCGGAGCTCGAGCTGCAGTCGCGGCGGCGGCACCCCGTCCGCGGTCGCCACGGTCACTCGCAGCGCGAACGGCTCGCCGGAGAGGAACTGGAGCCGCTCCGTACCCTCCTCCCCCACGAGCGCCGCCGAGGCGATGGTCGCCTCGCCCGAGCCCCACTCGCGCAGGCCGGCGCCGCGCTCGGCCGGATCGACCTCGCCCGCGAGCTGGCGGCGGTAGCGGGCGACGGCCTCGCGCGTGGGCCCGTCGAAGCCGACCCGGCCGCCCTCGAGGAGGACGGAGCGCTCGCACAGGCGCTCCACCGCCGCGGCGTCGTGGGAGACGAAGACGATCGTCCCGCCCTCCTGCTTGAAGCGGAAGATGCGGCCGAAGCACTTGCGCTGGAAGGCCTCGTCGCCGACCGCGAAGACCTCGTCCAAGAGGAGGATGTCGGCGTCGAGGAAGGCGGCGATGGCGAAGCCGAGCCGCATCGCCATCCCGGAGGAGTACGTCCGCACGGGGCGGTCGATCGCGTGCTCGAGCTCGGCGAAGGCGACGATCTCGTCGAAGCGCCGCCGGATCTCCGCGCGGCGCAGGCCCTGCAGAGCGCCGTTCAGGAACACGTTCTCGCGCCCGCTGAAGTCCGGGTGGAAACCGGCGCCGAGCTCGAGCAGCGAGCCGATCCTGCCCTCCGCCCGCACGCGCCCTGCGGTCGGCTTGATGATCCCGGCCACGAGCCGGAGCAGGGTCGTCTTCCCGGAGCCGTTGCGCCCGATCAGACCGACGGCCTCGCCCGCGGCGATCGAGACGGACACGTCCCGCAGCGCCCACACGTCGGTGGCCTCGGTGCGCCCGCGCAGGACGAACAGGTCCTTGAGCGTGCGGGCCTCCCGGGCGTGGACGCGGAACCGGCGCGAGACGCCCTCGACGCTCACTTCGCCCGGCTGCATGCGGTCTAGAGTAGAGGCCGATGCAACGCGTCGGCGAGCACCCGGTGCCCGTCGGGCCGCTGGCG
>Ga0073934_10009844_pt1 | contig 12081 bp, 7 predicted proteins | sample LarsenN4metaG_FD_76834 | JGI IMG/M metagenome (GOLD analysis project Ga0073934, IMG submission 76834) | Hot spring sediment bacterial and archeal communities from British Columbia, Canada, to study Microbial Dark Matter (Phase II) - Larsen... ... | reverse complement strand
TCCGCGTGCTGCAAGCGATCGGCGGCTCCACGAACGCGGTGATCCACCTGGCTGCGATCGCCGGACGGGCCGGAGTGCGCCTCGACCTCGAGCGCCTCGATGTGCTCGGGGAGGAGACGCCGGTCCTCGTCGACCTGAAGCCGACCGGCGAGCACTACATGGAGGACTTCCACGCGGCCGGCGGGATGCGTGTCGTCCTGCAGGAGCTCCGTAGCCGGCTCCGCCTCGACGCCCCCACCGTGCTCGGCCGTACGCTTGGAGAGCTCCTCGACGGCTCCCACACGTGGCCCTCCTGGCAAAACGTGATCCGCAGGGCCGAGGCGCCGCTCCAGCCCCACGGCTCCCTCGTCGTCCTGCGAGGCAACCTCGCCCCGGACGGGGCGCTCCTGAAACGGTCCGCAGCCACCCCGGCCCTCCTCGAGTCGAGCGGCCGGGCGGTCGTCTTCCGATCGCTCGAGGACCTGGCCCGGCGCATCGACGACCCGGCCCTCGACGTGAAGCCGGACGACTTCCTCGTCCTCCAGAACGCCGGGCTCCTGGGCGCCCCTGGGATGCCGGAGGCCGGCTATCTCCCGATCCCGAGGAAGCTCCAGGGCGTGAAGGACATGGTCCGGATCTCCGATGCCCGCATGAGCGGCACCGCCTTCGGCACCGTGGTGCTCCACGTGTGCCCCGAGGCGGCGGCCGGCGGGCCGCTGGGCCTCGTCAGGGACGGCGACCGCATCGAGCTGAGCGTTGAGCGGCGGGCGCTCCGCCTCCTCGTCTCCGAGAGCGAGCTCGAGTCGAGGGCCCGGTCGAGGCCGCCTCCCCCGCCTTTGCCTCTGCGCGGCTACGAGCGGCTCTTCGCGGCGCATGTCGAGCCGGCGTGCCGGGGAGCCGACTTCGACTTCCTGACGCACGAGGCCTTACAATCGTCCCCCATGGGAAGGATCCACCAACCGGGCCTCGCGCCGCCGCAAGCCAACGGGTGAAGCATGATCCGGAAGGTTCTCCTCGCGTTCACGATCCTGGCGGCGCCTCGCGCCGCCGCCCCCGACGACTGCACCGGGCGGGGAATCGACTGGCTGCCGCCGGTGCTCCTCGACATCGAGGCACCGCAGGGCATTGCGGTCGACACGGAGGACGGCTCGCTCTGGATCTGCTCCGCGATCTCGAGCGAGGTCACGCACGTCTCGAAGGACCTGCAGCTCCTCGGCAAGATCCTGTCCCCCTTCGCCGCCGAGGGGAAGCACGAGACGGGCGGGATCGCGTACCGGGAAGACACCGACACGCTCCTCATCTCCCATCCGCTCCTGGCGCAGATCCGCGAGGTGCTCAAGGACGGAACGCCGACGGGCCTCGTCGTCCAGACGAGCCTTCCCCCGCCGCCGACCCTGTTCCCCCGGCCCTTCATCAAAGGCATGGAGTACGACTCGCTCGGCGACGGAGGGCGCGGATCGATCTGGGTCGTCGAGAGCGGCATGACCGCCGTGTACGAGGTCAACCTCGAAGGAGCGGTTTTGAGCTCCTTCTGCGCCCCCGACGACCTCGACGGCTGCCCCGGGGAAGGCCGCGCGAGCTCGGCCAACGACATCGGGCTCCTTCGCGACGCCCAGGGCAAGGTCGCCGGGTTCGAGATGACCACGGGGGCTCCCTATCGAGACCGGCTCTGGAGGCTCGATGCGCTGGGCCAGTACAAGGGCAACTGGATTGATCTCGCCGGCCTGGGAGGCAACCTGGGCGGGTTTGACCACGGGCGCGCCGTGGACCGCCGGAGCGGCGAATCGCGCGAAGTCCTCTGGGCGACCGTCGAGTCGAAGGCGGAGCTGCACGCGGTCCTGGTCACGGAGCCGCTCTTGCTCGGAATCGAGGGGCTCTCGAGCAGCGTGGAGGGGTCCACGGTCAAGCTCCAGTGGCAAAGCTACGGGTCCTACGAGTCTGTCCAGGTCTTCCGGGACGGGGAGCTCGCCGCAACGCTCCCGGGGAGCGCGGTTGCGTACGAGGACTCATCGCCGCCCGACGGCATCATCGAGTACGAGGTCGCCGGCACGAGCGGCGCCTGCGAGGCTCGGGCTGCGACGATCGCGGTCACCGGCGCCGGTCAAGTGCTCCGGGACGCGCCCTTCGAGGGCTACTGGGCCGTTGACCTCACCGAGGACGGCTCGGAGAACCTCTGGGTCACCGACTCGAAGAACCGGATCGTCGTCCACGACAAGGACCTGAACGTCATCGTCAGCTTCCCCGGCCCGTTCCAGGAGCCGGATGACGAGACGACGGGCATTGCCTACAACCCTGCGAGCAACACGGTTTTCGTCTACAACGCCTCGACGAACGAGATCGCCGAGATCAACGACCTCGGCGAGGTCGTCTCCGGCCCATTCCCGAGCGGCGTGCCCAACGATCCGGACAACCCGGCGGGCGTCTCCTCGCTCCTCTTCAACCCGGCCGGGGCCGGAGGGGCCGGGTCGTTCTGGCTCCTGGACATCAACTCGGCGCGCCTGGAGGAGCGGGGCCGCTCCGGCCTCCTCCTGAGCTCCTGCGTGCACCCGGACCACGCAGCCGAGCCGCCGCCCCCGGACTCCCGGCTCGGCGCCTACGCCTTCGGCGTCTGCGAGGCGCCCGGCGGAGCCTCGTTCGAGCTTTACGTCTCGGGAGGGCGGGTGCGGGAGCAGCGGGCCACGAGGATCTTCCGCGCCTCGAGCGCCTGCGCCGAGCTCGAGGAGGAGCTGACGACCGCAGGCATCGAGGCCGTGACCGGCAACAGCTACCTCATCGCCCTCCACCGCACGCAGCACGCCGGCAAGGACGTCTTCTACGCGATCGACTCGCTCCCGTACCGCTCGCGGCTCCTCGAGCTCGAGACCCGCCCGCCTCCGGCACTCCCCGTGCGCGGCCTGAGCTGCTCCCAGCCCGGCGATGCGCGCTCCGTGCGGATCGAGTTCACTCCCCTCGGGCCGCACGACTCGATCGAGGTCCTGCGCGACGGCGATATCATCGCCACGCTGCCTTCGGGCTCGACCTCCCACGCCGACACGGCCGCCCCGGCGGGCCTCCGCGAGTACGAGGTCCGCTCGGTGCGCGGAGCCGACCGGAGCGACGGGAGGCAGTGCACGGTGCGGGTGGGCGCCGGCTCCCGGAGCGCCAGGGACTTCGCCGGCGGCCGCTCCTTCCTGAGCGCGCTCGCCCTGGACCCCACGGACGGCTCCTACCTGGCAGCCTCGAGCTTGAACACGTTCTCGAACGATCTCCACCGCTTCGACAAGGACCTCCACTTCGTCGAGTCGTTCCCGGCCCCGTTCCAGCTCCCGGAGCAGACCGGTGCGCTTGCGGTCCGCGAGGTGGCCGGCGGCGTCGAGATCTACTGCCTTGGCTGGAGGCCTGGCGTGGCGACGCCGCTCAGAGAGCTTCCGATCCACGTGATCGACCGCACCGGCGCCTTCCTCCGCAGGACGAAGCTCATCCCCCCTGCTCCCCGGGGAGGGTTCGTGACCTATCCGGCAGGCCTCGTCTACGACCGCTCCAGGGACACGTTCTGGTTCCACGAGCGCAATGCGTTCGCGATCGCAGAGGTCGCCCCCGACGGAGCCGTCCTGAGAGTCTTCCCGCACCCGGCCCCGTCGAACCAGTACAAGGTGGAGAACTTCGGCATCGGGATCGACCCCGACCGCGGAGTCCTCTTCCTCTCGAGCGCTGCGGCGGAAGAGCACGAGGTCACGCGCCTCGTGGAGCTGACACGGGGTGGGCTCCTGACGGGTGTCGAGATCCCCATCGGTGTTCCGGAGTACCAGACATTCGGCGGGTTCGTCGTGGTCCCGGGCAACCGGGACATCACCGCCGCCTCGAAGCTCTCCGGCTCCGTGTGGGACCTCGTACGCTATCGCGCGTACGACCCTGTGGAGCCGGTCCGGAGCCTCACGTGCAGACTCTCGCTCGACAGTGCCTCTCTCGAGTGGACGAGCGGAGAGGCCTACGACTCCGTCCTCATCTATCGCGGAACGGAGCTCGTGGCCACGCTCCCCGGCAGCTCGACCGCCTTCGCCGACGCCTTCGAGCACAGAGATCGGAGCTTCTACCGCATCGCCGGAGCTCTAGGCGAGCTCCAGGGACCCGGCACGGTCTGCGAGGTCGACCCGGGGGTCTTCTTCGTGCGGGGCGACGTCGAGGAGAACGGTGTCGTGAACATCACCGATGCCATCGCGATCCTCCTCTACCTCTTCTCCGGCGGCGCAACCCCGCGCTGCCTCGACTCGGCCGACACGGACGACTCGGGCGAAATCAACATCACCGACGCCGTGGCGCTTCTGGGCTACCTCTTCACGTCGGGCCGCCCTCCTGCGGCGCCCTTCCCCGACCGCGGGGTGGACGAGAGCGCGGACCCGATGCACTGCGGGGGATAGATGGATTCGAACACGCAGCACCGCAAGCTCAAGGTCCTCTTCCTGTGCACCGGGAACTCCTGCCGCAGCCAGATGGCGGAGGGTTGGGCGCGGGCCTTGAAGGGCGGCGTGCTGGAGTCCTACTCCGCCGGCCTCGAGGCCCACGGCTTGAACCCCCACGCCGTTCGAGTCATGGCGGAGGCGGGCGTCGATATCACCGCTCAGCGCTCCAAGCTCGTCTCCGAGCTCGAAGGCATCGCCTTCGACGTCGTCGTGACCGTCTGCGGCCACGCCAATGAAAACTGCCCCGTTTTCCGCGGAGCTCCTCGCGTCGTCCACGCCGGCTTCGACGATCCCCCGCGCCTTGCGAGGGACGCGAAGTCCCCCGAGGAGGCGCTCGGTCACTACCGGCGGGTGCGCGACGAGATCCGGAGCTTCGTGGCCGGCCTGCCGGAAGCGCTCCCGGGCTCCTAGGGCGCCCGCACGTCCTCCCACAGTGCCGCTCAGACGCCCAGAAGCTGCCCGATCTGTGCAACCCCGGCGGTCCCCGTCGTGCCGAGCTGATGGATGACGATCGAGGCCGCAGCGCTCGCGAGCTCGAGGGACTCTCGAAGCGTGGCACGCGCTGCCAGCGCCAGGGCGAGGTTTGCAGTGACGGCGTCCCCGGCGCCCACGATGTCGATCTCGCCTCGAACGGGGTGCGCCGGGACGTGCTCGACCTCGCCGCCGGGGTCCGCACCGAGCATGCCCCGCTCTGCCAGGGTGACGAAGACCTGGCGTCCGTGCGATCGTGCCAGGGAGTGCGCTGCCTCAGCCACTTCGTGGATCGACATCTCCGCCGGCCGGGAGGTGAGAGCGCCGAGCTCCCGGGCGTTCATCTTGAAGATCACCGGCGGGAACCCCCGCAGGCTTCTCCGGCTGTCGGCGAGGATCGGCAGCTCCGGGATTCGCGGCAGGAAGTCGCGTACCGCCGCCAGCAGCCGGCGGGTCACGACTCCCGTTTCAGCGACATCGACCTGGTCGAGCAGGATGACGGCGTCCACCGATTTCAGGAGGGCCCGGGTCGCCTCGATCACTGCTTCCTGAACGATTTCCGGGGTCGGATCCCAGTTCTTCTGATCGAGGCGGTTGAGCTCTCGCGGGGCCTTCCCCGGCTCCTGGACGAGCGGCTTCGTGTACGTGAAGGTCCGCACCTCCGCGCTTTGAATGAAGTGATCCAGCCGGACCCCGGCGAGGCCTCCAAGGGCTCTCAGGAGCTCCCAGCCCTCTCCGTCGGCGCCGCAGAATCCCACCGGGAGCACCTCACCGGCCCCGAGCGCCACGAGGTTGTTGAGGATGGTGCCGGCTGCACCCCCCTGGCAGCGCACACGGACGATGTTGTGGACGGGAAGCCCGGTCTCGAGCGACGTCTCCGCCCTGGAGGGATCGATGTCGAAGTACCTGTCGAGGCAGAAATCTCCGACGACCCCGACGCGCAGCGCCGGGTAGCGCCGGGTGATCTCTGCAAAACGAAGCGCATCCATTCAGTTCCTGTGGAACCAACGGCTCAGGGACACTGGGCTATGGGCTCACAGCCGAGATCGTCCGGCGTGGTGTCCTCACCGCAGGGCTCGAAGGGCGGCGGCGGCTCAGCCTCGCCGAGGAAGAGGTAGTTGAGCAGGTACACAGCATCGGAGATGTCAGTGGCTCCGCTGTCGTCCGAGTCCATTGCGTCGAGGCAGAGAGGGTCGCCTGTCGAGACGAAGAGGAGGAGGAGGATCGAGATGGTGTCGGAGAGGTCAATGGCTCCGTCGCCGTTGACCTCACCTCGCTGGAAGGAGACCGGCCGCCGTATCGTTTCGGCCCCCGTGAGCCGGATCTCGTAGAGGAAGTGCGGCCCGATGATCTGGGCGAAGTCCCAGCCCTGGAACGGCCTGAGGCCGCCGGGCCCCGTCGGGCCGGCCGTCCCGTAGACTGCTTCCCCATCACAGCACTGGACGATGTGCGGCGGGTCCCCCGGGAAGATCCGCTGGGGGGGCATGCCAGGGTTCCCCTCGCTCACGGGGTCGTTGTCGAAGACCGTGAGGGCAAGGTAGTACGTCCCCGGGACGGTCGGGCTGTAGACGTGGTCGGGCGGAATCGCGCTCGCAAAGCTCCCGGCAGCGCCGAGGTTGTTGTCATCCTCGTCGTTGGCTATGACGCCGAAGCCGTCCTCGTTGAAAAGGAAAAGCTGCGTGTCGAAGGGCTCGGAGGCAGCCACGTCGGGCGGAAGGCTCAAGGAGCTCACCACGGCGGAGAAGCCGGCAGGGTCCTCGATGTGAAACGCATAGACGTCCACCCAGTCCCTGCTCTCGCGGCCGATCTCGCCTCGCAGGAGCGAGATGCTCCGGCTTCCGCCGAATTCCTCAAGGCGATAGGCGTCTGCAAGGCCTTGCGACCCGGAAGCGTCGATCTCGGGCTCTGTCACTTCCACCTGGCCGTGAAGGCAAGCTGCCGGCAATGCGGTGACAAGACAGAACAACAGATGCTTCGTCCGCCCCCGCGAGCACATTAACGTCATGAGTTCTCAGCTTCTTCTTCCTCAGTCCTGTCAGCCGCACAATGCGGTCCAGGGCTGCGTCAAGCCTGATGGTATCGCAAAGGAAGCCCAAAGGATCAAGGGGGTAGAACCCGGAGGCGAGCTTTGGCCGGTCCGGGGAGCTGTCAAGCCTTTTTCCGCGGCTTGCCGAAGCACTTCTCCAGCGCATCCTGGGCCGCACTGGTCTTGAGCCAGGCGAGAAAGTCCTCCACAGCCGGATTGCCCGGGCGCCACAGGAAGTACAGGGGGCGCAGGAGGGGATAACGCTCGTTGTCGGGAAGCGCAGCCTGCCCATCGACCTGGAGCACCCGCACGGAGCCCCCGAGGCAGACGAAGCTGTAGCTCACGACGCCGATGCTCCCAGGGTCCGACTCGACGGTCATGGTCATGTGGGAGTCCGGGCGCACGACCTCGCAGTCGCCGTACGTATCCTTGCCCAGGATTCTCTCCTTGAAGATCCGGTACGTCGCCGAGTCCGGGGCCGTGATGTAGGGGCGCACCTCGAGGTTGGGGCCGCCGAGCTCCTGCCAGTTCTTCACATCGCCGGTGAAAACCGCATGAAGCTGCGTCGTGGTGAGCCGGGTCACAGCGTTCGCGGGGTGGACGACGACGAGCAAGGCATCGGTGCCGATCTCGAGGGCCTGGATGCCCCGGTCGAGCGTCTCGGCGCTCGGCTCGCAGGCCATCCCGGCCAGGTCGGCGTGGCCATCCTGAAATACTCGCTCGCCCCCGAGGCTCTCCGGCGTGGTGTCCACCTGGAACCTGACCCGCCCGTAGATGGGCTCGGCCAAGCGGAGGAAATTGGCCACCGTGGACGAGCCCACATAAACGATCACCGGCGGCTCCGGCGCTGAGTTTTTCGCCACGGTGGGATAAATTGAGGGAGAAAGCGTGCCGCCCGGTCCATTCGTACAGCCGGCAGCAAGGGTCCAGAGGACGAAGAAGACGCTGAAACTGCGAAGCATGGGGTCACCTCCGTGCTGTCCGGAGTGCAACGGACATGCCGCCGAGGAATCATTCCACGGTTCGAAGACTTCGCAGGGCCTCGGCGGCGAAGGCACGCTCGACCTCCGTTGCCGTTTCCGCCCGCAGCCGGGCCTCGAGCAGCTTTCCCGCCCTCGAGCCGCCGATGCGGCCGATCGCCCGGAGCACGAGGGGCGTGAGCGAGGGGTCTCCGGAGTCGAGGAGCGGCTCGAGGACGTCGAGCACAGCCGGGTCTCCGCTCAGGCCCAAGCCGATGACGGCGTCCTGTCGGACTCGCAGCCTCGGGTCGCTCACCAGCCGCAGCCGGTCGGTTTCATTGCCCAGCGCGCCCACGCGCCCCAGCGCTCTTGCCGCATTGCCTGCGACGAGCGGGTCGGCGGAGCCGAGCGCAGCCGCATGGAGCGCCGCCGAGTCCGCCGGCGTTGCGTCCCGGCAGTAGCGCACGACCTGCCGGGCCTCGGCAGGCGTCGTCGCCCGCATCAGCAGTCGGGCCTCGGAGCCATGCCCGGCTACGCCCGGCCCCGGCTCCACTCCGCCCCGCACCGGAGCACAGGGCACGAGGGAGGTGGTGCCCTGCGCGGTGTCGGAACGGAGCAAGAGCGGAGCAGCGGCGCATGCAGCCGCGACCGCCGAGGCGGCGAGCCCCGAAGAGAGAAGGATGGACGGAAGCTGCATGCCGGCCTCACAGGTCGCCCCTTGCGCGCAAGCTGATGAACGAGGTCCCGAGGACTGCCTCCTCCTCGGCCACGAGCGCGACCTCGACGCTCGAGCCGGGCTCGATCGCGCCGGCCGCGATGCCGGCCTGGATCGATGCAACGAGCTTCGAGCGCTCGAAGGCGAGGATCACCCTGCCTTCGGCTGCTTCGCGACAGACTCCCTTGCGGCCCCGTCCGACCATGATCGCCGGCACAGGGCTCCCGCCCGGGACGAGGAGGCGAACGCGGCTTTCCTGGAGCGGGAAGAGCAGGTTTGCGCTCTCCCCGCAGACGCGCGCAAGCACGATCCCCCGCCCGCACGCCTTCAGGGGCAGGCAGGCGGGCATCAGGCGGATCGACAGGTTGTCTACGGTCACCTCGGCCGAGGCGGAGATCACCTGGCCCGTCGTGCTCCGTGCGACCACCCGGAGCGTCAGGGCGCCGTCGAGCCTGTGCGTGGTGTCGAAGCTTGCGGAGAGAGGCGACGCATCCGAGGACGCGAGGAGGACTCCGTCCGCAAGAAGCTCCAGGGCCGCGAGCTCCATGCCGCTCACCTCCACGGTGATCGGGAGCACGCCCGAAACGACGCTCCCGTCAGGAGGTGTGATCGTGATTGCCGGGTCCCCCAGGTTCTCCACCATGACGGAGACCAGGGCCTGCGCCTCGTTTCCCGCAGCATCCACGGCCCGGACGCTGAGCACGAGCGGCCCATCCGGCCAGCGAGTCGTGTCCTCCTGGCCGCTCATCACGTCCGAGGAGCGCGGAGGATCGTAGGCGGCTGCAGCCGACGTCGACGGAGGCAGTCCGCCGGCGAGGACCTCGAGCAGCGCGAGCCCTGATCCGGTCCCGTCCGAGGCCTGGGCCGAGTACGAGATCATGCCGCTCACGTGCGAGCCGGCGGTCGGCTCGAGGAAAGCCGTGCTCGGGGGCGTGTTGTCGACCAGGACCCGCGCAGTGGACACCGCAGCATTGCCCCGGGCGTCGATGGCCTTTGCCGCCAGGTCATGGGGACCGTCGGTGAGCCCGGTCGTGTCGACCCAGGCGGTGAAGGGACCGGAAGACAGCGAGGCCGTGACCGCTCCGTCCACGAGCAGCTCCACGCGAGCGAGCCCGCAGCCGAGAAGCGCGTCCACGGCGCTCGCATGGATCTCGATGGAGCCGCGCACGGCAGTGCCATCCGCCGGCGAATCGAGGGTGACAAGAGGCGCGCTCGCATCGAGGACGACCGTAACCGAGGCGCTGCTCGTGCGCCCCTGGCTGTCCGTGGCGGTCACGGTGATCTCGTTGGGTCCCTCGACAAGGGGCTGAACGCCCGCGAGGACGCCGCCGCCGGCCGGCAGGAGACCGGAAATCCCCAGCACGGAGGACGTCACGGTCGTCTCCGTGGTGTCGTTGATCGTGACGACGACCCCGGCGGGCGATTCGCCGGGACCGAAGCAGGTCCCGCCGGCGGGTGCATCGATGGAGACGAGCGGCGCGCTCGAGTCCAGGATGAAGCGCACGACGACCGTCGCCGTGTTGCCGGCCGAATCGGTGGCCACGATCGCGACGCTGGTCTCACCCTCGACGAGGCTCACGACGCCAGACATGACGCCTCCGCCGTCCGGCATGGCCATCATGCTCGAGCCGATGGTCACGGTGGTTGCCGTGGCATCGCTCACGGTGAAGCGGACCACGATGGGCGACTCCCCGAGGACGCTGCCATCCGGCGGCGTGACACCGCTCAAGACAGGCGGCGTCGAATCGCGGACGACGGTCACCGAGCTGCCGCCAACGTTTCCGGCCGAGTCGACTGCCGAGACCGCAAGGACGTTAACGCCCTCGAGGAGCGGGAGCGATCCGTTCACCGTGCCGCCTCCCGGCGGCAGTACGGCGGAGACGCCCGGAGGCGAGCTCGTGACGCTGGTCTCGCTTTCATCCTGCACTGCTGCCACAAGCAGGACTTCCGCCGCCGACGTGAAGCCCCCATCTGCCGGCGACGAGATCGAGACCATGGGCGGGGCCGAGTCCAACGATGTCGCAATCCGGATGGCCAGTCCCGGCGTGATGGCGGCGTTGTTGAAGGACCAGACGAGGTTTCTGCCGTTCGTCTGACCGCCAGTGTCGCGCACGCCTACGGTCGCGCTCGACCCGAAAGCGCCTGCGTCGCCCGAGTCCACGTCGAGGTACTGGAAGAGGATGTGGTTCGAGCCCTCGAAGAGGATCACTTGGAAGGTCACGCCGTCGACCGAGGCATCGTAGGTGAACGCATCCTTCCACTGGACGATGAACCTTCGGCTGCCCGGCGCCCCGCGCGTCTCGAAGTAGACGGCCCCTGCTCGTGTGTCCAGGAATTGCCAGTCATCCCACAGGACGGCGATGCTCGGCCTGTCCCCCACCGTTCGGGAGACGGCCAGGTTGCCGTTCGCGGCCTGCGAGTTGGTCCCTCCGAACGTCAGGAGCCCGTTCGAGCTCCACGACACGGTCGTGAAGCTCGCGCCGTAGAAGCTGAAGGGGAACCCGATCGGCGCAGTGAAGGTGCCGTCGTCGGTGCCCCCGAGCGTTCCTGCGCCCGTCGCCGAGATGTCCTCGAACGCGAAGAGGACGCTGTCGGTCGCCCGGTAGCCGAAGGCATCCGGTCCGATGCTTCTCCCCATCGCCGGCGGAGCCAGCCACTGGATCCATCCCAGGGCCAACACCTGCACCCAGAAACGACGCACGACAAAACGCCCGGCCGACAACCCGACAAGCGACCGCTTGACCATGATCTCTCCTCCCGGGTCCGCTGGATGATCCGAGAGCCGACTCCCCCCACACACGAGCCGGTCTCGTGCGCGGACTCCTGAGAGGAACCATCACGGAAACTTCCATGCCCGACCCAGGGGTTTCCCTAACACGTTATGGGAACGTGGTCCTCCTCTCCCCCCTCCCGAGCTGTCCCCAAAAAACTCGAGGCAAAACGCCCCGAAAGGGGAGAAACTGGGGTCTGCCATGAGACTCTCGAGCATCATCCTCATCGCACTGATCACCCCTCTCCTTCTTCCGGCGGCGGAGCCCAGCCCGTCGAACGGCGACTGTAACGGGGATGGTGCCCGGGACATATCCGATGGCATCTGCCTCCTCAGCTGGCTCTTCACGGGAGGTCCGCCGCCCGAGCCTTTCTCGTGCGAGTCAGGATCCCCGGTGGGCGAGAACGGCGACACGAACGGCGATGGGAAGCGCGACATAAGCGATGCCGTCTACGTCCTCGTCTGGCTCTTCAGCGGCGGGGCCGCTCCCGTTCCGAGGGCGTGCGAGCCGGCCGGCCCGCCCACGGTGAGATTCGTCGCACTCGGCAATACGGGCAAGGGCAATGATACGCAGGCGAGGGTGGCGGCGGCCCTACGGGAGAAGTGCGAAGCGGAGGGCTGCGACTTCGCCGTCCTCCTCGGGAACAACTTCTACGACGACGGGGTCGATTCCGTGGACGACCCTCAGTGGGAGGCGAAGTTCGAGGCGCCGTATCGCGAGG
>Ga0073934_10009843_pt1 | contig 12083 bp, 11 predicted proteins | sample LarsenN4metaG_FD_76834 | JGI IMG/M metagenome (GOLD analysis project Ga0073934, IMG submission 76834) | Hot spring sediment bacterial and archeal communities from British Columbia, Canada, to study Microbial Dark Matter (Phase II) - Larsen... ... | reverse complement strand
TCGCTGAGGGCCCGCACCATGGGCGTGTCCGTGTAGCCGGGATGAATGATGGCGCAGCGCACGCCATGGTAGACCGCCTCCTGAGCCAGGGTGGCCTGGGCTCCCTCCAGGCCGGCCTTGGCCGTCGCGTAGGAGATTTGCCCCTTGTTGCCCGCCGAGGAGACCGAGCCGATCAGGACGATGCTGCCCTGCATCCCTTCGCTGGGCTCCCAGCGACCCAGCCCCCGCCGATGGCGATCCTCCGCCACGCTGGCCACCGTCTCCAGAGCCCAATAGATAGGGGCCAGCAGGTTGATGGCGATGACCGCCTCGAAGTCCGCCTTGGGGTAGATGTCCGCCTGCCCGGTCTGGCGGTTGATCTTCACCGAGAGGCGATCGAGGGTGATACCGGCCGCCGGCACGCAGATCTGCACCACGCGGAAGCGGGTTTTCAGTTCGCGGAACACCTCGCGGCGAAAATCGTCGTGGGTCACGTCGCCGACGAAGGGGAACATCACCTCCCGGCCGGCCTCTTCGTTCAACTGGCTGCACGCGTCGGCCACCGCCGGTGTGCGGTCCACCACCCCGATGGCCTTGATGCCCTCCTCGGCCAGTACGCGGCAGGTGGCGCTGCCGATGCCTGAAGCCCCCCCGGTGACCACCCCGACCTTGCCCTTCAGTTCCATCGACTCGGCCTCCTCATTCCCGGCGACGAAGCGCGCTACACTTCGTCCTGAATCAGGCCCCGACCGCCAGGTCGGGCCCCCCGTCTGCCTCGCTGCTCCGGCTCGGCCCACTCCTCGGCCGCCGGCAGCTTCTCAGAACGCACGGCCAGCCAGTCGCAGGCCTTGGGCCACAGCTCCTTCTGGGCCTTGCTTCCCACGGACATGCCGATGTGACCGGCGTCAAAGAGGATGGCCTGCCGGTCCGTGGAGCCCACCAGGTCATTGAAGGGCAGGCTCTGGCCGCAGGGAACCAGATGGTCGTTGGTGGCCATCAGGTTCAGCACCGGGCAGGTGATGTGGGCCAGGTTGACCTTCTGGCCGCCGACGGGGAATTTGCCGGCCACCAGCAGGTTCTGCTGGAAGCAGTACTTAACGAACTGCCGGAAAGTCTCGCCGGCCACCGGGATGTTGTCGTTGATCCAGGTCTCCATGGCGAAGAACTCTTCCAGGAACTTCTCGTCCTCCATCTTCTCGTAGAAGTTCAGGTACTTTTCGATCAGGTTGCTCACCGGCTTGAGCATCAGGAAGGAGCTCTGCAACCACTGCGGCGGGGCGTTGCCGAACACGTCCAGCACCTTGTCCACGTCAAAATACCGCTCGTCGGCCCAGACGCTCAACAGGCTCTCCCGGGGCGAGAAGTCGATGGGGGCGGCCAGCAGGATCAGGTTGCGGATCAGCTCCTGATGCAGGGCCGCGTACATGGCGCTCATCGTCCCCCCCATGCAGTAGCCCAGCAGGCTGATGCGCTCCACGCCGGTCAGGTCGCAGACGTGCCGGACGACGTTGTGCAGGTAGCGTTCGATGTAGTCCTCCACGGACAGGTGCTTGTCGCCCTCGGAGGGCACGCCCCAGTCGACCAGGAACACGTCGAAGCCGCGGTTCAGGAACTGCCGCACGACGCTCTTGTGCGGCAGCAGGTCCAGAATGTACGGGCGGTTGACCAGGGCGAAGACCACCAGCAGCGGCGTGCGGTACCGCTTCTCGGCCTCCGACTCGTAGCGCAGCACCAGCAGCTTGTCTTCCCGATAGGTCACCTCACGCGGCGTGGTTCCCACCCGCACCCGCCGGGCCGTCTCCATGACCCGGGGCATGGCCGCCACGCGCCGCCAGAAGCCCTCGTAGTCGGGAATGAACGGCACCGACGGAGTCAGCCAGGGCAAGCCCGATGTTGCGGCCGGGGTACTCATGAACCTCTACCTCTCAAGTGCCTTACATCTCACTGCCGCCTGGGAGCCCTACTTCCTCTTGCTCCGCCCGCCGGCGACCGGCTTCCGCCGCGCCCCAGGCCGACTCACCGCACGCCGGGCGCCCGGAGCCTTCCCGCCTGGCGGCCGGAGGGAGGCCGTGGCCGCCTCCAGCTTGCGGTTCAGCTCCTCCACCCGGGCCAGGACCCGTTCCTCCACGTTGCGGACCAGGGCCACCAGTTCTTCCACGTCGCCGCGGGCCGGCGCCTGAGCGCCGTGCAGGGCCTGGGTCAGGAATTGGTCCACCTGCCGCCGGAAGGTCATGGCGTTCTCCATGTTCTGCTTCATGGCCTCCAGGAACTGCGGGGAGCGCATGAATTCGTCGCAGTACTTGGCCAGGGCCTCCAGGAAGACCCGCTGCATCTGCTTCATGGCCGGGCCGGGGTCGGCCGGCGGAGCCGCAGGAAGCCCGACCCCGCTCATCCGGGAGACCATCTCCCCCCAGAACTGGGTGAAGGGGTCGGGGGTTCGCTCTCGATCGTTGCCTGCCATTCCATCGACTCCCTGCCGGCGGCCGGAGCCGCCGCTGCCAAAAAAAGGCCACGGATGCCGCTCCCCCGCACCCGTGGCCTGATTCATACACGAAGCGTCGCTGGGGCTGCGGACTTTCTGTCTGCTGCCTCCATGCACGGCGCGGCTTGTCCCCGCCGGCTGTAGACGGCAGGCGACCGGCCGACTTACTTGCTGGCCGCCGCCTTCTTCTCGGAGATCCCCAAGGCCCGGTTCATGAAGCTCGACCAGTTCTCGATCATCTGGGTGTTGGCCTTGGCCAGGGACTCGGCCGATGCCCGCCAGGCGTCCAGGGTGTTCTGCCACAGGTCCTGCGTTCGCTTGAACAGGCCCTCGCCGCGACCCTGCGCGTCGCCGGCCGTCTCCACACTCTTGCGCAACAAATCGATTCCCGTGCGCGAGACCTCCTCGAACATCTTCTGCGTCTGTTCGGTGTTCTTGCGCAGGGTCTCCAGGGAGTCGTTGGCCAGGGTCTCGATCCGCCGGCGGGTCTCCTCCAGGCCGTTGCCCCGCGTGGTCGCCTCGGAGAAGATGCTGACCGCCTCTTTCTGGAACTTCAGCCCGGCCTCCATGGCCGACTGAAAACTCTCCGCCGCCACCTTGATGGGGTTGAACATTTCGCTGCCTACCGTCGCCATCTTTGCCTACCTCGTGTTACCTTCTGTTTGCCAGGGTTTCCGCTTGCTTTACTCCAACACCTGAAGTATACCACCGATTCACGCAGAAGGCAAGAAAATTTTTTGCGAATGCAAGAAACGGAGCTTGGCGCGTAACTTCTTGAAAAACATAAGCTTACGGCACACAATGCCATGGAATGCTGCGTTCGCTCGCGTTTTTTCTGCGAAGGCGCAAACGGTTGAGAGGCCCGTCCGATGAATCCCCCCGACCAGCCCGGAGTCCTGCGAATCAAAAAATACCCCAACCGCCGCTTCTACGACGCCACCCGCAGCCGCCACGTCACCCTCGACGACCTTTACCGGCTGGTGCGGGCCGGCCGCGAGATCGCCGTCACCGATGCCGAGGGCAACGACATCACCAACGTCGTGCTGACCCAGATCATCCTGGAACACGACCCGCCCAAGCTGGACCTGTTCCCCGCCACCCTCCTGCATCAGGCCATCCAGGCCAATCAGGACATGATCCGCAGCTTCATCGACCAGTACTTCTCCAAGGCCATGGACGCCTTCCTCGTCTCCCGCAAACAGTTCGAGGCCTTCCTCGCCCAGGCCGGCTTCAATCCCCTGCAGCAGGCGTCGCCGTTCGACTGGGCCAAGCGATTCATCGGCGGCCTCGAATCCCCAAAGTCCGCCGGGCCGCCGGAGGGACCGGGACCCGACGCCGCCCGTCCGCCGGAGACGGCTTCCGCCGAGGCCGTGGCCGCGCTGCGCGGGGAAGTCGCCGCCCTGCGGGCCGAGCTGGACCGAATGAAAACTCCCGGCCGCCAGACCGGACGATCCCGCGGAAGTTCACGGAAATCTTCCCACCCCCGACGACCCGGCCGCTGACCGCTTTCCCCGACCGCCGCGGACCTACGGGTAGGGATTTCACGTGAGGTCCGGAGGCACTAAGATGCCCCCCCCTGAACACTGGGGCGTTGCCGCGGAGTTCGGGTGACCCGTGGCGGAGGAGCTTTGTCGCCTTAGCCGATGACTTCGCCTGCAAGACCCGTGATCCGAACAATCCCGAAGGGCCGCGGGTTGACGCGATCTTTCCCGGAGATCTTACCCTGCGGTACTACACGTACTCGCCCGTCCGATACTGGAACCTGATCGCCGCCAAGTTCGTCCTGGAGCATCCGGCAAGGATTTTCCGGGGGTCCGAGAGTATCATGAAGGTGGATGGGGCTATACGGCTCGTCCAGATGAATGGTTTCTCAAGGAAAACATCAAGGCGCCGTTCCCGAAGGATAAGGTGTTCGCCGTATACTTGAACCCCAACCTTCGGGTTTATGAGTGTCGGGCGGAGTACGCCGAGGATGACGACCCGCTGTGTCCGATCGATTGGCCCAACCGCTACAGGGGAGTAATGGAGAGGCACTTCCTAGCTCACCTGGTGGACGGCAAACCTGAGTTTGCGCCCGAGCCCTGGTACAATCCCTGCGGAGACTCCATCGTTTACCAGCTCGCGGACGAGGCCATCGTCGCCGATCGGATAGACGAGATGCTCACCATCTTTCGCTCCGCGGTCGACGACCGCCCCATCGGCTTTCAGATCAAGGGCGTGACGGCCCTGATCCGAAAATCCGGGTTGTACGGACTGACCGTGAGCACCGTTTCCAACAAGAGCGAAGTCGATTGCGTTTCGATCACCGCGCTGCTGCCGGCGGCGTACGAGGAGGGCCCCAGAACCTTGAACAGAAGGCGCGGCTATGCCCAAGCGGTGCAAAGCAAGCCCCCCAATGACATGATCGCCAGGGAGCTGCTGGTCCCAGCCTGAGGCCCTCACCCCCTGTGGCGCGAACCCGGACGAGCCTCCGCACCCGGTTCCCAACGCGCCCCACCGAGGGGTAGGCCGCCAGATCACAAACCCGAATCAGCGACGATGGGGCTGCCCGGATGCTCAGGGCCGCCGCCGCAGTCACTGATGCTCAGGTGACGGACACCTCGGTCAAGCAGGTTGGGTCAGGGAACGGTCAGCCCCACCGGCTCGCTCTCGAAGTTGCCGGAGACCAGAAACGGAGGCAGCCGCGCCAGAAGCTGGCGATCTTGCGGGGCGCAGTCTTCGCCCAGGAAGCCGGCGCTCGACCGGCTGATGAGCGACATGTAACGCAGTCTCAGTTCCGCGGGCTCGCCGGCCAGGAGCGAGCGCACCTCGGGCCGGCCGGTCAACTCGGCCAGGGCGCAGCGGGCCAACACCACCTCACCGCCCGGCTCAAGCCTGACCAGCCGGTCGGAATCGAACGGTCCGCCGCCGGGTGCGGGCACGTCGACGGTCTCCGCGCCGCGGCCGATGGTCCACGACACTCTGGCGAACAGGGCGGTGTCACCATTGATGTTCAGGTTCACGCGGACCGGCAGGTCGTAGGCGTTGACCAGCCTGCCGACCACCGCGTCACCCTCGCGCGCGATCCGCAGGACAAGCTGCTCGTGGGCGCGGCGGACCACGGCCGGGGCATCGTCGAGCACGGCCACCTCCACCACGTTGCTCTCCACGCGCCCGACGTTCCTTTCGGCCAGCCAGGGGTCGCCCCACTCCGGCTGGTAAACCAGCCTGATGCGGTAGGTCCCCGCCGACAGCATGCGGTACCGCCCCCACCCGCGGTTGAGCGCCGGCACGCGATAGGTTCGGGCGGCGCCGGCGGCCAGCTTGTCGTACGCCAGCCCTTCCGCTCGAAGCTCCACGATCCGCCGGACGGCCGGATCGTCCGCCGCGTCGTGGACGTGCAAGTCGATCATCTCACCGTCCGGCCCGGTTAACTCGAGGAAGTCTGCCACGTCGAGTATCAGCCCCACCTGCCGCGCCTCCGCGGAGAATCCCAGCAACTCGGCCAGTCGGGGCGAGAAGGGCACCTGGCAGGCGACCGGTGACTCATTCTCCACCGCCACCAGCAGGTCGAAGGGCTGGTCCCATCGCACCCGCGATGGTTCGACTGCCAGCCGGACCTTGGCCCCGGCCAGCAGCAATCGATCGAAGCGGCCGAGCAGCGATCGAACGCGCGCGACCACTTCCGGGTCGCGGTGGTCCCGGGCGTCTCGCAGAGCCGGCACGCAGCGGGGCCCGATCTCCAGGAGCCGGCGCTCGGCCTGCTGTCGGCGCTGGGGCGAAGCGGCTCCGAGCTGGCGGACGAGCGAGGCGATCTCCGGTGAGCCGGAGACATCTTCCACCGCCGGTACGGACGGCGCGCCCGCGGCGCCCAGACACGCCCCAATCAGCAGAAGGCGAAGGATGCGGGAGGGATACCGGTGAGGCAAGCGACTAACCACTGGTCGTTTTGGCGCCGGCGGTCTCCTTTTCGAGCTGCTCGGCGGACTCATAGCGGACCAGCCCCAGGGCCTTGGTCAGACGTTCCTGCGTCCGAACGGTCCGGGTCAGATACGCGCGGACCTTCTCCACCAGCTCGGAGTCGGCCCTGCGGGAGGCGATGACCGCTCCACTCGGAAAAGTAGGTACGCGGCGCGTCCGACCGATGACTCGGAGCTGGTCGCGGGAGATGGACAGCGACAGCACATTGCCCAGGACATTGCCCCCGGTTTCCGGCCAGCGCATGAACTCCGCCTCCTCCACCACGCCGGCGTGGGCCTCAATCTTCAGCAGGGCCGCCTTGGCCGCCTCCAGCGAATTGATGTGGAACTGCAGGCTGCCGGGGATGGGCACGAGCTGTTTGCGCAGCTCGGATTCCTGGACGCCGGCCTCCTTCAAAGCGTCCAGCGCCGCCCAGTGCAAGGCCGGGTGGTTGGGCGGGCCGAAGGCCACCACCTTGCCCTTCAGGTCCGACAGCTCCTTGATCGGCGAGTCCGTGGGTACCACGAACAGGGCGGTGCAGGTGGGGGGCTGATCCTTGAACACGGGCCTGGCGATCACCTGGCCCGCGCCCTCGGCGCACACGCCCTGCTCATCGCCCTGATCGACAAAGGCGAACTGGATGCGCCCGCTGGCCAGGTGGGCATGAATCTGCTCCGGGTTGAGCTGCATGAACTGAGTAGGCCGCCCGATGGAGTTCCCCATGCCGCGCTGTACTTCGCGGAAGGGAGCTGCGGAGAACAGGTCCAGCGGGGAACCCTGAAGCTGGAACGGATCGAGGAACGACTCCGTGGCCCCGCGGGTGGTGGCGAATCGGACCGGCTCCCACCGCTGGCTGGCACAACCCATCAGGAGCACGGGAACGAGTGTCGCCCACATGGCCCGCGACGGACGAAAGCAACTTGTTCTGGCGACCATCGGCGTTACTCCCTCAAGAGCCCTATCGTTCTTATCGGGTTATATCCCCGTGGTCATCAGCCGGGACTGGCGCTGGGTCTCAATCCGCCCGAGGTTCCCGCGCCGCACGCCTTTTGTACCATGAGATACCCTGAAATGCCAGCCTGGTGGCGAGTTGGAACACCGAGCCCGCGGCCCAGGCCCGGCAGGCTTAGAGCGTATCCGCGATCCGCCTCGGGGGCCACTGGCCCGCCTTAGGCGGGGCCGCCAATGCACGGCGCCCCGTTTGCTCTGTGCACGCCGTCACAGAGGGTTAAGCTCCCGCGCCTCGGCCGGCCTCGCCCCGCCCGGTGGCGTCGGCGCGCCGCCTGCCCAGCGGTTTCGCGCTCGGCGAGGCGGATTCTGCGGGGGCTGCGGGGCAGGTCCAGACGAGTATTGCGAGGGCACGCCTGCGCGATCCGCTGCCCTGTTCGGGGATGCGCGCGGGCTCAGTCGGACGGCTGTCCCCCGTCCCGAGTGGTGAGGACGCGCCTTGACTGCCGACGTTACCGGGGTCTGGCGGTCGGATGAACGAGGCCTGTCGGATTCTCTTGCCGGTTCGCGTGAGCGCGCGCCGAGACCGCCAAAGACTATGCGACATCTGGGCTCCTGTCGGATTCTCTTGCCGGTTCGCGTGAGCGCGCGGACGGCGGTTGCCGCTCAGCTTGTTAGGCGCGGTGCCGCGGCCTCGAGGCACCGCAGGAGCGAGTGCATGAAGACCAAGAAAGGAACGAGTGGAGGCAAGGCGGGGGGTTGGTCCCTGGCGTGGGCGGTCGGCTTGGGAGTGGCCGGGACGGCCTGGGGGCAAGTGCCTTGGGTGCGGATCGCCAAGACCGGGACCCGGTCCCTGAAGTTCCCGGTGCAACTCACTGGAGTGTGGGGACTCCGGCGACCGACGCCGCCGGCAACGTTGTGCTCCGGAACCTGATTCGCGGGCCTGGGATCAACGGGAGCAACAACCAGACCGTGTTCCATGGTCGCCCTAGGAATCTGGAGATGATCGGTCGGCGCGGAGATCCCTTGCCCCAGTTCGGCCCAGGCGTCCGTGTGGGGAGTTTCGGGTACCCCCTCATGGCGCAGACTGGCGAGATCGGGTACGACCTCACGCTGGACGGTCCCGGGAGCAACGGAACCAACTGGTGGACAGTCTGGGCCGGCCCGCGGGGCAACGTCGACTTGGTTGCCCGGACCGGGGAGAGGCCGCCGGACGTCACAGACGGGCGGGTCTACGCGTGGCCGATTGTCCCTTCGATGGCCCGCGAGGGTCACGTTGCATTCAACAGCGGGCTACTTCACCCAGGCCACGAGTTGCCGGAGCAGTACGGGCTCTGGACCGGTCGCCCCGAAGCTCCGCGGCTGGTAGCCCGCACAGGCATGCAGGCCCCGGGGACCGAGCCGGGCGTGCACTTCTCGTCCACGATCCTGACGCAGACGTTCACCGTGAACCGCCGGGGGGCCGTAGCCTTTCCGGCGGCGATCGACGGACCGGGGGTGACCCCCTGGACGGCCGCCGGAATCTGGGCGGGCACACGCGAAGACCTCAGCCTGGTGGTGCGGTCCGGCGACCCGGCGCCAGTACCCGAGCCGGACTCACGCTTCGTCGGGTTGCCGTTCTACGCGATCATCAACGGCAACGACCGGGTGCTGTTTCCGGGATACGTCACCGGTCCGGGGATCCACTCGGGCAACCACTACGGGCTGTGGGTCGGCCGGGCGGGGGCCGGCGTGGAGCTCATCGCCCGCGAGGGCGACGAAGTGCCGGGGTTGGGGCCTGAGTACCGCATCAGCCGCGTGTATCCGTACATGCAGACGGAGGACGACCGGATCGCCGCCGTGCTGACGTTCACCGGACCGGATGTAACTGCGGACAACGACCAGATCATCCTCTTCGGGCGTCCGGGGCAATGGGAGACAGTTTTCCGTGAAGGCGGACAGGCTCCGGGCCTGCCGCAGGGTGTGGCCCTGAACTTCAACGAGCGAGTGCCCAAAATGGCGATCCTGGCAAGTGGGGCCTCCGGCATGATCCTCAACCTCGCGGGCGATGGTGTCACGCCGGAAAACGACCGGGCCTTGGTCTACCGCCGGTCGCAGAATGGCCCATGGTTCCTGGTCGCCCGCGAAGGCGAGCTGTTCGACGGCTCCGTCGTCGGGGACGACGGGCTGTTCATCAGGGTGAATGGCGGCGGTGCCGGTGCCATCCCGAGCATCAACGACCGCGGCGATCTTGCGTTCGGGATTCAGTTCGAGGGCGACTTTCCCAACAGCGTCTTTGGGGCGTACTTGGTCCCCGAACCCGCGACTGGCTTGTTTTTCGCCGCGTCCATCGGGCCATTGGTATCAACCGGCAGGAAGCCAAGCGTGCGCCCGGCAAAACGTTTTGTGTTCCCTGTGCCTAAGGGGTTCAAAGATGAGTGTGTGGAGCATGGTAGCCCTGCTGGCGATAGTGCTATTCACCCTTCCGGACACCACGCTCACCGCGTGACGCGGCGTCGTTTTCGGGATTCCGGATCGACAGAATCGGCGGTCACGGTTTGCTGACGGTGTCTGCCTCCAACTCGGCCAGCGCGACCACAAGGTCACGCTGGCGCTCGCCGCCTTCCGGCCAGCCGCCCCACGCGCGCACGACCTGACCACGCTTGCTGATCAGAAGCGTTGTTGGCAAGGCTGACAGACCGTGGCGAGCCAGGAATTCCGGGTCATGGACCACGGTGAATGGGAGCGGGACTTGCCTGACGAAGACCTTTACCATTTCGGCGGCGCGGTCCGCGCTGACGGCCACGACATGAACGCGCCGGCGAAACTCGGCAGATTGATAGCACTCGCGCAGCGCCGCCAATTCAAGCTTGCACGGGGTGCACCACGTCGCCCACGCGATCAGCAGCACCGGTCTCTGCGATGAGAACTCACGGATTGATACCTTCTCGCCGTCGATGGATCGGAATTCCCAGTCCGCCACGTATTGACCTATGAGGCGTTCCGACTCAGTCCTGAATCGTTCCAGAGCGATGAACTCCCAATCCCCTGGCGGGGCGAGCGTGAAGGTGTCGGGCTGAATGCGCACGTTGATGGTTACGGTCTGATAGTCGATGCTCCGCGTTTCCTCGCCCATGCTGACCATCAGGCCTTTCACTCGAACAATCGTTTCCTCAAACACGGGCAGCCCGGTATCGGCTCCGAAAGCGACAGATGCTTCTTCCCTCGCTTGCAGCGCCCCATACGGGCGCCTCTTCCTGAACTCAATGATGTCGCACGCCTTATCGCCGACAATCGCCTTGCGCGTCATCACTCGCTGCGCCTTTTGCATCGCGTCTTTGAAGGCCTCCGTGAAACACGACGGTGGATCGAGCCAAGTGCTGGCGAAACGCGCCAGCGCCTGCCCCACCTTCGGCTCTCCGGCAGCGCTTTGGACGAAGCGCAGTCCATGACTGCGATCCGCGAGCGGGTAACGGGTCCACGCCTTCTTCTCGGCGCTCCACTCGGTCAATTGGGCACCATCGCAGCAAACGCCCGCGAGCTCCTCACCAGCGCGCGCCACTGCGACGCGAAACTTTCCCCCTCGGGCCATGTGGGCCTCAACGTCGAGGGCGCCGTCACCGCCGCCCAACACACCGGTCGTCGACCAGTGGTACCTGGCGCGGAACGAAAGCGTCGTACATCCTTCCAGCGCCCTGGCTGCGCCGTCGATGACAGCGCGAGCATTGCTGTCACCGACCGCGGATCCTGCGACGAGCAGCCGGTTCGACTGCGGCCCCATGGCAATCACCGCAAGTAGCACAAATGGCCGTTTAGTCATACGGCGCAGAAGGAAGCGCTTCATCGAGTGCATGATCCGCCTCAATCGAACGAACCGCACGCCCTTGCGCACATGCCTGTCTGTTCTCGGCGAAGTGCCCTAGGCAACCAGCGTTTGAGCCAGCTCGGGGTACGGAAAGATGCAGATACAGTGTGGGTCATTAAACAGGCCGCAGAAACACCAACAGATTACACAAGCCGTACACGAACAGCCTCCGCCGCAGCTGGACGGCACATAGCAGCCACCCGCTTGCGCCCCTTGGCCGAGGCTGGCGAAACGATACTCGAATATCACCGTCCCGTCGTCCTCGACCTGCATGAGCCATTCGTCTTCCGCGGGCGATGTCAGTCGAACGGTTCCTGCGAATTCGCCGACCGATTGGCTCCCGTCACCAGTGAACGGCACCTTCGTCTTCGTACCCGACGGCACCACTTCCAAAGGGGAAATGATTCTGGCCTTCGTTCCGTCACTGATCAAGAAATGGCTCGTGCCGTCTTCGATGAGGAACGCCGTCCCGTCCTGCGCAGGCTCGTGATGCTCGATCAGCAGTCGCCCGTCGCTGAGGACGTGAATCTTCCCCGCACCCGTGTACGGGTCGAGCGCAACGGCGGTGGCCCCGCCCGCGGTCCAGACCAATAAGCCCGAAACGACAGCCATCACCCCATGCTTTTGCAACACGTGGCACCTCCAGCCTTGACATCGTAATGAGCGACAGGCGGCTCCCAACGGGTGCGAACACAGTACCTGAAGCTCGTGAGCGATGATACCCCCCCCCCGGCCCTGTCAAGAAAAAATCGTCCGGGCAAGCGGCCCGTGGCACGCAACGCCGTTAACCAGTTTTGACGACCTGGGACCGGAGTCGGGGCGAAGGTTGACGTTCAACAAATAAAGCCTCCTTTGACGATTCGTAGGTTGACGAGCCACGAATGCAAAGGA
>Ga0073934_10009842_pt1 | contig 12083 bp, 5 predicted proteins | sample LarsenN4metaG_FD_76834 | JGI IMG/M metagenome (GOLD analysis project Ga0073934, IMG submission 76834) | Hot spring sediment bacterial and archeal communities from British Columbia, Canada, to study Microbial Dark Matter (Phase II) - Larsen... ... | reverse complement strand
CTGCTGGGCGGGATCTTTGCTTTATTTTATATCCCGACTCTAATCGAGGGCGGCGCAGGCGCGGTCTTCTCAAAAGCGGCCGAAGGCGGAAAACTCCATTGGCTGAACTGGGCGCCGCCTGAGGGCGTTTCCTGGACGAAGTTTCTGCTAGGGGCACCGTTCAACATCTGGATGGGAGTCATCGGGGGAACCGTGTTAGTGATGTCCTCGCACGGCGCCGAGCAATTGATTGTTCAGCGCGTCCTGACCTGCAAATCGGTATCCGACGGCCGAAAAGCCCTGGCCCTCAGCGCGGCGGTCATTTTCCCCCTCTTCCTGGTATTCCTGCTCGTCGGCGCCATGCTCTGGGTTTTCTACCAGGCGCACCCATTTCAAATTCCCCTGCCGGAGCCGAAACCGGGAAGCGGCATCAAGGCAAACGACTTTATCTTCCCCATCTTCATGATGACGGAGGTGCCCCATCTCCTCAAGGGGTTCCTGATTGTGGCCATCCTCTCCGCCGCCATGTCCTCCGTTTCCTCGGCGCTGACCTCTTTGGCCTCCGTATCCACCATGGACTTCGTGAAGCATCTGGCCCCGGAGAAGAGCGAGGAGTTCTTTCTCCAGTTCAGCAAATACTCCACCGTGGGGTGGGCGCTGGCCCTGATCGTCGTCGCCTATCTGAGCCGCCAGGTGGAGTTTGTGCTCAATGCGGCGTTCTCCCTGCGTGGCCTGACCAGCGGCGCGCTTCTCGGAGGTCTCATTCTGGCGGTCTTCTGTAAGCACCGCCGTCCTGCTCCGCTCGTCGCCGGCATGCTCGCCTCCCTGGCGTTCATGACTCTAATTCAGGTCCTGCCGCGCTTTCCCGCAACGCGCGAATTCTGGATGCGCACCGTGGGGACGGAGGTGTTCTGGCCCTGGTACACGCTGATCGGCACTCTCGTGACTCTGGGCGTCGCCGCCCTAATCGCAAAACTCCGGAAACCGGCCTCCTCTCCCTGAGCCAGCCAGCGGGTTGGCACGGGGGACGGGCACCAAGGAGTGAATCGATAACGACATGCGGTGGCAACTCGCAGAGCTGCAGCGGTTGACCACCATCTCCTACATTAACCTAACCCGCGGCGCACGGCGCGGCGCACGCTGTCGTCCCGCTTCAACGGGCTGACCAGGGCGAGGTTGGCGCGCTCGGGGCGCAAGAACTCCCGCGCCACGGCCCGGATATCGGTCGGTTTGACCGTGCCCAATTTGCGCTTGTAGAGCGAAGGCGCGTGAACGCTTCCATAGCCGAGCAGTTGCTCCCCCACCCAGTTCATCTGGTTCTCCGTGCCCTCGAGACTCAGATCCACCTGGCCCAGGACATAATCACGGGCGCGGCGCAGCTCCGCGTTGGAAGGGGGCGAATCGCGCAGCCGCCGCAGTTCGGCAAAAACCAGGCCCAGCGTTTTCTCCAGGTTTCCGGTTTCCAGCCCGGCGGAGATCACCAGGTCGCCGGTGTCGTGAAAGAAGCTCGGCGTGCTGTAAATCGAGTAGGCCAGCCCCCGTTCCTCGCGAATGACCTGAAACAGCCGCGAGCTCATGTTCTCCCCGAGCAGGGTGTTGAGCAGGCGCAACGCAAACCGGCGCGGGTCGTGCCGCGAGCAGGTGCGGAAGGCCAAGGCCAGTTGTGTCTGCTCGATTTTCCGGCTGACCAACCGGATTCGCGGCTCGCGTTGCCGCCCGTTGGCGGCGACAAATTCCGTCCTGCCGCCTCGCCGCAGCCCCGCCGCCAGCCGGCTTACCTCCCGGACAATCGCGCGATGCCGGAGCTTTCCGGAGGCGACCAGCAGAGCGGCCCCGGATACATAGTGGCCGCGCAGGAAACCAAGCAAGTCCTCTCGTTTGATCCCGTTGAGCGAAGCGGGAGTGCCGGTAATGGGCCGGCCCAGAGGCTGGTCCGGCCACAGCGTCGCATTCAGCACTTCCTGCACCTGGTGCTGCGGTTCGTCGAGGTACATGGCCACCTCCTCCTTGATGACCTCGCGTTCCTTGTCAATGTCCGCGGGGTCAAAGCGGGGGTGCTTCAGCATGTCGAACAGCACTTCCAGCAATACTCCGTGGCGCTCGTGGCTCGCCTTTGCGTGGAAGCAAGTGGTCTCTTCGCTTGTGTAGGCATTCAGGTATCCGCCGACTCCCTCCACCGCTTCCGAGATCTCCCGGGCCGAGCGGGTCCGCGTGCCCTTGAACAACATGTGCTCGATGAAATGGCAAACGCCATTCAGCCGTTCCGGCTCGTAGCGCGAGCCGGTGGCCACCCAGAGGCCGACACTCACGCTGCACATGTGCGGCATCTCCGCCGTCGCAACGGTCAGTCCATTTGGCAGCGTGGAAACGTGGTACACGGGTGTAAGGTCAGGAGAAGGCTTTTGGCACGACCTCCGGCGGGCCGACCCGGTTCTTGTATTCAACAATGATGTCGATCGCTTCCTGCGGGTCGTCCGTCAACTGCAGCAAGTCCAGATCGCCCGGGCTGATGAACCTGGCCTCGATTTCCATCCGCCGCTTCAGCCACTCCAGCAAACCCGACCAGTGCTCCCGGCCGAACAGGATCAGCGGAAAGCGCGGGATGCGTTCCGTCTGCACCAGGGTGAGCACCTCGAACAACTCGTCCAGCGTGCCGAACCCGCCCGGCATGAACACGAACGCAATGCTGTACTTGACGAAGCAAACTTTCCGGGAAAAGAAATAGTGGAAGTGGATCGGGACATTCGCCCAACGATTCTCCTTTTGCTCCTTCGGCAGTTCGATGTTCAGCCCCACGGATATTCCCCGCCCCAGAGCGGCCCCCTTGTTGGCCGCCTCCATAATCCCCGGCCCGCCTCCCGTAATCACCGCCAGGTTCTGCCGGGCCAACCCTTTGGCCAGCTTGACCGCCGCTTTGTAATCAGGATGCCTCGGGTGCGTCCGGGCCGAACCGAAAATAGTTACCGCCGGGCTCAGTTGAGACAGCGTCTCGAAGGAGTCGACGAACTCCGCCATGATCCGGAAAATGCGCCAGGGGTCCTCCTTGATGAAACTGGTCTTGGTGGCATCGTTCACGCGCCGGAAGATAAAGGGACCGCCTGCCGGAGTCCATCCCTCATGGCTGGCTGTTTGGCTTCTGGAGCCATGCCATTTCCGGGAGTTCCGCCGGCACTCAAATGCGCGGCACAACTCCGCGCGCAAGCTCCACCTCATCGCGTCCCCTGACCGAAGCACAGGCCATCCAGACTCCGAACCATCGCGGCGGCACGGTTTGGGCGGCGAAAACAAGCAGCTTGCGGTTTCAGGCAAACGTCGGAAGTTGTCCGGTGTGCCCCGGATGGTTTTTGCCAGCGAGGCGCGTTTGCACTGCGGTTACTGAGGAGCCGGCAGGTTGGACTACAATGGGAAACAGGAAATGGGAAAAGCCGAAACGCGAGCGAGGTGTAGTAGCCCACGGCCCAGGCAGCAAACCCCGGGTCACAGTCGCGAGCGCAGCTTCCCGGCTGCATCACGCATGAATACCGAGCCTAAACTCAACGAAATCCGGCAGATTGCCATCAACGTGCGCGATGTGAGCACTTCGCTCAGGTTCTACCGGGACGTGCTGGGCCTCACGTTTCTTTTCAGCGCGGGTCCCAATCTGGCGTTTCTCTCCGCCGGGTCCATTCGGCTTATGTTGACCACCCCGCAAGGGGCCGGAACCGTGGGTGCGAACTCAATTCTGTACTTCGAAGCAGTCGATATCCAAGGGACTCACGCGGCAATAGTCGGCCGTGGCGCAACGAGTGAACACGAACCACGCCTGACGGCCAGAATGCCGGACCATGAGCTGTGGACCGCGTTCGTCCGGGATCCGGACGGCAACCTGGTCGGGCTGATGGAGGAGAAGTTCGCGTAGGGCGGGTGGTGCGGGTTCAGCAATTCTCAGTGTGGATTTTTCCTGCAAGGTTGCGGCGCTGTTTCGGCGCGCCCGGAGAGACGCGCCCTAGACGCGCCCTGCCGTTTTTACTGAGGTTTTTCAACGGTAGGGCGCGTCCGTCCCGGCGCGCCGAGATCTGTCAGGCGGCATAATGAGGATTGGTGGCGCGGGTTGAGGTGGACTTCGCGGGCAACCTCGCTGATATTCAAACTGGCGCTTGCCGTTGTCCGGGCTGTTCGGAGCGCCAGCATGCTATGAAAGCGCTCTTGTCGTTCCTCCTTGGGTTGACCTCCATGGCCGCCTGCTCCGCTCAGGGGACGATTAGCTTCGTCAATGACGGGGACAGCCTGGTCACCTACACGGTCGGGGGCAATGACCCGGTGGAGGTCGGAGGCGCGTTTGTCGAACTGCTCTGGGCGCCTGGCGGCACATCGTTGACCTCCTGGGTTGGCCAGCCGCTCGCTGAATGGTTGTCATCCAATCCGGGTTGGCGCGAGGCTGGCTCCTCCATCAAGCCGATCGGTCCTCTTCCGGGACGATTTCTCGGCGGCACGGTAGTGCTTCCCACGGAGCAACCTGGCGGGCCGGTGGAGTTGCTGGTCGTGGGCTGGCTGGGCAACCATGTCAGTTTTGATGCCGCTCTGGCCGGCGGATCCACGGGAGCGTTCTCCGAACCTTTTGCGCTGCAGACCGGCGATCCGACGACGACTCCCCCAGGCATTCCAGCCATCATCACCGGTCCGAACGGCTTCAAAGGGCTGGGGTTCTACATTCCCGAGCCTTCTGCCGTTCTGCTGATCCTGCTCGGGGCCGGACTCTTCCTGCGGCGCCGCCAGCAGCGCCCTTGAGCGAGCTCGGGCAACGGTTATCTGCCACGCTGCTCGAGTTCTTGCACCACGATATCCTTGAATCGGATCCGCAGCTCGTCGCCGCTGTGGAGTTGAAGCGCAAGGTGTCCAGAGCGGCCGACGTTGCGCTTCAAGTGGTTGTCGTTGTCCAGCACGCCTGAACCGTCCCAGTCCGTCACCACAACACCGTTCAGCACCGTCTTGACGCGCATGCCTCGGCACGTCAACACCAGCTCATTCCAACCATCCCCGTCCTCCGCGTATTTGAACACGTGGCGGGCGGGCTTGTATTTCGCGTCAATATTCCAGTCTTTGAGACTGGGGTGAATCCAGCGCTGTTCCCCGCGTGTTTCGTCGTAGATCAGTCCGGTGCGCCAGTTCGCCGCCAAAGGCGGATGAATATCGACCTGCGGTCCGTCGAGCCAGCCGCCTTTGCTCGACGGATCGAATCGGCTGCGAAACTGCAGTCCACTGTTCCCCGGCGAGTCTTTGTAGGCCTGGAATTTCAGGCGCAGCTCGAAGTCACCAAATTCTCTCTCGCTGAGCAGCCACACGTAATTGTGGTCCGGACGCCCCATCGAATCACATAGAATCGTGCCGTTGTCTGCCTTCCAGAAGATTTTGCCCTTGTCCGCTGGCTGACATTCCACGCGCCACCCCGACAAGTCCTTGCCATTGAACAGCGACACCGGATCTCCGGCTCGCATTGTTCCGGCAGTGGAGATCATCAACCCGAGGGCGGCGGCGAAGGCAGGAACCAGGCAGCGAGCTTTCGGGCTTAATGAAGAGTCCGTGGGTTGGGCTACAATGGGAGATGGGGATTTGGAGATGGGAAAAGCGGGGATGCGAGCGCCGTATAGCGTATCCCACAGCCCAAGCAGTAACGTCGTCGGCATATCCCGGACATCTTCTCCGTCTTCGCGCTGAAGTAAAGCCGCGATAACGGTCCAGAACGGTCCCGCCAGGTCCAGCCAGTGGCACCCTGGCGTGGACGCCTTTTAGGGCTGCGGGTACTGGGCAGGGGTGATAACCCGGTAGAAACGGGTGCCCGCATTGGCTCCCGGGGCATCCGGCACGATGACCAGAGCGGAAGTTGTTTGCACGGGTACGTCCGTCAGCTTGTGCCAGGCGGCTTCGTTCAGGCTGTCCTTATACAGTACGGAGTAAGTGCGTCCGGGCTCGGCGGGAAAGGCTAATTCGAGCCCGGCCTGGGTTGTGCGGACGTATCGGATCGCCAGCCGGCTCCAAGCGTTTGCCGGGTTTGTTCCGGCCAGGAATTCCTGGAGGTTGGTCGCCCCATCCTCGTCAGCGTCCAGGTCCGCGTCGTTCCGGCCTGGATCGAGACCGTGAAGCAGTTCCCACGAATCCGGCATGCCGTCGCCATCCGTGTCGTCGGGATTTGGGTTGCTCGAAATGTTCGGTGCCGCCGGTGTGGGGGTGAGGAAAAACTCACGGCTCACGGCACCGTCGGGGAACCGTCCTTCGGTGATGCCATTGGTCTGCGGGCCGAATGACACGGAATCAATTGCGGGGCCGGTGCCAGGCGGGAAGAGCGCGATGGACTCGCCGGCTGCGTCGAGGGAAAAGCCGACATGAAGCGGACCTTGAGCGGGGTTGTCGTCCGCAACGAAACGCAGAAAGCCGTTCGTGCCAACGCCGATGAAAGTGAGCGCCGGAATCTCGTGCTTCGTGCGGTTGGTGAGCCGGTCGGTCAGGAACAAACCGGCGAGACCAACCGGTTGAGCCTCCGGGTTGAACAGCTCAAACCAATCCGGGCCAGCCGCCACGCTGGCCGCCCACTCGTTGATGCGCACATTGGCCGGGGAACTGGTGCCCGCGGGGATGTTGGCGCCGTTTGGAGTCGGGAGCAGCAATTGAGGCGGACCCGTCAAACCGGGGGGAGAGCCGACCGAAAAGCCCGCCGCCTGCGCGCCGAACACAACCGAGTCGATCAGCGCCTCCGTCCGGTCGAACAAGTAGACGCCGTCTCCGGCTGCACTGAGGCCGAAACCGGCATTCAATGGCCCGTTTGCGGTCGTGGACGGAGGTTGCCCCGGGTCACAGGACACGACCAGGAACTGGCCAGGCTGGACCACGACGCCGGTGGGGAAGGTCCATCGGCCCGGCGCAAGCGGGTCATCCGTCATCGTGAATCCGCCAAGGTCGAGCGGTGTGGTGGAGGGATTGAGCAATTCGACAAAGTCCGTCTGGCCTGGCGCCAGGGGGTGAGCGAGCACCTCGTTGATGACGATGCGGTTGTAGTTGGTTTGTGTCACGACCCGTTTGGCAGAGATTTGGAGGCCGAAGACCACGTCACTACTGCTGCTGCCCGATTGGTGGACTTCCACTGCCAGCATGTTCGTTCCCGGCGTGATGAGGGCGGCCCCCCAGTCAATCGTCTCGGCGACACCTTCATCCGCCTGGTTTTGGGCACGAGTATCGTAAGTGGCAGGATTGTCTGGAACGCGCAGGTCCGCAACGCGAAGGCCATTCACGTAAAAGACCGCGCCATCGTCAACGTAAGCCGCGGTTTCGAAGGTGAACCCGGCAAGGTTGGTTGGGACGATCACGGGCGTCCGGAAGTAATAGGTGATGATCGCATCACCGGCGGGTGTGGTGAGAGGCAGTGGCGTGGCGATTGGCTGCGGATAGGGATAGGGCGTGCTGGTTTCGTGCCCGAACAGCCCCGGTCCTTGTTCCCACGACGAGTCCGGGTAGTCATCGGCTTGCCATGAGCCCTGGGGTTGGGCGCCGGTGGCGGAGAATCGCCATTGATTTGTGAGCCCCAGCAATACGTAAGAGATCACGGTGGTGCTTACGCCATCCCCCGGATTGACGGGGTTCCCCGCCCCTGGTGTAGGGGGGGCGAACGAAGCAAGCGCCGCCGCTCCGCTGGGGGTCCTGCCCTCGGAATAACCTTGCCGTTGTGGCCCGAAGAGCACGGTGTCGATTACATCCGTTTCGAACAGGCCGAGCGCTCCTCCGTCCGAGTCCAGTTTAAACGCGAGATGATTTGGCCCCGCACCCGCTCTGCCGTCCGCGATGAACACCGCGTGACCGCGTGGACCGATGAACGCAAGGTCGCCAATCCGATGGCGATGCGGTGTCCCTGCCGGAGCGTCGGTCAGGAAGAGCCCGCTGAGGTTAACTGGCGCCGAACCGGGGTTGTACAACTCGACAAAACTCTCGGGCGATCCCGGGCCCGGAATCGCGAGCCACTCGTTGAGCCGCAGATTGGACACGTCCCCGGTCGCCACGGCGACGTTCGCCGCGCCAAAGGTCGGCCGGCACAGCCCCCACTGCCCGTCGGCAACCCTGCCGATCGAGAAGTCCGCCAGTTGCGCCGCGAATTCCACCTTGTCCAGAAGCCCGCCGCCGTCCTCCACCGAGTCGTATAAATAGAGCGCATCTCCGTCCTGGCTCAGGCCGAACCCGGTGAACAGGGATGCGGCTGCGCCTGCGTCAGCCAGCAACACGAGGTAAGCGCCCGGCTCCAGTACAATCCCTGGTGGGAACATGAATTTATATTTGAGCGCCGGATCGTCGGTAAGTCCTTTCCCTGACAGGGTGACGGGCCGGGAGCCGCCGTTGTAGATCTCTACCAGGTCGGGGGCCTCCCCGTTGGTAACCAGCGTGAGCACGTTGCGGGCGAGCACTTCGTTGAGACGCAACCCGGAGAGGTTCGTATCCACCGTCCACGTTCTCACCAGTGTCACAGGACTTCCGTAATCGAAACCGGAGGCATCCTGAAATGAACCGGAGTCGCGCTGGCCGGCGACCTCCAGCCGGCAAGCGCCATTCGCAAGGTTCGTGAGCAGGATGGGCTCCGCGATGGGGGTCACGGCGCTCCAGGGGCCCTGGTTCAATCGCCACCGGTAATGGGTGTAGCCGCTGCCGGACGGATAGCCGGCGGTGGGAATCCCGTCGCCTGTCCGGCCAACGCCTGGCTGAACCACTGCGTAGTTGAGAGGCGTCAGTATTCCGGGCAGACCCGAAACCGTTACCCCGCCCGGCGAGCTGGCTCCGAGGTCCGTTCCGTGGGCTCCCGTGCCAATCGCCGGCGACCCGGGCATGGGCGTCAGCCAGTCCCGCAGGGCCTGCGCGTCATCCCGGGAAGCCAATGCGTATACGTCCGGAACATGGCGGAAACCGGGAGCATTCGTCCGGTTTCCCGCTCCCGCTCCGCTCCAGGGCGACGGGAGGATGTTGTTGCGAAAGGTTAGTAGCGTCCGGCCAGGCTCGTAATCGCGCGCCAGTGTCGCTGTCTCCCATACGATGTTGTCTTCCAGGTACGCGCCTGCTCCCGCACTGCCTGCCCCGCCGCAGTTGATGAGTCCGCTGGCAATGCCTGTCGCATTCGTCATCCGCACCAGCGTGTTGTGGAACAACGCGGCGAAGCTCCCCCCGGACAGGCTCACGGCGTGGTCGCAATCGAACACGACGTTCCGAACCAGCGTGGGATGCGATGGCCCCGCCGAGTCCTCCACCGCCGAAACCGCCGCCGAGATGCCTGCCGCTGTCTGGCGATGCGCGTTGGCGAAAACATTGCCTTCAACCCAGGCATCGGCCCCGCGCAATTCCAGAATGTCGTCGCCCGCCCCGGAACAAGTATTGTTCACAAACTCCAGGATGGGGCCTCCGGTCCTCCGTGTTCCGCTGCCAAAAGCAAAGACATCATTGGTGCCGAGCGACGCCCCGAAGTAACAGCCGCGCACCACGCCAACTCCGCCTGGCCGAATCCCGCCCGTTCCCTGGACCAGTTCGAACCCGGCTGAAGCGGCTGGAAAGACGCAGCTATCGATGACGAATGACGCGGAATTCAGCGCGACATACGTTTGGCTGGCCGACCTGAACTCGCAGTGATCAAGGGTCACGGCCGCGCCGTTCACTTGCAGGCACGTGTTCGCGTTGCCCTCGAAGATGGAGCAGGCGATCCGGTTCTCCGGCGAACCCGCTTCCCCTTCGAGCACGATGCCTGCCCACCGCGTGCCGGCTCCCGGTGATGTCATGAAGCGAACCGGCGCGTTCGGAGTTCCTTCCGCCAACAGTCGCGCGCCGTTTTCCACGAGGATTCCCGCGCCGCTGGCAAGGTAGATCGAGGTTCCCTGTTCAATCGTCAGAGTGGCGCCGGAAGCCACCGAAACCCAATTGGTGACCAGGAACGGTCCCTGGGCCGCGCGCCACACTGTGCCCGGCGCGACCGTGCCACTGACCACGGTGGTGCTGCCGGTGTCGAACCAGATGTCCACCTCGTTAGTGGCTATTGGCCGGCTCTCCGCGTCGAGATACTGGACTGTGACCCGGTTCACACCCGGGTTCAGAACAACGTTGGTGTGCGCCCACGCCCCCTGCCACGGCACGTAGTCCGCTGGGGCCCCATTCACCAGGACCGCGTAAGTCCGCGTGGCATCCGCAGTCCCAGCAATCGGCACGCTGCCTTTCGTCGAGTGCCACAACCCATTGCGCGTGGGAAGCGCTGAGGTAATGGAAAAAGTCAGCGGGATTTGTGAGAGGACATTGGTGCGGCGTCGGTGCACCGCGTCTTTCATGCTCTGGACGTAGCTATCCGGCACCCAGCCCTTGAGGGTGTGGTCAAGCAGCAACTCAGCCGCGGGTTGCGAAAAGACCGTCTCGCAGAACTTCTTCAGCGTCGCCAGGTATCGCGGCGCGATCCGGTCGTGCTTGAGAAAACGGCTGATCACGGGCAACTCGGCCGCCTTCCAGATTGAGCGCGCCCAGCTTGGCGCGGTGTCGCCCTGCCCGAGAACAGTATCCATGTCATGGTTCAAAATCCTGAAACGAGGGTCGGCAATTCCCCGGTAGAGCCCGTAATCATCGCCCACGCCGGTTGCGAGCGTGGTCTCCATCGTGAGAACCAGGGAACTCATCGCGAAGTACTGCAGCCATTGGTCGATGTCCACCAGGGAAGCCACCTGCTCCAGGTAGTTCGTAGTGTTTTGGCCCAGCGCAAACGTCAGATTGATCAAATCAGACCAGTCATCCTCCGAGCTGTTGCTGGCTTTGCTGTAGGGACCGGTAGCACTGGTGGGCCCGTTGGTGGAGTACTCGGTTTTATAGACGGCCGGATCGGCCCCGAGGTACTCCAGGTCCGCCGCCCGCACCAGCCGCACCCCGTCAACGTAGGAGACGGCCTTGTAGATGTTGCCTTCAGGGTCCCCTGGCAGGTGAGAGTCCGCCCAGTCGCGGTCGTAGGGCTCAAATCGGTAATACGATCCGAACTGGTATGAATCATGTGAACCGGTCGGGAGGGCGTTCGCCAGGTTGGCTCCGTTCACCCGGACCTGCACCGGCGCGCCATCTGTGTTCAGAATATTGGCGGCATTGAAGAAGGCGTTTCCCGCCGCCTGTGAATGCACAAAGCGCGTGTTGAAATTGAGTCTGGTGGTTCCCCGGAGCGGGCGGTCGCGTGAAAGCGAAAGGTGGAAATTGTGCGGGTGAACGTCGCGGGTTCCGGCCCCGCGGTTGCGCAGCGACGCCAGGTAGCGCACCAAGGAGCCGTTTCCATCCGTCACCACGACGCTGGCGTTCATCTGGGCATCGCTGAACCGTCCGCCGGGCGTTTGGTCCATAAGGTTCAGCCACGCGCTCCACTCGGCGGCTTTGACGACGAACCTATAGAGAGGCTGTGTTCCCGCGTAGCGGAAATCGTCGACCTGGTATAGCGCGTTGGCGCCCTGTGTGCCGCTGGCGTCGGTGGGCGCCGGCCAGGTCCGGCTCCTGCCTGTGCCATCGCGAACGCGCACGTAGAACTCCACCACGGTCTTATCCGGCTGGGGCGGCAGGGAGCACCCGAAGACACCGTCGCCGGCGATGCCGTCCCCGTGATGCCCGTCGTCGAACATCTGAACCGCCGCGAACTCCGCCCCTGGGACATCCGCCCGGTGAAACACGTCCGCGGCCACAGGCCGAGCCTGTCCGGCCACTCGCGCGGTCACTAACACCGGCTCGGCAGAGGTCGGCACAGCCGGCAGATGGGCGAATTCGAGGATCAAGGGCGCCGTGGAGTTGCTGGCGCTCGAGTTGGAGCGTCCGGGAGTCCCCCCGTCCACGCTGCTCGCGGCCCAGTTCTGTCCGCAGTTCCGCGGCAGGTTCACATCCACCAATTCCAGCGAGCTGCCCAGGCCGTCGGCGCGGGACTGCCAATCCCATCCTGCCCACCATCCGGGCTGGCCTGGATAACCGGCGCCCGGACGGCGCAGCGCCCAGTCACCCTCATTCGAGTAGGACACCGCGTCGATCGTGCGGCCCAACGAGTCTTCGAGCAACAACTCCTCGCCGTCGTTGGCCAGCTTTCCCGACCAGTTGCCGGCCACATT
>Ga0073934_10009841_pt1 | contig 12087 bp, 9 predicted proteins | sample LarsenN4metaG_FD_76834 | JGI IMG/M metagenome (GOLD analysis project Ga0073934, IMG submission 76834) | Hot spring sediment bacterial and archeal communities from British Columbia, Canada, to study Microbial Dark Matter (Phase II) - Larsen... ... | reverse complement strand
TTCTCCTCCTCCATCGCTTGAAGTTTGGCTGAAAGAATCTGCATCGCTTTCTCGCGGTTGGCGTGCTGACTGCGTTCCGATGTGGAGCGCGCGTCAAGACCCGTCGGCTTGTGAACCAGCCGGACGGCTGTTTCCACCTTGTTGACATTTTGCCCCCCCTTGCCGCCCGATCGGGAAAACTCTATCAGAAGATCGGCGGGGTTAATTTCAAACTTTGATTTTTTAGGCAGAGGAAGAATTGCCACCGAGGCAGTTGAGGTGTGAACGCGACCCGACTTTTCGGTGGCCGGCACCCGCTGGACCCGATGAACACCGGTCTCAAAACGCAGCTTGCGGTAAGCGTCCCTGCCTGCTATCTCAAAGGCCGCCGATTTATAGCCGCCAAGATCGCTCCTCGACTCGTCAACCGTTCGAAAAGACCAGCCTTCTGACTCGGCGTAGCGCTTATACATCAAGGCCAACTCCTCGGCGAAAAGCGACGCCTCCTCGCCGCCGGCGCCGGCTCTCACCTCAAAGAGGAGGTCGGTTGGAAAGTCTTCCTTCTCCCCCACCCCGCTCCCGCCGGCGCCGGCGGCATTTAAAATTCTCTCTATATCGGCGAGAATAACCTTTTTTCGCTCATTAAGGGCGCGCAGATCGTCCTCCGCCAGTTGCCGGAGCTCCTTGTTCAATCCCGCCGCCTGCCGCGTTTTCACCTCTTCCTTCTCTATCTCCTCAAGAATCTTGGTGAGATGAGCAATCCGGGGGTCAGATTTTAACCTCAAAAAGTCTTCCATAAACAAGAGAGCGCGCCCGCCCGGCGGGCGCGCCGAAACAAAGTTACTTGCCGACTTCGGTTTTTTTCGCCGCCCTTGGTTTGTGGGCGCCTCCGGCGGCCGATTTCTTAGCCATCACCCGGGCCTTGAATTTTTCAACCCGCCCCGCCGTGTCAATAATTTTGCCGCCGCCAGTGTAAAAAGGATGACAGTTCCGGCAGATCTCAATGTGAATTTCCGGCTTCGTTGAGCCAACGGTAAAAACCGCCCCGCAAGAGCAGGTTACCTTCGCTTCCGGATAGTACGTCGGATGAATCTCTTTTTGCATAGCGGCGAAACAATAGCAAAGTTACGGATATTTGGCAACAATAACAACGGTACATTCAAACCTGAAGTGCAACACGCACAAGACACACCAGAGAATTGCAGAGGGAATCGTTTGCCGGCTTTTGCCTCTAATTATCTATATCCGTAATATTCTTTGCCAACCGGCGGAAGAAATTTACGATCCTTTCAAAATGTCAATTTGTTTCTGGTACTTTTCAGCAAGTTCCATCACGTCGTCGCCGTAGAAAGCGTAGGCCCGATTGCCGGCATTCTTCCAGCCGGCAAGGTAACGGAGGGCGGCGAGCCGCTCCGCGGCAAAGGTCCCTTTGGCGCCGCCGCTATCCTTAAGCAGAAGCGCCGCCGCCATAAAAGCGTCCTCCGGCTCCCAAGGGTTAGGCGGCCGATGACCAGTCGCCTCGGCGATTCTCGCCTCATAAAGCAGCCAGGTTGATGGTATAAACTGGGCCGGCCCCATTGCTCCGCCGTAACCATACCACGGTTTCTTGGAAACAGGCATTTTGTCCGGGTTAAGGCCAAGCCGTCCGGTAATATCCAGAAAAGGAACGGTGTCGCGAGGCGCTTTCATATCAACCCGCCAGTTGCCTGTTCCAACATTCTCGCCAAGGTTTGACTCCTCGGCGATAACACCGAGAATAAGCGCCGGCCGGACACCTGTTTTTCTTGACGCTCGATTGGCGTACTCCAAAGCCCTCTCAAACGGAATGGCGGCCGAACCGCGCAGAGAAAAGAGTTCGGAACGGATCTCCGCGGCGCTCTTTTCTTTAGTCAGAATGATCTTCTGATAAACCACTTCTAGTCCTCTGGAAATGCTAAGCAGCTTTTTTTTCTCCCCCTCCTGCTCCTCAAGCCGCTTTTTCTCCAGTTCCTGAATCTGCCTCAACTGCGTCTCCTCCGACACTTTAGTCTCCAAAACCTCTTTTTCGTTTTCGGTCTCGGCCCGATCTGATTCCAGCTCCCGGAAAGAGTCGCGGAGCGCCGCCTTAATGGAAGCAAAAGAATCAAGGTCGGCAAAAAACTCGGAAATGTTTTGGTTGCCGAGCACCAGCTCAGCAAGCGAGTAGGAGTCAATCTCGTTTGTTTTGCGGATAAGACCGGCAAGCGATTCTTTCTCCCGATCAATCTTGCGGATAAGCGCCGCGATTGTCGCTTCCTTACCGCGAATCTCGGCTGACAGCTTTTCAATGACAAGATTCCGGGCTCTGATGGAAAGCTTAGCCTTGCGTATCTTGGCGTCCAAAATTGCCAGGTCTCGCTCCAGCGACTGGCGCTCCCGCTGACGCTCCGCCAGAACCCTGCGCTGGTCTTCAATCTCCCGCTCCAAAGCGGCCAACTCCTGTTCAAGAGTCGCTCGTCTATTTGAGACCGCCTCACTCACAGTCTGTGCCGAAACGCCGGCCGAAAAAAACAGCGGCGCCGCCAACACAGCCAGAAATACCGCCGCCATTTTTTTTGATAAAAACATTGGTGTCACTGATGGAGATCCAATCGAGACAGGTTAAAAGCGGGGACATAAACCCCGCTTAAAAGAATACCAACTTCACCGCGCCCGCGCTACCTCGCGCCCAATTTAAGTTTAACTTAAATTGAAAAAAGCTGGCCTTCCTTATTATTGAACACGGCCAGAGACCCTTACCTAAGGACTCAAAAGAAAAGGCGGGAGAAGAGACTTCTCCTCCCGCCTGAATGGGAGCGTTACTTTTCCAACTCATCGGCCACCAACTCCCAGATCTCCGGTATGTTGGCTTTTTCGCCGATCCACAACAGCTGATTTACTGTGAATTTACTCAGATCAATTCGCCTGACCACTAATGGCCAAATAGTCCGCCCCTTGCCCCTGCTGACCTCACAAGCAATCCTGATCCACTGCTTGTCGGTGAGGTTGAGGAGAGCGATCTGTTTGAATACTTTCTGCCAGCAATCGGGGCTATCAGTGTGATTGCCAACCCACAGCAGTTGCCCCACGTTGAGTCTACTGATATCAATTCGCTCGATCACTGCTTGAGTGATCTCATAGTCGCAAGACCTCTGAGCAAGTTTTAATAACTGTCTATCAGAGAGTTTACTGAAATCGATTCGCCTGTACACATACCTCCAGAGAAATGAACGGTCTACCTTTGTGGCAAGCATCCACGACTGCTTATCCGTAAGTCTATGGGTGGCCTTACCGAGATCAACCGTCTCGAACACCGCACTCCAGAAAACTGGGCTGTGGAACTTTTTAGCAATCCCCAAAAACTGCTCCGCTGGGATTTTGCCAGTATCGAACAGCGCCACCCAGAAGTTCTCGCTGTTAACTTCCTTAGCGATATCGAGTACTTGCTCTAATCTAATGTTAGCTGTTGGGCCTTGAACAATGCCTCCCAAACATTCGGGCATTTGGCCCCTTTACCGATCCTCAACATCTGCTTCCTCGTGATCCTTCGTAGATCTATCCGTCTGGAAACAAACCTCCAGCCGGAAGGATCCCCTCCCCTGTCTCCACTACCATCATTATACAGGAAGCTTAAAATCTGTCAATAAATTGTACAGTTAACACCTCGAGGCGACAAAAAGCACAGACAATTTAAGTTTAACTTAAAACGCGGAGTTTTAAGTTAAACTTAAATTGAAGCTTGAGCGTTACCACTAGAAAACTGTAGTCTCTAAGCGAGAAATCAACACCTTCAAGAAAAATTCGGATCTTTCTCCGTAAACTCCATAAACCGGCAACAGAGGGCTTTCTACCCCTATCCGCCTCGTCAATGTCACTTTTTGCCCTGCTTTTCCTCCTTCTTCTCCGAAGCGGCCGCCGGCGCCGCGGCGCCGGCGGCTTCTTTAGGTATTTCCTCCTTACCTCTCTTTTCCGAAATCTCTATTGAGGACAGATCAACGGTCGGCGCCGGTTCCGCCGTCTCTTCCCTCGGCTCCGCAACGGCCGCCACCACTTCCTCCGGATTGATTAAAAGCTTAACGTCGGGGGGCAGTTTAATGTCTTTGGCCAAAACCCTTGATGTAAAATCAGCAAGTCCTGATATATCAACAGTGATGAACTTAGGAAGATTTTTTGGCTCGGCCTCAACTTCCAATTCATGGACAACCTTAACAAGAATTCCGCCGAGATCTTTTACCGCCGGCGCGACACCGCTAAACTTCAGGGGAACTTTAATCTTTACCTTTTGTCCCTTCCCAACCACGTAGAAATCGGCGTGGCGGGGTTTATCGGTTATCGGATCAAGATCCACCTCATAGATCAGCACTTCCTTCTCACCAAAGTCGCCCTTCAGCATCACCACCGAGGACTCGCCGGCCTTCTTCCAGACCTTCTCAAAATCGTTAAGCGGCACCAGAACCGGCGTGGCCGATTCCCCGCGGCCGTAGAACACCGCCGGCAAAAAACCCCGCCTCCTCGCGGCTCCCGGCTTCTGCGTCCCATCCCGCTTTTGGGCTGTAATCGTCAGCATAGACTGACGAGTATACGGAAAACCAGACTAAAATCAAGTGGCTGGCACCTTTTACTTCACCTTCTCCCGCCCAATTCCCCCTGCAGAACCTTCAACCGGTTGAGCAGGTCGGCCAGCTGTTTTTCCAGAGCGGCCCGTTTTTCTTTGTCAGCGGCCGATGGGGCAGCGGGCCCGACTGGAAGAACAGGAGGGGTCGCAGATCCCTTCCGCGAATTGATCTCATTGATTTTATTACGGGTGAGAGTAAGAAAAAGACCGTTGCCGCCGGAAAGACCGCTGGGGACGAGAATCTCGTTTCGGTAAGCTTCCTGAAAACTAATGAGAGCTTTTTTTGTAGCGAGGCCGAAAAAGGTTGTCTCATTGCCGGACGAACCCGGACCGGCGGCGGCAACGATAAAACCCTCTGAGTTCAAAAACTTCTGGAGTTCCTTTACATCCTCGCCTCTCGATCCGGGTTTAAGATTCCTCTGAAAGACATAGGCGGGCGCTCTGGGAGTGGTGGTTGCGGCGGGAGGAGGTAAAGTCCCGGCAGGCGGTGCCGATTCCGGCTCCGGCAGACCAGTCAGGGTAACCGTCACCTGACGCTTAATGGTGGCGGACTTACCGTCGCTGTCAGTGACGGAGTAAGTGATGTAACAAGTACCTAAAATAGAGGTGTCCAGAAAAAGTTCACCGATGGGCACGGGGACGGCGCCGTCCACCGCGGCAAAAACTTTGAAGAGGTAGTCGCGGCTGCCGATCACTTTAATACCGCGGTCTTGGTAGCGGCTGCCTTTTTTAAGGTACGCCGGATTTGCGCCCTCAAGCATCAGGGTTAAAGATCCCGAGCTTATGCCAGTCGGGGTGGAAGGCGCGGAGGGGGTAGAGGGGGTAGAGGGGGTAGAGGGAATAGAGGGCGCGGCGGGGACGGAGGGAGTTTTAGGAAGAGAGCAGGAAGCGCTGGAACCACCACCACTGCCAAGGCACTGCCAAAGATGATTACTGTCGGTATCAGCCGTGTCCCGCAAGGTGCCGGCCAAGCAGGAGTTGATGGAAACACCGCAGAGGCCATTGATCGGAGTAGAAGGGGTTGAAGGTGGAGCTGGCGGCGGAAGGGTTGAAGGCGGCAGGGCAGGCGGCGTGTAAGTGGTGCCGCTGAGATTCTCATACCTGACCTGCGCTGGAATTTTTCCGGTCAAAATCACATCCGGATTGGCGGGATCAGGCCCAAACGCCGGCCAAGCGAGACCGGCCGTCCACCAAGGTGGCTTGCCGGGAAGGTAAAGAGAAGCCGGAAAATTTCTTCCGCGCGGCTGATCCCAGACAACAGCGTTATTAGCATAATCAAAGTTGCCGTGGCGAATCGTGGTCGCCTCAACCTTGGGGTTGTAAGTGGCGGCGGCGTCAACGCTCTCGCTCACGCCGTCAACGCGGTTGTTGCCGATGTAGGGATAACCTAAACGATAAATCGCCGGCGTGCCATAAGAATAGGTTGTGCCCGGCGCCTGATAAATCCAGCCGGAGAGCTGCGGCGTACCTAAAATATTCCCAATGACATTGGTATTAAGCGCCAGCCGGTCAAGAGAAACGGCGATGTTAAATTGAGTCACGCCGCTGTCCGTGCCGGAAAACCAATTTCGGAAAAGTGTTGAATAGCCGGACGAGCCCCAGTAGGCGTCCTCCTGATACTTAGAACCGACATTACCCTCATGAAGGTTCATCACCTCATGCGCCGAGTGGGCGCCGGAGAAGACGGCAAGCTGGAGAACGCTGCTGTCCTTCTGATTAACCGAGTAATTATAACTGAAGACGTTGCCTGACGATCCGTTGTCGGCGAAGTAAGCGACGCGCATCCAGTCAAAGAGGTTATTCTCAACGAGGGAAGCGTTCGTCCTCCGAAACTGCACTCCATAGCCGGTGTTGACGGTGTATAAATCGCCGAAGACATGATGGAAATAGTTGTCGCGGATCTCGTTCCAGATTGAGCTGTAAACTTCAATAACGGTGCCTCTTAGCCGCTCCATCTCAATGTCCTTAATCCAGCAGCCTTCGCAGGTGTTGATCTGAAAAGCGCCGTTGGCATAGGTGTTCGTCCCAACGACTTTAAAATTCTCAAACCCAGCATTGACGATCTTGTCTATAATAACCGACGCCTCCGGATCAAAAGCGGCGCCATAAGAGTGATACAAAGGCGGATCAAAAGAAATGGTGTTGCCGTTAACGTTCGTCACCTTCACAACCTGCGAGAGAGACCGCTTGCCGTCGTGATCCCGCTCGCCGCTGACATTTCCGATGCTCTTGATGAAACTTGGATCATTCTGCTGACTGATAAGCATCAACTGGCCGACGGCAAAACCGGCACCAAGAGTGTCCACCGTAATCTGGTTTGAACCCTTGTTTAAACCGGAAAGAATATTCATATTGCGCGACGCGGGAATAGTGTACTCGCCCTTGGGGGGAACAACATTGAACAGAAATCTGCCAGCGTTCGGGCCAAAAGCAAGTATTGTTGACGGGCCGTCGCCTCTCACCACTATCCCCTTCGTTACGGTAAGCGTCTCCGTCCAGCCGCGCAGGGCGTGCTGCGACACTTTGTAAGTGCCGGCCGGAAGGTACACCACCTGGCCGGCCGGGCAGTCGTTTATCGCTTTCTGGATCGCCTCGGTGTCATCCGCCGCGCCGTCTCCCTTGGCGTTGTACGGCGCCTGACGGACGTTAGCGCAGATAGAGGCGCGGGACGGGATCCCGCCCGGAACGCCCGGCCGCCAGTCAATCCGGCGGTCAGCCGGCAGAAACTCGCCGCTTGACGGCGGAGGAGGCGCCGGCGGGGCGGCGGGAGCGGCAACGCTAAACGAGATTCTGTAATCAGCCTGATTTTGATTGCCGGCGCCGTCTTGACAGCGGACATAATAGTTATAGCTCCCGCCCGGCACGAGACCGGAAATTGACGATTGATGAGAGGTGCCGCCGGTGGTTCCAAAGGTATTTTGAATTGAGCCGTAAGGAGTTCCAGCCGCAGTGCCATACTTGCAGACGGCGGTCTCATTCGTACTTACCGACAAAGTCGCGGCAGTCGTGCCGGCGGACAGCGTGCCGGACGGCAGACCGCCGGAGACAGACGGCGGGGTCGTGTCGGAAGGAGGCGGAGGAGAAGCGGGCTGACTGGGGAGCGGGGCGCCGCTTGCGCCAAAACTGTAAAGTTCCGCAACCTCCGAAGCGGAAAGAGCCCGGCTGTAGACCCTCGCGTCATCCACCAACCCATCAAAGGTGCGGGAAAAGGCTCCAACATTGCCGATCATAAAATCGGCCCAGCTGTCGCTTACGGGACTGCCAGCACCGTCGGTTGAGGAGTAAACACCCGCCGGCGAGCCGTTGACGTAGATGCCGACGCCCGAGGCAAGGTTGGTACCGTCCCATGTCACGCAGAGATGATTCCAGCTCCCGAATGAAAGCGAGCCCGGAGACGAAACTTTTTGCAAGTTAGTCGTTCCGTCAAAATCAACAAAAAACACCACCCGGCGCGAGGAGTCAGCCGGCGCTATGTATCTTCCGAACTGTTTAGTAAAAAGCATACCGCCGCCGGTTTCGCCGGCGCTTTTTGGATACACCCAAGCGCAGTAGGAAGCTGGGGCGAGGTTGTTGTAAATTTTGCCAAAAACCACCGCATCATCAGCCGCGTCAAAGGAAAGCGCCTGACCGATTTTGCCGGCGGTTCAGGAAGGACCGTTTGTCAGCGTCCCCGTCCGGCCGCTCCCCGATGAGTCGCCGGCGCTCCCGCCATTCCCCTCGTCAAAGGTCCAGTGACCGACAAGACCGCTGGAGAGCGAAGCCGACAGTTGAGCCAACTGGCTCTTCCCCGATATTTCACCGACCGCTTTCACCAGTTGATTCAGGAGCGAGGTGATGGCCGCAATCGCTTGAGCGATTTCATCCAGTCTGGACGCGGCGGCGGCTGAAGCCGGTAAAACTAAGACTGTTGAGAAAAGGAGAAAACAGACAACAAGACTCTTACGAAATCGTTTCATCGTTATTTTACACTAAGCTCGTCAAAGTTGAAACACTCCCTCCTTCATTTTACAGTGTTCGGCGGCATTCTGCCCTCAAGCGCCTCGATGATATTCATCGCCGCCATCTCCCCCATCTGAAAGCGCGCCTCCTTAGTGGCCGAGGCGATGTGGGGAGTGAGAACGACATTCGGCAGCTTCGCGAGGCCGGGAGAAAGTTTCGGCTCAAACTCAAACACATCAAGCCCGGCGCCGGCAATGACGTCGCGCTTAAGCGCGTCGGTAAGCGCCCGCTCGTCCACCACTGGCCCCCTGGAGGTGTTGATCAGAAAGGCGCCCGGCTTCATCAGAGCAAGACGCTCCCGGCTGATCAGGTGGGTTGTTTCCTTTGTAAGGGGAACATGAACGGAAACGATGTCGGATTGCCTCAAAACCTCTTCCACCGTCGGCAGAAAAACCGCGCCGAGTTCCCGTTCCAGCTTTTCATTCCGCACGGCGTCGTAATAAATGACCTTCATCTCAAAACCCCTCAACGCCCGGCGAGCGACATCAGCCCCGATCCGGCCGGTGCCGACTATCCCTAACGTTTTACCGGCAAGTCTAACGCCGTGGAATATCATCGGGTCCCACCCTTTATATTTACCCTTACGGAGAAACGCGTCGCCTTCAACCACCCGACAGGTTAAAGCGAGTATAAGCGCCCAAGTGTGCTCGGCCACCCGATCGGCCCCGCCGCCGGGCGTGTTGGTGACGAAAATGCCGCGTTTAGCCGCCTCGTTGATGTCAATATTGTTGAAGCCAATAGCGTAGTTAGCGTAAATCTTCACCGTCGGCGCGGCGTTCATCACATCAGCGTCAATCTGGTCGGTCAGAAGTGAGAGCACCGCGTCGTACGGTTTTCTCCGAAGCGCTTTGATTAACTCTCTCTTCGAGAGCGGACGATTTTTTGGTGAAACATCAACCTCGTAGCCTTTCTCACGGAGCATCCGCAAACCGCTGTCCGGGATTCTTCTTGTTACAAAAACCATCTTCATAAAAAACATCGGTTTCTAATTTCTAATTTTCAATTCTTAATTTTCAGCGAATTTTTAAATCCGCCGTCTGATACTTAAAAATTGAGGATTTTTAGTTTCTCCCCCACCACCTTCTCAACCGCCTTCATCGGCTCTTTAAGGAACTTGTACGGAGCCACCTCATCGGGATTTTCCTGAAGCGAAAGCACGAGCGTTTTCCGGTAAACCACGCGCAGTTCGGTACTGACATGAACAATGGCAGCGCCAGCAGCCACTGCCGCTTTAATGTCCTCCGGTGAATTACCGGAAGCGCCGTGAAGAACAAGCGGCACCCCCGCTGCTTCCCTGATATCCTTTACCCGCTCAATGTCCAGCGCCGGCTCCCGTCCGGAAGAAAGCATTCCGTGAACATTGCCGACGGCCGGCGCCAGAAGATCAACACCGGTTTCTTTGACGAAACGCGCCGCCTCGGCTGGAGATGTCAGATGACTTTTATCCAAGACAACCCCGGGCGGCAGACTCTCCAAAACATTTGATGACTTACCGATAAATCCGAGCTCGCCCTCCACTAAAACACCGCAGCGGGAATCTCTCGCGTACTGAACGCATTGTTTCGCCACTTTCAAATTTTCCTCAAAAGGAAGCTCCGCGCCGTCAAAGATGACGGCGTCAAAACCGGCGTCAATGGCCTCCTTCACGCGGTCAAACGAGTAAGTGTGGTCGGCGTTGCAGAAAATCGGGTAGCTGTATTCATCACGAATGCTCTTTATGATCGCCGCTGCTTGCCGGACACCAATGAAGTCGCGTTCCCCCTCGGAGAAACCGACTATAACCGGAGCGCCCGCGGCTCTGGCAGCCCGAAAAATCGCCAAAATCATCTCCATATTGGCGGCGTTGAAGTGGCCCAAAGCCCTCTTCCGGCCCGCCGCCTCCTCAAGGCACTGCCGAAGCGTCTGCATACCCGCTATTCTATCACAAGCGAGGAGAGACTTCTTTTGGGGATGGTGATAAAATTACCTGCACATATGGAAAAGAAACGTTTGGACTTTCTCGCCGTTGGTGATATCACCACCGATGCTTTCATCCGACTCAAGGATGCCCATATCCACTGCAAAATTGACAGCGACAGCTGCGAGCTTTGCGTCCGGTTCGGCGATAAAATCCCCTACGAGTTTGTGGAAATCGTCCGGGCCGTCGGCAACAGCCCCAACGCCGCGGTTTGCGCCGCCCGGCTGGGCCTTAAATCGGGATTGGCCACAAATCTCGGCGACGACGAAAACGGGCAAGAATGTCTCGGGGCGCTTCAAAGGGAAGGAGTTGTCACTGACTACGTCAGTATTCACAAAAAGAAAGAAACCAACTATCACTACGTCCTGTGGTTTGACGCGGACAGAACCATCCTAGTCAAACATCACGAGTACAGTTACCATCTGCCCGAAATCAGCCCGCCGCCGCGCTTTGTTTACCTATCCTCCATCGGCGCCGGCACGGAAAAATATCACGATGAGATTACCCGCTGGCTTCTTGAAAACCCGGAGATCCGCTTGGCTTTTCAGCCGGGGACGTTCCAGATGAAGCTCGGCCGCGAGCGGCTCAAACCCCTCTACGAACGCGCCGAGATCTTTGTCTGTAATATGGAGGAAGCTAGACGAATTCTCAACGCAAAGGAAGCGGGACCAAAGGAACTGCTTAAAAGCCTGCGGGCGCTCGGGCCGCGCCTCGTCATAATCACCGACGGCGTCAAAGGAAGTTACTTTTCAAACGGCCGGCTGGAATTATTCATGCCGACCTACCCTGACCCAGAGCCCCCTTACGAACGAACGGGGGCCGGCGACGCTTTTGCCGCGACTTTCACTGCCTGTCTCTCCTTAGGCATTACTCCAGAAGAAGCCTTGCGCCGGGCGCCGATTAACTCAATGTCGGTGGTGCAGTTTATCGGCGCCCAGCGGGGGCTCCTCTCCAGAGAAAAAATTGAGGAACTCCTTAAAAAAGCCCCGGCCGATTACAGACCGCGGCCGCTATGAGCTCCGCCGCCTTGGCACGGAGCGGCCCCACCGCGGCTTGCCGCAGCGCTTAATCCTCTTCGTGCAGCGGAGCCACGCGGGACCGACGGAGAGGATATCCTCCACCCCCTCAACGCCAAAGGCAAGCAACCGCTCTATTCTGCAGAAACATTTCCCGCAAAGCTTTTTTATCCTCACTTCCCCGCCCGACCCCGGCGGTTCAACCAAAAGGCCGCTCTGACGGCCGATCTCTTTACCGCAAACAGTTCAAGTCATCGGATAATTGACTGCTTCGTAATTAAGGCGCGTCAGCTTTTTCTTAATAGTACCCGCTTCACCGTCTCCTTGATGCGCGAAACACCCATCCCATAGTGTTCAATAAGTTCATCCGGTTTCCCCGATTGACCAAACTTATCCTTGACTCCGACAAACTCAATCGGGACGGGACGAATTCGCGCGAGCGTCTCCGCCACCGCGCCGCCCATACCGCCGGCAATTTGGTGTTCTTCAACCGTCACAATCGCTCCCGCCTCCTCCGCCAAAAC
>Ga0073934_10009840_pt1 | contig 12087 bp, 12 predicted proteins | sample LarsenN4metaG_FD_76834 | JGI IMG/M metagenome (GOLD analysis project Ga0073934, IMG submission 76834) | Hot spring sediment bacterial and archeal communities from British Columbia, Canada, to study Microbial Dark Matter (Phase II) - Larsen... ... | reverse complement strand
AGGTCGAGCGTTGGGCTCGGCCCACCCTACAATTTTGTTCTGATGTAATCAGGGCGGTGGGCCTCGAAGACTCGGCCCACCCTACAATCTTGTTCCGATTTACCGCCGGGTTTGAAACTCAGTCGAGTTCAACAGCGCCCAGAGGATGTCCTCGAACGCCTCGGCTCGCTTGCCGACTTTCTTCACGTAGGCCAGGGCTTTTTCCCGCTCGCGATCGCTCGGTTTGCGCGAAAGCGTTCGCAGATAGACCATGCGCAACGCTTCTTCGTCGCTGGAGTACGAACTGAGGATTCGAGCCAGCAGGTTCGTGCCCTGGGCGCGAATGCGCTGTTGGATCGTCGGATTGTTCATCAGCATCAACGCTTGCGGGATGCTGCTTTCGACTTCGTCCGGCGGCAGCGACGGATCGAAGTTGAATTCTTCCTTGAATTGTCCCTCGACGCTGAAGCGCCGGCCAAACGGGTTGCCGCCCGCCGGCGCCGGCGGCCCCATCGAGCCGAGCACGGTGACCAGCGATTGCCACAACGACTCCGAACGAAGCCGCGTCGGGTTGATCCCGGCGAATTGCAGATGGTCGCCGTGGCTCTCGCCCGGACGGATCTGCCGCTGGTAAGTGTCGCTCGTACAGATCGCACGGAGCAACTGCCTGATGTCGAACCCGCTGCCGGCGAACGAGGCCGAGACTCGCGCCAGAACGTCCGGCATGACCACGTCCTTGCCGGGACCGAGGTCGTCGATCGGCTGGCGGAACGCCTGGCCCATCAACTCTCCCCAGAGGCGATTCACCAATGCAGCCGCGAACCAGTAGTTTTCTTTCGACGCAATCGTGTCCGCGAGCGCCTTGCGGCGGTCGGCGTCGGACGAGCGGCTGCGCACCGAGCTGCCGTCAAGAAACTTGGGCAGCGTCGTCGTGCCCTTGGCGGGATCCTCCTTGCCCGGCATCATGTGCTCGCCGAACGGCCTCGACTGCAAGGTGACGCCGACAATCTGCGGGCGGTCGTTGACGCGCTCGAAAACGGGCCGATCCGCAACGCGAGCGAAGTAGCCCGCCAGTTGGTGAAACTGCTCGCGCTTCCAGCCGTCAAACGGATGATCGTGGCACTGGGCGCACTGGATTTGAATACCCAGAAATATGCGTGACGTTTCCGACGTGCGGTCGTTGATCGCGTCCTGGCCCTGGTACGACAACAGAAAATACGCCGCGCCATTTTTTGCATCCGGCTCAACGCCGCCGGGGCCGAGGCGAACCGGCAACTGCCCATTCGCGGTGAGCATTTCGCGGGCCATCTGGTCCCAGGGCCGATTCTTGGTGAACTGCTCCAACAACCAAGCTTCAAAATGGATGGCGATCGCCCGGCCGCGCATGTCGCTTACCTTGGCCGTGAATACATCGCGCCAGTATTGCGACCAGTGCTTGGCGTATTCCTCGCTGGCCAGCAATCGATCCACCAGTTTGACCCGCTTTTGCGAATCCTTGTCGGAAACAAACTCGGTGACATCGGCAGGCAGCGGCAGCTTGCCGGTCAGATCCAACATCACCCGGCGAATAAACTGCTCGTCGCTCGTGACCGGCGACGGTGTAATCTTCTGCTTCGCCTGCTCCTTCGCGATTAGCTGATCGATCTCGCCCGCAGCGAGCGGCGAACGCGATACGCCTTTCCACGGTTCATTGGTGAGCACCGGTGCGGCTTCTTCGCTCGATTTCGGCGGTGCCGCCAACAGGCTCCCCGTCGTTACCGCCATCACAAGTGCAGCCGAAACAAGGTGTCGCAACATAACCGCAGCTCCTGGACTGGTACGCATAACTGTACTCTATGACACGGCGCCGCCTGTTGGGTGATCAAACACCGTTGGTTCGGGCAGGTTCCGGCAAGATGGGCAGGAAAAATGACAACCGCACGCGGCCGGCGCATCCGTGCGCCATGCTGCGTGCGGTTGTTGTTCGCTTTCAGAAATCGTTAGCGCGGCTGGACCGGTCCGGCGCCCGGCGCTTCGACGGCCCGGCCCGGATTGTCGATCAATGCAGCCTGTCCTTGCTGCGTAGCGAGTTCTTTTTCCAGCGGGAAATCCGGATCGGGCGGGAAGTACTGCGGCGGATGTTCCAGGTAATGCCCGGAGGGCAGCGTCATGCCGCCGTACCATGTCTGGCATCCGACCGAGGCAGTCAAACCCAAGCCAAGCACCGCAGCGCCCAGCACCCTGTACCAGCGGCTCGTCTTCATCGTTCGCACGCCTCCTGGCCTGAATCCGGCTAGTCCATGCCTATGTCTCCAACATCGGTTAACGCAACGGTCCGAATTTACTGGATTTGCCGAAAAGTCACGAAGTGCGGAAAACGCGCGCGGTTGACCAGGGCCACGAGCACGTCTAGCATGCAACAGCATGGCAGTCCACGGAACACACAGAAAACACGGAAACGATTCGCGATCAATCAGTTGAAGCGACTGCAGAACTTCGAAAACATGCAAGATGCTTCCGCGATGATCGTCGCCGCATTTTTCTGTGAATCCCGTGAACAAAATAATATCTCCGTTCCACGCGGTGAGCGACTGGGAAAGCAAGTGAACTTGGAGTGACTGCATGCCGGCCGTTGCCGAATGGTCAATCGAGGATTTACCGCGACATGCGCCATTTCTGCTCGAATGGCCAACGGCGGCATCGTTGCCTCGCCGGCGCTTTTACGGCCCACGTTCCGCGAGCAGCGGTTTTTGCATGGCGCCGCCCTACTGGGAGAGCGGGCCGATCGAACGGCCGTTCGATATTTGCCGCCATCTGGCAAGGCTCAGCGCTGCCGTCTGTGCGTCCTGCAACGACCTCCGCCACATTGATCTTTCTCGCGTCCTGATCACCGTCACCTCGGCCCGGTCCCGGCGATCGTCCGGACTGCAGGCGCGCGTTACGCCGTTGCGCTTCCATCACGGTAAACTCGTGCGCCCGCAGCGCGGCGTGCACTATCAAGTGCAGCGGCACGTCGTCGAAGGCCGGGAGATCCTGTACTTGATGACCTTCTGCTTGCCGCGTTTTCTCGATCTTGATTTCGACGAAAAGTTCATCACGCTCTTCCACGAACTGTTCCACATCGGGCCGAAGTTCGACGGCGACCTCCGCCGCCACGACGGCCGCTATCACGTGCATTCGCACAGCAAAACGAAGTACGACGAACAAATGGCCGGCTTTGTCCGCCAATACCTCTCCAACGGCGCCGACCCGGCCCTGCACTCCTTCCTGCGCCTGAACACCGCTCAACTCCTCCACCGCCACGGCAGCATCACCGGCATCGCCCTGCCCCGGCCCAAACTACTGCCGCTGCCACGGAAAGCGTCGGCGACGGAGTATTAAGCATCGAGTCAGCATCAAACGTCACTCTACCCGTATCGTCGCGGACTACATTCGTCATGCCAGCCGCACGGATTCAACTGCAAACGAAATGCCCGGTGCGTGGTCGTGACATTGCCGACGGAAATGACGATCGCAGATTCCGTGCACCGGACTATCGCAGCCTCATTGGGCGACCGGGCAATTCAACGGTCACGTTGCACCGCGTTTCTTTCGGATCGGGTGCACAGGGATAATCATCATGTCGGTAGCCGCTTGTAGTTCTCTTTCGTTTGCCTTCTGCCCAATGGATCATACGCTTCGGATGCAATCCTGCATGTCGCGCCGGTCTGGCGCCGTGAGCATTGCTGGGCACGTTTGGCAAGGCTCCTCCAATGTGGGAATTCCCGATGCTCCGAGTCCGCCGATCCATTCGATGCGAATTTGCCGTTGGCCGTCACCGCGCGCTGCGCGCCGTGATGCGCTTCCTCACACACGCACTTACTGACCACATTGCCTTGGTTTCTCGCGCACTTACTGACTTTCTCGCATACATACTTACTGCCTCGCGCACGCATTTACGCATTCGCGCACTGACTTTCTGCTTCGCGCATTCGCGCACTTTTGGCGCGCTTTGTGTGAAGGCCTCGTCCGCAGGTCCGAAGATTGGTCTACATCGGAAGTTGCGGAGAATCTTGGAAGTCGGCAAATGTCCGCCGCGCGCAGATTTGTTCATGCCGGCGCTCTACTTCGGGATTCGGATCACCCGGATCGGGCGCCTGACGGCGGTTCAGTCGATTTGCGTCATCCATGACGGCGACAGTTCGACTCGACTTGACACATTTTGGAACGAAGCTATATCTCGCCCTCCGTTCCTGGCAATCGGGGGAACGCGGCGGCGCGGGGGCGCGGTCGCGATTCGAGCCGGGGACGATGCCACAAACCTTGGAATGCCGGACGAAACGACAACAATTGCCACGCTCAAGGAAGCGGTGCGGCAGTTTGCGCTCGAGCGAGATTGGGAGCGTTACCACACTCCCAAGAACCTCTCGATGGCCCTGGCCGTCGAAACCGCCGAACTGATGGAGCACTTCCTGTGGCTTGACAGCGAGCCGTCGCGGCAAGCTGCGCGCGACCCGGCCAAGCGACAGGACGTCGCGGACGAACTGGCGGATGTAGCCATCTTGCTCTTGAATTTGAGCCTGAGTACGGGCATTGACCTGAGCGAAGCGATACGCAGCAAGATGATTCGCAATGCCGTGAAATATCCCGCGCCCAAAAAGCGCGGACGCGAAAGACGGGTGGGGGGACGCCGCCGCGGCGACGTTGGGGGACGAAACCGCGGCGGCTGAAAACACTGTAGGCAGAGGGATCGTTGTGCAGTCTTCGAAGGGGCGATTTCTGTGGGTGCTGATGCTGGCGATGTCGCTGACGGCGACGACGCTGGCCCAGTCGCCTCGCGCCTCCAGCGACGGCCGCATCATTCCACCGCTGCCGCCGGACCGGACGACAAGCAGAAGCGCGCCGCGCGAAATTCCCGCGGCCCTGCGGATCGAGCCGCCGCCGGCCGACGACGCGCCGCAGTTGCGGCCGCCGTCTCGAACGCCCGGTGAGAAACGGGCGGAGGTCTTGCCGGACAAGCTCAGGGCCACGCCATTGCCTCAACGGCCCGCCGAGACGCGATCTTCGGAAAAGCATAATGAACTGGCCGCCAACCCGACGCCGTCGGTTACCGTCGAGGTCATCACACCGACCAACGCGGCTGTCGGTCAACCGGCAACATTTGAAATCGTCGTTCGAAATGCCGGCAGCCGATCGGTGGATCGAGTCACCGTGATTCACGATTTGCCGGAGAATCTCCAATTCATCGGCACCAGTCCGGAAGCGCAGGAAAACGATAAGCGGCTATCCTGGAAGATTGCAAAACTCGAAGCGGGCGAGGAAAAGCGAATCAAGGTCAAGGTCAAAGCGAACGACGACGGCGAATTCGACCTTCGGGCGTCCGCGAGCATTACCGTATCCGGCGCCTCGACGGCGCGGTTTATCAAGCCGAAACTGCCGAAGCTCGCCGTCAAGATGACAGGCCCCGACACGGTGTTGATGGGCGAAGAGGTGGCGTTTGAGATTCAGATCACGAACACCGGGCCGGTCCGCGTCAAACGGATCGTTTTACGGGACAAGCTGCCCAGCGGGTTGACTCACCCGCAAGGCCGTGAAATCGAAGCCGAGATCGGCGGCTTGAAGCCGGGCGAAAGTCGCACTCTGACGCTGCGAACCATCGCCGCCAAATCGGGCACCTTTGCGAATGAGATTCATGCGACCGCACAGATCGATGAAAAACAGGCGGATGAAATCGACCTGGCCGGCGGCATCGCCAACACGTCGATCGAGGCGACCGCCACAGCGACGGTCCACGTCGGCGAACCGGCCTTGAGCGTGAAACAAGCCGGTCCGAAGCAATGCCAGCAACGGGCGGAAGCGATATTCAGCATCGAAGTGAACAACAGCGGCTCGGCACGGACCAAAAACGTTCGCGTGGTCGATCAGTTGCCGCGAAATATGGAGTTCATCGCTGCGAGCGACGACGGCCGTTATGACGCGACATCGCACGCGATTGTCTGGTCGCTGGGCGCCTTGGATTTTGGCACACAGCGGATGTTGACGGTCAAAGCGCGAGGGCGATCGGTCGGCGAAGGAGTGAATCGAATCCACGCGGAGGCCGAAGGAGATTTGAACGCGCAGTCCGATTTGCCGGTCCGCGTCGAGGGCGCGCCTTCGTTGTCGCTGGAAATCCTACCGCTGAATGATCCGGCGCCGATTCGCAAGGATGTCGAGTACGAGATTCGCGTGTTCAACGAGGGCAGCCAGCCATGCACAAACCTGCACGTGGGCATCACGCTGCCGGACGGCATGTTCCTGCGAGATGCGCAAGCGCCCTCGCCGTACAAGCTGGATGAGAATCAGGTTGTGTTCGCTCCGTATTCGAAGCTCGGCACGCGAGCGGACCTGGTTTATCGCATCAAAGTGCAATGCAAGACGCCCGGCGACGCAAAATTGCGTGTGCAGCTGACATGCGATCAGCTGCAGCGTCCAGTAATTCGGGAGGAAAAAAGTCGATTTTTGCAGCCGTGAGGGCGGTATTTCGTTGCTCGGGGCGATGGCGGACGGTAGATATGTTCGGCAACAGTCCACCTGTCGGCCCCGTCTGGATGAGCCACGAAGAGAAGGCAGCCACGATGGCTGAGCACCTGGGGGAAGGAATCCCCCGCTTTTCTGACGCCCCCTGCAAACGAACCGGTCTTGAGCCAAGCCCCCGGCATTGCTAATATTCGGCAGCTCAACCGGGCCATCGATTAGTCTTGATCGACCCAGGATGAACGCAACATTGAAACCACGGCGGCGATCGTGACGCGCGAACCACACAACGGAGGACGGCAGACGTCGAGCACCCAAGGAGGGGGCAACGCGCGCCGTGGCAAGGGGAGGAGTCGATCCATGAATGTCGGAAGGACCCGGCGAGAACTGGCTCGCGTGCACATCCGCTGGATGATTCGCCGCGACATGCCCGAAGTCCTGGCCGCGGAGCAGGCCAGCTTCGATTACTCCTGGACGGAGGAAGATTTCCTTCGATGCCTGCGACAGCGCAATTGCATCGGCATGGTGGCCGAACACGATGAAAAAGTCGTCGGCTTCATGATTTACGAGTTGCACAAAACGAAGCTTCATATTCTGAACTTCGCCGTGCATCCACGGGCGCGCCGGATCGGCATCGGCCAGCAAATGGTGTCGAAGTTGATCGGCAAGCTGTCGAGTCATCGCCGCACTCGCATCACTTTGGCGGTTCGCGAAACCAATCTGCCGGCCCAGTTATTCTTCCGGGCCCAGGGATTCCGAGCGGTGAAAGTCATGCGCGGCTACTACGAGGACAGCGGCGAGGACGCATTCGCCATGCAGTTCCGAATTGCGAATGACGCGCGAGTTGAGACGGCCGAACCGCTCAACCGCATCGCGCAGTACGAAGAAAACTAGCTTGAACGATGATCGTTCTGCCTTCGGGGATTCTTCGGCATTCATGCCGCCCGAAGGCGGAACGGTCACGTACGTACACGTCAATCGATTCTGCCGGCTATTCCGATTTATCCTTGCGTTCCGATGAGGCGGTTTCTACGTTAAAATCGACCTTAGCTATTGGCGTCTCCGCTATGAACCACGAGGAGTTGCACCATGTTTCGCGTCGGGCTGCCGGCGGCACTCGTCCTTGCCGCAATCGCTCCTGTATTCTCCGCTGAACCCGCGGACACGACGAAAATCGACAAGGTTTTGGAAAAACTCGATCAGGTTCTTTCCAAGGTCGGAACGGTAGAAAGCCGGCTTAGCGCGATCGAACGCAGCCGGGCCGACACCGCTCGCGACATCGGCGAACTTCGCCTGCAGATGGATTTGCTGCAACGAGAACTGGCCGACCTGCGAAGTCAGATGAGCGGACAACGCTCAACGTCCGCGAAGTTCGGTCCTTCTGCGGCCATGGCATTGGCCACGGTTCGGCTGTTCAACGACTACCCGACGATGATGAGCGTCACAGTCAACGGAGTGACCCACGACCTGCTGCCCGGAGAAACTCGCAATCTGTCGGTAACACCGGGGGCATTTTCCCTCCAGGTCCATGGTGTCCATCCCTTGCCGGTCACGCGCACCGTGGGCGAGGGGAAAACGTACCCGTTGCGGATCCATCTAATCGGCCAATGACATGCGGCGGCGATGATCATCACCATCGACGGCCCTGCGGGGTCCGGGAAAAGCACGGCAGCGCGCGGCCTGGCACGTCGCCTCGGGTTTGAATACCTGGACACTGGGGCTATGTACCGGGCAGTTGCATTGGCGTTTTTGCGTGAATTCAACCATGCCGAAACTACCGAAGAGCAGCGCGCTGCTTTTTTGAAAACGCTACGCCTCGAAATGCAGCCGGGGCGCGTGCTTCTCGACGGCGAGGATGTCAGCGCTGAAATACGCACGCCGCAGGTGACTGCGGCTGCCGCAAAGACCGCTGCACTGATGGACGTGCGCCGGTTCTTGATCGAACAGCAGCGGGTGATCGCCGCGGGCCGGGATATCGTCTGCGAAGGACGCGATCAAGGAACCGTGGTATTTCCCAATGCAATGTGCAAGTTCTACTTTGCCGCGGATCTGGATGAACGCACGCGGCGACGATTGAAGGAATTGGAAGAACGCGGCCACCGTGCCGAATTCATGGACGTTCGCGAGGAGATTCGCCGGCGCGACGAACAGGATTCATCGGCCGAAACCGGCCGGCTGCCGGCGCCCGACGCCCATCATGTAGACACCACCGGCAAGTCGCCGGAAAACGTTCTGGACGAAATGGAAGCCTACTTTCGCCTATGCGTGAACTCTTCAAAGCCGTACTCTACGAATTCCTCTACTGGACCATCGGCGTCCTGATGATCTTCACTCACGGTTTGCGGATCGTGGGCCGTAATCGCATACCGAAAAAAGGCCCCGTCCTGCTCATCGGCAACCACACCAGTTACCTCGACATTATCGTCGGCGGCCTGGCCTGCCGCCGCCGCGTTTTCTTCCTGGCCCGAAAGACGCTGGCAAAGAACAAGATCCTCGCCTTCATCATGGATTTTTACGACACGACTTTGATCGATCAGGAAGGATTCAGCCGCAGCGGTCTGCAAGGCGTTTTGGAACACTTGGCCAAGGGCCGAGTGGTGTTTGTCTACCCCGAAGGCGAGCGAACGCATCATGGAGGACTTGCCCGGTTCAAGCCCGGCATCACCTTGCTGCTACGCAAGGTCCAGGTGCCGATCGTGCCGATCGGGGTCGCCGGCGTCTTCGAGACCTGGCCGCGCTGGCGGGCCTGGCCGTCGTTCGCTCCGCCGTTTCTCGCATGGCGGCCCCAGCGCATCGGCGTGTGCGTCGGCGAACCGATTCCGCCGGAGAAGTACGCGAATCTCTTTCGCGAAGAAATGCTCGATTTCCTGTTTGCAAAACTGACATGGTGCGTCGAAGGCGCGCAGAAGCTCCAGGCGGCGGGTCGTCACTAGCAGACGCTAATCGTCCACGCCGAGATGCGATCGCAGTTTGCGGATGGCCTTGTACTTCTCATCGCTGACTCGCTCGGGAGACATGTGGAGTTGCGCCGCCAGTTCCTGGACGGTATAGCCTTCAAAGCTGAGTTGAATAATCTGCTGCTGCCGATGCGAGAGGACGCTCTCGGCTGCTCGGGAGACGAGTTCGCGGTTTTCGGCAAGTTCCTGTTGCGGGTCGGAATTGCGGTCGGACACATCGTCGCCCAGCATGCTGTATTTCTTACTGCGCTGCGTGCGTTTTTTGACCGCATCGATCGCGCGAATGAACTCGCGCCGCTCTTCGCCTTCTGCCGAGAGCACCGCGTTCCACGATTGCATTGGAACGCGTTCCAACAACCGATGGAACACCTCCTGCGTGCAGTCGCCCCAGGCATCGGCCGGCAACCGGGCATTTCGCCAACATGCTTGACAGTAGCGGTTGATATCCTGAATCTCCTTATCGCCGACGACGGCCCCGGAGGCCGGCGCATCGAACGCCGTCAACGCGGCGCCGACCATGACGGCCACGACCATCGATCGCGGCGTAACAACTTTCGAAAGCGTACGTTTCATGCCAATAGCCCCAAAAAGCCGGCGTACTTATTATTACAGGCGGACATTCAACCCTGCATATCTCGCCAATCTCGAAGTTTGCTAAGCATTTTTCGTTCCCGCTCTCTTATTATTCGCGAAACACGCGATGGAATTGCTTCATCTGACAATATGAACACTATGCCAATTGCTTCGATTGGAAGCCAGGCCGGGTCGGACAAATTCGCTTATCGGCGTCAGAAAGTCTTCGGCAAAAGCAGAAGTTGGTAGCTATCTGGCGAAAGCCACTGTAACAACCATATTGAGTTCTGCAGCATTTCATCAAGCCAGTCCGCGATCAAAGTCAATCCGCTGACGGACTTGTTTTCATCTGCATCGTGCAAAGCGACGAGCACGAGACGAGCAACTGGTTTGGATGCATCGAGTCGGAACGTGGGAATATGCTCGCCGGAACTCGTCGAATCGGTTTGTCCAAAATCGTCGAATAGTTGTCGCCAGACGCTCTTGCCTGGCCGTCGCTCAGGCGCCGGTTTGGCAGACGCGGGCGTGCCGGCTGCCAATTCGGCCGGCCGCTCTCGATACTCTTCTCCCGCTGGGAACAGCGGAACTCGGCCATCCACGTTGGGCAATAACGGCAGTTCACCTGGTTTGTCCGCAGCAGCAACTCGAAAACTGCACGTGAAGAATATCGCAGAACTTACCCAGACTGCCCAAAAGCGCATGGCATTTCTCCAAACCGTGTAAGACGGCCTGGAACCATAGCGTTTGCAGCGCCTGACGCAATGGAGAATTATCGTTCAAATAGCTTGTCGGGAAGCGGCGCTTCAGCGGTCGCAGGCGGACGCACACCCAGCGCGTTGGCCAGGATCGCCGCACACGCTTGTGGAGTCACTGCGTCTCCTCGCTTGCCCGCTTTCACCCCGGGTCCAAACAGCACGAGCGGCACGTGTGTATCGTACGAGTGCGGCGTGCCATGCGTTGTCCCGGTTTTGTACGACGTGATCAAATGGTACGGCTTGACCACAAAATAAACGTCGCCGCTACGTTCGGCATGAAGCGACTTCTGGACGCGGCGAATCAGCGGATTCTCCGACAGCGGCGCCTTCAATAATTCGTCGCGCGCAAAAGCGTCGTGAATAACCGGTTGCTCTTTGAGCCATGCAACCAAAGTCGCAGCAACTTCGGCCGGCTGAAGTTTGTGGGCGGTCAACATCCGTTGGTTCAGATAGATGCCGGCTTCATTCGCGGCCTCGATCCAACGCGTTTTTGCATCGGCAGGTTCGGCGTACTTCATTCGCAGATGCGCCTCGGCCGCCGTCAGCAAACCGAGCGGGGCTTGCCGATCTGCGTTCTTGCCGGCGGCTTTGGAATGTTCCGGCAATGGACAAACACCATGATCCGCCGACATGGCGATCACATATCGGCCTTTGCCGACATGCGCATCCAAGTAGTTGAGCAGGTCGCGGATGATTTCGTCCGATCTCAACGTGATGTCGAGCACTTCCTGCGAGTCCGGACCCCAGGCATGTCCGACCAGATCGTTGCTGGAAAAACTGATCGTCAAGAGGTCCGGCACGTCGTCCTTGCCGAGTTGTTCGGCTTCAATCGCTCGAAATGCGAAGTCGAGCAGTAGTTGATTTCCAAACGGGGAAGCGGCAAGCGCATCGTAGTACTCCTTGCCGATCTTCTCTGCCGCGCCGAACGGATGTGGAAACGTCTTGCCTTGCTTGGAGCCGGTGCCTTCGCCGGAAGAATCGTCGGCGGAACTGTGTTTCTCATAATCGAGATCCGTCCGCAGCTTTTCCCACTTTTTCCCAAACCATCGATCGCATGATTTCGCGGCATTAAATTCCGAAGCCCAAGGATGCAGCCGGTCTCGATAATACGTGGATGTGACGAATTCTCCTTTGTCGAACCAGTAGCACGCATCCGGTTTACGACCGACCGGCATGATCGCCGACCGATCTTTCAGGGACAGTCCGACGATCTTGCTCCTGGGCCATTGTTCGCGCAATGCGTCACCCAGTGTCGCGACGAGCAAATTGGCGGGGGCGCCAAATCCTCGGGGTTTTGGTTCACTTGCCAGGTCTGCTTTTTTCTCGTCGGACTGGTCGGGTTTGTCCTCGGT
>Ga0073934_10009839_pt1 | contig 12087 bp, 10 predicted proteins | sample LarsenN4metaG_FD_76834 | JGI IMG/M metagenome (GOLD analysis project Ga0073934, IMG submission 76834) | Hot spring sediment bacterial and archeal communities from British Columbia, Canada, to study Microbial Dark Matter (Phase II) - Larsen... ... | reverse complement strand
GTGGGGAAAACTCACCTGGACTCCAGAGGGGAGGGCACATCTACGGTCCACCCCCACGCGTGTGGGGAAAACGTATAGTTTTTTATAACCTCCCAAACCTGGCTCAAGGTATCCTGATCAACTGCAACCCTTCCAGGTCAACCACAAACCTGTGTGTATCACCGAACATGCGCATCTTGAAGCCCTGTTCATTGTTGGTGGTCCAGATCTGCACCACGCCGCCCTCCTTGCAGCTCTGGCAGCTCTTGGCCCACAAGCGCTCGCGCACCATTGCCGATACCTGGCCCACGAAAACACCCGCATGGGGTTCGAGCAACCAACGGCTTAATTCGCCCCGCACCGAGGGAGATACATTCTCCAGGATCATTAAAAGCATGGCGTCTCCTCCCCTTCGATAAGTGGTTCCCACCACAGCGAGGGCTGCCCGGCCTCGGCGTCTACTGCGCCATCTTCAGACTCCGTCTTTGTTGTAATCTGTAATAATTCGTCGATGTCTGGCAAGATGCGATCTAACAGCCTGGTTTCTCGGAAGCGCTGGCGGGTGTTTTCACGCACGCGCGCTTCTACATTCTCGCCCGATTCACCCATGGTCTTGAAGGCTGTAGGGATGGTGATCTCGGTCTTATACAAGTCGGCGATGTCGTAAACGAACGAAAGCTGCCTGCCGGTGTGGATGAAGCCCAGGGCCGGGGAGTAGCCCCCGGAGACGATGGCGGCGTGGCACAAGCCGTTCAACAAAGCGTTGGCTGCTGAGAGGGCGCGATTGATCGGATCCCCCATGTCCCAATTCTGGCGGTCGTAGCGCCTGCCTTGCCAGGGCACGCCGTATTCTCGGCTGGCCTGCTGGTAGGCTTCCCGCATCCGCACGCCTTCCAGGCCGCGGATCTGCGGCAGGCTCATGTCGGGGTGCAGCCTGCCGCCGAAGCGTTTTTGGTACATGCGCAGCACTACCTGCATGTGCTCTGCGGGGCTGCTGTACAGCTCCGCCTGGCGCAGCAGGTGATAGGCCTTGCGCGTCTCTCCGCAGCCCTGGGCGTAGAGATTGGCGCCTTCGGCGGCGGTCCACAGGATGGTGCAGCCGTTTTCGGCCAGGGTCTTCACGGCCTCGTGAGTGATACTGGTGCCGGGGCCCAGCATCAATACGCACAGGGAAGCCACCGGGATCAAGACCCGGCCTTCCTTGTTCACGAATTCCACGGCCTTGTGGTGGCGCTGGATGATGGCCTGCTCCACATACAGGTAGCTCAGGCTATCGCGCAGCTTGGGTAATTCGTGTAGGTCGCGCATAGGTCAATCTGTATTTTTTAGGAGGGTCACGCATGATGGCCTCCGCTACCGGGTAATTGCCGATCACCGTGGAATGGGAGCCAGGGAGAGCAGGCCGCAGCCCAGGCCCTTGCCGCTGCCGATGCCGGTTTGAACGGTTTCGAGCAGCCGGTTGGGATCATTTACTTTCATAACGCCATCGAACTGGACGGAGAGAAAACGCATGCGCTTTTTATCTTATCTTTCGATGAACAATTTCCCGCAAGCCATGTCTTTGTTTGATATGTTGACCGAGATAAGCGCTGCGCCTGCGGATTCCAGTTTGCGTTTAAGCCAATTATGTTGATCTTCTTCGCAGACCAGTCCCACGCGCCGTCCCTGCTTCTTCCCTTCTCGATCTTTCTTGACTGTTGGATTGGCTCGTATACGAAAAGCCAATGCCTGACCTTCACGCAGGTGTAGGATCATCTCTTTACAAGCAGGATTTTCCACTCCTGGTGGAAGGAAGGCTTCTTTGACCAGATAATCCTTCCTGCCTGTAAGAAGGAAAGACCAGTCAGGCCTTTGCCGCGATTGGACCAAAAGGGTAGGGGCACCCGTTTTAGGATGCAGGTCCATGCGGAAGAGTATTCCTGACGACTCATTTTCCTTGAAATTTGCGTCAGGAAAAGCGCGGCAAATCGTGCGATGCATTTCGTACGGGTCCGCCAGCTCGCGCTGCACCTGCCGCGAACGCGGGTTGAGGATGAGGCGTGAGAGGAACATTTTCTACTCACCTTTATCCAGATATTCGATTTTGACCTCATTATCTGCACGATACTCTCGAAAATAACGAGGCTCGTGAAGCCAATATTTTCGTGATGTGATTTGCACGCGTCGACGTACACACCCAGGTTCTAATGTCTCACACTCAATGATGATGCGTGGTGTTGGTTCGAAAAATCTTGCTTCTTCATGGGATAAGAAGTGCGCTGGATGTAGCTTTAGTGCGACTTGAAGTGAGTCGTAATCTCCTTCACCATCGAAGATTGGTCGCGTTGGCGGGCAACTTTTACGGCCAAGATAAATTTGCCAGGCAGGAAATTGAACAGCATACGTTAGTTGAGCTATTGTTTCAGCATCGGATTGTACAGCGATAAGGAATGACGCATCGCAGAGATAGTAACGCCAGGTGGGTTCAGTGTGGGGATCCTTCGTGTTCGTGATGTACTTGGGCTTTCCTTCCCCAGTTAGCAATTGGGGTTCAGCGTATCCGCCGCCTACCGTATGATAATCGCGCAAAGGAGAGGGCGTTCCAGGTACGTCACATCGGACGCCCACTCGTACACGCTTTGAGAGGTCGCGGATGCGCTCGTCATCTGCCCATCCGAGCGCGCATGCCAGCAATCCAACGATTCCACTCTTGGTTGGTTCGGGCGCCGTACGCCGTTCTGACCATTGGCTATCTTCACCCCATGATTGTAAAGGACTGGCAAAGCGGAGGAACAGTGTATTTGGCATTTTATTTCCTTATCTAAACTCTTATTAGGTGAGGATCGATCCATTTTTTCAAGTCTTCCAAGGCAGCGTTGGGTTTGATGTCAAGGAAAGGCAAATCGTCCGTTGTAATATAGGCTCGTTGTGGTTGCAGGTTGTACACTTTACTCAACCTATCTACATAATCTGATAACTGTTTGACTGAATTTGCCATCAGAGATTTTTCGCCAAATCCACTGACAGGTTTGAGAAAAGCATTGGCATAACTTACAGGCAAATTGCGCTCCGAAACTTCCACCAGCATGAAATCGGGCAGATTGAACGCACCAAAAGTGTTTTGCTTACCGCTTGGATGTGAAAGTGCTGCTGCTTCGAGCAATGCCTGAACTGCGCGCCGCGCTATATCCTTGTCGCCGCCAAGATTTTTAACTAATTCCTCCCAATGGACATTGAGATACTTGTAATAGGTGCAGCTGTTGAACTCTATGTCGCCGATCATATCTGCGCCAGGCTCGCTATCAGGTTTTAAATCGTCCATTGCAGTGTAATAATCAAACTCCTGTTTTAGCGCGTTTGTAGAAAGAGCATGGGCAACTTGAACGGCAGCTTGCACATCTTTAAATGCTTGCGCTGTAGTCATTCTGCCAAACATGGCAATATCTATCGAACGCGGTATGCTTTCACCAAGATATTTGTTGATTTCGTTGAGTTTTGCTGTTGCCCATTTGCCTGCGCCGATTTCGTTGTAAGCTTTATGTAATCGTTCAACGAATGGGGTCAGTTCTTTCTTTATGTCAAGGAATACGAGTTGTTTAGTGTCGGCCTTTGTTGCAGCCTCTTCAGATTCATTCTTGGTTTCCTCTGTAACCTCTCCCGATTCTTCGCCTCCTTCGGTTTGGGTCTTCCCCCTCACTATTTCAGGCAAACGTGAGAGGATAGCCGAAATAGATCTTTCATCAATTTTCATCTCATTCAATTTTTCGTTGACGAGAGAAGGCAACATCTGGGTTCGTTTCCCCAACAATCCTTCCTCATCGAATGTCTTGAATACATCTGAATGGCGAATACTGCGCTTCAGGCATTGACTGGAAATTCGCCCGCGAAGGAAACCGCCAAAGATGGCATCTTTTGGCGATCCTGTATCATCGCGATTTAAGTTGGAGGGCTGGTAATTCTGGAGTATATGGATTTGGATTAACATTTCGTCATCTCCCTGAAAATGTTTTAGGTGGATATTGTTTTTTTCAAACAGGCGCTGTTTCAATGGTTGAAGTATCGGTTTCGTCGGATTTCTATGGGGATGTTCCAAAGTAAGCACGTGCCCACTGTTTTTGAACAATTCGGCTGGAATAATTCCAGCGCAGTAAATCTTCGAGCAATTGCTGCCAGTTTATGGTGACTTGCTTCGATTTCAGAAAACGCACCGCCTGACGCAAACGGAAGGGTAACTGCGTAATGTCGGAATCCAGCAAGATTTCAACACGACGGTCCAGCCCCTTGTAGTTTCTAGGGTCACGAGCATTACGCAGCGAGGCCCCAAAATTTCCTGAGCTGCCTCCATCTCCCAATGTATAGAGCGTAGCCAGTAGAAAAAATATTTCTTCCTGTGCTGTACTTAAGCCATATGGTAACAGGCGGTAAAACAATCCCAGGCTTTGTGCTTCAGCGAGCGGTTTGCCTGCATCCCGCTTCAATCTGGCTTTTCCACCTGGATCTAGCCCACAAATGTTTTGCAGGAACTCCTCCACTTTTTCATCGATGTCGTGTTTAGGCATATCAACCTCCTTGTTTGGTTTTGCTTCGTAAGAAATTGAGTTCTTTGCGACATTGCTCAATTCCTTGTTCGATTAATAACATAGCATGGCCATCATCACCGGTTGCATTTGCAGCGTTATCAAATGTTGATTGGGCTTCTCTCACAGTTGTATCGTACCAGTCATTCAATACTTCATTTTGCCTGGTGCGATCGCCTAAATCGAGCACATATTGTCGAAATTTGCTAGCCAATACAGACCAGTAATCTTGTTCCATACGCTCTTTAAGCCGCCTAAATCGCTCGGTATTCTTTGTCTTTTTACTGAATTTTTTTACGAAAACACTTTTTGTAATTAGCGCGCACTGATCTGCAAACGCCAATGCAAGGTCGGTCCATTCTGCGCCATTTGGGTCTTGTAGTAGAGAAGGTGGAATGTCGAAGCCAAAGTCCATCCATTCGTAGAATTTCATTTTTCCATCGGTCTGCCATGCAATGCAGCGGAATGGATAAGTTTGAATTCTTCTGCTTACCTCTAATTCTGCTAGTTGATTTAAGAAGGCTGGTCTGATAAATTTATGTTGGTCATCAGAGCGTTGAAGGAACAAGCCTGTGAATTCACGCCATGCAGCTTGTCCCCGCTTAGGTCGTATCGGCTTGGGTTTATCTGACCTTTCTATTCTTTCAGATGATTTACTCTTTCTTTTAGAACTTGACGTAAGTCGATAGGCGACGAATGGGTCCAACCATACAACATCCTCTAAACAGCTCTCGCCCATGCGGAAAGCCATCGTCCGCACGCACCATTCGCTTTGTCGCCCTGTTCGTGAACAATATTCATTTGTATACTGTGGATGCAAACGCACCTTCCTCGCTGGAAACGTAAGTCCGTGCAAATAACCTACCTCACCTAATTGACGATGCTCGGTAAATTTCATCCCGGGTTTCTTCTTTTTACTTTCGTGCACAATTACTGGATCATCCCGTTTCCACCAGGCGAGGTCATACTCAACTGTATATTTATCCAGCCACCTTGCCGACAATAGAGAAGCTGCCAGACACTCGAAAAGCGTTTTTCCGGAAGGTAAAACATAGATGGGAGGCACACCATTGATTGAGGGCATTAATGTTCGTCCGCCTGAGGAAACGAATGGCGGGATTGTGACTAAACCCGCGGCAACAGCAGCAGGAGTAAAAACTTGCTCATCTTGGATTGTGTGCCTATAGTGTGTAACAAGAGATTTCCCTGTAGGTATTTCAGGAAATAAAAATGCGGCAGGCTTTAGATTACTGGTTTTGTGTTCTTTTTCATCTGGAAACAATGGCAAATCTGCGCTCTGGAGGAATGGTTTATCTTTCGAGAATAGGTCGAAGCGGTTAGCATATTGCTGCCCAAACTCATGAATCTTGGCTGGGGGAAAGTAGCCATCTTTCCATAAACTTTCTAGTTCGGCGTTCTCCTGTGGTTTCAGGGCGTCTTGCAATATTGCTGTGAGCAGCCGATGAATCCCAACAATGACGAGCGGAGATTTATCAAAAATCGCTGTGTATTCATGTGCATGAATTAATGTATCTTGAATACTGTGATAGGACAATTCTCCGATTTTATTTTCCAGCAATATCCACGGTTCAGTCCATAAATTGAATGATGGTTTATTGTCATTCATCTGTGTCATTGGCTTTCATCTCCTATTCTATGTCCAAACCAAGTTCTGAATCAAGTGAAATTCGTAACAAGCCTCGGTCAGTCTTGAACTCTTTTTCTCCTCCTTCCATCCAAAGGGGGAAAAATCCCTTGAGCAATACTGATTGTGTAAAAAGTGTTGTAGGATTTTTCTCTGCATCAATTAGGATGGCATCGATGGCAACTTGGCGGCTTATGCGAAGCTGACGGAGTAAGATTCGTCGCTGGATCTCACGAGAAGCCTCAGCCTGCACCGATATTCTGTCTTCAGAACCGGGTAGAATGATAAAGTCACCTTCTCGCTCTAGTGGAATAATGTTTAGGGTACGCTCACCCAAGCGAGTTTTGGCTATAACCCAATCGGCACGATTTTCATCCTCTTCAAAAGCTATACTCATGGCAGATGTTTTGGCAAATGAGTCGCGTGGGTGGGGAATGGGTAAAAGACGTTTTTTTGCTTCCGCCATAGCCTTTTTTTGTTTAGATATTAATTCTTGCCATGCTTCGTATAACTGGCTCTCTACTGAAGGCGGATCATTGCCGTATACCGCTTCTATGAGAATTCTATATTCTTGCGGCAGTAGAATATGTGCATCCCCTGTTGATAATTTGTCTGTAAGTATCTTATGCGTTTGCCGCATGAGGTATTCGTCGTAAATCATGTGATCCGTACCAGGTTTCAAATCGCCATTTGACTCAGTCTCGAAATTTAACCAAAATCGTTGTGTTGCATGTTTAGTTGGCCGTTCGCGATCATGACGATGAAGTCTTCCTGAACGCTGTAGAAGAAGATCAATCGGGGCTAGATCGGAAACCATTACATCAAAATCGAGATCAAGACTCTGTTCCAAAACTTGCGTTCCTACCACGATTCCTTTCTTGGGACGTCTTCCATCCCGCCCATATTTATTTTTCAAGCGATCCTCACATCGCTGGCGGTCATACAGCGGAATTTGAGAGTGTAATAATTCTAAATCAACGTCAGACGACGTTATCTGTATAAGGGCTTTGAATATCTTTTGTGCTCGTTTGACTGTGTTTGTAATCCAGCAAGCGCAACCGTCATGAGTAATCGCATCTAACAACCACTGTGCTTTTTCCTGTGCATGATCATCGGTGAAATGTAGTGCTCGTAATTCGATCCTGCGGTTCGGTTGCCATACTGCCGGATTGGCTTGATGCTGGCCATTTTTACTAAGCGTAAATAAACTTGGATAGACGTCAGCTTGCTCATCAGCCAAAACGGGTTTTACACCATATGCTAGAGCAAGCTGCTGTCGGCGTTTTTTTGGTAAGGTAGCTGAGAGTAAAATAACGGATGTATTCATTGAAACGAGCCAGCTTAATAGCCTTTCGATAATTGTAGTCATATAAGTATCATAGGCATGTACCTCGTCAACTATGACTACTTTCCCAACCAGACCCATCATGCGTAGAGCGGCATGTTTTACATTCAGTGTGGCAAGTTCAGCCTGGTCAACTGTTCCCACACCAAATGGTGCCATAAGCGCCCGCTTTCTGGAATTGAACCAGGAAATGGCTACTTTTGCATCGGAATCGTTCTGTGCTTCTCCATTTTCTAATGGTTCGATTGAGTCTGTAGGCGTTTCGATGCGTGAATTTTCATCTACCAGGAATGCCTGCCCATGGACAAGTTTCACATCTATATTCAAACCAAGCCTTTTCTCTAGATGGGTTTGCAACCTGCCATACATCTGATTGCTTGTTGCCATTGAGGGAAGAGCGTAATATAGTTCATCGGAGCCATTAGTTTGTGCTATGCGATGGGCTAAAGCTAGCGCGGCTTCGGTTTTTCCCTCTCCTGTTGGCGCTTCAATAATCGTCAATGAAGGAGATTGTAAAATTTTCTCGGGTATATCGTCTATTGCTATTTGAAGGGGACGCATTGGACTTAAATCAGCAAACAGCTCCTCGGTTTTTGTAGGTGCGCTACTCAGAGTTGGCGCTTTTAGCCCAGAGTAGTATGTGGCCTGGGCGGCGCGCTGGCGGCTTATTTCTAAATATGAAGGCAAATCTATATTTGGTGATGTTTTAAAATAACGTTCATCCGATCCAAGCCAATCACATAGAATCGTAAATCCATTGAATGCCATAATTGCCGTTGAAATATTTCGAGGGTCCGGTAACAAAATTGGATTTATCTTGAGAAATTCATCTTTTAATATTTTATCTGCTAATTGCCTCATTGAGTTCCAATGCCCGGGTTCTGCGCTAAGCTTTCTACGTCCTGATTTAATATCACTATCAGGATGGGCAAAACGCCCATGATGTCCCCCTATGGCTTCACTAAATAATTGAGCCTTGGTGGAATTTGAAGTGAATATTTGGCTTAGCATATTTTCAATATGAATTTGGCTTATATGCGAATGAGGAATGTCTAATGGTTTTAATTCAAATCCTTCTAATTTCAGTCGCATCATTTGTTTTTTGTTTTGTGCTTGGAATGCCGCAGATACTTTTCCAATATCATGAAGTGCAACAAAGTAAGGCAGCCAGTATGAGAGGGTTATTGCTTCTACATTGAATGTATTGGTGAAGATGTTAGACCAGCGTGGCGATATATCCTCTCGCAACAATTCTCTTGCAACATTTCCAACATCCAGCATGTGAAAAATAACTGGATGAAAATCATCGGGATTTTTACTTCCTTTACTCGTTTTACCCCATAATCTTATAAGCTTGTTTTTATCTTCCATCATGCTCCTGTAAGATATCATAAATATTTACAAGCCTCCTCGCCTCCCTTTTCAGCTCCTCCCTCAGCCCCTGCGGCTCCAGCACCTCCACCGCCGCGCCCCAGCCGCGAATCCAGGGCAGCATCTCCTGCCACTCGGCCACCTGGGCCTGCCACAGGCAGCCGCCGTCTTCCAGCTCGCTGATCTGCTGGGTGGGGTGCCACACGCTCTCCTTCAGCCGCCGGGCGGCCACGCCCGCCGCAAAGCGCAGCGTCACCTTCACAGGCTCGCCCTCGCCGTACCAGATGCCCCAGGCGTAGCGCAGCAGGGCCGCCTCGTCGAAGTCCGCCGGGATGCTGAAAGGCTCCGTGGTTAGCCAGGCATGCTCGATGCGCTCGATCTTGAAGGTGGTCAGGTCGCCGTGCACGTCGCTGAAGCCGATCAGGTAGGCGGCGTCGCTCCAGGGCGAGGGCTCGATCAGGTAGGGGGAGACCAGGTAGTTATAGGGCCTGGCGGCCTTCAGGCTCTGGTAGCTCAGGCGCAGCTTGAGGCCCTCCGCCCAGGCGCGCGCCACCGTCTCCAGCACCTTCACCCGCTCCGGGCTGGCCTGCTGCGCCAGGATATCCTGGGCGATCCTCGACAGGCGCGCGGTCATCGGCTGGCGCAGCGCCATGGCCAGCTTCTCCAGCCCGCTGGCCAGGTGCGGTTGGGAGATGCGCGTCTGCTGCGAGGCGCGCCGCGCCGCCAGGTACAGCGCCAGCGCCTCGTTCAGGTTCACCCGGACGTTTGAGAGGTACCCGGAGCGATCGATCTTCCAGCGCCCGGCGTCATCATTTACGATAGGGGCTTCGCGCGATAGTTCCAGCCGGTCGCGGTACACCGTGGAGCGGTCGATCCCCAGCCGCGCCGCCATCTCGCCGTCGCTGTAGCCGCGCTGCAGGTAGAGCCGCTCCATTTCCCGCAGGCGCTCGGCCTTGGCCATGCCTCGCTTCATGGTCCCTCCTTTGGGGGCAGACCCCCTCTATCCCGGGCTGGGGAACGGATGGAGGCGCTCCCCCTCCGCCTCCCATCCCCCGGCAGTCGGTCCTGGCCATTCCGACCTGCGCACCGGGGGCGCCCGTCCAGTCGACGCGCTCGGTTGCAAGAATCCCTCCAATCCTAGCCCGCGTGCCTCAGGTCTGGCAGTAATATACGCCAGACCTGTTGCACCTAATGCAACACCGGGTGGGCTGTTGTTGGAGAAATTGGTGAATCACGCAGGTGGATTCACCCACAGCAATCAGCAATTAGCAATTAGCAGTCAGCGATTAGCAATTAGCAAATAGCGATTAGCAGTCAGCAGTCAGTTATCAGCGAAAATCTCACATCTATTGACGATTATATATCAACCGGAAGCCATCAGATATTAAAAATCAGTGATCGGGAATGAGCAAATAGCGATTAGCAATCACCGGTTAGCAAATAGCGGTCAGCAATCAGCTTTTACACCTCGCCGAAAGTCTTGACATCCCTGCACCCTGTTTCGCCTGGGGGCAGAGCTGGGCCTGCCCGTCTCGGTCAACGTCAGCCTGGGCACCAACGGTCACGCCCACGATGGCTCCAGCTCGGTCTCGCGCTGGATCGACTACACGCTGACGTCTGCCGGGCGTGCGCTGTGCGTGGCCGCCGGCAACGCCGGGCAGGAGGCCCCGGTGCAGCCCGGCGACTGGGGCTACGTGATAGGGCGCGTCCACACCGGCGGGAACATCCTCGCAGACTGCCCGCCCTCCGCCGACCCCGGCCAGCCTCCCTACTGCGACGTCTATTGGGTGGTGGTGGGCGACGGCGTGTCCGACCTCTCGGAGAACGAGCTGGAGGTCTGGTACAGCCCCGGCGATCGCTTCGCCGTGCAGCTCAAGCCGCCCAACTCCGACCAGTGGACCGCCCTGCTGGAGCCCAGGCAGTTCATCGAAAACCAGGAGCTGGAAGGCGGCATCTTCGCCAGCATCTACAATGAGCTGTACAACCCGGCCAACGGCCACAACACCATCAGCGTCTACCTCAGCCCGCTGTTTTCCCCCCAGGGGGTGGTGGGGGTGCGCGGCGGCACCTGGACGGTGCGCCTGGTGGCGCGCGACGTGCGCGATGGGCGCTACGACGCCTGGATCGAGCGTGACGACCCGCGCCGCCTGGGCAAGACCGGGCTGCGGGAGGCCTGGAGCTTTCCCTCCTTCTTTGCCGAGCGCTACAACGTGGACAATTCCTCGGTCAACTCGCTGGCCTGCGGTAACCTGGTGATCTCGGTAGCCAACCTGGACCCCGCCGCGGGCCGCATCCACCACACCAGCAGCCAGGGTCCCACCCGCGATGGCCGCCCCAAGCCGGAGATCGCCGCCCCCGGGGTGGGCATCCTGGCGGCCTGCGGCTTCACCCCCGGCAAGCGCTGGCTGGGCATGACCGACACCAGCATGGCCAGCCCCTATGTGGCAGGCGTCATCGGGCGCATGCTGGCCCTGGACCCGCAGCTCACCGCCGCCCAGATCGGCGGCATCCTGCGCCGCACAGCCACCCCGCTGCCCGGGGGAGACTACCACTGGCGAGACGACGCCGGCTTCGGCGCCATCAACCCCGCCGCCTGCCTGGCGGAGGTGCGCCGGCTGCGCCAGCGCGAGGACCGCACCCCGTGAAGCTGACCGTTTTCCAGGCCGACAAGGGCGACTGCCTGCTGCTGACTTCCCAGGAGGGGGCTAACGTTCTGGTGGACGGCGGCCTGGGCGATTCCTACCGCCGCCACGCGGCTCCCACCCTGGGACGACTGGCCCAGGCCGGCCAGGCGCTGGACCTGGTGTACCTGTCGCACATCGACCAGGATCACATCGCCGGAGTTCTGCAGTTGATGGATGACCTGCTGGCCTGGCGGGTGTACGACTTCCAGGTGGCTCGCGGCAACACCCATTTCCCGAAGCCTGCCGATCCCCGCCCGCCTCAGGTGCGCAACCTGTGGCACAACGCCTTCAAAGACCAGGTGCAGGACAACGGCGGCGCCATCGAAGACTTCCTGGTGGCCAACGCCCGCCTGCTCAACCTGCACCCCGATGTGATCGGCGCCGAGCTGGCTCGCTGGGCTGAAGCCAGCCAGGAGCTGGCAGCCAGCGTCAAGGAGGGGCTGGCGCTCTCCACCCGGGTGGGGCCGGAATTGTTGAACATCCCGGTCAACGCGCCGGCCTCCGGCG
>Ga0073934_10009838_pt1 | contig 12087 bp, 14 predicted proteins | sample LarsenN4metaG_FD_76834 | JGI IMG/M metagenome (GOLD analysis project Ga0073934, IMG submission 76834) | Hot spring sediment bacterial and archeal communities from British Columbia, Canada, to study Microbial Dark Matter (Phase II) - Larsen... ... | reverse complement strand
TGGTGAGTCGAAATTCACCATCAATCTGGGAGTTGACTCGGCATTTATCAAATTGGACAACAGTTTTTGTTCCCCCGGTTAGAGCGCTCGATCTTCCTGGCGACATGGAACTGGTCAGTTGTCTTGAAGCAACGGATCGCTATATTTCTACTATGGCAGCTATCATGCTTGGAACTGAAGAATTTAATTACGTTGGAAGCATTGAGAAGTTCAGCAAAATACTGAACCACCGGTGTGAAACCACCCTTCGACTAGAAACAGATTGTCTTCTCTATATCCGATATCACGATCTACAAACCTTGAGAAAAGAAAGCGTACCAAATCTTATTGCGAGCGATAGTCAATTTGACATCATTTTCGAAAGTGATATTCAAAGAAAAAGATTTTTATCCTACATCCGAGAGCTGGTAGTATGGGATATCGCTACGAAAGGCGAGGGGCCGCGCAGAAAGTGGCCGAAGTGGTGGGTATGATATAGTGACAGGCGATTATTTTAATTAGCTCAACCGAGAACAACATTGAAGACCGGGTGCGTGACTTCCTCACACCTGCTCTCTGAGTACAACTACACCCTCCTATGAAATCTGACAGACAGTTTGGGCGTAGATTGTTTGGGTTAGGATGAATTGAGGAACATCCAATGACCTATTGGCTCTGATACAGCCAGAATATTATCTCAACAAACTGACGGTTGGCTCAGCCGATCATCGACTGTCGAGTTCGTCACAGAACCCACTGATTGGATCACCGACCCATACAAACTCTTTGAGATCTGTTGATATTCCTTTTCCAGTGAAGAGTCAGTAATATACATATCGTTCCAAGAACCTAATCCGTCAAATACCCACGCTTGAAGAGCTCCTGCAAGTAATTGTCGAACTTTAATATTCCCAACGTTAGATGGAAGCAAATCAGCATAAAAGGGTAGCAGAGGAGTAGGATCGTGCAATAACTGTAATGCTTTTCTAAACCATTTTTCCCAACCGAACTTACGTCTCTCCGAGAAGTCTTGCGCATCCACTAGTGTATTTTCCAAATCTCGATATGCAGTTTCAATGTCAGGAAAATCTCTAACTACTGGGGTGTTGTCACGTTCCCAATATTCTACATTCCATAGTCTAGCTTGCCGGGATCCTGGGTACACGAATGACCAATTGGACTGCCAACATTTTCCCTGGTCGGTTTGGATAACCCATGCACCGCCGGCAGTAAAGAGACTCGTGGCGTAAGGTGGAGGAAGATGTTGCAAATTCAATAGATCCAGTTGCAGATATTTAATTCCGTCAGTTTCGAGATGAGAAAACCAATCACGTACATCGTTCGCAAGGATCTCAGACTTTCCCACTGTATCATCTAATTCTTCCCTCTTTCGGAATGAAACATCAGACACATATTGAAATGTAGAATGTGAAGGAAATAGTTCGCGTGATTCTCTACCCGTTAAAGAGAGATATTCATTACCATAAGCAATTAATGCAATAATTTGAGCAAGCTCGACGTTCATAGTTATCAAAAGAGCAGGTAGCGCAGAAAGACAACCCATTCCTCGGAATTACATTGTGAATTATACGACAAGTGAAATTAGAATGCATTAATCAGGGCCAAGAGCTAGGGGAACAATTCGGAAGTGACTGGAAATTCGCTGTAACTCTGCTCAGTCCACAGATATCGAGATTTGTGATTTATTAACATATTCATATAGATTTCTGGCGCCGAGCAATAGACAGTATGCTCAAGCATCCGTGAACACTGAATCGCGTGGGAATGATAACAAGAGCGGACTTGCTGAAAATGGAAGATCTATCTTATCTTGCCATAATTATAGGTATCACTTAATTTACCGACCGTCCGAGGCTCTACAGACACATGCCAAGCCGAATAGATGGTATCTACTAGCCAGAGCACACAATGCTGCCGCGCATTGACTGTCCAAAGAGCTCGACGACACCGGCACCAGACTTTGCCCGCTTCACCCATCAAAAAGCGTCCGTCACGAAAAGTTAACTGTGAGGAACTGATAAAATCATAAATAGAATATAAGTTCTATTTACAACCAACGCGCAACACCACATCTTATTCAAACAAGGAGGCAACCATGGCAAGACATCGTAGTCACGGAGAAGGGACGATATACCCTGATAGAAAACATCCTGGTAGGTTCATTGCTCAAATCACCCTCCCCACTGGAAAACGCATTGGGCACCGAGGAACTCAAGCTGAATGCCGCGCCTGGTTGCTCGAGCAACGAAAGGCAATAAAAGCCAACAACTATGTCACTGATGAAACGGTGACGATGGCAGCCTTGATTGAAAGGTACTTCCGCGACGTGGCTCCTCTCACTCTTCAACCGAGAACGGCTAGTATTTACTATTACGCTACGAAGAAGAACATTCTTCCCGAGCTGGTAAGCATCAAAGTCTCCAAGCTGCGCGCTGAACAATTACAGGCTTTTTACTCGAAGAAATTGGCGGAAGGTCTCTCCGAGAGATATGTACTCAATCTCCATAACCGAGTCTATACTTTAGACAGAGACATCGATCAGAAATATACCGATGCCAGATATCGCTTATGAAGCTCTGATTGAACACAGGCAAAACACGATGGGGACGGGAAGTTTATTTACCACGTCGAACGGGACACCCTTCTACCCACGAAACATCCTTAAGTACTTCCAGAGGGGGTTGGAACGGCTCGGGCTGCCTAAAATCCCGTTCCATAATCTCCGCCACAGCTGTGCTAGCTTCCACTTGGCGGCGGGAACCAGCCCTAAATTCGTTCAGGAGCTTCTAGGACACACGACAGTCGCCTTTACCTTGCGGAAGTACTCTCATCTGCTTCCAGGCGTTGCTGACGAAGCGATTAGGAAACTCAATAACACGTTTCAGGATATTGAAAAAGATAGAGTAAACAGATAACTGTTAGACGGGCGGATTTCTCCGCTCGTTTTTGTTTAAGGATTCTACCGATGGGCAAGTAGAGGTCATGAGTTCCATTTCCTCTACCCATAAGAAATATAGACAAAATAGCCTACAAAACGCCAACACCCTTTTCTGCAATACTTTACTGATTGACTAATGGATACTCGTCCCAAATGCCAAGGAGCGTTTTGCGGCACCGTTCTGCATTTTACATAAACAGATCGCTTTTTGCTCACCCACTGGCTTTGAATCTGTTGTGTCACTTTTTGTCCATGTTCTTGTAGAGTTTTTCCATACCAACGAAGGAACCTTTTTTTGTATAAAGTCATCATCACTCAACTCAAGAGAGAGAAGGAAACTTTATATGTACAAGCTTAGATTCCTATCCCTTGTTTTGTTCCTTGTTCTTCTGTCGAACTGTGCACCAATCCTGGCAACACCTTCCCCAGTTCCTGCTTCCACCGTCGCACCCCCAACTATAAGTGCAGCCGTTGTTCAGAGTGTGGAAGTCCAAATCTTGGACGGCGAGCCCTTACAAGTCAACGCCATCATCCGCGGACAACTGCCCGATGGGGTTGTACAACAATCTCGTCTGCAGATCAGGTGCGTAACGGGAATACCTTCAATATCCAGCTGATGACCACTACAGACCCACTCGCGATCTGTACCCTGGCCGCTACATCCTTCGAACAAATTGTGCCGTTAAAGGTGAGTGACCTGCCTCCCGCCACATATACAGTGAATGCAAACGGTGTGGAAGCAACGTTTGAATTACTGCCGCGCGATCCCTTAGCGTTCCAGCAGGTTCTCATTGATGCTCTGAATCGGCGCGATTACGAATTGCAGAAAATCCTGATGGATCGATCTTTCATGATCGGTTATTGGCTCTCCGAAGGGACGGAGAACACGCCGGGCGATGCGATCCAGCAATTACAGACAAACTTACTCAGTCCCACAACACCGGTTACACCGGATTACAACAAGAATCTGCGCGATTTGCTGGGCACCGATCCGGTCACCATTTTGGGTCCAGACGTTCCTGAGGCCCGGCCGGTTTTTGTCTCTGGATTGGGAACACAAGGCAGGGATGAAGGAATCCTGTTTGTGGCGAGACGGCCAGATGGGGGGCTCTACTGGCATGGTTTGCTCTTTGCAAAAGACGGGTTCGCTCAACCCACACCTGTTCCTGTGCCTACCCAGCCCGTGAACATGAATGCCTATGAGACCAACGTCAAATATGTCATAGCGCTACAGGATGTCAATATTCGCAGTGGCCCCGGGACACAATTCAGGATCCTAAGCTATGTTGCCGAGGGACAGACTGCAAAAGTCACTGGTGTGAGCTCTAATGGCAATTGGTGGCGTGTGATCTGCCCTGATGACACCGTAGGCAGTTGTTGGGTATCAGCACTCTCCAGTCTGACGAAACCGACGGAGGGACCGCTTCCCCAAACACCGCCCGTTACAAAGGCAGATGTGCAGAGCGTGGAAATCCAGATCCTTGAATCGTTTCCTGTGCAGGCGAATGCTATCACTCGCGGACAATTTCCTGACGCAGGCTGCACGGCAATCGCGGGTGTCAACCAATCGCGCAGCGGAAATACATTCACGGTGACGCTGACAACGAAGATGGATCCGAATGCTATGTGCTCCCAGGTAATTACACCGTTCGAATATGTGATCCCTCTCGATGTGAGCAGTCTGCTGCCAGCCCAATACATTGTCAATGTTAATGGCGTCGAAGCAACCTTTCAATTACCTGCCATCCAACCCACCCAGGTGCCATAGCCAACTTTAGAAAATTTCGTGAGGATAGAAACATGAAAACTAGATTGATAGTCGTCAGCATGCTTCTCTTCATCCTGATCCTGAATGCCTGTTCGCCTTTTACGATTGCAAGTTCCTCCGGGCAACAACCGACGCCGGTCGTCGAGACATTGCCACAGGCCGGCTACCAACCCGTGACCGTGAATCAGGTTGAGGTAGAAGTGGGGGTTGGCTCGCCCATCCCCGTCCATGTTCACGTGAGCGGCAATCTCCCGGATATCTGTTCCCAGGTCGAGCACACGGAGATCAGGCAAGACGGGACGAATTTCATCATTACGCTTTCCGCCACCCCCTTACAGGAAGGCTGTATGGAGGACACACTGCCATTCCGAATGAGCATCCCGCTGAACATCATCGATCTGCCCGCTGGTTCGTACACCGCGACGGTGAATGGAATCGTCGCTGATTTCGCTCTGCAGTCGGGTGGCTCCGGGACATCGCTGCGGACGGCTGACATGCCTATTGCCCAAAGCGACATCCAGGTGGACAGTGTGAACGTGGAGGTTGGAGTGGGTTCCCCATTACCTGTCCATGCCATTGTCTCGGGTAATTTGCCCAGTGTCTGCGCGCAATTGGGTGAGGTGCGGGTGCACCGGGACGGAACTACATTCTTCGTTCGCCTTGTTGCTGATCTTCCCACACAAACCGACTGCAATGAGGATCTCATCCCATTCCGGCTCGAGGTTCCGCTGAACACTGTCAATATGCCCGAGGGATCCTACGTAGTAAATGTCAACGGAGTTACTGCCAGCTTCGACCCGTACATGGTTCCGGCAGAGAACCAAGAGGAACGCAAGCCTATCCCGGTTGAGCATGTAGGTGTACAGGCTGGCGAGGGCTCTCCCATCCCTGTCGAAATCGTTGCCAGCGGTACGTGGCCGGATTTATGCAGCCAGATCGCCGAGGTTCAAAGCAAGGTGAATGGATTCGAGATTGATGTGACAGTCCTGGCAAGCACTACCTCGCCTTGCCCCCCAGATCAACTGGGACTTCCTTTCCGATATGCGTTCCCGCTAAACATTGCTGAGATGGAGGCTGGCACCTATACCATTACAGTCAATGGAACAAGCACAACACTGGATTTACCGATAGGACCTTAGGAATACACAACAAAGGAGAAGATTATGACTACATTGACCCGTACCAGATCGAGTGAAAAAGGCTTTTCGGTCTTTGTCCGGAACCATCCCCTGATCGCTTATTTTGTTCTGGCCTACGTGGGGATGTGGATCGTCTCGGGCGCCGGTACAGGTGCAGTGAGTTGAATTGATCAACCCTGAGTGAGCCAGGAGCAAATTGTGAACCTTATTCGTAGATACTTTCCACTAAACATTCCACGGAATGAAACTCAAGGGAATGGACATGTCATCCCGTTTTCCTTCGTCCACACCTGAGCGACGCCGTCAACCGTATGTTGCCGCCACTCCCATCAACCATCCAAATTCGTTTCGGCCTCGCCGAATCACTCAGAAACAGAGAGTATTTATCAAGAGGAAAAAACACCATGTCCACAACAACCTTACACCTGAAAACTGAAACATCCACCCGCCGGGGCTTCTTCTCAAGCTCGGTCTTCATATGGCTTTTACTGGTAGGCTATCTGCTCCTGGTGAAGACCATCATTCTGCCACTGTTGCCGCCCCTGGAGATCGATGCCGTGGCAATGATATTCTCTTGGGGCAATATCGTTGTTTTCAGCCTCCTTGGGCTGGCCGGTGTCTGGCTTGCCGACAGGACTGGCTTTATGCCTGCCCTCGATCCGCGCGTCTCGAATCGCCAGCGCTATTTGATCCCGCTGCTGATCGGGGGCATCATTGGCACGCTCGGGCTCCTGCTTGACCTGATGACTCAATCATCCCAGCGGCTGGCAGAGTTGATGGGAGAGTCATCCTTCAATACGGATTTCCCTGCTTCGTTGTTTGTGTACACGAGCGGCACCGTTTTGATTGAGGCCATCTTTCGCCTGTTCATCTTTCCCGCATTGCTTGGCCTGATCTCCTATGTCATTTTGAAAAAACGCTGGCAGGAACAAATCTTCTGGGGATTAGCCATTGTGCTATCACTGCTCGAACCCCTTGGGCAGTTTTCAGGTCAATTGGGTTATGCCCCGTCAGCTGATCCGTTGCAGTTGTTCCTGGCGTTCTCCTATCCCTATTTCGTTGTCAACTACCTATTGGCTATCTCTCAGGCCTATGTCTTCCGCAGGTATGGGTTTCTGGCATCCTTTACATTGCGCATCGGCTACTACATCATCTGGCATATAGTGTACGGAAGCTTGATCTTTCCGCTGTTGAACAATTAACCCGCCAGATATATGCCCCTGACAGGCACATACCAGTGTTTGTCAGGGAACTTCATATCGTTATGGAATGACTTCTAACATACAGTTCGTACTATGCAAAGAAAAACGATCTAAGAACCAAAAGGAAAAATATCATGTCCGCAGTTACTGGTGCTTTATCCAACGAAAGAGGGGCTTCCGCCTTGATAAGGAGGCACCCCCTCATCTCTTACTTCACCCTGGCTTATGCCATTATGTGGCTGGCCATCTCGCCGATGGTGATCGACAGCCTTGGGCTTGTCAAAATACCAGATGTACTTAGCCTGCTTTCCTTTATTCTGAGTTCATTCCTGGGGCCGACCGTCGCCGCCTTCTGGGTGACAGGTGTTCTGGAAGGCAAAGCGGGGATGCGCCAGCTCATGCGCCGCACGTTCCAGTTCCGAGCAGGTTTGCAATGGTATGCAGTGATCTTGTTCGTTCCATTGATGATCTGGATGGGCGCGTATAGCTTACTCTACAACGGCGCGCCTCTTGCCAATCTCGCTGCGAACCCATCCGTGCTCGTTTCGGTCTTCCTCCCCTTTGTGCTGTTCGGCTTGTTAATCCCCTCCATCGGGGAAGAACCAGGCTGGCGCGGTTTTGCACTGCCTCGCCTGCAAAAGCAGTACGGCCCTATCATAGGGACTTTGATTCTCGGAACGCTGCATGGCATCTGGCATCTGCCTGCGTTGCTCACACCCATGTTCGACCCATTTACAGTAAGCGGCTTCATACACTTCGTTCTGACGGCAATCGCTGCGACCTTTCTCTACACCTGGGTCTTCAACAACACGCGCGGTAGCGTGTGGATCGCCATCGTGCTGCACGCCTCCGGGAACGCTGCTTCGAAGCTGACCAGCGAACTGATCCCACAGGATGTGGAGCTTACCGGCTGGTTGAAGCTGCTGGAATCCGGCTGGATCAATGTGATTGCCTTTGCCTTCATAGCATTGATTCTCATCATCCTAACTCGTGGCACGCTCGGCTATCGGGCTGAGCAAGCCAACTAAATACGGGTCTTTCATAGTGTCTCTTTCGAGTCCAACCATGGAAAGAGACACTATGAATACAAACTACTATTATCAAATCGTCGGCATCAACAATAGAAGAGGCTCTTTAGACCTGAAGTTGTACGAAGGAAACAGCAATGAACGTCACCCGCAGATTACTTCAAATATCCATTCCCAGAATCACGCTTCAAAGCAGTGGACTCGTCTTGCTCTTCGCATTCGTCCATACTGTTAGTGATGCGGTTACCAATATGCTCTCTGCACTCTTACCGACAATCCAGAGTCGCTTTGGACTTTCTGAAACCGTGCTGGCTCTGCTGGTTGCCACATTATCCTTTAGTGCTCTGGTAACTCAGCCGCTTTTCGGTGCGCTGGCAGATCGATTGGGAAATCGTCGCATCGCCGGGCTGGGTGTCATCTTCAACGCGGTTCTTTTCAGCCTGATCGGCATCGTGCCCAACCTCTCTGTTTTGTTCGGACTCATACTCGTAGGTGGACTCGGTTCTGCTGCATTACATCCTGCGATGGCAAGCATGGCGCGTCTAGCCGGCGGCAAAAAGGGAGATCTCGCCGTGGGTCTGTTTAGTGCAGGAGGAACAATTGGTATCGCCGTGGGACCAATTATTATCATGGTGATGCTGGTAAATTTTGGGCTTTTCTTTACTCCCTGGCTGATGCTCCCGGGCATTCTCCTCGGCACATTCATGCTTATTGCCACGCCGGAAGAGATTGAACCTATTAAGAACCACGCAGGCAAAATCTTTGACTCTAGCCTGATCGCGGGACCCGTGGGACTGCTGGCAATTACGGGAATTCTGAGCAACGTTGCATTTGTCACATTTACCAGCGCCATGCCTCTATGGCTCGTCCATGAACACGATCTGCCACGTACCTCCACCCTGATTGGCTGGACATTATCGTTGTTTTCGCTTGCAGCCGCGCTTGGCGGTATTGCGGGCGGGCTGATCAGCAACAGAGTGGGCACCAAGCCATTGATCGCCGGATCGCTACTTCTTGCTCTTGTCCCTCTATACTCTATCTTTTTCCTCAGGCCTGGATCGCCCTTCTATTTTGTTATGGTGATTCTGGCTGGGGCTCTGATTAACGCGGGAATGCCCATGCTCATTGTAAGCGCCCAGGATCATTCTCCCAGATCCGCAGCCACCGCGGCCGGGATGTTGATGGGCTTTTCCGCAGGCGTCGCGGGGCTGGTCTACGTTGGTATTGGATGGCTGCAGGAGGTTATTGGCTTGGCGCCTGCCATGGCAACCGGCTACCTAGCTCTTACTGCCGGGGCGTTACTGGCAACAATTGCAATCAAACCGCGTTCAGCCCCGCAGGAATTACCTGTCGAAAGCTTGTCCTGCCTTTGCTCGCCGTGCATAGATCAGAACATCGCGGCGTTTCCACAACGCATCGACAGCCATTAGGATGATTTATTACTTGCAAAAGGAGATTTCAAATGTCCACACTTTCGATCCCTGCATCGCGTGAGAATGGTTTGAAGACGTACATCAGGCGCAATCCACTGCTCTCGATGTACTTAATCATGTTCGTTGTAGCGTGGTCCATCATGATCCCGCAGGCACTGTATTCACAAGGTATGCTTTCCCAACCGCTTCCCGAGATCCTCGAGATCCTGATAGGTTGGGCGCCGGCGATGGCTGCGATACTTGTCTCTGCTGCCCTGGCAGGTCGTGCCGGCGTCTCTGAACTGATACGGCGATTCCTGATGTGGAGGGTTGGTATTCAATGGTATCTCATTGGCGCCTTCCTGATGGCGGTCATCATCCTCGGTGGCATTGGTCTGCATATGGTCTTTGGGGGAGATCCACCTCCCATCCCGGTGACGGGCGCGCCGGCCTGGGAAATCGCGTTGACGTTTCTTGTCTTTGTCGTGCTGGGCTTTCTGTTCAATACGGAAGAGATCGCATGGCGCGGCTTTGCCCTGCCGCGGCTGCAGGTCCGGTATGGCGCAGTGCTTGCTGCGCTCCTTATCACATTCCCAGAGGTGCTGCTGCATGTGCCACTGTATTGGGTTCAGGATTCGTTCATTCAAACTGTCGGATTGGGCTGGTTCTCCGCATTTTCAGTCGCCGCCGTTTTCATCTACATGTATGTCTTCAATCGAACAAAAGGCAGCCTGCTTATTGTGACGCTCTTACACGCCTCACAAAATGCCTGGTCAAACCTTTTGTCAGATAACAGCGCGCGTCCATTTTATTTCACGGTCGCGTTGACCTGGATCATCGCGCTGGCGTTAATCGCCCTGACGCGTGGAAAACTGGGTTATCAGTCGGAGACTATAGGTAAGGAATGAAAAGTGAAAACACAGATTATTTCAGCAACCAAAATCATCAATGCTCCGGCCGAGAAAATCTATAGAATCATAGCAGATTATCAAAGTAACCACCCCCGAATTCTTCCCAAGGCATACTTCATTTCCCTTGAGGTCGAGGGAGGTGGATATGGGGAAGGAACGATCATACGGTATCAGATGCGTATTCTTGGGCGTGTCGTAGCATTTCGTGCCCTCATTACGGAACCCGATCCTGGCTGTACTCTAGTTGAGACGGATCTCGCCTCCCATACATCAACAAGCTTTACGGTATGGTCACTTGGAAACAGGGATCACGCGCGTGTTACCATCATGACTGTATTACCGAAGCGTGGGCTTATCGGAGGATTTCTTGCAAAGCTCTTCTTAACTCACGTCTATCGACAGGAATTAGAACTGCTCGCAAAATTCGCAACACGATCGACAGAAAGTGTTCAGGCGACTCCTACAGATCATCATGTGCATACAGCAACATCTAAGTGAAAATCATTCTTATGGCGGACGACGTGAACTATCCTGATCCACAACACAATCATCTTCCCCGGACCGACTGGCGCAAGTTGGGAGAACTAAAGCTACAAGCTGGTTCAAACCCTGACGGGAGCGTAGAAAGCTGGCTCACCCATATCTTGAGTGACTTTAGCCTCCCCAACGATCTTGTCAACAAACTCCTAAAATCTATGGAGGATGCAGTCGTGCGTGTTTTGGTCCCCAATGGGACGGAAGCACAGCTGGAGCATCTTGAGATTGTTGTCCTTGCTCCTGAGGACCCGGTATCGCAAGGGAAAACATGGGGCTTCTTTCGCGTGGAAAGGACCTCGACTGGTTCAGGAGACGATGCACCCCGGGGTCATTCTATTGACTACTATTTATATTTGGATAGGAAGCCGGGAGAACACAAACATACTACTTAGGTTATCTCTCTGTTGAGATCAGTTGACACTCCATTCGCGTGCCTATAATACAGCTTTGGCGGCGCTTAGAATCTCGACGACAAGAGAGTCAATGGGTTTTTGAGCGATTTTTGTTTTAATAGCGTTCACACGCTGCCCTGGCAATTGCGAGCCTAAGGTGGAGCGCAACTGCTCAGCGCGCGTTTTCGTTGCAAGGGCACTGGAAGAGTTTTGGCTGACAGCCATCGCAATCTCTAGGGCTGATTCGGTTACACCGTCCAGGGCCTGAACTTCCGCTTCGCCGAGTAATGCATCCAGCAGCACGGGCAAAGTCTGCATCTCGCGGGCAATAGATAAGGCATCCAAAAAGTGCCTTCGTGCCCCTACCCTGTCACCTGCTTCGAGGAAAGCAGAACCCAGATGATTGAGTGTCTGAGCCAAACTGCCTTGTTCACCAATCTCTTTCAATAGAGCAATGCTCTCCCGCAGTAAAGATTGGGCATCGTCGTACTGACCCTGTGCCGTTTTGACCAGGCCTAATCCATCCAGCGCAGCAGCAATACTAAAGCGGTCTTCCAGCACCCGGCTCAGTTCAAGAGCCTCTGACAAATATTCTTGCGCCTGATCGTAATTTCCTTGAGAATAGGCTACCAGTCCCAGCTGACTCAATGAGGCAGCAATAGCCCAGGTATTTCCCATTTTCTGGCTGATCTCCAGACTCTCGTCAAGCGCTTGCGAGGAACTGATGAGGTCTCCTCGGTAGTAGGCAGAAAGAGCAATC
>Ga0073934_10009837_pt1 | contig 12087 bp, 6 predicted proteins | sample LarsenN4metaG_FD_76834 | JGI IMG/M metagenome (GOLD analysis project Ga0073934, IMG submission 76834) | Hot spring sediment bacterial and archeal communities from British Columbia, Canada, to study Microbial Dark Matter (Phase II) - Larsen... ... | reverse complement strand
CTGGCGATCGACGACTTCGATCTCGGCCTCCTGCGCGTTGTCGGCGGTGTTCAGGTCTCCCGGCGGCGCTTTGACTTCGACCCGCAACGTGCGCCGGCCGACTTCCTCAGGCTTGAGCTGAAAACGCACCGGCAGCACCTCGCCGTCGGCTGGCAGCGTGACCGTTTCCGTACCCTCGACGCGCGACGGCGCGGGCGTCGCCAGATCGGACGTCGTCTGGCGCGACTGCAATTCCACGGTCACCGCCTGGCCGGCCAGACCATGCGCCTGGATGAACCCGGTCGCCGTGTAGCTGTCGCCGGGATACGCGCGCGAGGGCGCGGTGAAATCGCTGATCCGGACATTGACCGGCTGGCGATCGGAGCCGACGCCGATCACGTGGACGGGCGTCTTGGCCTCGACGGCGGCGGCCACGGCGGCGCGCGGATCGAGCCCCGCGTTCTGGCGGCCGTCGCTGATCAGCACGACGCCCGAAAGCGGCTGGCCCGACTCGTCGTAGATCACCTGCCGCAGCGCCTGCCCCAAGCGCGTCTCCGCGCCTCCCGGCTGCAGCGCTTCGTTCCAATCGGTTGGCGGCGCTGGCGTCTTGTCGTTGTCTTGCCCAGCGCGATCGGCGTTCGGCGTTTCCAGTTCCTGCCCGAGCCCGGCAAGTTCCAGCCAGTCGATCGGCCCCGGGCGCGTGGCGAGGAACGCGACACCCGCGCTCAGGCCGAGCATCGCCGCGAGCGAAGCGACACTGAGCGACCAATGCGGCAAGGCCAGCCGGCAGGCCAGCATGACGATCGTCAGCACCGCCGCGACGACCGTGGCATAGAATGCGGTGCGCAGCGTCGCATCGATCGCGCCTGTGGTCCTGGCTGTCGTCGTGGCAACTGCGTCCGCGCCGGCGCGGGGCAGCATCGCCACCTGGTGCAATTCATCGTTGAAGTGCGCGACCACCACGTCGTGCCGCTCGCGAAGTTTGTCGAGCATCGAACCGGAGAGCAGACCGGTCACTTGCCGCAAGCGCGTCTGCTCGCCCCCGTCGGTCGTCGTGCCTCCCTCGTCGGTGAGCGCCATGCTCTGGCTCGTATCGACTAGCACCACGGCGCGGCTGTGATGGGTCTGCTCGACCTCATTCCGCCATTGCGGTTCGAGATAGACGATCGCCAACCCGAGGAACGCCGCCAACCGCAACGCAACCAGCAACCGCGCCACCGCGGGGCGCAGCTCGACACTGTCGCGGCGATAAATCCACGCCACCACGGCGGCGACCGCCGAGAACGCCAGCACGGGCCAGATCCAGTCGGTCGGCGCGGTGATCCGCGCGAACTCGAACTCCGCGCGGGGCGTCGTCTGCGCCAAGAGGAGCGGGAGGTTCATCGCTTCACCTCCTGCGCGGGTGGATGATAACTCACCAGGTACGCGAGCGCCTGCTCGCCCAGCAATAGCGCGATCAGTCCGTACAGAAAGCTGCTCGCCAGCGGAATGCCCGCGAGGCTCTCGGTGCGCTGCTCGACGTCGCCAGCCTGGCTGAATTGGTATTCCAGACCCTGCAATCGCGTGGCGAGCGCCTGCCGATCCACAGCCCGCAGATCTCCTTCGCCCGGCGCGACGTTCACCGCGAAACGCCGCAGATCGACCGTGCCGGAGTTTTCGGCCAACTCCACGTCATAAATGCCGCTGCGGCGCGTCTCGGGAATCACCAGCTCCAGGCGATCGCCTTGCGCTCGGGCGTCGATAGTTTCGATCGTCTCTCCGGTCCGCGCCGGGGCGATCAGCCGGTGCCGCGTGCCGTAGGTGGCGCCGTCGAGGTTCAAGTCGATCGGCTGCCCCACCAGGCGCGCGTCTTGCGGCTTGGCGTCGGAGGTGAGATGCGCCTGCATTTCCAGCATCGCCACGACGAAGCTGGGGTTGCGAGCCCAGTTGTTCCAATCGGTACTGGCGGTTGTAAGCACGGCCGTGACGCGCCCCGCGCCGAAGCGCCGCTCAATCACCAGGGGCGCGCCGTTGCGTAGTTTGGCGATCACTTGCGTCGGACCGTCGGCCGCGGGCTGCCAGCCAGCGGCGACCGCCGTGTACTTTTCGACGTTGACCGCGCTCAGGAACGTATTGCGCTCGCCGGCGAAGACGCGGAACATCGGGTGATCGACGAATTCCAGATCGGCCGCCTTATCGAGCCGGTTCACGGGGAGCGTCGTCGCCTCGCCCAGGGGGGCCGGGAACCAGCCTTCGTCGTTGCGATACAACGCGTCGTTCACAAAGCTCGGCGTGGTCCGCGGGCCGGTGAAACAGATGATGGCCCCGCCGGCGCGGACGTACTGTTCCAGCGCTTTCACGGCCGCGTCGTCGAGTCGCTCGATGTTCGCCAGGTAAATCGCGCGGAATTTTTCCAGCGGCTCGTGATTCAAGTACGCGGTGGTTTCAATCCGCGCCTCGATGCCCGTCTTCACGCCGCCGCCAGGCGCGAAGGCGGTCGCCAGGAACCGCGCGTCTTTCGCCGCCGGATCGCCGTCCACCAGCAACACTTCGAGCGCCAGCGGGAAATCGATCACCGCGTGGCGATGGTTGTCCGCCTCGACGCCGTCCGCCTCAAGCGCGGCGGTGACCACATGCTCGCCGGCCGCGCCGAAGAACACCGGGAAGCGCCGCCGTTCCGAACCCTCGGCCGGAATCTCGTCGATCACCAGCGCCGGCCGTGCCTTGCCATCTTCCTGCAAGAGGACGGAGACTTGACGCACGGGATTCGGCGAGTAGTTGGTCACGGTGACTTCCATCGCCAGCGGCACGCCCGCGGCGCGGACTCCAGGCAGCGCCGTCAAACCGGTCACGGCCAGGTTCGGACGCGCTTCGTCGATGGTGCGCACCAGGTGCAGCTTCGCTCCATCCTCGGCGAAGCGATCGAGCCATTCCCGCGCGGGGCGCGGGTCGTCCCAATCCTTGGCGCGAAAATCGGAGACGACGTAAATCACGCGGTTCTCGTCGGTCTGATCGGACAACAACTTCGAGAGCGCCTCCAGCGCCGCCGACGGCGTGACGTCCATTTCGCTTGGCTCGAACTGATCGAGCGCCGCGGTGACGCGCTCCGAAAAACGGTCGTCGACCGCCACGCGATACAGATCGGGCCGCGGCCGACCGTTGGCGTGTTGCGTTTCCGATGTGCGCAACAGGGTAAACGTCTGCCGCCACGTCGAGGCCGTCATCTGGCGCGCGAGGCGCTCGATCGCCCGCTTCGCTTCCCCCATGCCGGACGTGTTGGCCCAGCGATCGGACTGCGAGTACGAATCGTCCACCAGCACGATGTGGTGCGTCACCAGCCCGCCGAACCAACGCCCCACGCGGTTCTGCACCAAGGGCTGCGCCAGCATCAAGATCACCGCCGCCACCGCCAGCACGCGCAAAAAGAGGAGCAGCCATTGCTTCAAAAGAATCCAGCGGCTGTTCTTTTTCTGGCTGGCGAGCAGGAACTCCATCGCCGCCCATTCGATCCGCCGCCGCCGCACCAGGTTGATTAGGTGAATCAACACCGGCAGCGCGACGAGCGCGAAGATCGCGCCCCCGAGCAAGAATCCCGAGTTGAGGAACGTCGGTATCACTGGTGGTGGTGAATCGCCGTGCGGTGGGACAAAAAGCGGGCCAGCACCGCGTCCAAGGGATCGCTGGTGCGGAACAAGGTGTAGTCGCAGCGATAACGCGCCGTGCCGAGCCGGACGTCCTCCAGGAAGGCCTGCAGGGCCTGCATGTACCCTTCACGCAACGCGCGCGGGTTGCAATGGATGCGGTCGTCGGTTTCCAGACCGTCGAAGCGCGTGGGACCGCTGAACGGGAAATCCAGCTCGTCGTCGTCCATGATGTGAAACACCAAGACGTCGTGCCCGCGCTGCTCCAGCATCCGCAGTCCCTGGAACAGCTTCTCCCGATCGCAGAGCAGGTCGGAGATCAGCACCATCATGCCGCGGGCCGGAAAAGTCTCCGCCGCATGGTGCAGCACCTTGGCCATGTCGGTCTTTTCGGTCGGCTCGTGGGCTTCCAGTCCGCGGACAATGCTCATCAAGTGGTTGCGCTTGCTGCGGAGCGGCATCGTGCTCCGCACAATCGCGTCGAACGCCACGCAGCCCACCGCGTCCTGCTGGCGGAGCAACAGGTACGCCAGGCTCGTCGCCACCGTGGCCGCGTAGTCGTACTTGGTCATCGCCCCCTGGCCGTATTGCATCGACTTCGAGACGTCGACCAACAGCGTGCAGCGGAGGTTGGTTTCCTCCTCGTATTGCTTGATGTACAGCCGGTCCTGTTTTCCCCACACCTTCCAGTCGATGTGGCGCACGTCGTCGCCACGCACATATTGGCGGTGCTGCAGGAACTCGATCGAGCGTCCGAAGTACGGACTGCGATGGATGCCCGAGAGAAACCCCTCGACCACGTGCCGCGCCCGGAGTTCCAGCCGCGCGATGCGGCGGATGGCTTCAGGATGCAAGAATTTGCTGGAAACGTGCATCGCGCGTCAGCTCGTCTTCCTTGGAGGGAGTTTCCTTCACCAGGCGTTCGATCACATGGTCGGTGGTCAAGCCTTCGCTTTCGGCGGCAAAGTTCACCACCAGCCGATGCCGCAGTACCGGCTTGGCCAACGCCTGAATATCGTCGGTGGAGACGTGCGTCCGCCCGTGCAACAGCGCCCGCGCTTTCGCGCCCAGGATCAAAAACTGCACCGCTCGCGGCCCGGCGCCCCAACTGACTTGTTCGCGCACAAAGTCCGGCACGCCCGGCTCGCCGACGCGCGTCTGGCGTACCAATGACAGCGTGTAACGGATCACATGGTCGGCGACCGGCACTTCGCGCACCAACCGCTGCAGCGCGATGATTTCCTCGGCGCTCATCACCGGGGCGATCGAATCGGTCATCACCGCCGTGGTGCGCCGGGCGATCTCGAACTCCTCGTCGAATTTCGGATAGCGCACGTAGACCTTGAACATGAAGCGGTCTTGCTGCGCTTCCGGTAAGGGATACGTCCCCTCCTGCTCAATCGGGTTCTGCGTGGCCAAGACGAAGAACGGATCGGCCATCGGATGGCGTACGCGGCCGACAGTAACCTGCCGTTCCTGCATCGCTTCCAGGAGCGCGGCCTGCGTCTTGGGAGGCGTGCGGTTGATTTCATCCGCCAGAATCACGTTGGCGAAGAGCGGCCCTTCCAGAAACCGGAAGTCGCGCGTCCCCGTGGCCTTGTTCTCTTCGATGATCTCGGTGCCTGTGATGTCGGCCGGCATCAAATCGGGCGTGAACTGGATGCGGCTGAACGACAGGTTCAAGGTCCGCGCCAGCGTGCTGATCAAGAGCGTCTTGGCCAGCCCCGGCACCCCCTCCAACAGGCAGTGGCTCCGGCTGAAGAGCGAAATCAGCAATTCCTCGATGACCGCTTCCTGACCGACGATGACTTGCGAGAGTTGCTCCATGATCCTCGCACGGGCTTCGCCCAACCGGCGAATCGCGGCGCTGTCGCCCGCGCTGAAACTAACGGTCATCCGGGACTCCTCGATCAGGGGGGATTTGTCGTAGTTGCGGTACGGCCAGCCGCAAAGCTTGCCTGGTCGGCAAGGTCGCGTCCGCCATCCTCCATCATACCCCGCAGGGAGTTAAGGGGCCTCCTCGGCGGGCGAATTTGGGGCTTCTTCCTCGAAAACGTCGTCAAATGGAGGGATAGGCAGTGCTTCTTCAAGCTCCGGCATCTCCTCGAATGGAAGCTCTTCGCCTTCGGCGGCCTCCTCCCAAACGGCCTCGACGGCGTCGTCCACGGCCTCGTCTTGCTCACCGGGGTCGCCGAACGGCGTGCTCAACTCTTGAGACGCCTGACCGAGCGCTTTCAAAGCGGAAAAAATGAAGGCGGCGCCGTTTCTACGTCTCTTGTTCGCCTGGAGATCGCCCGCCGCGTCGGGAGGTTCCGGGGCGACCGGCTCGTCGGTGAATTGCAGTTCAACGGTCTTGCCAACTGTGGAAACCGTAACAGAGCGCTTGGCGGCGTCGCCCGTCATTTTCATGCCGACGAGCGTGTCGCTGATGGGGAACGACTCATTGTAGGCCGCGCGGCCCGTGCGCTTGTCGATGCAGAGCAGGTTCGCCTGTTTGCGCCCAGGCCGGCCGTTCTCGTTGTTTTGGCAGAGGAACATGAGCACCGGCAATTCAGTCGGTTGCTTGAGCAACATGCCCTGATTTTCGATTTCGTAGGGCTTGTCCCACAGCTTCCGGCCGGTCGCGCGATCGAAGCCGTACAGCTTGCCGTTGACGATCGCGGCCGGGTTGTTGTAGCTGCCGGACACGGGCGAGATCAGGCTCCGCCGCCGGCGATCGACCGTGTGGGTCACCAGCAGGTTGTATTGATCGCGCGACGGGAACACGTAAACTTCGCTGATCTTCCGCTCGGCGTCGAGCTGTGCGTCGATCAGTTTCTTGCCGTCCGCGATATTCAGGAGCACGAAGCGTCCCTCTGGCTCGAACACGCCGATCGATTCGCCGTCGACAAGCCAGGCCTTGGCGCGCACCGGGAATTCCGCCGACCACACCTGGCGATCCTCCCAGAGGTCCTGGTAGCGTAGTTCCCCTTTCGCGCCGAGATCGGTCCAACTCAGGACGCAACGCCCCAGGGTTTGCACGCGCTGATCGGGGGGCGGCGCTTTGCGGCGTCCCAGATCGTTGCCGTCCACGGCATCCAACACGAGGGCGTCTTGCCCCGGCGGAATCACGCACAGCACTTCGCCGTCGCCGAAAAGATCGGCGCCCGGCGGGATGTCGTCGCGCGTCCATTGCAGTTTGCCCGTCACGGGCGAGACGCAGCACAACACGCGCCCGCGCTGGTACACCAATCCGATCTCACCCAGGCAGGCCGTGTTGCCGATGCGGCGATTGAACTGGTCGGCCGCATAGAACTTGGGCGGGGCGAAGCGCTGCGTGGCCTGCTGTTGGATGATGCCCTGCGAACGCCCCATGCCGGGGACGGCGTCCCCCAAATCGGCGCGCCACAACAGCCGCGGCCCATTGGATTGTCGACTGCCCAAGGGATCGATCGCGAACAAGTGGTAGCCGTACGAGACCACGGCGAGATGTCCGTGCACGCGTCCTTGGCTCAAGCCGGCGTTGGGCGCGATGATCGGCAGCTCCGGGTGCGAAGGGTCCTGGAGCGGCAGGTTCCACAGCCGGTTCCCTAAGCCATCATCGGCCGAAACGGAATTGCGCTGCGCCGACTGCGAGACGAACAACGACAGCGAACGGTAGAACGGGCCGCGCAGCCCTTCGACGTCGACCGGCGTGCGCGCGCCGCTCGGGTCGAACTCCTGCGACAGTTCGTTGACCTTGACCACGCCGGTGGGGAATGTCGGTCTGCCGGACAGCGCCTCGCGCACCGCGTGTCCCGCGGGCAAAGCTTCGAACCACTGCCGCCCGGTCCGTTCCGCGCCGCAGAGCTGATCGGCCCATTCACCGACCAACCGCTGGTAATACACCGCCGCGTCGTCCGGCCGACCGGCGTCCGCCAGGAGTTGCGCGTGCCGTGCCCACGCGCGCCGCGCGACTTCGGCGTTGGAGTTCCGCTCCAAATCCATCAACAATAACTCCGCGGCCAGCCATTCTCCGGACGCGGCGCGAACGTCGGCCAGGCGGAAGCGCGCCTCGTCGGCCGCCGCGAAGCCGCCATAGAAGGCGACAAAGCGTTCCAGGTTCTCCCGCGTGGCGTCCGCTTCGCTGCGTCGCCAGGCCTCGTTCACGACCTGCTGCATCTTGTCGAGCGCCGGCTGGTCATCCGCTTCCACTGCCGCCTTGTGGATACGCTCCAGATGCGCCCGCACCAATCGCTCGCGCCGCACTTCCCAATGTGGTTTGACCGGTTCCAATTCCTCTTCCGCCCAAGCGTCGCTCAGCGCGGCGAGCTCCTGGTAGGCGACGAACGCCGCCACGCGATCGCCAACGGACTCCAAGCCGGCGGCCTTCAGCCGCAGGTAGGCGCTCCGCTCATCGAGACTGCCGATCACGCTTTCCACGTCCGCAAGCTGGTCCCGAAGCGAGGCGAAGTCTTGTTCCAAGACCGTCAGATAAGCGTCGACCAGCAGCTTGCGGGTCGATTCATCCGCATCCAGGTCCCAAGCGCGGCGCAGCGAGGACATCGCGGCCGCGTAATCCTGCTTTTGCAGTTGAATCTCACCCATCCGCATCAGCGCCTGCGGATCGTCCGGCGTGGCGGCCAGGATCGCGGCCGTGCGTTCGGCGAGCGTCTCGAGCTGATCGAAGCACTCCAGCCATTCGACGCTGTGCGAGAGGACCGAACCGCGATGGCAGATCAGATTGCCCAGCGGACTGCGTTCGGCCCGCGCGCCCCGCACGGAGGTCATCGGCCGCGCGACGCTGGCGATCTTGCCGTCGGTGATGTGAATTCCCAGCACTTCGCCTTGCGAAGTGGGCAGGTAATAAACGCCCTCGCTGACAAAGCCGCGCCCGCTCGGACGCGCGCCAGCGGGCAACTGCACGCCATGCGGGGCCCAGAGGTCGCGACCATCGAGTAAATCGAGTGAGCGGAGCTTCGTGGCGCCGACGAGCAGTACGCGCCCCTCTTCGACACAGCCGATGTAGAGTCCGTCTTCATGCGGAGCTTCCCAGTGTTTGACCCCGGTCAATAAGTCGTGGCAAACGACCCGGTCCGAATCAGGGCAAGTCAGCAGCACGCGACCGTCGGCGATCGTGGCCGTCGAGTCGCTCCAGCGCAATTGCGATTCCGCGTCCCGGCTGCCGGGGAAGAGATTCATCTGAATGAGCGCGTTGCGCGTCTGGCCGTACATCCACGGCTCCAACTGCCGCGGATACTGCACGCCCCACAACAGGGACCGCGTGCTCAAGTCGACGGCCACCACCGCGCCGGCCGAGGTGGGGCAGACCAGCACGCCGTCGGCGTAGGAGGGCATGGCGCCCGAGAGATGGGGCACCTGGTCGTTGAGGAATTCCTGAGCGCCCACGGCGATTTGCTGCGACCAGAGCAGCGAACCGGTCATGGAGTTGAGCGCCAGAAGCCGCATCTCCCCTTCGATTTCGGCCAGCACATACAGGCGGCCGAACAACGGTAGCGGCGGGCCGAGGAAAAAGGCGCCGGCCTGTTCGAGCGGGAAATTGCCCTTCGGCCCGCCGATCTCCCACTTCAATTTACCGGTGGCGATGTCCAAGGCCGTCAGGCGATTTGTCTGTCCCGCGCCGCCGAAGAACTGCTGAAACTGCATCCCCTGATTGCCGCCGACCAAAAAGCGCCCGGTATACGCGCTGCCGTCGCTTTCCGCCGGCTCCACGGCGAAGACCAGTTCGCCGTCGCTGCTGAGCGTGCCGTAGACCGCGTCGTCCCACAGGCGGCGTTCTAAGAGCTCGAACAGCGCTTGCGACGAATCTTGCCCGTAGCCGCGCGAGGCGCTCGTGGGCAGCGACTCGAAGGGATTGTCGGTGGGCACCTCCCAGAGCCGCTTGCCGGTGGCGAAGTCGATCGCCAGCAGGTTTCGCGCCGATCGCATCAGGATGGTATTTCCCACGGCCAGCGGATGCAGCCCCGGCAACGTGGTGAGGTTCTCGTCGCGATACGTGCGATGCATTTGCTCGACGGCGCGCTCCACGGCCGGATCGTCATTCGCAGTCGGCACGCGCCAGCGATAGGCCAAGAGCGGCGTCCCGCCGTCGCTGGCCACATTGCGGGCCGGATCGCCGCGGAATTGCGTCCAGTCACTGGGGGTTGTCGCCGCGCGCGCGGTGGACGAGAGCTTGCGCAGCCAATCGAGTGCTTGATCGTCCTGTTCGAACCATGGGAGGGCCTCGCCGGCCAATCGCAATCCCACGCCACCATGCCGCTGCCGGACCGCGATCACTTGCTGCTTCGCTTCGTCTTCACGACCTGACTCCCAGAGCGCCCGCGCGAACAGCACGCCCAAGAGCGGTTCGAAGTCGGACCTGCGCGCATCATTCAGATCAATCAGCGGCCGCCAAACATGCGCCGCGGCCAGCGATCGGCCATGGTCCAAGTGGTGCAGTCCAAGGAGGAACGTCGCTTCGTAACCGGCCTTGGTGTGGTAGAACCTGCGGGCGACTTCGGCCACGCCTTCGATATCGCCGCGCGCGACCGCCTCGTCCAGCGATTGGCGCGCGCTTGCGCCAAACTGCAGTTCATAGCTGTCGCGTCCTTCAGGAGGCAGGTCGGCCAGCGCTTGACGGGCCTTGGTTTTCGCGCTGCGATAAATCTTCTCGCCTGGGCCCGGCTTGATGAAATGATCCTCGCCCGATTCGAGCAAGCGCCCCAACGCCTCGACGGCTTCGGCGAAGCGCTTTTGTTCCACGAGCTCGCCGGCCTTGCGCAAGATGGTGAGCGTCTCGCGGTCTTCGCGGAACGCATATCCCTCGCCGGCTTCGACGTCGCCGTCAAATCCGATGACCTGTTTCCGCACGCGCTGCTGCAGCAGACGCTGCTGCAACTGCATCCGCATCTGCGCGCCGTGCACCGCTTGCCATGGTTGAGGGACAGGCGGCGCGGCTTGCGGAACCGCCGGAGGTTCATCGGCCACGGCCCAGGCGGCGCCGAAGCCACAGCCCATCACCAGCGCCGCGACCCAGAGCATTCGGCGAGGCATAACAGCATCCTCATTCAGTTGCAGTTGTGCGAAGCCACGCACTCCCTACCTCGCCGCGCGCCAGGTCGGGAGCACTCAGCCGGCCTCCGGCGAAGGGAGGGGGAATCGTCCTAACCGATTCAATAACAATATCTTATTGCTACGTCTCCGCAGCGACAACTGGCCGCGGTAGGCCAGTGCCTAGCACGTGGCACTGCGTGGCGTGAAGCCGTCGGACGTCATCGGCGAGGGGAAATTTGCCGAAAAATGCCGAGAATTTTGCTCGGGCCGCTTTGCGTGACCCCGAAAAACAAGCTATATCTTTGCGTTCGCACCGCGAAAACGCGGGAAATACCGGGGAAAATCGCCGTAAAATCGCGAAAAGCCCGGCTTTACCCCGTTGTTTTTTTAGGGGCGTCGATTTTAATCATCCCGTTCCGAAACGCTCGGACGGACTCGTGTCTCCCACTTTTGACCTCGCAAGGAGGGTTGGTGATGGCGAAAGCCGCTGCTGCAAAGAAACCGGCTGCAAAAGCCCCGTCGAAGAGTGAAGTGTTCGCCGCGATCGCGGAAGCGACCGAGCTGTCGAAGAAGGACGTGGCCGCCGTCTTCGACGCCCTCACGGCCGAAATCAAGAAGGCGATGGGCAATCGCGGGTCCGGCGTGTTCCAGGTGCCCGGCTTGCTCAAGATCGTGAAGAAGAAGGTGCCCGCCCGCCCGGCCCAGAAGAACGTGAAGAATCCGTTCACGGGCGAACTGCAAGACCGCCCCGCCAAGCCGGCCTACAACAAGGTCAAGGTGATGGCGCTCAAGGCCCTCAAGCAGATGGCCTAAGGCCGTCGCGCAACGACGCGAGTAGAGTCTGAAGTTTTCAGTGTTCAGTTTTCAGAATTCTGGCGCAGTGCGTTTCACTGAAAACTAAACTCCGAAGACTTCAGACTCGAACCTCGCCGCCCGACCTCACGCCAAGCCTTTCGTTCCGAGAACGAAAGGCTTGGCTTATTTACCAGGCTTGCCGCGGAGCATTTTCGCGAGCGTGAGTCGCTTGAGCTTGCGGTCCATCGCGGCATATTCCTTGTGCAAGGCCGCGTTGATGATCTGAATCGCGCCCCGATCGCGCGGATGCACCGCGTGCAATTGCATCGATTGATGCGCGCCTTCGACGGCGATGATGATTTCCAACAGGTGGATTTTGTTGGGCGTCCGCGCCAAGAGATAGCCGCCCCCCGGACCGGAGACGCCATGCAGCAATTCGGCGTCGACTAAGCGCCGCAGCACGCGGTAGAGAAATCGCGGCGGAAACTTCGCCCCCTTGGCGATCTGCGCGGCCGTCATCGGTCCCGCGCTCCCCTCCTGGGCGACTTTCAGAAGAATCCCTACCGCGTAACTGACCGAACGGGAGATGTTCATGGGCGTCTCATCATGGCTGCGCGCAAGTGACCCCTGATCGCCCTGATCTTTACGCCTTCGCGCGGTAATTGCAAGCAGCCAAGCACCG
>Ga0073934_10009836_pt1 | contig 12087 bp, 9 predicted proteins | sample LarsenN4metaG_FD_76834 | JGI IMG/M metagenome (GOLD analysis project Ga0073934, IMG submission 76834) | Hot spring sediment bacterial and archeal communities from British Columbia, Canada, to study Microbial Dark Matter (Phase II) - Larsen... ... | reverse complement strand
TGGCGTGCTGGAGGCCGGAAGGAAGGCCGACCTCCTTGTGGTCGACATGCTGCGCGCGCATCTCGTGCCCGCGGGGCGGTTTCTGTCTGCGTGGGTTCACAACGGCCAGCCGTCCGACATCGAGTCGGTGATGGTGGACGGACGGTTCGTGATGCGCGATCGCAAGGTGCTGACGGTGGACGAGGCGAGCCTGATTGCCGAGGCCGATAAGGTCGGCCGGCGCATCTGGTCTCAGGTACAGGCGGCGGGCCCGATCGAGGTGCCGCGCCTGCCGCGGCCGAAGGAGTAGCGGCGAGCGGCGCCCGCGATCACGAAGCGCGCGCGATCCGTGCGAGAAACCGGCTTACGCAGCCGGATGCAGATCCAGCAGACCGCGAGTCGTCGCTCATCGGTCCTCGAGCGCCTTCACGGGGTCGATGGTCAGGATGCCGCGGGCGGCCAGCGCCGTTGCCATGATACCGGCGGTCAGGAGCACCGCGGCCGCCACCGCACTGCCGCGCCACCCGGCGCCACCGACCTCCGGGATCAGCCAGATCAGCACCGCGCGCGCGGCCCAGGCCAGCACCACTCCGGTGGAGGCCCCCGCCACGACGGCGCGGCAGGCGGGCGTCACGATCGCCCACCACACCCGCCGCGGCTCGCCGCCGAGCGCCAGCCTGACGCCGGCTTCCCGCTGGCGCTCCACGACGGCGCGCGCCGTCACGGCATACGTGCCGAGCGTCGCCAGCAGCAGCCCCAGAACGGCGTACGCGCTGACGAGCAGGGCGCGGAAGCGCTGAGCACCCAGCGAGTCATGCAGAAAGCGCTCGAGCGTGACGACGTTTGCAAGCGGCTGGTCCGGATCGACTTTCCAGATCGCGGCCTTGACCGCGGGCAGCACCTGCGCCGGCGGGCGGGCGGTGCGAACCACGAGGCTGACCGGAAGCGGCGACGGTGGCGATTGAAAGAAGGGCGTGTACAGCGTGTCCCGCGGCGCCTGATCCAGGCTGACGTCGCGCACGGCCTCGGCGACGCCGACCACAATCGCCCACTCCCGGGTGGTGACTCCGCGCTTGACGCGGCGATTGAGCGCTTCCTGCCCGGGCCAGAAGCGCTCCGCGAAGCTCCGGCTGACGATGGCCACAGGCTGCGTGCCGAGACGGTCGGTCGCCGCGAAATCACGGCCGCGCAGAATCCGGATCCGCATCGTCTCGAAATACCCGGGCGTGACCCGTCGAGACTGAATCCGGTACGGTGCGCCGTCGGGGGCCGGCCGATCCTCGACGAACGCGAGCGACTGCGCGCCCCCCTGGCCGGGGAGGAACGTGTTCAGCGTCGTGCTCGCCGCAACCACACCGGGCGTCTCGCGAAGCCGTGCGACCACCTGTTCGACGAAGGTCAGTCGCGATTCGGGTGTGGGGAGGGCGATCGCCGAAAGCCGGATTTGCGCAGTCAGCACGTTGGCGGCGTCGAACCCTGGCTCGAGCCGCGCGGCGCGTTGAAAGGCCGTCACGACCAGCGCCCCGGACGCGACCAGCACGATGCCGAGCGCCACCTGCGCGCCCACCAGGAGAACCCTCAGCCGCGCGCCCGGGGGCCGTCCGGCGGTCCGGCGCGACCCGATGGCAACCTCCCGGGCAATATTGGGGCCCGCGACGCGAAGCACCGGAACGGCAATCGCCGCAGTCAACACGCTTGCAGCCGTGGCGAGCGCCGTCAGAATGACGCGCCAGTCGATCGCGAGCCCGCGTCCGCTCAACAGCCCTGAGGGATCGAGGGCAGCCACCAGCGGTGCGATCCCGGAGGCCGCCAGCACCCCGAGGGCACAGCCCGCAAGCGTCAGGATTGCGCCGGGCAGGAGCTCTCCCTTCACGATTCGAAGGCGCGAGCCGCCGAGCGCGGCCCGCAGCGCCACCTCCGCCTTCCTGGAGCTGATGTCGGCAAGCGTGAGATTCGTCAGATTGAACACGGCAATCAGCGCAAGCGCCGCAACGGCGGCAATCAGCATCAGGATCGTGGGCCGCCGCGATCCGTACCGCGCCTCCTTCAGGTCGCGTGTTCCCATGCTCCAGCCGTTGTAGGCGGCCGGCGCTTCCCGGGCGACGAGCGGCAGCAACGTGTTGAGCTCCGAGGCCGCCTGCTGCGCCGTCGCGCCCGCACGCAGCCGCCCGATGGTCTGGATGCCGCTGAAATAGGGATTCGGCTGGCGCAGGTCCATCGGCGTCCAGAATTCCGAGCGCGCAAAGCCGGGCTCGAACTCGGGAGACACGACCCCGACGATCGTGTGGGGCTCGCGATCGATCGTCAGGACCGATCCAAGGACCTTCGGCGCTCCCCCGAAGCGGCGCACCCAGAAGCCATGACTGAGGACGGCCACTTTCGCGCCGGTCGCGAACTCCTCGGACGTGAAAGTGCGGCCCAGGACAACGTTCGCGCCCAGTACCTCGAAGAAGCCTTCCGTCACCTGTCCGGCCCAGATGCTCTCGGGCTCGCGGTCTCCCGTGACGCCGCGATCCAGCGCGAAGATTCCCACGAAAGCATCGAGCGTCCTCGTCCACTCGCGGAGCCGCACGAACGCCAGAGCGTCGAGCGAATCGGCATCGTCGAACGAAGAGGTGCCTGGCGGCTGGAAGTAGACCCGGACCAGGCGCTGCGGTTCGGGAAATGGCAGCGGAGAGAGAATGGTCGCGACCGCAACGGCAAAGACGGCCGCAACCGCCGCCACCATCACAGCGATCGTCACCAGACGCGCCGTGGCAATCGAAGGGCGCGCCAGCAGCGAGCGAAGCGCCGGGCGCATCATCCGTCCTTCAGCAGCGAGGCGAGGGTGCCAATCGCTGCCCTCATTCGGCTCAAGGGATGGCCGCACGCGATGCGGATGCAGCTTCCGAACTGGCGCGTGGCGGTGAACGCCGCGCCAGGCAGGATGCGAATGCCGGCGGCGGCCGCGCGCCGCTGAACGTCGATGCCGTCGAATTCGGGCGGCAGCTGCACCCAGAGCACGAACCCGCCCTCCGGCGAGCTGACGCGCGTCCCCGGTGGAAACTGGCGCACGATTTCCTCCCGGGCGCCGTGCACGATCTGCCACAGTGCCACGCGCAGGCGCTTGAGATGCTTCTCGTACGCTCCGGATTCCAGGAACTCGGCCAGCGCGAGCTGCGGCAGTCCGGCGCCCGCGACACTCGTCTGTATCTTGAGCCGCTCGACCTCGCGCTGCCACCGGCCGGCGTGTACCCAGCCGATGTTGAATCCAGGCGCCACGTCGTGCGCGAGCGATCGGCACTGCATCACGATGCCGCTCCGGTCGAACGCCTTGAGCGGCCGCGGACGGTCGCCGGAGAAGACCAGGTCGCCGAAGGGGTCGCCCTCGATGACGGGAATGCCGTGTCGTGCGGCCAGCGCGACGACCGCTTCTTTCCGGTCGTCCCGCACGCAGTCCCCGAGCGAGTTGTGGCAGCTCGCCTCGATGAGCAGCGCACTGAGACGGTGACGATCGACGGCGGCGGCCAATGCATCGAGATCGAGCCCCTCGTTCGGTGCGCGGGGAATCTCGACCGCCCGCAGCCCGTAGGCGTCGAGCGCCTGAAGGAATTCGTAGCAGCCTGGACTCTCGACGGCAACGATGTCGCCCGGCTTGGTCACCGCGCGAATGCAGAGGCTCAGGCCTTCCGTGTCGCCGGCCGTCACGATGACCTCGTCGGCCGTGCAGGTGACGCCGTGCCGGAACCCCAGCCGCGCGAGCTGGCGCCGCAAACGCGGATCTCCCATCGGATCCACGCCATGGACGGCGTGCTCTGGAAACGCCGAGAGCACCACTCGAGACGCCCGGTTCAACCGGGCCGCAGGGAGCAGGTCGGGCCCCAGCACGGCGGGCCCGAGGTCGATGAGATCATGGCTGCCGGCGGCAACGGCCGGCTCGAGCCCCTGCAGCCGGACACGAATCGGTCCGTGTACTCGCGCTCCCGGCATCGGCGGCGGGCTGTCGGTTACCGGCGCCCGGCTGACGTAGAAGCCTGATTTCGGTCGAGCGCGGACGTAGCCGTGCCGCTCCAGCCAGAGGTAACAGCCAACCGCCGTGGCCACGCTGATCTTGTACTCATCGCGCAGTTGCCGGACCGACGGAAGACGGTCCCCAATGCGGAGCACGCCCATCCGAAGCTGCCGCTCGAACATCAGTGCAAGCTTCAAGTACTTGGGCGTATCCAACGACTGTCTGCCCTCGGGCTGCACCCTTCGACCCTACCTTCTGAGCGTCCGTGGATACAGAATCAGTACGGGCACGCCGTCATAGGTACAGATGCAATCCGCTGCCGAGACGCGTGCCACCGCAACTAGCCGCGAAGCGAGACGAGCGGATCGACTCTGGCCGCGCGGCGCGCGGGCCAGTAGGCGGCCAGGAGCGCAACCACGAGCAGCACGACGCCCGCCGAGGTCAATACGAGTGGATCGACGGGCGCGACGTCGAACAGCATGCCGCGAATCGACTGGAATGCCGCAGCGCTCAGAAGAATGCCGGCGGCGACGCCAGCCAGCGCGGCCCGCAGCGAATCCCGCAGCACGGATACCAGGACGGCTCCAGGTGTCGCGCCCATGGCCATACGCACGCCGATTTCCCGGGTCCTCGAGCTGACCGAACAGGTCATGACGCCGTACACGCCGATGGCCGCCAGGAGCAGCGCCAGGGCGGCGAACCAGGCCACCGCCTGCATGGAGAAGCGATGCGGAAGAATCGACGCGGCTACCCGCTCGTCGAGAGACTGGACCCCGAACACCGGGAGGTCCGCATCCATGCGCCGGACCGCCTCCTCCACGGCGCGCTGGAGCCCGGCGGGCGAGACCTTCGTCTTCATGACAAGTGAGAGAGAACGGCCGGACCGCTGATAGAGCGAGAGGTACACGTGCGGAGATGCCGCGGCATCGAGCGTCTCGTATTTGACATCGCCGACGACGCCAACGACCGTCAGAACCGGCGCATCGGCGCCGGGGCGGCCCACCTGAATCCGTTGGCCGATCGGATCCTCGTCGTGAAAGAAACGCTGCGCGGCGGACTCGCTCAACAGCGCCACGGGCTGGCCGTCGCCATCGTCGCTCTCGGCGAAGGTGCGGCCTCGCCGCGGAGGAACGTTCAGGATGGAAAAGTAGTCGGGCGTGACGATGCTCACGCTCGCGGTGCGGGCGTCGGCCTCGTTGGGCCGGCCCGCGATCTGGACGGGCACCTTCACCTGGCTTTCGCTGAGCGGCAGGACGGTGGTCGCCGCGGCCGCCGAGACCTCCGGAATCTCGCGCAGCCGATCGAGAATGCCGCGCGCGAGCGCCGCACGCGCGGGGGCCGTGCGGTAGCGATCGAGCTCGGGGTTGTTCGGAACGGCAATCCACGTTCGTCCGACCAGGACGCGCTCGGTCGAGAAGCCGGGATCGACGCGTAACAGCCCTGCGACCGTTCTCAACAGCAGCCCCGCGCCGGCCACGAGCATCAGCGACAGCGCGATTTCGGCAACCACGAGCGCGGTACGGATCCGGCCGACACGGCGGCTCGATGTGCTGCCGCGGCCGTTCTCCGTCAGTGCGGCGAGCGGCAACGCCCTGCCCGCCGCCACTGCCGGAGCCATGCCGCACAGGATGCTCGCGAGCAGCGTGATACCCAGCGAGAACAGCAGCACCCGCCCGTCGACGCCGATCTCGTGGGCGCGGGGCACTCCGGCCGGCAGCGAGGCAACCACGAGCGCCTGCGTCCACGAGACGGCGACGACCCCGGCGAGGCCGCCGGCAAGGGCCAGGCCGAGATGTTCCGTCAGCAGCTGCGCCGCGATCCGGCCGCGCTCCGCGCCCATGGCCTGACGAATCGCCATCTCCTGTTCGCGCGCCGTCGAACCGGCCAGCATCAGATTCGCCACGTTGGCGCAGCCAATCAGGAGTATCAGCATGACCGCCCCCGAGAGTGCGAGCAGAACCCGGTCGACGCGGCCGACGACCGCATCGCGCAAGGGCATGAGGCGGAGCGTCAATTGTGCGTCGGCCGGATAATCGGCCGGATGCGTGTTCCGCCAGGCCGCTGCAACGGTCCTCAGTGCGTCCGCGCCCTGCTCCATCGTGAGCTGGGGCGCCAGGCGCGCCACCGCTCCGGGAAGCACCCGGCGGCGCCGGGACGGATCGGCTGGAAAGGGCGCCGCGCGAAAGCCGGCCGCCAGCCACACGTCGACTTCCGGAACGGATGCGGGGGCCGGATGACGGAAGCCGGGCGGCATGATGCCGACGATCGTGTAGAGATCCGTGTCGATTCGAATCCTCCGGCCGATCGCTGACGGGTCGCCGCCGAACATGCGCTGCCACGCGGCGTGGCTGATGATCGCGGCCTCCGAGAAGCCGGCCGTCCGATCGGTCTCGCCGAGGAGCCGGCCGCGCAGTGGCGGCACGCCAAGCAGCCTGAAATAGTCGGGGCTCGTGGCGAGCGCGACGATGCGCTCCGGCCGGTCTCCGCCGGTGACGTTGGCATCGATGACCCACGTCGGCGCGAAGGCGTCGAATACGTCGCGGCGAGCCGCCAGGTCTTCGATCTCCGGAACGGAGAAGCCGGCATTCGCTACCCCGAGCCCCGGAAGATCGACATGCACCGTGACGAGCCGGTCGGGCTCCGCGTACGGCAGCGGGCGCAGCAGCACGGCGTTGACGATGCTGAACATCGCGGTGTTCGCGCCGACGCCGATGGCAATCGTCAGGGTCGCGAAGAGGTGGAGCGCCGGCGCACGGACTGCCGCACGCAGGCCACCGCGGAGATCTTGAAGGACCGTGTTCATGCGTCATTCCCTCCGGCTCATTCCGGGGCGGGAGCCGCGCGCTCCGCGCCGACGCCGCCCGGACCTCGAGGCGTTTTCGGTGGCGATCCCGCCAGCGACGGGCCGGGCTCGGATCGCGTTCAAGCGACGGAAACCGTCTGCGGGTGCAGGCTGCCGGGCGAGGCCACGTGAAGGAGTACTTTGCCGGCCGATGTGAAAACGTCACCTCAAAGAGGCTCGTGGGGCACGGCCGGCCCCGAGGCGTTCACACGAGAGGGATGGCGGTCGTCAAAGGATGTGTGCGCCCGACGGAAGGAGACGACCATGCGCAGGTTCGACGTGCAAGGCATCGAGATCGAGGCCCCGCGTGAGAAGATCTTCGCGTTCCTTCGAGACCCCGGCAATCTGCCCCAGTGGACCCGCGCGTTCGCCTCGGCCGGGAACGGCTGCGCCAGGCTCGAAACCCCGGCGGGAACGGTCGACATCGCGCTGGACGTGTCCGCCGATCCGCGGGCGGGAACAATAGACTGGCGGCTCACGTTCCCCGACGGCAGCGTCGGGGTGGCGCAGTCGCGCGTGACCGAAACGACCCGGGGAACCTGCGTGTACAGTTTCGTGCTGCACGCCCCTCCCGTGGCGCTCGAACAGATCGAGGGCGCTCTCGACGCCCAGCGCGCCACGCTGCGAGAAGAGCTCGCGACGTTGAAATCGTTGATGGAAGAGCGATGACCCAACCGACGGAACTGGAGGCGCTCGCGAAGGACGCGATCGACGGCAATCGTGAGGCTGTCGATCTGCTCGTCCGGCAGCTGCAGGGGCGAGTCTACGATCTGGCGGTGCGCATGCTGTGGAACCGCGCGGACGCCGAGGACGCGACGCAGGAGATCCTCGTCCGCGTCGTGACCCGGCTCGCGCAGTTCGATTTCCGAAGCAGGCTGACGACGTGGGTCTACCGGATCGCCGTGAACTATCTGCTCGATGTCAGGAAGAGCGCCGTCGAGCGCCTGCACCTGACCTTTCAGCAATTCGCCCGAGACCTGGCGGATGGCTTGTCATCGGAGGGGCCAGGCGACGCCGAGCGCTCGGCGCTCGTCGAAGAGGTGAAGATCGGGTGCACGCTGGCCATGCTCCAGTGCCTCGATCGCCCTCACCGGCTGGCATACGTGCTCGGGGAAATTCTGGACTTGTCCGGGCCGGAGGCCGCCGACGTACTGAGTGTGTCGCCTGCGCTCTTTCGAAAACGGCTGCAGCACGCACGCAGCGCGATCGAGGCATTCACCCGCACCTACTGTGGGCTCGCCTCGGACGAGGCGGCGTGCGCCTGCCACCGGCGAGTGCCTGCCGCACGGCGCATGGGGCGAGTTCGGGAAGACGCGCTCGACTTCGCGCACGGGCCGGTCTCGTTTCGAGAAACACAGTCGTACGTACGGCGCCTCGAACGGGCCAGGTGGGCGCTGGAAGTGCATCGCAGCAGCCGGCCGCGCGCCTCGCCGGTCGATTTCGCCCGGCGGCTGGCAGCCGCGCTCGACCCGAGACGCTGAGCCGCGCGCCGCCGCCATCGCGCACGAGAGCGCGAACGCCGAACGCCGCCGCAGCACGGCCATCTGCTGGCCCCGATGGTGTGACGTGTGCGTCAACCGGCCGCGCGGATCGCCAGCCTTCGGCCGCATCGGGAGGTCGTCGTCGCGACACTCGCTTCAGACGCTGAGGACCTTCACACGCTCGGCTTCGTATTTCTCGATCAGGAAGTCGTATTTCATGACTGGGTGCGTACATGAGGGGGCACGCCGACGTGCCGCCCCCATCGTATGGCCGGCGCCGATCAAAGGGACTTCAGGTACTCGACGAGGTCAGTCTTCTGCGCGGCGGTCAGGTGCAGACCGAACAGCGTGTCGTAGTGCTCGACGACCGCGAGCAGGTCGGGTGCGCTCCCGTCGTGGAAGTACGGGGGATGCTGCAGGAGACCTCGAAGGGGCGTCGTTCGGTACTGCCCGGTGGCCGACCGGGCGGCGTACCGCGGATCCATGCCGACTTCTGCGGCCTCGTGCAGGAACGGCACCCGGCGGTCCGGGCCGCTCAGCACGTCCGTCAACGTCGGCCCCTGGTGACAGGTGCTGCAGCGAGCCCGATCGCGGAACAGTTCCTTGCCACGTGCCGCAGCCTCCGGGTTGAAGCTCCCCTTCGGTGCCTTCGGCGGGCGCAAGCTCAGCTGGTAGTCGAGCAAGGCTGCCAGCTTCGGCGTAACGAGATCGGGCGTCTGGTCGATGAACAACCCGATACGCGGGTCGTTGAAGACCCCTCGTCCGCCCATCTGGCCGACCCCGACGTAGCTGTTCCAGTACGAAATTGGCCCGTCGGCGGTGAACGTCTCGAACCCGACACCCTTGAGTCCGTAGATCGGAGGAATCACGATCGGCAGGGAGGGGCTGTTCAACGGGACGATTGACGTGCCGTCGAACGCATGATGACGCGGGTCGTACTTTCCGGGACCCCACGTCCGGAATTCCGCTTTCGTCGCCTCGTCCAGGGCCGGCGAGAGCGCCACGATCGCACCAACATTCAGGTCGGTGTTCGCCCATCCGTCGAGACGCTTTCCGATGCCGGGTGCCAGGGAGTCGTCGACGGACGAGTGGCACAGCGCGCAGGTGATGCCCACTCCGGTCAGCCGACCCGCCGCGTCGACCGATCCTGTGACACCGACGACAGCGTTGAGGCGCAGCAACGCGACCGTCACCGCGGGGTCTGTCAGATCAACCTGGCCGGCGCGAAGAGCGTCGATCACGGCTGGCGGGAGCGCCTCGACATCCACTTTGAGTCCGACGGCGAGCGCCGTTGCCGGATCGACCGCAGGGAGGACTTCGTGCATCCGCAGCACCTCCGTCCACAGCTGCTCGTCGCCAAAGGTGTCGAAACGGAAGATCGCTTGTCCTTCCCGATGTCTGGCGTCGCCATCACGGCCCGATGCAGCGAGTGCGACCGCACCGGCTCGGGTGGCAGGAGCCACTCCGGAAATGGCGAGAGCCATCGCGAAGACGAAAACAATCGAGGCTGCACCAATCAGCTTCATCGGATCACTCCTTTGCCGCACCGGGACAACCGCAGGAAGACCTCGACTGTTCGCCTGCCTCTTTGCGCAACTGCTGAGCAGCTCGGTCCGGTCATCACCTCCTATACAGAGTCGGTACGGCCCCACACGTGACAACCGGCCGGTTGTCACCATCGCGGCCCCCGACCGCCTCCGATGGGGAGGAGGCAATTCCGCCGGGCAGCGCCCCCTCGAAGGCCGGCTTGCCATTGACGATCGTGCGCAGCACGCTGTGCACGCGGTACCGCTGGACGAGCGTGGGGAATTCCGCCGAATCGATCATGTCGGCGCGGACGTGCTCGTCGACGAACGCCAACGGTGCGCCAGGCGAACCATTCGCGGGCAATACGGACAGGTCAGGGTGACCATTGTGAGCGCCCCGAACGAGCCAGGGACCTGTTTCCGGAAAGATTCCCCATGTCAAGCCCACATCCCCGCGGCTCGGGCACGCAGACGCCACGCCCGCACGTTCCGCCCTCGCGCGGCGACTGGCACTGAGATTGCCTCCGCAACCAGCGTCAACAACCATTGATGCCTATGAAGCGCGTTCGGAAGGTCCTGTTCGCAACGGATTTCTCGAGAGCATCGACGAAGGCGCTCCCGACGGCCATGGCGTTGGCCCGCACACATGGCGCCTCGCTGCTGATCGTTCACGTCTTCGTACCGCTCGTGCCCGTGGTGCCTGAGCAGTACATCTCCGGCACGACGGTGAACCAGTTGAACGCCAGGGCTCGGCTGGCGTCCCAACGGCATCTGGACTCGGTTGTCAGGAACGCGAGAAAGGCAGGCGTCCGGGCAACGGGCATACTCGTGGAGGGCGAACCGGCCGCTAAGATCGTCCGGACCGCGCGCGCCAGGAAGGCGGACCTGATCGTCGTGGGCACCCATGGCAGGACAGGATTGAGCAAGTTATTCATGGGGAGTATCGCCCAGCGCGTGATCGCCATGGCCCCCTGTCCGGTCGTGGTCGTCAGACGATGAGCAGACCGCACCCTGCCGTCAGGCTCTTAGCAGATACGACAACGCAATCGCGATTCCGTACACCCCGGCGATGGCGCCCATGTCCCAGGTCACGACGAAGCGCTTCGTCATCACCTTGTGTGTGAGTCCGATGAGAAAGAGCGCGTTCATCATGACGATCGCCACGATCGACACGGCGTGGCCGGGACTCGCATCGGCCATCAAGGGCCCCGCCGTGAAGAACACGTCGTCCAGGCCGAGAATCAACATGTTGAACAGGTTGCTGCCCAGGACGTTGCCAACGCCGAGATCCAGTGCGCCGATCCGCACCGCGGCCAGCGAGACCACGATTTCTGGCAGTGAGGTCGTCACCGCGATGAACAGACTGCCGACCATCGCATCTCCGAGCCCGGTCTGACGCCCCAGCTCGGCCCCGAGCCGTGGCAGCACCAGTGCGGCGCTGACGACGACAACGGCGGCCGTGGCGTAGCGGAGCGCCGCCGATCGAAGCGCGATATCGCCGTACTGCAGCTCCCTTGCAACCTCCCGTGCCTCCCGCGCCCGCTGCTGTTGCTCGTGCCTGAAGATGGTCCGCACGGCGACGAAATACAGGGCGATCAGCCCCACCGAGGAGATGCCGACCCAACCGAGCGTCGGCAGCCGGTCACCGGCAACGAGCCCCAGTCCCGCGACACCGACCAGCAGGAGTCCGAACCCGATCGATAGCGCGTGCCCCTGATGTGCGCGGGCGCTGAGCGGCTCGGGCTGGACGGCGTCCATGAACGACAGAATCACCAGATTGAACATGCAGCTGCCGAGGACATCGCCCAATGCAATGTTCGGCAGCGCCGAGAGCGCCGTCGCGCCGATCCCGGTGAACAGCTCGGGAAGGCTCGTCGTCACGGCCAGCAGCACGACACCGATCCAGGAGCCTCCCCACCCGGTCTTCTCCCCGAGGATGTCGCCCCAGCGCGCCAGGCGCGTGCCGGCGATCATGATCACGAGCGCGGTCGCCGCAAACTGAAACCAGATCATTCGTGTGGTTCTCCTCGTCCAGCGACGCTCGGGCAGGCTGCCCGAGTCCCCTGGAACCGGCCGATCAGCAGGAGTCGGGCCAGGCTGGCGACCAACCGCAGCCCATGCCACGGGAGGTGAGGAAGGAAGATTCTTCGGGGCATCCCGCGAAAGATTTCCCAGGTGCGCCGATGCTCGGCGCCAGGGTCCATCCGCCGTGAGCCGTGACCGGTTGTCCGCGCGCGTGTGTGGCGACACGCGCATGGCACGGCCGAT
>Ga0073934_10009835_pt1 | contig 12089 bp, 10 predicted proteins | sample LarsenN4metaG_FD_76834 | JGI IMG/M metagenome (GOLD analysis project Ga0073934, IMG submission 76834) | Hot spring sediment bacterial and archeal communities from British Columbia, Canada, to study Microbial Dark Matter (Phase II) - Larsen... ... | reverse complement strand
GCGGGCGCGGTCGTTGCCTTATGGGCAACCTTCATACCGTGTTTCCTCTGGATCTTTGCGGCCGCTCCGTACATCGCGTGGATCATCTCCAAGCCGCGACTTCGAGGTGCGCTGACCTTCATCACAGCGGCGGTGGTCGGTGTAATCCTCAATCTGGCCGTCTGGTTCGCGCTTCATGTGTTCTTTGCTGACGTTTCGAAGCTCGACCTCGGCCTTCTCAAGATCTGGCTACCGAGCTTTTTGACATTCGACTGGTTGGCGGCCGTCCTCGCGGTGCTCAGCGGCGTCCTTCTCCTCCACCGACACTGGAGCATAGCGTCTGTTCTCGCGGTCGCCGGCGTTCTAGGCCTTAGCATGAAGCTCGCGGGTGCATGAGAAGATGTGCTGGAGCCCGGGCCAAGGCTGCTCAAGGTCATCAGCAGTTGTTGGAGCTGCTGGCGAGAGCCGTCGCTGAACGACGAACAGCTGACGTTGTGCCGTTTGCTGAATCGTTATGCAGAGACGGCCCAGATAGGGGAAGCTCAGCCAAAGGACCGATTGGTAAGCGCGGCAAGTTTGGGATCCTCCTCGCCAACAACAAAGCGTGCCCAGGCCTCCATTAGCTCTCGACGTTTCTCAATGGCGGTTTCGCGACGGTACGCAGCCTCCACGTCGCTCTCGAGCGCGTGGCTCAGTGCCATCTCGGCAAGCTCGCGGGGATAATTCGTCTGATCGCCCACCCAGTCGCGAAAACTGGATCGGAACCCGTGCACCGTGCAATGGCGGGTGCCGGCTTGAGCCCCCAAGATGCCGCGCAGGCACATCGTCAGCGCCATCTCGGACAGCGGCTGGGAAGACCCGACCCCGGTAAACACGTATGGCCCGCGCTTCGCTTGTCCGACTTCCGCGAGGATCTCGAGTGCTCGCGTGGACAGCGGTACTGAGTGAGTTACTCCCGTCTTCATTCGCACGGCCGGCACGGTCCACACTTGTGTCTGCGTGTCGATCTCGTCCCACCCCATACCGTGCACAATGCCACCGCGGACCGAACGGATGACTTCGCCTTGGCGCGCTGCCGTGAGGATTACGAATTCGAGGCAGAGCGCGGACATCGAGGGCAGCGCTCGCAACTGTGCGACGAAGGCCGGCACGTCGCGCCACGGCATGGCCGCATGGTGGCCGCGCGAAAGCTTCTGCCGCTTGGGAAGGAGGTGCTTGAGATTGCCCCGCCAGGCGGCCGGGTTCTCGCCGGAGCGGAGGCCCTGTGCTTTGGCCGCGTCGAGGACCGACTCGATCCGTCCCCGCACGCGTGACGCAGTTTCGGACTTGGTCAGCCAGATCGGCTTCAGCACGCCGAGGACATCGTCGACGGTAATGTCAGCTACGTCCTTCGAGCGTAGTGGTGCGGCATAGACCTTCATGGTCATCTGCCACTGTGCTGCGTGCTTGTCGTTGCGCCACCCCGACTTGTGCGTCTCGATAAAGGCGTCAACGACAACTCCGAAAGACCGGTCGACATCCGGCTTCGGTTTGGCCGCCAGCACCGCGCGAGGGTCACGTCCTTCCGAGACGGCTTGGCGACAGACGGCGGCGCGTTCGCGTGCTGCGGCAAGTGTTACGTCCGTTACGCCGCCAAGGCCGATTTCGACTTGCCTGCCGCCTCGCCAGCTCATCCAGACCCACCGACGGGCGCCGGGGCGAGGCGCTGTGTCCTGCCCGTTGGCCGTTCGCGGTGGATCCACGACAAGATACAGGCCGCCCCCGTCTGCGTGTCGGCCTGGCTTTTTGATGGTCCTGACTTGCCGGTCCGTCAGACGATGGATGCTGTTCGCCATGGCTACGAATCCGCGCTTCGGATTCGAAGCGACTTCACCCTAGGACTTACCCTAGGATGTGCGTGGCTCTCAGGCAATAAGCGTGGACGTCGGCGGACATACCTTTCTCAAAACGGCCATTTTTAGCGGGTTGTGGCGACAGTGGGGAACGCCGGTGGATGTTCCTTCGGATGACACCCCATCCGCCAGGCAAACCTAGGTTCGAATCCCCCCGTCTCCGCCAGTCTACAGGAGAAATATCGTTCAATAACAATGGCTTAAGATGTCTTTGAGTGATGCGCTTGTGGTGCATGCGGTTCGAATCCCCTCCGAAACCTGAGTTCGAATCCCTCTCCCTCCTCCAGTCGGCAAGCAAAATATACAGGTATAACAACGACTTATTATGTCATCAGGGGGTGCGGTTGTGCTGCATGCGGTTCGAATCCCTTCTCCTCCGCCAGCCCGACGTGCACCGGCCGCAAGAAACCACTGTCGTATTTGACCCTCTGTTACACTTCGGTCGCCGTCTGCCATGCTGCCGACGTCATGAAGCTCCAATTCGACGCTTTGCTATGGCATTGTTTTTGGTCTTATATCTCGGCTTGCGGCTGGGTTGTTCGTGTTGCCTGTGTGTTTCGGGATTGCGGGGCATAAGAGCCGGTTGGGTATCTCTTATGGGCCCGGTAGCTCGACTTTGCAGTCATTCAAATTTGATGCTCGATAAGTGCCGCGCAATTTTTGGTTGAGCAGGCGACCATTGGCCGTTTGGTTGGTTTAGCGCTTTGAAGACCGTGGGTTTGATTGCCACCGCTGGGTCAGGATGGATCCATTGTGGGACTGTGGGATATTCTGGCAGCAAAGTTATCGATGATGTACGAAGTCCTTTGAGATCCGGCCCGATCAAATTGCGCGTTTGCTAGACGAATGCCTGCGAAAATTGCGCGGCCAAAGTCGAATATGCTGAAGGGGCAAAAGAACGACGCATGCGCCGATGGGAGCAGCTTTGAGCGAGCATGGAGCTTGGTAGGTCAGCCTATTGGCCGCGCATCTGAGACACCCATGGTATCGCCGGCCCGGCTAAGCTTGCCAGGCCGACGCTGCAATCTAGGCTTCGGTACTCAATTCGCGAAGGAACGTGCGCGCCGCGAGTATTGCGGGCGGACACGATAGCGAGACCGACATTCGACGCCCTATACGGCCACTTCGGTAAAACGGAGAGGCCAGCTTATCGGTAGCATTTCATCGGGCTTCTTCCTCGAGAGGATGCGCCGCGTCGCGGTCGTTTTTTCGGTCGTCCACATCCTGCCCTCAGCATCTTGGCCGGGAGTCGCGCACTTTACGGGAACGGCGCCGAAGAGCATCGGCCCCGTACCGCCGTATCGGCAACCAGCCACTGCTAAGGTCGGTACCGCCTAAGCAAGGTTTCGAATGGCTGGACAAGTACCGCTACGAGGTTAACTAGCCCTAATCACACGCGACTGTCGGACAACTGATGGTGGCCCAGAAATGCCCAAAAACAAAGCATTTGGCGACATCGGTCGTAGCTAGGCGTAGCTAGGCGTACCTAGGGCATTTTGCTTGGAGACGGCGCTCGGGAGGCCGCATGGTGTCCTCACGGACGATGTGAGGCGAGACCATGTGGACGGTGTTCAATAGCCTGCATTCGCTGTTGCAGGATGACGTGCGGGTGGAAGCGCACGGAAGCTGCGGAGCGGTGTCATGAGCGTGAGCCGATCTAAGTTGGCGTTTGCTCCGAGGGTGCTGCGCTTCAAGGAAGCGCCTGCCTACCTCGGGATGGACCGTAACCGCTTCAACGCGGAGGTACGGCCCTTCGTCACAGAAATCCCGATCGGCAAACAGGGCATCGGCTTCGATCGCCTTGAACTGGACGCATGGTTCGAGAATTATAGGAACCGCAATGGGCGTCCCCTCGAGAAAGGAGAAGAGACATGGGACGCAAAAGACCGCCTGGCCTCAAGTTCCGGGCCGGGACGTGGCACATCGACAAGCGCATTGAAGGCCGGCGGGTTTGCCAGGGTACTGGAACAGCTGACCTCCAAGAAGCGGAGCGAGTCCTCGCAAGGTTGATCGAAGAAGCACGGCAGACCCAATTATATGGTGTTCGTCCGACGCGTATTTTCGAGCAGGCCGCAACGAGGTTCTTGGTTGAGTACAAGCACAAACGCAGCATCGTGGACGATGCTTTACGGCTGAAAGGGATCATGCCAACCATTGGCCATCTGCCGATCGCTCAAATCCACATGGGCACACTTGCGCCTTGGATCGCAGAGCGTCAGCGGGACGGGGTTAAGGTTGGTACGATCAATCATGGTCTGCAGATCGTGCGCCGTATCCTCAACCTAGCAGCCAGTGAGTGGGTGGACGAAACTGGCCAGACGTGGCTGGCTCACGCCCCCAAGATCAAGCTCTTCCCAAATACGGACAGACGTAAGCCTTATCCGTTGTCATGGGAGGAACAGGATCGCTTGCTGGAAACTCTGCCGCCGCACTTGGCTGACATGGCACTGTTTGCCGTAAACACCGGGTGCCGAGATGCGGAGATCTGTGGACTTCGCTGGGAGTGGGAAATCGACGTTCCCGAGCTCGAGACCTTTGTGTTCATCGTTCCGGGTCATGCGGTGAAGAACGGGGATGACCGTCTGGTCGTCTTGAACCGCGTGGCTCGCACGGTGATCGAGCGGCGACGCGGGATGCACCCGACCCACGTGTTTGGGTTCCGTGGCAAACCAGTGAAGCAGATGCTCAACAGTGCGTGGAAGAAAGCACGGGCGAGGATTGGTCTACCTGAATTGCGCGTGCACGACCTGAAGCACACGTTCGGCCGACGCTTGCGTGCGGCCGGGGTCGGCTTCGAGGACCGCCAGGACCTGCTGGGACATCGTTCAGGCCGCATCACGACTCATTACTCGGCGGCGGAACTGGACCGTCTTCTCGAGGCGGCTGACCGCGTGAGCGAATCGCGCGGGTCGCGGCCGCAGCTGTTGGTCTTGCGGGGGCGACTTCAGCGCCCTCACGCAAAACTTACGCAGGCGTCGTGAGCGCCTGCGGGAAAACTCAGCTAAGTGCTTGATAGTATTTGGCTGGGGGACGTGGATTCGAACCACGACTAGCGGAGTCAGAGTCCGCTGTTCTACCGTTAAACTATCCCCCAACGGGCGCCATAGGCGCGCTGGAGCCGGGTGTCTAACAGGGTGCACGGGGTAGTGCAAGCCGCTGCGCACGCGTGACGCTACGCGAGGCCGCGAAGGCTGGCGCGGAGCTTGACAGAAGCTCGAGAGACGTCCGTCGGCTCCCGCCCGGTCGTCGGCTTTACCCGCGGCGGCGCCGTGCTAGAGTGCCCTCTGAACAGAGCTGGACACGCCCGTCGACGCCGCCAACTGCGGGGCCGGCGACCGGGCGGCGAGGATAGTCGTGGTTGGGCCGAACCCCCAACTGGCGCTCGAGGGCAAGCGCCAGGCTGAAGCGCGAATGCCGCCGGACGGCGCAAGCAACGCTTCGGTATCTGCCAGCGAAGCCCCGACCATCGGGCTATCCGGGAAAGGTGCGGGTGGCCCGAGCCACGAACCGCGCCGGCGCGCCGGCAATTCGCTCGCCTATGCCGCGCTCGACCTTGGCACCAACAATTGCCGGCTTCTGATCGCGCGCCCCTCGCGGCGTGGCTTTCAGGTCATCGACGCGTTCTCCCGGATTATCCGTCTCGGCGAAGGCATCGCGGCGACAGGCAATCTGGCCCCCGCTGCGATGTCACGCACGCGCGAGGCGCTGAAGGCCTGTGCCGCCAAGATCGCCCGGCAAGGGGTCGCTCGCTCCCGCCTCGTCGCGACGGAGGCCTGCCGTGTCGCGGCCAACGCGCCGGCCTTCCTCGATGAGATCAATCGCGATCTCGGTCTCAACATCGAAATCCTGTCCCGCGAGGACGAGGCGAAACTCGCCGTCTGCGGCTGCGCGTCCCTGCTCGATCCGAATGCCGAGCTCGCCCTCGTGTTCGACATTGGCGGCGGTTCGTCGGAGCTCATCTGGCTCGATCTCACGAAGCGCCGCGCGCCCTGGCGCCGTTCGCTGCAGGATCGTCTCGACGCGCGCGACTGTATCGCCGCCTGGACGTCGTTGCCGGTCGGCGTCGTCACGCTGTCCGAGCGCTTCGGCGGCTGCCACGTCGACCATCGGGTGTTCGACGAGATGGTGGCCTACGTGACCTCGCTCGTCACGCCGTTCGAGCAGGAATTCCGCTTCCGCGATCAGATCGCGCACCGCCGGACACACTTGCTCGGCACGTCGGGCACTGTGACGACCTTGGCCGGCGTCTGGCTCGGCCTGCCGCGCTACGATCGCAACCGCGTCGACGGCTGCTGGCTCGACGTGCCGGACGTCCAAGGTGTCACCAAGGACCTGCTCGGCCGGACGTACGAGCAGCGGGTCGCCGAACCTTGCATCGGGCGCGACCGGGCCGACCTCGTGCTCGCCGGTTGCGCGATCCTAGAAGCGCTTCTGCGCGCCTGGCCGGCGCAGCGACTGCGCGTCGCCGACCGCGGGCTGCGCGAAGGCATTCTGACGACGCTGATGGCCGAGGACGGCGTCGACCGTTCGCGCGAGCGTCGCTGAGCGGGAGAAAGCGATCATGGCGAAAACCCCGCGAAGCGGAGGCACGGGCGGCCAACGCGAACTGAAGGTCCGGCTGAAGACGGCCCGCCAGCGGACGCTGTCGTCGCAACGGTGGCTCGAACGCCAGCTCAACGACCCTTACGTCTCGCGCGCGCGTCGCGACGGCTATCGCTCCCGAGCCGCATTCAAACTGATCGAGATCGACGATCGCCATCACATCCTGAAGCCGGGTCAGTCGGTGGTCGACCTCGGCGCCGCTCCGGGCGGCTGGTCTCAGGTGGCCGCTGAGCGCGTCAAATCGGTCGAAGGTCGCGGCGAAGTCGTCGCCATCGACATCTCGGAAATGGAGACGATCGCCGGCGTTTCGGTGCTCCACCTCGACTTCATGGATGACAGCGCTCCGGAACGACTGAAGGCGCTGTTGAAGACCGGCGCCGCCGACGTCGTCCTCTCGGATATGGCCGCGCCGACCACGGGGCACGGCCGTACCGATCACTTGCGGATCATGGCATTGGCGGAAGCGGCTGCGGCCTTCGCCATCGAAGTGCTCCGCCCGGGAGGCGCTTTCCTGTGCAAGGTCTTCCAGGGCGGCACGGAGCGCGAGCTTCTCGAAACGCTGAAGCAGTCGTTCGCGACCGTGAAGCACGTCAAGCCACCGGCCAGCCGCCAGGACTCCTCCGAACTCTACGTGCTGGCGACCGGCTTTCGCGGCTGATCGACCGTGGACGAACTCGCTTTTGCTGCTGCGCTGCTCTCGGCACTGACGTATGCGGGCTGGAACGCTGCGGCGCGAACGCGGCCCGATCCGGGCCAGGGCTTCGCCATCGTCGTCATCGCCGCCGGCTTCGTTGCCCTTCCGGGCCTCTTCCTGTTCGGGTTGCCAGCCACCGAAGCCCTGCCGTGGATGCTCGGCGGCATGGTGTTCAATCTCGTCTCCATGCGGGCGATCATGGCGACCTACCGGCGCACGCCCTTCGCCGTGGGGTTCCCGATCGCCCGCGGATTGACCCCGCCGCTCGTCGCGCTCGCCGCGATGGCGTTCGGAAGCGAAGCGCTTTCGACGGGCGCCGTCGTCGGCATCATCGCGGTATCGGCGTCGCTGCTGGTCCTCGGCCTCCACGCGCTCGACCGGCGAAAGGCCGATCCGTCCGGCCTCGCACTCGCCGCGCTGTCAAGCCTGTTCGCCGCCGGCTACGTCTACATGGACGCGGCTGGCGCGCGAGCCAGCGGCAGCGTCCTCGCCTACGGCTGCACGCTCGCGGTGGCCAATGCCATCACGCTCGGCGTGCTCGGCGCCCTCGAAGGCCGGTCTCCGCTCCGCTTCACCGCCGCCGAATGGCGGTTCGGGGTCCTGGCGTCGATCGTCTCGATGGCCTCTTACCTGCTGCTGCTTTTCGCCTTCACCCGCGCTCCGATGGGTCCCGTGTCGGCGATCCGTGAGACCAGCGTGCTGTTCGCGACCGCCTTGGCGGCCTGGTTTCTCAAAGAAAAGGTCGGGCCGGTCGAATGGCTGGCAGCCGCCGTCGCCGTGGTCGGCATCGCACTCATCAGGGTTTTCTGAACGCTGCCGGGCGCTCTCGCTTGGAACCCTTGGTCGGCTGTGCTTCAACCGAAACGGGCACATCGAGTCTTGGCGGAGGCAGGGATGTTCAGCCGGTTCGGATGGTCGCGATGGTGGGCCGGTAGCCTCGCGGCCCTGCTGCTGGCGATAGCGGCGCCAGCCACCCCTCTCCGCGCCCAAGGCATGCTGTCGATCGACGAGCGTCTCGGCGAGGTCAGCGGCTGGACCATCGGCTACAGCAAGGGCTTCGCGGGGTGCTTCGCGACGGCGGTGTTCACGGACAACACCTCGATCTGGATCGGCTACGCGCCGAAGCTCGAGTTCTACATCGCGTTCACCAACCCCGGCTGGAAGTCCGTCCAAACCGGCAAGACCTACAAGCTGAGCGTGAACACCCAGGGCCGCGGCCGCTGGACCGGCGACTTCCTCGGCTTCGAACGGACGAACGAGAAGGGCGTGATCATCCCCGCCCTCAAGGAGAAGTTCCTGATCGACTTCGCCGAGGCGGGCGGCATTACGGTGTCGATCGAAGGTCGTCGCATCACCGGCCTTTCGCTGGCCGGATCTCGGGCGGCACTGCGGGCGCTGCTGAACTGCCAGACGGCGCGTGCCGACCAATCCGTGGCGGACGCGAAGGCGGCGCCGGTCACACCCGTCTCTCCGACCCCGCCTCCGACCAAACCGGGCCCGGCCGACCGCGGCGGTGGCTCCGGCACCGGCTTCTTCGTGACGGCGCAGGGCCACGTACTGACCAATCACCACGTGGCGGGGCGATGCCAGAAGATCGAGATCGCCCAGGTGGGCCGGCCGGCCGAGCGCGTCAAACTGCTCGCCGTCGACCAGAAGAACGATCTCGCATTGCTGCAGACGGAAACGAAGCCGGACGTGGTGCCGGCGCTGCGCACGCGCGTTCGGCTCGGTGACAGCATCGCGGTCTACGGCTTTCCGCTGGCCGGCGTGCTGGCGTCGGGCGGCAACTTCACGCTCGGTAACGTGACGGCACTCGCAGGCCTCGCCGACGATACCAGCCAGTTGCAGATTTCGGCGCCCGTGCAGCCCGGCAACAGCGGCGGCCCGCTGCTCGACAAGTTCGGCAACGTGGTCGGCGTCATCGTCGCCAAGCTCAATGTGCTGGGCGTCGCGAAGTATACGAACGATGTGGCGCAGAACGTCAATTTCGCGATCAAAGCTGCCACGGCCGCGAACTTCCTGGAAACGAACGGGGTGACCGCCGGAGGCGCCGAGGCGACCAAGGAACTGGATCCGCCGGACCTAGCAGACCGGGCCAAGTCGTTCACCGTCAAGGTGCTTTGCGACGGGCGTTGACCGGGGATTGCCGGCCGATCGTGCACAGAGGCGGCCGGTCGCCTTTCCCTTGTCCGGCGCGCGTGCTAAGCGCGTTCCGAAATCGGTCGACCCGGCACCAGCCGGGCGGTCATTTCACCGGAGAGACGACATGGCATCGAGCCCGGTCACGATCGACACCGCAGTTGGGCTCACCTTCGACGATGTCCTGCTGGTTCCGCAAGCCTCCGAGGTGATGCCGGGCCAGGTCGATGTGGCGACGCGGGTCACCAAGACGGTCGCCCTCAACATCCCGATCATTTCCTCTGCTATGGACACGGTCACCGAGGGCCGCCTCGCCATTGCGATGGCCCAGGCCGGCGGCGTCGGCGTCGTCCACCGTAACCTGACGCCCGAGCGGCAGGCCCAAGAGGTCGAGACGGTCAAGCGCTACGTCAGCGGCATGGTGATGGACCCGGTGACCATCTCGCCGACCGCCCGTCTCGACGAGGCGCTGGCGCTGATGAGCCGGCATCGTATCTCCGGCATCCCGGTCGTCGATCCGAAGTCGCAGAAGCTCGTCGGCATCCTGACGAACCGTGACGTCCGCTTCGCCACCAATCCGGCGACGCCCGTCTCAGAGCTGATGACCAAAGACAGGCTCATCACGGTCCGCGCCGGCGTCGCCCAGGAGGATGCCAAGAAGCTCCTCCACCAGAACCGCATCGAGAAGCTGCTCGTCGTCGACGGCGACTACCGCTGCGTCGGCCTCGTGACCGTGAAGGACATCGAGAAGGCGGAAAGTCATCCGAACGCAGCGAAAGACGAGCAGGGTCGTCTTCGCGTCGCCGCGGCCACAACCGTCGGCGAGGACGGTCACGAGCGCACCGAACGCCTGATTGCAGCCGGCTGCGACCTGATCGTCGTCGACACCGCGCACGGCCATTCCGCCCGGGTGCTCGAGGCTGTGACCCGCATCAAGAAGCTGTCGAACCGCACGCAGGTGATCGCCGGCAACGTGGCGACCGCCGAGGCGACCCGCGCGCTCATCGAGGCGGGGGCCGACGCGGTGAAGGTCGGGATCGGCCCGGGATCGATCTGCACGACGCGGATCGTCGCCGGTGTCGGCGTGCCGCAGCTCACCGCGATCATGGATTGCGGCGAGGAAGCGCGGAAGCACGGCGTGCCGATAATCGCCGACGGCGGCGTGAAGTACTCGGGCGATATCACAAAGGCGATCGCGGCCGGCGCTGACTGCGTCATGGTCGGCTCACTGCTCGCCGGCACCGACGAGAGCCCGGGCGAGACCTACCTCTACCAGGGGCGGACCTACAAAGCCTACCGCGGCATGGGTTCCGTCGGCGCGATGGCCCGCGGCTCGGCAGACCGCTATTTCCAGCAGGAAGTGAAGGACACGCTGAAACTCGTCCCGGAAGGCATCGAGGGTCAGGTGCCGTACAAGGGACCGGTCGGAACGGTGCTCCATCAGCTCGTCGGCGGCCTGCGCGCCGGCATGGGCTATGTCGGCGCCCGTACGCTCCCCGAATTGAAGTCGCGGGCCAAGTTCATCCGCATCTCTCCTGCCGGCATGCGCGAGAGCCACCCGCACGGGGTCGCGATCACGCGGGAAAGCCCGAATTATCCGACCTGACGGTCGGGTCCCTCTCGCGTCTGAGTGCCGCTCATTTTGCAAGAATTGCTCGACCACCGCATGGCTCAGAACCTCATCCTGCTGCCGGTGCTCGGTCAGGTCGCGCTCACCTTCGTCGTCCTTCTCGTGATGGGCGCGCGCCGCCGACGCACCGCGCTCGTCCGCCGCAAGACGATCCAGGACTTCGCAATGGCGCGCGACGGCGACTGGGAAAAGCCGGCGCTGCTCGCCTCGAACAACTTCAAGAACCAGTTCGAGCTGCCCGTCCTCTTCTATGCCGTGACGCTGTTCGCCCTGGTCACGCGCTATGTCGACCCGCTGTTCTTCGCACTCGCTTGGATCTTCGTGATCTCGCGCGTCGTCCATGCCGTCATTCACCTCGGAAGCAACATCGTCCTCTGGCGCGGCAGCAGCTGGCTCGTCGGCTTCGCAGCGCTCGTGGCCATGTGGGTGCTTCTCGCCGTCCGCGTGATCGGGAGCGAACTCGGATGAAAACGGGTGCCCGCATCGCCGCCGCCATCGAGATCGTCACCGACATCGGTGCACGGCATCGTCCGGCGTCTGAGGCTTTGTCGGACTGGGGCAAGGCCCATCGCTTCGCCGGCTCAGGCGACCGAGCCGCGATCGGCAATCTGGTGTTCGACGTGCTGCGCCGACGCACCTCCAGAGCCGCCATCATGGGGTCTGATACGCCGCGCGCCGTCGTGCTGGCATCGGCCGCCGAAGCCCTGGGCATCGCACCGGAGGAACTGGCGTCCCACGTCGACGGCTCGCAGCACGCGCCATCGCCGCTCACGACGGACGAAGCCGCCGCTCTCGCCCGTGGTCTGCCGCCTGACGCCCCGGCCCACCTGCGCGCCGACGTGCCCGAATGGATGGCCGCTTCGTTCGCGCGCGCCTTCGGTGACGCCTGGGTGAGCGAGGGCGAGGCCCTGGCGACCCGCGCCCCCGTCGACCTTCGCGTCAACCGGCTGAAGGCCGAGCGCGACCGCGTCATCAAGACCTTCGCGGCCGAAGGCGCCGTGGCGACACCCTACGCGCCCTGGGGCGTCCGGCTCCCGGCCCGCGCCGGGGCGGCACGCACGCCCAACGTCGAGGCCGACCCGGCCCACGGCAAAGGCTGGTTCGAAGTCCAGGACGAGGGCAGCCAGGTCGCCGCCGCGCTCGCCGGCGACGG